>OCTA010002538.1_pt1 | contig 16517 bp, 13 predicted proteins | sample 1538991 | NCBI WGS metagenome assembly OCTA01 (sample SAMEA3539302, study PRJEB22396) | soil metagenome | biome: tundra; feature: field; material: soil | place: USA | collected 2010-05 | depth 0.15 m | reverse complement strand
CGCGCGCGGCCACCATGGCGGCCAGAAAGTAGCCCATGCCGGCCACGGTCAGCACGGTGGTGAAAACTTCCACGGATTGGGCTAAAACGTTTGACATTCCTGGGGTCAGTGTAGCGGACAAAGGCAAAGAACAGGGAATAGGGCGCGGTCCCTCCCACGAACAGGGGATGGAGGTCTGCCCTGAAAGAGCACTCCTCTAGCCGTGAGGGGGATACTCACTCACTGGAGACGTTGCGTAAGGTGACATTCGTGGCAGGGAAATTCCCGAAGCCATGGAGGTTGAGAGATGCAGGTTCTCTGCCAAAGTACAAATGGGAACGCAGAGACCCATTGCTGCGTGTGCGGCCAGGGATTTGTGATGTTCTGGGAGCGGCAGTCGCGCTCGGAACGGGCAGAGGCTCTAAGCGAGATTCAAAAGACGCTGCGCAACCATCACCGCAGCCAGAAAGGCCCGGAAGCTCACCCGAGCGGCGGGTTCCATGTTCCAGAGTGGAACGGTTCCATTGGGGCATCGGGTGTGGCGATTCTGGGGCATGCGCCTACCTGGGCGCTTTGAGCAGCGGCTGGGTAGTTCGCAGGCGGACGGCGCACACGAAACTGGCGCTCACCAGACAAACGAAGGCTGGGGGCAATGCCAGCCTTCATTTGTGTTTGCTAGACTCTGCCGGAATCCGGGCTGGAGGTTAGACTGGCTGCACGTCGGCAGCTTGCCATCCCTTGGGCCCCTTCACCACGTTGAACTGCACCGCTTGCCCTTCTTGCAAACTCTTGAAACCACTTGAGTTGATTGCAGAGTAGTGCACAAATACATCTTCGCCGCTCTGACGAGAGATAAAGCCGAAGCCCTTCGCGTCATTAAACCACTTCACAGTACCTTGTTCCATTTTGATCGTGTTTCCTGGATTGAATTGCGCTGGATGAATCGGAGCGACCACTGGCAGAATCTTGCTTGTTTGGGCGAGTTGCTGCTCACGCCCGGTTCGGTTCTAACGCTGCGGACAGTGTACCATTCCTCTCAAAAATGGGTGCGGGAATTCTTGTTTTTCGTCCCATTCAGCGATTCCAGTTTCTGGAACCCATTCACTCCCATGGACTTATTTATGCACGTCTGGCTGTGATACTGTGAGAGGTCGCCATGCCCCACGATCCCATCCCCGGCCTGTTATCGCGCGCCACGGAAGTGTTTGAGGCGGAGTTTGGCTCATTGCCTGCCTTTGAGCCGGCCTTTGAGAGTGCTCCCGATACGGCGGCGATGGCCCGGGTTCTGGAGGCGACGGCGCACCGGCTGGGGGACAACTACCCGTATTTCCACCCTCTCTATGCAGGGCAGATGCTCAAGCCGCCGCATCCGGTGGCGCGGGCGGCCTACGCGCTGGCCATGAAGATCAACCCGAACAACCATGCGCGGGATGGCGGGCGGGCGAGCTCGGAAATGGAGATTGAGGCCGTCGCCGGGATCGCACGCATGTTCGGCTGGACGAACTTTCTGGGTCACCTGACCTCGAGCGGCACGCTGGCCAACCTGGAGGCGCTTTGGGTGGCCGGACAGTTGGCGCCGGGGCGCCGGATTGTGGGGTCGGAGCAGGCGCACTATACCCACGGGCGCATCTCAGCCGTGTTGAAGCTGGAGTATGCGGGCATTGCGACGGATGATCGCGGCCGCATGAACATGGACGCTCTCGAAACCGAGCTGCGCCGGGGCGATGTGAGCACGGTCGTGGTCACGCTAGGCACCACGGCCACGGGCGCGGTGGACCCGCTGGATGAGGTGCTGCGCCTGAAGCAGCGCTACGGCTTCAGGGTGCATGTGGACGGAGCTTACGGCGGCTATTTTCTGCTGATCCCAGAGGCGCTGGGGGAGCCGGCGCGGCGGGCTTACGCGGCTGTGGGTGAGGCCGATTCGATTACGATCGATCCGCACAAGCATGGATTGCAGCCCTATGGCTGCGGATGCGTTTTGTTCCGCGATCCGGCGGTGGGGCGCTTCTACAAGCACGATTCGCCGTATACCTACTTCACTTCAAAGGAGTTGCACCTGGGGGAGATCAGCCTGGAGTGCTCGCGGGCCGGAGCCGCGGCGGTGGCTTTGTGGGCCACGCAGCAGCTTTTGCCGCTGACGCCGGGGGGCAAGTTTGCCCGCGGGCTGGCTCGCGGCCGGGCGGCGGCCTTGGAACTGGACCGGCGGTTGCGTGGGAATGGAAACATGTACTTTCGGGCGCTGGCTTCCGGGGCGCCCGAGCTCGATATTGTGGTGTGGAAAGTGAATGCGGAAACGCCGGAGCGGGCCTCGCAGTTGGCGCAGAGAATTTTTGTAGCGTGCGCCACACGGGATTTGCATCTGGCTCTTGTAGAATTGCCGCTGGCATGGTTTGAGCTGCGGAATGGAAACGTAAACAGAGACAAGACTGGCATGGTCACCTGTTTGCGCTCCGTGCTGATGAAGCCCGAACATGAGGCGTGGCTGGACAGAATCTGGGAGAGATTGACCGCGTCCTGTGCGGATGCGATGGGAGAATAGCGTAGATGTTGGAAGCAAGCAAGTTTGGATCGGAAGAAAAGGTTGTCATTCGAGCGGGGGGCTGTTCGGTGACTTTCCTCCCCAAATTGGGCGGAAAGATTGCCTCGATTCTGGTTGGCGATCATGAGCTGCTACAGGCTCCTCTTGCGCCGTATGGCCCGCGCACCCGGACCATGAGCTTCGATGAGGGCGATGCCAGCGGCTGGGACGAGTGTCTGCCTTCAGTTGCCGGTTGCACGGTGGAGACCGCCGCGGGCCCGGCCTCGGTTCCCGATCATGGGGATCTGTGGCGGGTAGCGTGGCAGCCGCTTGCGACCAGTGAAACATCGGCAAGTTTTCGCGGGGAGTGCTTCTCGCTTCCGCTTGCGCTGGAGCGGACGGTGACGCTGACGGAGACGGCCAAGGGCTGGCAACTGAAAGTGGATTACAAGATGACCAACACGGGCGAAACCGCGGCGCCTTGGTCCTGGTGCGCTCATACCTCATATGCGGCGGAGGCGGGAGACCGCATCGTGCTTCCTGCCTCGATCAATACGCTGCGGCTGGAGGGTTCCGGCGGCGGCAGGCTGGGCAAAGGCGGCGACCAGGTGAGCTGGCCCGTGGCCACGCTGGTGAATGGCAGCAAGACCGACTTGAGCGTGGCGCAAGGGCCAGAGTCGGGCATCGGCGACAAGCTGTTTGCCGGTCCGTTGTCAGCGGCGGAGAACTGGTGCGTGCTGGAGCGGCCGAGGGCGGGCGTGCGGATCAAGGTGGGCTTCGACCCCGCGGCCACTCCGTATCTGGGAGTTTGGATATGCTACGGCGGCTGGCCTGACCGGCCGGGAACGAAGCAGGCCTGCGTTGCGCTGGAACCGTCCACGGCCCCCGTGGACTCCCTGGCGAAAACCGGGCCGTGGTCCCTCGATCTGGCTCCGGGCAAATCCTTTTTCTGGCCTATGGTTGTTGAGATTGAATCCATTCAAGGGTGAACTGACATGCATGATCCTGTAGTTTTCCGTTCGATGCACCTTGCTCGCTTCCATGCGGCCCCGGCGATCTTTGTTGCGCCCGGCCGCGTAAATCTGATCGGTGAGCATACGGATTATGCCGAGGGCTTTGTGATGCCCGCGGCCATCGATTTTGCTACCCTGGCCGGCATCTCGCCGCGCTCCGACGGCAAGATCGTCGTCTATTCAGAGAATTACGGTGAGGAGCGGACCTTTGACGCTGCGGCGCTGCCCGCCAAGGCCAGCCAGCACTGGACCGACTACCCGCTGGGGGTGGTTGCCATCCTTGCCGGGGAGGGCCATGCGATTCCGGCGTTCAGCCTGAGCCTGTGGGGCGACGTGCCGCTGGGATCGGGGCTCTCAAGCTCGGCTGCTCTCGAGGTGGTGACGGCGCTGGCCGTGCTGTCGCTGATTGGGGCCAGTTATCCAGGACCCGTGCTGGCTCGGCTTTGCCAGCGGGCAGAGAACGAGTTTGTGGGCGCCAGTTGCGGCATCATGGACCAGTTCATCTCCGCCAACGGCGCCAAGGATCACGCCCTGCTGCTGGATTGCCGCGATTTGAGCTTTAGATTGGCGCCGATACCGGTCAACGTGGCGCTGGTGATTGCCAATACGATGGTGAAGCACTCGATTGCAGGGGGCGACTACAAGACCCGCCGCGCCGAATCCGAGGCGGCCTGCGCCCTCATCAATAGCCACCGCGGTGGAGTGCCCTTTCTGCGCGATGCGACCCTTGAGGACCTGGAAAAGTGGGGCCACGAGATGGCGCCCAAGTCTTACCTGCGCGCCAAGCACGTCATCACGGAAGACCTGCGCACGGTGGCTGCCTCCAAGGCCCTGCTCAAGGGCGATATGGCCGAAGTTGGCCGGCTGATGGGCGAAGCGCATACCAGCTATAGCAAGGATTTCGAGGGCAGTTGCGTGGAGGCCGACCTCATGGTCGATCTGGCGCAGGATATTCCTGGGCTGATCGGGGCAAGGCTCACCGGCGGCGGATTTGGCGGCTGCACCATCAATCTGGTGGAACAGAGCAAGGCCAAGGTTTTTGCCGAAGAGCTGGGCCGCCGTTATGCCGCCAAAACCGGCATTGTGCCACAGATTCACATCTGCCACGCTTCCGGGGGCGCTCACCGGCTGGAATAGTTTTTTACGAATTGCCGGGTGCCCCAGTTCTCAAAATTGAGAACTGGGGCACCCGGCACGATGCTGTCCTTTGGCCTCGCGCTTGTAGTCCTTCCTGAACTGAGCGGTTCGGCTAGTCGTCCGCATGGAGATCAGCCATCAACTCTTCGATACTGCCGAATTTCACAACCTCACCCCGATCCCCTGCTTCCATCGCCGCGATGGTTTGGGCGTTGGGAACTCGCAGCTCAAAGGGAAACGCCTGGTCTGTCGCCGCTCGCGTCAGAAAGACGCGCACAGCCTCAGAAAGACTCATCCCCATGGCATCGAACGTTTTAGACGCTTTCGACTTCAGGTTCTGATCGATGCGGACATGAATCATGGCAGTTGTGCTCTGCATAAGGTCACCCTTACCGCTATTGTATACGAATTGAGATACAGGCCCTGCTTTATGTTTTGCAAGCTGAATTGGCGGATGGCGGGTACCGCAGCAGAGAGAATCCGCCCCCGGCGGAACTTGCGCGGGATCAATATATCCGCTCCAAACCCATTGGTAACCTTCTCCTGGCTCGTCCGGGGATGACCAATGACTCGTTCGTGCAAGGGTTTCTTAGAAGCGTTCCTTGTTAAAATCTGAGAAGTCTGTCCCGATGAAGGCCGGGAAGGATATGCACTGCCCGGTCGGCCACCCGGATTCCCATTCCCAGATCGTCGCTTCGCACATTGGAAGCGCCGCGGAGAGATGAAAGCCATGCAAGCGACATCGATGAAACCCTTTTCATACGAAACCTTCCCGAGTGCAGGGCTGGTGGCGTACTTCTCGATGGAGATCGCGATCAACCCAGCGATGCCGACCTACTCCGGCGGCCTGGGAGTTCTGGCCGGCGATACGCTGCGATCCGCGGCCGATCTGGGAGTTCCGCTGGTGGCGTTCACGCTTGTGCATCGCAAGGGATACTTCAAGCAGCACCTGGATGGCAAGGGTGTGCAGAGCGAGGACGTGCAGCCGTGGAATCCGTCGGATTTGTGCGCCGAGGAGCCGGCGCGGATTACGGTTTCAGTCGAGGACCGCACGGTGACGGTGCGTTGTTGGCGCTACGATCTGGTGGGCCGCTACGGACACGTGGTGCCGATCTACCTGCTGGACACGGATCTGGACGGCAATTCAGGATGGGATCGCGGCCTGACCGATCACCTGTACGGCGGGGACACGAACTACCGTTTGCAGCAGGAGATCGTGCTGGGGATGGGCGGCGTGCGGATGGCCAACGCGCTGGGCCACCGAGTGAATGTTTACCACATGAACGAGGGTCATGCGGCGCTGCTGACGCTGGCGCTGATCGAGCGGGAGTTGGGCGGCGGCCCGCTGGGCGCGCCTACTGAAGCCGACCTCACCCTGGTGCGGCAGAAGTGCGTATTCACCACCCACACACCGGTTCCGGCTGGCCATGACCGCTTTTCCATCGAGCAGACGATTCGCATTCTGGGAGGCGACCGGTCGGCACGGCTGGAACGGCTGGGTTGTTATCGCGACGGCATGCTGAACATGACGCTGCTGGCACTCAAGTTCTCGCGCTATGCCAACGGCGTGGCGTTGCAACATGCAAAGGTCTCCCGTGCCATGTTCCCGGAGTTTGCGATCGATTCGATCACCAACGGCGTTCACGCGCCCACCTGGGTTTCCGAGCCGATCCAACAGATGCTGGACGAGAATTTTTCCTCGTGGCGGCGCGACAATCTGTACCTGCGCAACGCGATCGACCTGCCGGAGAAAGAGATTCTTTCAGCCCACGCCCGCGCCAAGGAGGCGCTGCTGGCCGAGGTTGCGGCGCGCACCGGGCTGGTGCTCAATCCCAAGGTGCTGACGCTGGGCTTTGCCCGGCGCGTGGCCACCTACAAGCGGGCGACACTGCTGTTCACCGATCCCGAGAGGCTGGTGAAGATTGCCACTGCGGCCGGCGGATTGCAGATTGTTTACGCCGGCAAGGCGCATCCACAGGACGAGCCCGGCAAGGCGCTGATCCAGCAGGTCATCGAGGATGCCGCCAAGTTCTCGAACGGCGTGCTCAGGATCGTTTATCTCGAAAACTACGACTGGGACCTGGGCGCGCTACTCACGGCCGGCGTGGATGTATGGGTGAACACGCCGAAGCGGCCCTATGAGGCCTCCGGCACCAGCGGGATGAAAGCGGCGCTGAATGGGGTTCCGAGCCTGTCGATTCTGGACGGGTGGTGGATCGAGGGCTGCATCGAGGGCTTCACCGGCTGGGCCATCGAAGACGGCGCAGACGATGCGGAGGAGGCTGCCTCACTTTACAAGAAGCTGGAGACGGCGGTGGTCCCGCTCTACCTGGAGGCGCCGGAAAAGTGGGCCCAGCTGATGCGTACTACGCTGGCGTTCAACGGGTCGTACTTCAACACCAACCGCATGGTGAAGCAGTACACGCGCAATGCGTACTATCCGGTGAAGTTGATCGAGCGGGCGAGGGTGGAGGAAGAGGCGTATGCGGGGTGAGTTGGGAAACAGCTTCTGGCTGCCAGCCTCTAGCGTTTAGCTGGGTGGGATGCCACGAACTTCAATCGGCGACCGTTCATCCGGTGGGAGACCCGTGGAGCTGGGCCAGAAACTCCGCAGGCGTTACAATCGGAATCCCGCGCCACGGATGCAACACCAGCAAGTCCTGATCGCTGCTGACCAGAGCATCCGCCTCGGCTGTCTGCGCCAATGCCAAGAACTGGTCGTCTCTAGAATCGCGGCAGTACGGTCCTATCTCCGATGTGTCGGCATTTTGTACTACAAACAGGTGCACTCTTCGGTGGAGATTGGCGATGAATGCCTGGCGTTCTTCCGGATTGAGGTAGCGATCAAACTTGCTACGGTTGAGCACTACCTCAATCTCAGCCAGCGTTTCAGCACTGGCGCAGACATCACAGAAGCAAAGGGCCTTTAACAACGCTTGGTGAGGTATAGACCCATCACGCAACGCCGCACTGACCAATGTACTTGTATCAAAAACGACTCTTTGGATATGACTCACCGGGATTCATGCACCATCCGAACCACCTCCTCATCGGTCAACGCCATTGCCGCTGCGGACTGAGCGGGAGACAAGCTCTTTTTGGCCTGTGCGCTCCACGCTTCCATTTCGGCCACAGCCTTGCTACGCCTACGTCTTGAATCCAGCAGATCGTCCATATCCCGTGGGGATACTACAAAAACAGCAGGACGACCATGCCGTGTTATAGAGACCGCTTCACGCTGCGCCATGTCGATCAACTGTCCAAATCGGTTTTGGGCCTCCACGGAGGTCATGGTAATCATCGTTTGCACCTCACATACTAGCTAACATGGATAATATAGCTAGTTCTGCCGATTTGCAACGGCCTACCCGCAACGCCCAGGGCAGGGCATTTGATTTGCCTCGCTTCCCACCCTTCGAGCAAAAAACCCCCGAAGGATGGGGCACCGGCTCTGCGGTAATAGTGAAAATGCTCTACGAAGGTGGTCTGATTTCGCTCGAGGTGCCGCCGGCCGCGGGAATGTAACACTTCTGCGTGTAATCCATCACCATGCGGTCGGCATTGAAGCGCCAGCCGAGTGTGCGAATGGTGCGCTTCATGCGTTTGATCCATCCTCTGGGCAGTCCGTCGCGGTCACGCTGATAGAAAAGGGGAATCAGTTCGTCGTGGAGAACGCGGTAGAGGTCTTCGCCGTCGCGGCTGTCATGCATATCCATATTTGAGTGTGTTCTGCCGATACCGATGGCGAAGCCGTTGAGGCCGTCGTAGGCTTCAGCCCACCAGCCGTCGAGCACCGAGAGGTTCAAGCCGCCGTTGAGCACGACTTTTTGTCCGCTGGTGCCTGAGGCTTCGAGAGGGCGGCGCGGATTGTTGAGCCACACATCGACGCCCTGCACCAGGAACCGACCGACATTGATGTCGTAGTCCTCGATGAAGACAAATTTGTTTGCGAATTTGGGGTCGCGCATCATCTGGGCGATTTGCTGGAGAACCTTCTTTCCCGGTTCGTCGTGCGGGTGGGCTTTGCCGGCAAAGAGGAATTGCACGGGGCGCTTGGGATCGTTGACCATGGAGTTGAGTCTCTGCATGTCGGCGAGAAGCAGGTTTGCCCGCTTGTAGGTGGCAAAGCGGCGCGCGAAGCCGATGGTCAACGCATCCGGGGAGAGTATTTTGCCAAGCGCTTGCAGAGTTCCATAGGGCTCGGCACGGCGTTCCGCCTGTTCGCGCGCGCGTCGGCGCGCGAAGTCGATGAGCTGCGATTTCAGGCTCAGGTGAGTTTCCCAGAGTTCGCCATCGTCGACATTCTCGATCTCCTCCCAGGTTCGCGCCTCTCCGCTGTTGTTCTGCCATCCAACCCCGAGATGGCGATCGTAGAGGCGGCGCATTTGGGGCGCGAGCCAGGATGGCACGTGGACGCCATTGGTGATGTGGCCGATGGGCACCGCGTCTTCCGGTCTGCCGGGATACAGGCACTTCCACATCGCCCGGGAGACCTCGCCATGCAGAGAAGAAACCGCGTTGGCGCGGCGCGATAGCTTGAGTCCGAGAACGGTCATGCAGAACTGTTCCCCATGGTCCGTGGGATACTCGCGGCCAAAGCCCATCAGATTCTCGTGCGAAATCCCCAGTTGCTCGCGCAGGGGGCCCAGGTGCTCCTCCATCAGATCGGCGCTGAAGCGGTCGTGGCCTGCGGGCACGGGAGTATGGGTGGTAAAGATCACTTCCCGGGGGATCTGGCTGGCGGCAGTGTTGAAATCGATGCCTTCTTCGACCATGCGATTGCGAATCGCTTCAAAGACCGCGAAGCCGCTGTGGCCCTCGTTGAGGTGCAGAACTCCGGGAGAGATGCCCATGGCCTTGAGAGCGCGAAAGCCGCCTACACCGAGGAGCAGCTCCTGGCGAATGCGCGTGCGTGCGTCGCCGCCATAGAGGCGGGAGGTCGTCTCCCGATCCTCGGGCGCGTTGCCCGATACGTTGGAGTCGAGCAGCAAAAGGTCAATTCGCCCCACCTTGACACGCCAGACCTTGGCGCGGATTGAACCTCCGCGGGTTTGAATCTCCACTACGACCGGCTCGCCGTTGACGCCGATGGCCGGTTGCATGGGCAACTGATTGACGTCCGTTTGCAAGTATTCCTCGCGCTGCCAGCCTGTCTGGTCAAGACGCTGCAAGAAGTATCCTTGCCCATAAAACAGGCCGATCCCGATGAGTGGAATATCCAGGTCGGATGCGCTCTTGATGTGGTCTCCAGAGAGTACGCCGAGGCCGCCGGAATAAATCGGCAACGATTCGTGCAATCCGAACTCAGCAGAAAAATAGGCCACCGGACGAGGCCGCAGCACTCCCGCATTCGCCGCGCCCCAGGTTCGGTCCGCGCGTAAATACTCTTGCTGGCGGCGGTAGACATAGTTGATGCGGCTATGCAAAACCAGTTCCGTTGCGCGGCGGTTGATCTCGCCCAAAGGGATCTCGCTGAGCAATGAAATTGGATTCTGATTGAGCTGGCGCCAGCGGGTAGGGTTCAGATCGCGAAACAAACTGATGCAGTCGGAATCCCAACTCCACCAGACGTTCCGGGCCAGCGCCCAAAGGCGTTCCTGGGCCGGAGCAATGAAGCGATCCAGAGTGCGCGCCTCGCTGACCACCGGCGCCACCTCGTTTGCCGCCTCGACCAACATGCGAATTTCATCTTCCCGAAAGGTCCGCGATTCCTTGGTTTGCACTACGAGAACTCCCTGCAAAACCCCGCGGTCGATAAGAGGCACGCCCAGAAAGGAGAGGTATTCCTCTTCCCCGGCCTCCTTGAAGTACTTGAAACGGGGATGATTCCTGACGTTTTCAACGGCCACGGGCAGTACCTGTTCCGCGACAAGGCCGGCGAGGCCCTCGTTGAGCGGCATGCGCAATGTGCCAATACATTGGGGATGGAGGCCAAGGGTGGCAGCCAGGACCAGATTCGACCGATCGGGCTCAAGCAAATAGGCTGAGCAAACATCGGTCTTGAACCGAGTGGCGATCAATGCGACAACGTTCATGAGGGTATCGGCAGGCTTGCCTCCCTCCTCGGCAAGTTTCGCGAGCTGCTCCAGAGTCAAGACATGACTGGCGTCCGTTGTTTCGTGGGATTGGGTCATCGGTATGCTTTCGCCTTTCGAATAATTTGGGGAAAAACGCATCGACACTTGTGCCACGCCTCAACAAAATGCAAAGGTGCAACCGGCGAAAATGCCAGAACATGAAACGGCTGATAGGAGGCTGATTGGTTGGAAGGAAAAACCCCGTTATTCGCTGAAGCGGGTTAAATTTGACGATACCATCAATTGGCCTGAACCGCGAATCAAACCATCAATTCCGGGAGCGTTGAAAGTGAGGGCGCGGCTTTGCTGGGGGTGCAGGGATCATGGATCAGGTGAGGCACTCGTCGGCCCGGCGCCGCGCAGTGTCAATGAAAACGTAGCTTAGACTGTCTGATTCCTATCCTCGCGCTTGGGCATAAGGACGCGCTCAACCCAAGGTCCGCAATTCCAGAAGACAACTAACAGAACCAGCAGGCCTGCAATCCACGCCATCATGAAGCCCATGCCCACTCCATCAAGAATTCGAAAACAATCCTCAGTCTCCGGGCGCTTCTTCAAGTTCCGCGCCCACCTTGTGCAGCTTCATCACCTTCCATTGCAGGCGGTCGAAGAAGAGGTAGACGACGGGGGTGGTGAAGAGGGTGAGCATCTGCGAGACGATGAGGCCGCCGACGATGGTGATGCCAAGCGGCTTGCGCAGCTCGGAGCCTACGCCCATGCCGATGGCCAAGGGCAGCCCGCCGAACAGCGCGGCCATGGTGGTCATCATGATGGGGCGGAAGCGGAGCAGGCAGGCTTGATAAATGGCCTCGACGGGCGGCAGGCCCTGGTCGCGCTCGGCCTGCAGGGCAAAGTCGATCATCATGATGGCGTTCTTTTTCACGATGCCGATGAGCAGGATGATGCCGATGAGGGCGATGATGCTGAGCTCGGTTCCGGTGAGCAACAGGGCGAGGATGGCGCCGACGCCGGCCGGAGGCAGCGAGGAGAGAATGGTCAGGGGATGGATCAGGCTCTCATAGAGAATGCCGAGGACGATGTAGACGGCGACCAGCGCGGCGAGGATGAGATACGGCTCGTTTTTGAGCGAGTCCTGGAAGGCCTGAGCGGTTCCCTGGAAGGTGGCGTGGACGGCAGAGGGCATGTTCATCTCGCGCTGGGCTTTTTCGAGCGCGATGACGGCATCGCCAAGGGCCACATTGGGCGCCAAGTTGAAGCTGAGCGTGACGGCCGGGTACTGGCCCTGATGGTTTACCTGGAGCGCGGTCCGTTGGGGCTCGTACTTGGCAATGGCGGAGAGCGGCACCATGGCGCCGCCGGTGGCCGCGGTTGGGGCAGCCGCCGAAGAGGCATTCGCGGCCGCGGTTGCCGATACGGTTGTGGCGCCGGTGTTCGGCGTTGCAACGGTGGCCCCGGCAACATTGCTTGCCTTGATGAAGATGCCGTTGAGGGCGTCGGGGCTGAGCTGGTATTTTGGATCGACTTCCATGACCACGAAGTACTGGTTGAGCGCGGTGTACATGGTGGAGACTTCGCGCTGGCCGAAGGCGTCGTAGAGCACCTGGTCGATGGCGGCGGCGGTGATGCCCAGGCGCGAAGCGGTGTCGCGGTCGATGACCAGGTTGGCGGCGAGGCCCTGGTTCTGCTGGTCGGTGGAAGGGTCACGCAATTCGGGCATGGTTCTCATGCGGGCCAGCAATTGCGGCGCCCATGTATTAAGTTCGTTCAGGTTCTCATCCGAAAGCGTGTATTGGTATTGGGCGTCGGCGCCGCGGCCGCCGATCTGGATGTCTTGCTGGGATTGGAGAATAAGCGCGGCGCCGGGAACGCTGGTGAGCTTCTTGCGCAGGCGGTTGACCACAGCGTCGGCAGAGACGCGGCCTGGGCGCTGGGCGAGCGGCTTGAGGGCGATGAACATGCGGCCCACATTCGAGCTGCCGCCGCCGGGGCCGTTGCCGCCCACAAAGGCGGTCACAGAGCCGATGGCCGGATCGTCGAGCACCATCTGCGCCAGTTGGCGCTGCTTTTCTTGCATGGCGGGAAAGCTGATGTCTTGCGACGCCCTTGTCGACCCGCCCATCCGCCCCGTGTCCTGCTGCGGGAAGAAGCCCTTGGGCACGACGATGTAGAGGTAAATGTTCAGCCCGAATGTGGCGATGAGCACGCACAGCATTAAAACCTGGTGGCGCAGCACCCAGCGCAGGCCGGTGGCGTATTCGTTGTGAAGCCAGTTGAAGACGCCCTCGCTGACGCGATAGATGCGGCCGTGGCGGCTTTCGTCGCGCGACCTCAAAAACTTGGCGCAGAGCATGGGCGTGGTGGTGAGCGATACCAGCAGGGAGACGGCAATGGCGACCGAGAGCGTGACAGCGAATTCGCGAAAGAGCTTGCCGACGATGCCGCCCATCAACAGGATGGGAATGAAGACGGCGATCAACGATGTGCTCATCGACAGCACCGTGAAGCCGATCTCCTTGGAGCCCTTCATGGCCGCGTCAAAGGGCGTCATGCCCATCTCGAGATAGCGGGTGATGTTCTCGATGACCACAATGGCGTCGTCCACCACAAAGCCGGTGGAGATGGTGAGCGCCATCAGCGAGAGATTGTCGATGGTGTAGCCCAGCAGATACATCACGCCGAAGGTGCCCACCAGCGAGAGAGGAACGGCTACCGACGGGATGATGGTGGCCCAGACCTCACGCAAGAAGAGGAAGACCACCAGCACTACCAGCACCACGCTGATCATGAGCGATATCTCGACGTCGTGGACGCTGGAGCGGATGGTGGTGGTGCGGTCGACGGCCACGTTGATCTTGATGGTGGGCGAGATGGCGGCCTGCAGGTGCGGCATTTCGGCCATCACGGCATCCACGGTGGAGATGACGTTGGCGCCTGGAATCTTGAAGATGACGATCAGGATGGCGTCTTTGAGCTGGCCGGGCGGGCTACCTGGCGTGTTGATGCCCGAGACGCCGGCGGTGCGTATGTCGGCGACACTATTGGTAATGGTTCCGAGGTCGGAGACGCGGACCGGGGCGCCGGTCTTGCGGTTATAGCCGGCGATGATGGAAGCGTAGTCGCTGGCCTTGAATATCTGGTCGTTGTCGCTGATCTGCCAGCGCTGGTCCGCGTTCTGAAAGGCGCCCTTGGGGCGGTTGGCGTTGGCGCCGGCCAGCGCGGTGCGAACGGCATCGAGGCCTACGCCGTTGCTGCCCAACTGCATGGGATTCAACTCGACGCGCACGGCGGGGCTGGAGCTGCCGCCGACAAACACCTGGCCCACGCCCTGTATTTGAGAGATCTTCTGCGCCAGAATGGAGTTGGCCAGATCGTATATCTGCGACTTGGGCACCAGGTCGGAGGTCAGCGTGAGGATCAGGATCGGCGCTTCAGCGGGGTTGGCCTTGCGGTAACCGGGATTCTGCGGCAGATAAGAAGGCAACTGGCTACGCGCCGCGTTGATGGATGCCTGCACGTCGCGGGCGGCTGCGTCGATGTTGCGATTGATGTCGAATTGCAGATTCACCGAGGCCGAGCCGAGAGAACTTGACGAAGTCATCTGGTTGACTCCGGCAATGCGTCCGAACTGGCGTTCAAGGGGGGTTGCAACAGACGACGCCATGGTCTCAGGGCTGGCGCCGGGCAGGCCAGCGCCCACGCCGATGACCGGGAAGTCTACATCGGGCAGCGAAGCCACGGGCAACAGCGAGTAGGCCACCGAACCGGCCAGCAGCAGGGCCAGACTCAGCAGCGAAGTGGCTACCGGGCGCTGAATAAAGGGTGCGGAAAGATGCATTTGTCCTTTCCCTCAGTCGCCTGTGACCGGCTCTTGCTGGTAGCTGGTGTGGAGGTCGCGCGGCTTCAATCGCCGGGCCAGCTTGTCAAAGTAGAGATAGATGACCGGGACGGTATAGAGAGTGAGCGCCTGCGACATGAGCAGACCGCCGACGATGGTGATGCCGAGCGGCTTGCGCAACTCGGCGCCCACGCCTCCGCCGAGAGCCAGAGGCAGGCCGCCCAGCAGCGCGGCCATGGTGGTCATCAAGATTGGCCTGAAACGCAGTTGGCAAGCCTGGAAGATGGCATCCTCGGCGGATTTGCCTTCGTTGCGCTCGGCCTGCAGGGCAAAGTCGATCATCATGATGGCGTTCTTCTGCACAATACCGATGAGCAGGATGATGCCGATGAGCGCAATGACACTGAATTCGGTGCGCGTAATGAGCAGGGCAAGAAGCGCGCCCACGCCGGCCGAGGGCAGCGAGGAGATGATGGTGATGGGATGGATGTAGCTCTCGTAGAGCACGCCCAGCACAATGTAGACGGTGACCAGCGCGGCCAGGATCAATATAGGCTCATTGGCGAGCGAGGTCTGGAAGGCTGCGGCCGTACCCTGGAAGCTGGCATTGATGGCGGTCGGCATCTGGATGCGCTGTTCGATGCGGTTGACAGCGATGACGGCGTCGCCGAGCGCGTTGCCCGGCGCCAGATTGAAGCTGACGACGGTGGAGGGGAACTGGCCCTGATGGCCGATGGCGAGTTGCGCGTTCGACTGCTCCCAGTGGGCCACCATGCCGAGCGGAACCTGGGCGCCGTTGCCGGACTTGACGTAGAGGCTGTTCAGAGTGCTGGGATCGGTTTGGAAGTTTGGCCCCACCTCCATGACCACGTGGTACTGGTTGAGCTGGGTAAAGATGGTCGAGATCTGGCGTTGGCCAAAGGCGTCGTAGAGGGTGTTGTCCACGTCGGCCATGGCGATGCCCAGCCGGGCGGCGGTGTCGCGGTCGATGACCAGCTTGGCGCCCAGGCCCTGGTCCTGGAGGTCGCTGGCTACGTCGGTGACCACGCTCTCCTTGCCCAGCTCATTCACCATCTGCCGGGTGTATTTTGCCAGCTCGACCGGATCGGGATCTTCCAGGGAGTATTGAAACTCAGTCCGGCTGACGCGGTCTTCCACCGTGAGATCCTGGAGCGGCTGTAGGAAGAGTTGTATGCCCTCAATGCCCGTGAGCTTGGGCTGCAGGCGGCGGATCACATCGGAGGCCGAGATCTTGCGAACGTCGAGCGGCTTCAGGTTGATCTGGATGCGGCCCGAGTTGAGAGTGGTGTTGGTTCCGTCCACGCCGATGAAGGAGGAGATGTTATCGACGGCGGGGTCTTGGAGCAGAATATCCACGAGTTTCTGTTGGCGCTCGGCCATGCTGGTGAAGCTGACGGTCTGCGGCGCCTCGCTGATGCCCAGGATCACACCCGTGTCCTGCACCGGGAAGAAGCCCTTGGGGATCACTACATAGAGCAACAGAGTGGCCACCAGCGTGCCGATGGTGACCAGCAGCGTGGTGAAGCGATGGCGCAAAACGACCTGCAAGGTCCGGCCATACCACGCGATGACGCTATTGAAGACCTTCTCCGACCAAAGGTAGAAGCGGGTCTGTTTGGCGACCGACTTGTCCTGGAGAATGCGCGAGCACATCATGGGCGTCAGCGTAAGCGAGACGAACGCTGAGACCAGGATGGTGACGGCGAGGGTGATGGCAAACTCGCGGAAGAGCCGGCCCACCACGTCGCTCATGAAGAGCAGGGGGATGAGCACCGCGATGAGCGAAACGGTCAGCGACATGATGGTGAAGCCGATCTGTTCGCTGCCCTTGAGCGCGGCCTGCATGGGGCTGTCGCCTTCTTCAATGAAGCGCGAGATGTTCTCGATCATCACGATGGCGTCGTCCACGACGAAGCCGGTGGAGATGGTGAGGGCCATCAATGTCAAATTGTTGAGCGAGTAGCCGAGCAGGTACA
>OCTA010002536.1_pt1 | contig 16528 bp, 17 predicted proteins | sample 1538991 | NCBI WGS metagenome assembly OCTA01 (sample SAMEA3539302, study PRJEB22396) | soil metagenome | biome: tundra; feature: field; material: soil | place: USA | collected 2010-05 | depth 0.15 m | reverse complement strand
GACTTCACGGGACCGAATGTGCCGAACAAGATGTCGTGGAATCAATTGGTCGGTCAGTTGCTGCATACGCGCACCTACGGCTACATCGCCATCGTCTTCTGGTTGCTCAATACGATGCGCGTGCGCGCGCGCTCGAAGGATGAGGTGTCGAAGGCGCCGAGCTTCTTCGACGCCAAGTGGGTGAAGGTGCTCGGGGGAGTGCTCGCCGGTCTCGTCTTCGCGGCCTGTGCCGACCCCTGGCTCCCCGTGCGCTTCAGCCTCTCGTACTTCAAGTGGAGCGGCTCGAGCGATAGAGATTTCTTCCACCACTGGACCACGTACCTGTGGACCTTCTGCGGACTCCTCATCGGCATCCGAGCGGCACTCCAGGACCAGATGCAGCGGCGCGCGGTCGTCGTGAGCCGTTGGAAGGCGCGACACATAAAGGTGAGTGCCAACACGCGCTTCGCGCTCTACGCGGGTGCCCTCTTCATCGCCGTCGAGGCGCCGAAGTTCATCTCACCGTTCTGGCAGGAGACGATCTTCCAACAAATCGGGATCTTCTGCCTGTTGGCGGTCGGACTCAACGTGGTCATCGGATTCGCCGGACTGCTCGACCTGGGTTACGTCGCGTTCTACGCCCTCGGGGCCTACACCAACGCGTACTTCAGTGGCGCGTTGCCGATACATCCCCCCTTCACCATCAACACGTTCTTCGTGGTGCCGCTGGCGATTCTGGTCGCGATGTTGGCCGGCGTCATTTTAGGACTTCCGACCTTGCGTCTCAGTGGCGACTATTTGGCCATCGTCACGCTCGGCTTCGGTGAGATCATCTACGTCCTCGCGAGTAACTTGACGAACATCACCGACGGCGCGGCCGGGACCGGTCCGGCGGGAAGTTTCTCCATGAACCTGCCGGGTATTCACTTCGCCCTCAGCGGCTTCGCCATTCAAGACGACCTCAATTTTTACTATCTGCTCTTGGCGTTCATCATTCCGATCCTGTTCTTCTTCAACTCGTTGAACCATTCGAAGGTCGGTCGTTCGTGGGCCGCCATCCGAGAGGACGAAACCGCGGCCCGGTCGCTCGGTATCAACGGACTGAAGTACAAGGTCATGGCCTTCGCGATTGGCGCGAGCACTTCCGGGGTCGCCGGAGTGCTTTCATCAGCGAAACTCGGTCCGATCTTCCCCTCGGACTTCGCCCTGCAGGTTTCGATCACGGTCGTGGTCCTGGTCATCTTCGGCGGTATGGGGTCGATCACGGGCGTGTTGTTGGGCGCGGCGTTCATCGGCTGGATACTGCAGTTCCTGATCTTCCACTCGTTCATTGACTACAACCAGGCTGACAAATACATGTACCTCGGGGCGATCTTGATTCTCACGATGATCTTCCGTCCGCAGGGGATGATCCCCTCGAAACGCCGAATGCGCGAATTCAAAAATGCCGAGGCCGATCTCGGGTCCGCTGACGCCGTGGGCCCGGCCGTGGGTGGTGGACTGACGTGAGCGATGTGACCAACACCACGACGCCCGTGACGACGACGGACAATATCTTCGAAGTGCAGAACGTGACCCTTCGATTCGGCGGCGTGACGAGTCTCAACAACGTCTCTCTTGAACAGCATCGAGGCGAGATTCTGGCGGTCATCGGACCGAACGGGGCCGGCAAGACCTCACTCTTCAACTGTTTGACGGGGGTCTATCGTCCCCAAGAAGGGATCATCAACTTCCACGCCGCCAAACACGGCACGGTCGACCTCGTCGGCAAGCAGCCGCATCGAATCTGTCACATGGGCGTCGCGCGCACGTTTCAGACGAGTCGCATGTTCAACGCCCTCACGACGTTCGAGAACATCAAGATCGGCGTGGAGGCCAGTCAGAAGTCGGGTCCGATCGGCGCGATGCTTCACTTGCCGCGCACGCGTCGCGAGGAGCGAGAGTCCGACCACCGGACACTGGACCTACTTGAGTTGGTGGGTTTGACGCACCGGTTGAACACGATGGCCGACTCCCTACCCTACGGCGACCGCCGTCGTCTCGAGATCGCTCGCGCGCTGGGCACGAATCCCGAAGTGTTGTTGCTCGACGAACCCGCCGCCGGTACCAACCCTTCCGAGAAACTGGCGCTCGCCGAATTGATCCGCACCATCAACAAAGAGACCGGTACCTCAATCCTGTTGATCGAGCACGACATGCGACTCGTGATGTCGCTGGCCGAGCGGATCTACGTCCTCAACTTCGGTGAGGTGATCGCCTCCGGTCAGCCGGCTGAAATCCAGCAGAATCCCGAAGTCGTCGCCGCCTACTTGGGCGCGTCCGCGGATGAAGGCGACGCCTGATGAGTGAGACGATGCTGAGCCTCGACCACGTTGAGGTCCGCCACGGGTCCGTGCCGGCGATTCGCGACCTCTCACTCACGGTTGGCAAGGGCGAGATCGTCGCCCTGTTGGGTGCGAATGGCGCCGGTAAGACGACGACGCTACGAATGATCTCCGGATTGCACCGACCGTATGCGGGCACGGTCACGCTGGATGGAAAGGACATCACCACGACGCCGGCCCACCATCTCGTAGAGATGGGACTCTGTCACATACCCGAAGGGCGACGCATATTCGGGACGATGTCGGTGCTCGAGAATTTGGAGATGGGTGCGTTTCGACGCAAGGGTAACTACAGTGACGAGTTCGATCACATCTTCACGCTCTTCCCCGTCCTTGGTGAACGACGTAAGCAACTCGGCGGGACACTGAGTGGTGGCGAACAACAGATGCTCGCCATCGGCCGCGCCCTCATGGCCAAGCCGCGCATTCTGCTGCTCGACGAACCTTCGCTCGGACTCGCTCCCAAGATCATCACGGCGATCTTTGAGATCATCACGCAGATTCGCTCCGAAGGCGTCACGATCTTGCTGGTCGAACAGAACGCCAACCAAGCGCTTCGGATCGCGGACCGCGGCTACGTGCTCGAACTCGGTCACGTGCTCTATCAAGACACGGCGCCCGCGCTCTTGGGTGACGACCGTATTCGGCGCGCCTACCTCGGTCAATAACCGACATCGACCGGTGGCACGTGGCGTTGAGACGTGACAGATATCGAAGACCTTCATCCGAGCGCACGACGGGTCGCCGAAGCGCTTCAACGACGCGGTGTCCAAGGTCCTTTTCTCGAATTTGACGCCTCGACGAAGACCGCGGCGGACGCCGCGCGAGTTCTCGAGTGCGAAGTCGGTGCCATTGCCAGCTGTCTCGTCTTCGTGCTGGACGAGGAGCCCGTCGTCATCATCAAGAGCGGTGCCTTTCGCGTCGACGTCGAACTGTTCGCCGAACTCGCACGCGGTGCGATCGTTCGGCGTGCGTCTCCCGAAGAGGTTCGCGCGGCCACGGGACAACCCATTGGCGGCGTGTCGCCGATCAACTGGCCCGAAGATCTTCGTGTCTTCATAGACGATTCACTCTCGCACTTCGAGCGCGTCTGGTCGGCCTGCGGTACACCGAACGCAGTCTTCGCCACGACGTTCGCGGAACTACAGACGTTGACGAACGCGACCGCGCTCACTTTGGGCGCGTGAGTTGACCACCTCGATCGTCATACGCGAACGCTGCAGCGACGTCCACGGCTCTCATTCGCAATGACCGGTCGTGGTGACGATGATTGAGACGACGAATTCAGCGTGTGAGCGTTCGCTGACGGTAAGGCGGGTGTAATCGTTGGCTAGCATCGAGGATCCTCATGTTTTCGGAAATCTCTAAAGAAGAGGGCACGCGTTCACTCGAGCTCGCGCGTGCTGGAGTCAATCCGCACCGCGAAACCCCAACCCGACATCGGACATCATTCGTCGCGCGGCGCGTCCCTGGATTCGCTCGTCGGCTCACGATATATTCACTCGCCCTGGGACTGTTGTCGGGGGTCGTGGGGAGTTCGTTGGCCCCGGAATCGTCGGCGGCCGCGACGAGCAAGGACAAGGTTCTCTTCGTTGCCGTGAGCAACTCCTACAACGCTGCCGTGACCGAATTCAACGTCGCCATCGAATCCTTCTCGGCGTGTCCGTCGGCGTCGTGCGTCGCGGGGGCGATTGAAGGTGCGGGCGATACCCGTTTTTACAAAGCCACGGTTGCACTGGAGAAGAAGGGGCCGTTTCCCTCCGGGGTCTCGAAGAACGTTGACGAATACGTCGGCAACCTCATTGCGATCCAGAAGGACATCAATGCGGTGGCCAAGGCCAAGACCATCGCCGCTCAAAAGGCGATCACTTCTGGCAAGCTCGAAATCGACGTGGATAATCTCGCGTTTCGCGGCATGCAGATCCTTATCTACCTGGGTGAGCAGAAGAAGTTCTAGTTCGGCTCTCGATTCGTAAAAGAAGTTCGTATTCTCACGACCGAATTCGTGGCCTCCGTGGCCACTCGACGATCACAGGTACTGGGCGACGAACCCACTGAGCGCAGATTTCAGTTGTGGCGAGAACGGTAGGTTCTTCGTGTAATCCGTTCCGGTGAGGCTGGCGTCGACCTTCAGCACGTGATCGACGCCAAACAAATGCACGAAGTCAAGTTTCGCCGTTGAAGTGGTGAGCCCACCGGCCACCCGTGTCACTTGATCGCACGACACTTGAACGTCATCGTTGCTGCACGTGAGAAAGACCGGTGTGCCCTTGGCGAGCTCGCTGGAGAGAACGGCGGGATCGAATTTGTCGGCCTGGGCGAGGTAGAGGGCGTTCGTCGGATTGAGGAGACTCGCGAGTCCGTACGGGAGATTGGCCTTGACGGTGCCCTTGGTACGCAACTGCGCGGTCGCGTGTGCGAGATCCTTCTCGACGGTCTTCTCCAACGATTTCGTGATGGCGCCCGACTTCACTTGCGCCACCAACGATGCGTCGACTTGGACGGTGATGAGATCGAGGTAGCGCAGGCTGAGCGGCTCGATCAGGCCCAGTGCGTGTATGGGCGGCGTAGGTCCGGCGTGCCCGGTGGCCAAGAGGAGCGCGAACAGAGCTCCTTCACTGTGCCCGAAGACCCCGAGCTCGTGGCCGTTGACGTCCTTCTCCTTCGCGAGAAACTCGAGCGCACTTCGAGCTTCCTGCTCGAACACCGACACGCCGATCGAGGCCGGATCCAGCGCGAACGGACCGAGCCCGGTCCGTCCACTACCGAGTTTGTCGTAACGTAACGTCGCGACACCGTCGGCCGAGAGCCAGTCGGCGAGCGTCTTCAACGTGTCGACCGGACCGCGTTCCACGGAGGAGTTGCCGTTGCGATCCGTAGGCCCGCTTCCGGCGATGAGCAACACGCCGGGCACCACCTTCGCGGCATTCGCGGGATGGCGAAACGTGGCGTAAATCGTCATTTTTCCGGAGGTGAACGAGACGTTCTGATCGACCCATGAGCCGCCGGAGTTGTTTGTCGCCGACGCTCCGTGAGATCCAATGAACGTCGATGATGCGATCATGACCATCACGGCGGCTGCGAACAGCGTGCGACGCAGACGCCGGCGGATCGAACGACGTGGGAGGTTCCGTCGATATCGCATGTATGGGACTCGAGACATTGTCGAAGAGTAATGGGAGAAAGCGCTCGGGCCGCCCACGAGGGCGGCTCGAGCGCGTCAATCGTTGAGTGGTTACGCGAGTTTGAAGGCGATGCGTACTTGGCCGGAGTCACCCTTGGTCGCGTTCGCGACCGAGATGGCACAGGACTTCAGGTTCGATGCCTTGGTGCCACACGAGCCCGTGCCGATCTTGCCGTTGACGACCTTGAAGTTGAACGCCGGCAAGACGCCGGTGGCGGTGATCTTCACCGGCTTGAGCGTCTTGAGGTCGCACCCAGCTTGACTCTTCGAGGTGGCGAGGCATTCGACGACGTACACCTGGTCGCTCGGCTTGAATCCCGTGCCCCACACGCGAACCTTCGAGCCGTTCTTGAGACCGGCGACGGGCGCAACGTGGAACTTACGTGGTCCGATCTTCACCGGTGGCGTGGTCGTGGTCGTGGTCGTGGTCGGACTCGGCAGCGCGAAGGTAATCGGCGTGCTGGCCTGATCCGCGGTTGGGGGATTGGTGCTCACGCTGATGTCGCAGTTCGCAAGGTCGCTCGACGTCGTTCCACACGTCGTCGTGCCGGCAACCGTCCCCGTCACTACGGTGACGGCCGTCGTGAAGGTTCCCGTGGCACTCGTCGTGGCCACACTTGCGGTGCTGACGTCACAGCCCAGTTCCGACGTGGCACCGACCGTGCATTCGAGGGCGTAGACGGTCTCGTTGGCCAGGAATCCTGTACCGGTGACGGTGACGGATTGGCCGTTCGCCAATGCCGTGCTGGGTGTTGCCACGATCGATGGTCCGGCCGCGGATGCACTCGTCACGCCGAGCGTGACGAATCCCCCAACAATCAACGCTCCCATCGCAATACTCGTAATAAATCGTCTCATTGTGTACGTCCTCCCAATAGCTGTTGTCACGATCTCTCTGTACGAGATACCGCGTTGAATCAGTTACTTCGACATGCGACGGGCACTGAGTCGCACGTTGAATCGACGTCTCAACCTTCGATTCACGCCCGCCTCATTCTAGATGAGGGTCAGCGCTCCTGTGCGGTCGCGTCACTATGCAGATTCATGCTTTCAGACTGAATTGTGCGAATTGGTCCTGTGAACGGATGTCCTACAGTTCTTGGTATGCGCCAAATCGGATCGAGTGAATTCAGCGCGCCCTTCTGGGCGCTCGTGATGCGTTGTACGGGCTCAAAGTGACCGACGCGTCGAGCGAAAACGTGTGGGGTCCACGTCTCGCGGCCATCGAGTATCGCGACCTCGACGAGGACTTCGTTCGCTTTCGTGACGATCCATTGGATGACGCGGTGAAGAGTGTCGTATCGTCGATCGTCGCCGCGGACGAAACCGATCGAGATCGGTTTCGTGCGGCACTCGACAACGACTCGGTCGGGACGCTTCTTCTCTACGCCAAGCGTCGCACGCTGCAGGCCCGACGTCGATCGTCGATGAACCTCGTGGATGACGCTATCGACGCGTTCGCGCTGATCCCCACCATCGCCGACGTGCCGTGGGACACGTGGCTGAAGGCCGCACTCTTCATCGGGCGCTCGCTGGGCCGCGACATCGAATCGATCGCCCAGCGTTTCGGAACGCTGTCGACGGTGCAGGCCGCCGAGCGCTTCGACGTCGCGTACGAAGCAATGAGTCGCGTCGAATCCCTCCAGCAGTGTTTCATCGCCGAAGTCACGACCAATTACGGTTCCGGTTTCATCGAGACCATCGTGCACCGCGACACGAAGTCCACCGGCGCCTTCTACAGCGCGCCTCGTCAGGCCGACGACATCGTGCCCTACGCTCCGACGACCAATCTGGCGCAGCTCACGGCGAGCGTCGCCGACGCCTTCGACGCGACGGGAACGCTGCACACCGGCGCCATCGCGCAGGACCAATTGGCCGGGATGTCATTCTCCCAACAGGTATCGGGTGCGTTCTTGGAGACGACCGGTTGTCTCAGCTTTTACGCCGACGGCACGAGCGACGAGGTGTCGTTCAAGGTCTTCGTCGCCGAGGTGCCTGTCGACACCGACGTCGAGGCGCTCGCGTCGGGTGCCGAGCGCGATGATCAGGCGGTCTGTTTTGACGACAACCGACTTATTCTCCTACTGGCTCCGCCGAACTTCGAGGACGGTGATGACGTCGCCTTCGACTTCGGTGCTTCCCTGGCGACCGCGCGACAGACGTTGACGTCGTCGACGCCGGTGGGCTGGCACAACCGTTAACGACGAAACGTGGCGAAAATCGGCGTCTGCGCGGGCCTGTAACCTTCGAGGACTGAGGGCCGACCTCGATGAGCCCCTTCCGTGATCGGTGAGCACTCCGTTGAGAGGATTACAGCGACGACGCCGAACCCTCCAGCTGTTGGATCAGCGCGGGCGTGATGACGGTGACATTGGTCGGCACGCTTATCGGGTCGTTGTCGTGCGTGACCGTGGCACTCAAACTCACGGTGGCGTTACCCGGTGTGCCACTGCCCTGAGGCGCGGTGACCGAGATCGATCCACCGGTCGCCACCGAGCCGGAGTTCGTGAGCGTCAAGGTGTACGTTCCCTGCACCGGTCCGGCGGTGGAGGCTGACGGATCGAGACTCGTGATCGTTGGCGCGACGGCCTTGAGCACCGACTCCAGAGTGCCGGTTTCGCTGTAGCCGCCATTGGCGAGCGACGTGGCTTGACCCTGGCCGATCAACTTCGACACGGCGTCAAGGATCTTGCGCTCGATCGCCTGATCCTTCGCGACCTGCGCTTTCTCGGCAGTGGACTTCGGGAGTTCGGAGTTCACCAACTTGCTCGGTACTTCGAACCACTTCCCTCCGAGGAAGAGCTGCAGGGCGGCCAGTTGGGACTGGTCTTGTGCGGTGAGCGGGATGCCGGGAATCGAGTTGACCGTCGTGAGGTCGACGTTCAGGTACGCGTTACCATTGATGTCGCGAATATCGAGCAGCGGCTTGGTGCCGACGTTGAGGGTGATTTCGGCGTCGTCCTTGCCATTCGCTTGGGAGATGGGAGCGCCCGTGGGGTTCACGTAGCGGGTATCCATCGACACCACACTGAGCACTTGTTGTGCTTCGGTCATGCCACTACCCGAGACACTCGCGGTGAAATGAAGTTGCAGGTCCGACTGGGCGCCGAGCGAAGCAATGGATTGGTTGATCGTCGCCTTCGTGCTGGTGCCGCACGCCGACAGGCCGAGCGACGCCACGACCGCTCCAAGGATCAGGACTGTCTTTCGCACTTTCTCTCCCTCATATGTAAGCCCTACTCTCCATGCGAGACGCCCGAAACCGCCTGGTGAAGGTCCTGCGCGGAACGCTAGCACCGGCCATGTGATATTGAGAACACGTTTCACATCGGCCCGAAACCGCCAAAGATTCTGGTCGGATTGGGGGCCAGTCGTCGAACGCGGACGCACTCAGCGTGGTTCCGGATCATCGGACGAGGCAATGGAGTAACTCCCGAGTGGGGCCGGACATAGGGTTGCAAAGCGGAGGCTCACAAAAGGAATGAAGGAAGAATGATACGGAATAACTCTCGAGCCATCGCGGTCGCAAGTGCCGCGCTTCTGATCGCACCGTTGGTGTCACTCGGTGCAACAGTGACGCCGACGACCGCCGGAGCGGCGACCCCGACTCGGATCCTCACGTGCACGCAAAAGCTCACGTCGAAGCCCGCGACGTATACGCTCTCCTGCGCCGACGCGAACGCCGGTTGGACCGGAATGTCCTGGACCACCTGGGGCGCGACGTCGGCCACCGGTCGCGGGATTCTGCGACAGAACGACTGCACGCCGAACTGCGTGTCGGGAAAGTTCATTAACTACCGAGCCACGGTCACTCTCTCGAAGATCGTCACGACCAAGAAGTACGGCACGCTCTTCTCTCAAGCTACGTTCCACTACAGCGTGGGTGGCAAGGCGAAGATCGAAGTGTTCGGTCTGGCCGACTAGCCCTCGACCGTGGGACAGTTCAGCTATCTCGAGTGTGTTCGAGCCGTGGCGTCGGTCGAACGTCGCGCGCGACTATCGGCTCGCCGCACGACGCGCATGACGTGACCGCGCCCAGTGGATGGCCGCAGTGGTGCGTGAGCACCATGGGCGGCGCGTCACCCTTCGCGAGATAGCGGTCGCCCCACTGCATCAATGACACGATGACGGGGTAGAGATCGAGACCGGCCGAGGTCAATCGATACTCGAATCGTGGCGGGTGCTCCGAGACCGGTCGTCGCTCCAGTACTCCCGCCGCCACGAGTGTCTTGAGTCGGGCGGTCATGGTGTCGCGCGGCGCGCCGGTCTTGCGCACCATCTCATCAAATCGACGGTTTCCGAGGAAGACTTCTCGCACCGCGAGGAGAGCCCACTTCTCGCCGACGATCTCGAGGGTGCGCGCGACCGAACAAACGCGTGGTTCTGCAGAAATGGTGGTCATGGGCCAATTATACCAGTAAGTCCGAATACTGGACGTACCGGTCCAACTTCCGGTAGAGTACATCCAGAATTCAAACTTACCAGGGGGACCAGATGAGCGTCGAGACCGTGAACAGCTCGAATGCGCCGGGCCAAGGGTATTCGAAGAGGCGAGTGGCCCTGATCGTCGCCGTCCTTTCGCTGGCGGCCTTCATGTCGAGTCTCGACCTCTTCATCGTCAATCTGGCGTTCCCCTATATCAGTCGCGACTTTCACGGCTCGTCACTCGATTCATTGAGTTGGGTTCTGAACGGTTACTCGATCCTGTTCGCCGCGGTACTCGTGCCGGCCGGGCGCTGGGCCGACCGCATCGGTCGACGACGTATGTTCGTCGCCGGTCTCGTCATCTTCACGTTGGGATCGATTCTTTCCGGCGTCGCTCCGGACGTGTCGCTGTTGGTAGCGGCGCGTCTCATCCAGGCGATCGGTGCCGGCATGATGGTCCCCGCGTCGCTCTCACTCTTGTTGGCGGCCGTTCCGGGGCCGGCGCGCGCGCAGGCCATCGGTACGTGGTCGGCGATCGGCGCGCTCGGCGCGGCGCTCGGCCCCGTCATCGGCGGTTTCCTCGTCGAGGTGTCGTGGCGCTGGGTCTTTTGGATCAACATTCCGATCGGCGTCGTCACGGTGTTCCTCGCCTTCAAGGTGCTTCCGGAAAGCCGCGACGAGACCGCGGACGCTCGTCCGGATTTGCTGGGTGCCGTTCTCGTGGCGCTCGCCGCGGGTTCGTTGGCGCTCGCCCTCGTGAAGGCACCGTCGTGGGGTTGGACATCCAAGGACTTCATTGGGTTAATGGCACTCGCGGTCGCGTCCGCCATCGGTGTCGCCGTGCGATCGGCCCGTCACGACGCGCCGGTCGTCGACCTCGCGTTGCTCGAATCGAGATCGTTCAACGGTGCCATCCTCGCGTCGATCGCCTACTACGCGGGCTTTGGTGCGTTCTTGTTGAACATGGTGGAGTTCTTGACCGGTGTATGGCACTTCTCGGCGATCGACGCGGGACTCGCCATCGCTCCGGGACCACTGATGGTCCTGCCGTTCGCGCGCGTCGTGGCACCGCGGCTTACGGTGAAGCTCGGGGGAGCGGGGCGTGTCGCCGTCATCGGATGCTTCGTCAACGTCGCCGCGCAGTCTCTCTGGCTCACCCAGATGCAAGTGCACGCCGCCTACCTCACTCACCTCTTGCCGGTTCAGCTGCTCGGAGGAGCGGGCGTCGGGCTCGCCATACCGTCGCTGATCGGTGCCGGAACCGCGTCGATTCCCCCGGCCCGTTTCGGCACCGGCAGCGGTGTCCTCAACATGTCGCGCCAGATCGGCACCGTGCTTGGTGTCGCCGGGCTGATCGCGATCCTCGCGGGCTTGAACGTCACCGACCCGATCGTCGCGTTCCGTCACGGGACCGAGTTGGTGATCGCGTTCTTCGCGCTGGCCGGGCTCAGCGCAGCGGCGCTGTTGAGTCGGCGAGTGACGACGAGTGCGGGCTGAACAGTTCCTCGAGAACGACGACGAGCCGTTGGTGCGCGACTGAAGACCGCCGTCAGCGAATCGGCACCCTCTCAATGTCCTCTGGCTCGTGCGCGTCAGGCGCGTCGAAGGGCCGTGGGGTGTTTGGGCTGATACAGACCGATCGTCGTGCCGCCGGGCAGCGTGAACCTCGTGACCGTGCCCCAACGTTCTTCGTCCACCTGGGAGAAGGCCACGCCCTGGGATTCGAGTCGTTGCATTTCGACGACCAGGTCGTCGCACAAGAGGTAGATCTCGTTCGTCGCTTCCCCGTCAGTCGGATGAAACGCGATCTCCGACGGAGGCATCTCGAAGATGAGCCACCCGCCACCCGAGTCGACGCTCGCCATGTCGAGGACGTCGCGGAAGAAGGCCCGGTCGGCCTCGGCGTCATGGGTGAAGACGATTACGTGCGCTCCGAAAATCATGGGACATCCCTTCACTATGAACTAGAGGCCCAACACTACGTCGGTGACATCGTGTGACGAAGGTGATGGCGACGCGAGTGCAATGTTTCGCGTCGCTCCGAGTTGTACCGAACGTCTTCGAAGCGTGCGGTGCGAGCAACAACACGTGAGGAGGCCGAAAGGAGCCGGGAGAGGGGACTACGACACTGTTGGCATCAACTCCTTTCGGCACCGAACCTCACGATGATTCGCCCTACGCCGGTAGTACGCCCGAAATGCAAATTTGGATCGCTTCGGCGAAGCGCGGCGTCATTCCCTCGCCCGATTCCGGTGCGCCCGAAGGGAACCAGTGATCAACGTGAAATTGTGAGCGTATGGGGACAGGTACCCAATGAGACCCCGATGTCTGATCCAGGGACGCGAGGTTCTCGAGAACGTCGCATTCAATTGGATCGGAAGTCGTGATGAACGCTACTAACGTGCGCGCTCGAGCGTTCGAACTGCGAACCGTTCATCACGACGAGACGTGGTGCACGTGGGGTGGGAGAATGGTGTCATGAAGGGAACCCTCGGCGTCTTTCTCCGGCGCACACTGGCCGTCGCGGCGGTGACGTCGTCGATCCTCGCGGCGACGGGATCAGTCGCCGGAGCGGCGTCAGCCACGACGACCCTGCCGTCGAAGGCGTCGGCGTGCGGCGTCGTCGCGAACCCTTCCGTGCATTTCGTGTCAACCGAGTCGCCCTGCGTCATACGTGTGCGGGTCGGAACCAACGTTCGGATCAAACTCCGTTCCGGTTTCCGCTGGGGCTACCCGGTAAGCAACTCCCGGGCCGTGGTCGTCACCACCATCTCTCGGAACTCGATCGGCGTCCACGACTTCAGGTTGCACGCGGCCGCCATCGGTCGCGCCACGATTCACGTCACCGGAACCGTGTACTGCAAATCCGGCGTCGCGTGTCCCGAACTGGCGTTGCTCTGGACTCTGAAAGTCATCGTTACCTAGAGCACGTTCGCGGCGACCCCACTGGGAACCGACGACAATGAATCTCTCTACGACGATTCGTTACAACGAGAAGTCGAGGGGTTCGCCGGTCTCGAGGAACGTCTTGAGGCTCGACAACAGTGGTGGCCATCCCTCGCGAATCGCTTCGTGAACCGCGCTTCCCGACACGAAACCATCGTGGAAGACCGTGAGTCGCACGACGCCGTTCACCTTCTCGATGTCGAAGGCCACTTTGGAGCGCGGCTCGTTCGCGAACTTCAATCGATCGTCTTCGGAGTAGCCGTGCGCCTCGGCCCACTCGGGCGTGAACGTGTGCCAGGTGTAGGAGAGGCGGGCTGGTGATGAGGACTCGAGCACGACCTGTTGGGCGTCGCGAATCGTGAGGTGGCCCATCTTCACGTCCATCACCGAACCGACCTTCCAGTCGGTGACGAACGAGACGTTCCACCACTTCTTGGTCTTCGTAGGATCCGTCAGCGCTCGCCAGAGTCGCTTTGGCGTGGTGTCAATGTAGATCTTGTATTGAAATGAGTCGTCGTTCATACGTCCTCCATCGATTCCATTCTGCCACCATCACGAACGTCGATTCAGCGCATTGGACCGCAACGAACACCGGACGAATGACCGCGCGACGGGGCCAGAATCAACCGCGCGACCTCGTGTTCCCAGGTGACCGTGTCGGGTGAGTGGTTAGCATGACGGGATGTTCTTGCGTGGTTCGAGGTTCACCGGTGAATCTCCTCCGGTCGATGAGACGAGTGACACCGGGCGGCTGAGCGTATGCCCGTAAGACGGACGCCTCGTCCCAAACCTCCCATCCTGGAGATCGAAGAAGACGAGATCCCCGAGAGTCGTCGGGGAAGAATTCTGCGCATCGCGTCCGGAAATTCGGTGCCCGTCCTCACGATTCTGTTCGCCGTTTTCGCCGTCGCGTTCATCTATCTCTCGGGACAGGTCATCTATCACCTTCGAGTCCTCTTGTTACTCGGACTGGTCGGTGGCTTCATCGCGCTGATCCTCAATCCGGTGGTCGTCACCCTGCAGCACTGGCGAGTGAAGCGTCGCGGCGCGGCGGTGGCCATCGTCACGTTCGTGGCGCTGTTGATCTTCTTGGGACTCGCGGTCTTGTTCGGCTACCCGTTGATCAACGGCATCACGCACTTCGCGACTGCTCTGCCGGGCTACGTCAGCCGAGCCCAGCACGGTCAAGGGTGGATCGGACACCTGTTTCGCAAGTACCACGTCGCGTCGTGGGTCAAACGCAATTCGAGCCACCTCACGTCGCTCGCGTCCGGACTCGGCAAACCGGCGCTCGCCCTCGGCAAGGGCGCGCTCTCGGCGCTGCTGGCGTTGTTCGCGGTCTTCACGTTCGTGGTCTTGTTGCTGATCGAAGCGCCGAAGATCCGACGGTCGCTGACGAGGTTGATCGCGCCCGAACGGGCCAAGCGCTATCGCCACATCGGGCGAATCATTTCACGCTCGGTGTCGGGCTACGTCCTCGGTGACATGATGACCTCGCTCGCCGCCGGTGTCGTGGTCTTCGTCACGCTCTTGATCGTCGGCGTTCCCTACGCGTTCTTGTGGGCGCTCTGGGTCGCGCTGGTCGATTTTCTGCCCACGATCGGTGGTGCCCTGGCCGGGATCCCGACGGTCTTGTTCGCCTTCGCCCACTCGCTCATCGCGGGCATCGTCACGTTGGTCGTGTTCCTTATCTACACGCAGATCGAGAATCACATCTTGAACCCGATCGTCATGAGCCGCACCGTGAAGATCAACCCGTTGCTCGTGTTCGTCGCGGTCTTGATCGGTGCCGACCTGGGGGCGTGGGTCGCGGGCCTCGCCGGTGGTTTCGTCGCGGTCCTCTTGGCCGTGCCGATCGCGGCCACGATTCAGGTCATCGTGCGCGAGTGGTGGCGCGAGAGCGAGCCCGAATAGTCCACGTCGACTCGATCGTGGTGTCCCTCTACAGCGGCGTGACGTAGGCCCCGTGAATACCGCCGTCGACCATGAACGTCGTCGCCGTCACGAACGACGCGTCGTCGCTCGCGAGGAAGAGGACCGCGTTCGCGATCTCTTCGGGCTCACCGAAGCGTCCCATGGGGACGTGGACTAAACGTCGCGCGGCGCGCTCGGGGTCCTTCGCGAAGAGCTCGATCAACAGCGGCGTGTTGACCGGTCCCGGGCACAGCGCGTTCACGCGGATCTTCTCTCGGGCGAACTGGACCGCGAGCTCACGGCTCATGGCCAGCACGCCGCCCTTGGAGGCGGTGTAGGAGATCTGTGACGTCGCTGAACCGAGGACCGCGACGAAGGACGCGGTGTTGATGATGGAGCCGCCGCCGCGCTTTTGCAAGTGAGGGATGCCGTACTTGCAGCACAGATAGACCGACGTCAGGTTGACGTCCTGGACGCGCTTCCACGCGTCGAGCCCCGTCGTCAGGATCGAATCGTCGTCGGGCGGTGAGATGCCGGCGTTGTTGAAGAGCACGTCGATGCCGCCGTAGACCTCGGCGGTCTTGTCGTACATCGCGACCACGCTCTTCTCGTCGGCGACGTTCACCTGGACGAACAGTCCGCCGATCTCGGTGGCCACCTCGGGTCCGTGCTGGTCGTCGAAGTCCGCGACGACGACGCTCGCGCCTTCGGCGGCGAATCGGCGGGCCGTCGCTCGTCCGATGCCGCTCGCCGCGCCGGTGATGACCGCAACCTTGTTGTCCAATCGACCCATCATTCCTCCGTTGAGATAAAGACGTTCTTCTCTTCACTGAAACTACGCAAGGCGTCCGGTCCGAGCTCTCGTCCGAGGCCCGACTGCTTGTAGCCCCCGAAGGGTGTCGAGTAGCGAACCGATGAGTTGGAGTTCACCGAGAGTGCGCCGGTCTCGATCCCGCGCGCGACGCGAAGCGCTCGTCCCACGTCGCGCGTCCAAATCGAACCGGACAGTCCGTAGGGACTGTCGTTGGCGATGCGGATCGCCTCGGCTTCATCTTCGAAGCGCAGCACCGACACGACCGGACCGAAGATCTCTTCGCGAAAGGCGCGGTCCGTCCCGTCGGCCGATTCGAGCACCGTCGGTGGGTACCAGAAACCGGCCCCCGAAGGCGCGCTGCCCCGAAAGGCGACGGACGCTTCGTCGACGAAGGAGTCGACACTCGTGCGCTGACCGGCCGAGATGAGCGGTCCCATCTCGGCGCTCTCGTCCGCGGGATCGAGGACGCGAAAGTTCTTCACCGCGACTTCGAAGAGCTCCATGAAGCGGTCGTAGGCCGAGGCTTCGACGAGGATCCGCGACCTCGCGCAGCAGTCCTGGCCCGCGTTGTCGAAGACGGCCGAGGGCGCCCCGGCGGCGGCGCGTTCTAAGTCGGCGTCGGCGAAGATGACGTTGGCGGACTTGCCGCCGAGTTCGAGGGTGACGCGCTTCACCTGTTCAGCGCAGCCGGCCATCACGCGCTTGCCCATGTCGCTCGAGCCCGTGAAACAGACCTTGCGGACCGATTCGTGCGTGACGAAGCGCCAACCGACGACGCCCCCATCGCCGGGCAGGACTTGGAAGACACCCTCCGGCAGTCCGGCCTCAAGACCGAGTTCCGCGAGGCGAATCGCCGTGAGGGGCGTCAGCGTCGCCGGCTTC
>OCTA010002534.1_pt1 | contig 16530 bp, 10 predicted proteins | sample 1538991 | NCBI WGS metagenome assembly OCTA01 (sample SAMEA3539302, study PRJEB22396) | soil metagenome | biome: tundra; feature: field; material: soil | place: USA | collected 2010-05 | depth 0.15 m | reverse complement strand
GCCGCGCGGCGGGGCCTGCCGTCTGCTCATGCTTTCTTCGGAAAGATGCCCCGGCGCGCGTCGCGGACGATCCGCTTGGCTTCCTCCGAGAAGCTCTTCGAGATCATCCAGTCGAGGAATCCCGGGTGCTTTTCGGCGACCTCCTCGAGCGTCTTGCCCCGGTGCTCGCTGAACGCGAAGACGATCTCTCCGTCCCGCCAGAGAAAGCGTTTGTCGGGATCCGCGAACCGGCCCTCCGGCGGCCGGGAAAGCTCGTGCAGCGCGGCGACGTCGCGCGGAAGGTCCGCATAGCGCCGGAACTGGCCGGCGAGGACTTCCGCCGACGCGATGACGTCGGCGAGCGCCGAGTGCGCGCCGGTGTGCTCGCGCCCGGCGAAAAAACGCACCGCCGCAGCGAGGTCGCGCGGCTCCTTCCGGAAGAAGATCGTCTGCATGTCCACGATGCGCCGGTTCTCGAGCGGGAATGCCATGTTCGTGAGCTCGAACTCGCGCAGAAGCACGGGCACGTCGAATGCGCGCACGTTGTAACCCGCGAGGTCCGCGTCGCCGAAGAACTCGAGAATCCGGCCCGCGATCTCGGAAAACGCCGGCGCTCCGGCCACGTCGGCGTCGCCGATCCCGTGGATGCGCGTGGACTCGCGCGGGATCTTCACGCCCGGGTTCACGCGTGACTCGAAAGCGGTGACCGCGCCGGCCGGGCCGAACCGGAGAGCCGCGATCTCCACGATCCGGTCCGTCAGGCGGTCGGCGCCGGTCGTCTCGAGGTCGAAGATGACGAGCGGCCGTTCTCCGGACAGAGAGGCGAGCGCCGCGAGCGTCTCGGGCGGAAGAGCGGGATCGGTCACGCCCTGGATCATGGCCCAGGAACGGAAAGCGCGGGGGGCGGCGGCGCCTCCCAGGCCCATGTCGTGCCTCGGGGCATTCCGGGAGGATCCGTCCAGACGAGTCGCGCCGCGTGCAGCAGCGGGGGAGGATCGCCGTCTGCACGCCCGGGATCGTAAGCAGTGTCTCCCAGGAGCGGTGTGCCGAGGTGAAGCAGGTGAATTCGGAGCTGGTGCATGCGACCCGACTCAGGGACCAGCTCGACGAGAGCCGTCGCGCCACGGTCCTCGAGCACCCGATAGCGAGTGGCGGCCGGGCGGCCCGCCGGATGAACGGCGGTCCGGCCGGGCGGAGGCAGGGGCTGGATCGCGAGCACGCGGCGACCCGAGAGGAGATGTCCCGCCCGCGAGGGGCCGTAGGCCGCCTTTACGGCACGCTTCAGGAGATCCGGCCGCGACGTGCGGTGCTCGAGCAACGGAGCGTCCACGCGCCCCTCGGGAGGATCGGGAACGCCTCTCGTGACGGCGAGGTAGGCCTTCACGACGCTCGTCGGCCAGGCCGCGTGCGCGGCCCGGAGCGCGTCCGCGTTCCTCGCGAGGAGGAGGACGCCTGACGTCTCCTTGTCGAGCCGATGGACGAGCGCGAGCTCCGCGCCGAAGCGCCCTCGTAGCGCGCCGAGGAGGCCGCCGGGGCCGTGTACCGCGATTCCGGGCCGCTTGTCGATGGCGAGATACGCGTCGGCCCCGGGCGGGGACGGGAGGATCGTCACGCGGCCTTGCGGAAACGCAGCGCCGAGAGGATGACGGCGAGGCTGCCCGCGATGTTCGCGGCCATGCCGATTGCGATGGGCGTCTGGTGGAAGCGGATCCCGTAGAGGAGATAGATCACCTGCCCGCCGAGAAACATCGCGTACGTGAGCACGGAGACGTCTTCGGAGCTCTTCCGCCGCCAGATGCGGGCCGCCTGCGGCACGTAGGCCGCGCCAGTGGCGATCCCCACCACGGACACGGCCCACGCGAGGAAGGAGTCGAAAGCCCCCGGGCTCTCGATGGCTCTACCTGCGGTTTCCGAAGAATCTGAGCATCATCAGGAAGAGGTTGATGAAGTCGAGGTAGAGCCTGAGCGCGCCGGAGATCGCGCCGCGCTTGCCCTCCTCGGAGGCGCCGTCCATCGTGGACGCCATCATCTTGAGCTTGCGCGTGTCGTAGGCCGTGAGGGCGACGAAGACGATGACACCCACGCAGCTCACCACGAAGCCGAGCATGTCGGACCTCATGAAGAGGTTCACGACGGAAGCGATGATCACGCCGATCAGGCCCATGAAGGCGAACGAGCCGACGCCGTCGAGAGAGCGCTTCGTGACGAGGCCATAGACGCTCATAGCCGCGAACGTGCCGCCTGCGACCGCGAACGTCGACGCGATGGAGGAGCCCGTGTAGATGGCGAAGATGCTCGCCATCGTCAGGCCGTTCAGGGCGGAGTAAAAGAGGAACACGGCGGAGGCCGCGGCGGACGAGAGCTTCCCGACCATGCCGGACAGCCAGACGACGAGCCCAATCTCGGCGAAGAGGAGACCATAGAACACGAGGCGGTTTCCAAAGACGGCGTTGAAGACCGCCGGGTTCGAGACGGTGAGGAAAGCGGCGAGGGCCGTCGTCATGAGGCCCGCGGCCATCCACGCGTAGACGCGCGCGAGGAAGGCGGGAATCGCGACCGCCGCCGACGGGCTGATCGGCTGGGGGGAATCGAACGGTCGTGGCGGAAGCTCGGTGGGCATAAGGGATCTCCTCTCGAACAGGCATCCTAACGCGCCGGCGCTAAGATTCATTCCCTATGAAGCGCATCACGCCTCGACGGGAGTGAAATTCGATGCAAACATCACGCGGCGCATCCAAGCTCATCTGGTACGAAGCCATGGGGTTTGGAACGATCATCGCCATCTCATGGCTGGACGAGCTCATTGGCTTGCCGCAGCTCCTCTTCGGCGGGGCATCCGTCCCCAATTGGAAAGAAAGCATGCTTGAGAGCGGCATTACGCTGTTGGTCGCGATACCCACTCTACTTCTATCCTCACGTCTCACACGACGCCTGTACCGGCTGGAGGGGTTCTTACGGCTGTGCGCGTGGTGTCGGAAGGTCGAACTCGATGGTAGATGGGTGCCGGTGGAGGAGTTTCTCCTGGCTCGCCTCGACACTGCCACTTCACACGGAATGTGCCCGGACTGCGAGGCAACAGCGATGCCGGCAGCCACTCACGCCGCATAGCAGCCGATCTCAGTGGGCGCCTGACCCCTCGTTGCAGCGCGCGAGTACCACGTCCGTGACCTGGAGGGTCACCTCTGGACGTTCGGCACGTACGTCCGCAACGCTAGAAGCGGAACGCGATCTCTCCGACGAACCGCCGCGGGGGCGCGACGTAAAACTGGCTGTCGCCGATCTCGCTCTCCGTCACGAAGCGGCGGTCGTCCCCGAGGTTCCGGCCGACGAACGAGAGCCGCAGCCGGCGGTTCTCCCACGAGATTCCCGCGTCCCACTCGAAGAACGCGGGAACCGAGGCGGTGTTCTCGGGATCGAGCGGGCGTACCCCCTGGTGCCGCACCGCGGCCCAGACTCCGAGGCCCGTCTTGGGCGCGTAGCCGAAGCGGACGTTCCAGGCGTCGCGCGGGACGAGCTCAAGCCGGTTGCCGTCCGCAATGACGAGGTTGCCGTCCGGATCCGCGAAGGAGAAGCGTGCGTACGTCGCATCGTGGTGCGCGTAGCCGGCCACGAGCGACAGGGAGGGGACGCTCCGGGGCGACCACGTGAGCGACGTCTCGAAGCCTTGGAACCGCTCCTCGCCCGCGTTCGTGAGGGTCGGGAGGCCGTCGGGACCGGCGACCGACACGACGAGATTCTCGAACGCCATGTGGAAGAAGCCCGCCTCGAGCGAGATGGCCCCGCCCGCCCAGCGCGTTTTCAGCCCGATCTCACCGGACCGCGTGCGCTCTGGCTCGAGGATCCGCGCGGCTTCGGCCTCGAGGAGGTTCGGCGCCGCGGGCTTGAAGTTGCTCTTGGCCGACACGTAGAGGTTCAGCGCGTTCAGGACGGAGGCCTGCGGCCTGTCGACGATCCGGAACAGGGCCGCGACGCCGCCCGACCACTTCCCGTCCGTCCGGCTGTCCGAGGCGACGTCGGGCGCGGGGGCACCGACCTCCTGCCCGACGGCCGACAGCGACTCGGAAGTTCGGTCGTAGCGGGCGCCCAAGGTGAGCGTGAGGAAACGCCACGGCGTCCACTCGTCGTTCGCGTAGAAGCCCAGGAACGTCCGGCGGTCCTCGGCCGAGCGGTTATCGCCGATGGGGAGGTCGTCGACGGAGGGGATGACGGGATTCGGGCCGGTCGTGAGCGTGAGGTCGAAACCCGTGCCGGAAACGGTGGTCCTGCCCCACGTGAGCGCCGCGCCCGCGACGAGGCGGTTGGAGGCGGACGTCACGACGAGCCGGAGGTCGTCGAACACGCTCGTCTCGATCGGACGGAGCGACGTGCCGTCGGCCGTGGCCGTGTTCCCGTCGATGCCGTTGATGAAGGAGCGCACGGCGATCTGCTCGTCGCGGGCGAGGCCGAGCGTGTTGTCGATCTTCACGCCTTCCGACAGGCGCTGCGAGATGGTCGAGGAAAGGGCATACACGCGGTGATCCATCCGTGCGCCGCCCACCGCGTAGTTCCGGTCGATCTCGAAACCGGGCACCGGCTGCCCGGCGTCGACGGGAAGCGGCGACCCGAAATAATTCGTGTCGCGAAGGATGGAGGCGGTCACGTCCACCGATCCTTCCTTCGTGCGCTGCGTGTAGCCGAGGGAAAGCCGGTCGGAGGAGACGTCCGTCCCATCCTGCCAGCCCTTGTTCCGCGCCATCGAGCCGAAGAGGCGGATCGTCTGGTCGCCCTGTGAAGCCGTGTACGAGAGGTTGCCGTGCTTGTCCGAAAAGGAGCCGCCGCCGAGAGTCAGCGCTCCTCCGGCCTCCTTCGGATGCCGCGTGAAGACCTGGATCATCCCGGCGAACGCCGACACGCCGTAGAGAGTCCCCTGCGGGCCCTTCACGATCTCGATCCGGTCGATGTCCTCGATGGAGATCTGGGCGAGCGACGGGTTGAAGGGGCCGCCCACGGGAACACCGTCCACCGTCACGAGGAGGGCGTCGAACTCCTTCAGACCCCACACCCCGATGTTCGCGAGCCGGCTGCCGTTGTCGGACCCGCCGCCGGCGTCGAGGCCTACGACGTCCTGGAGCGCCTCGGCCACGGTCTTGGCCCCGTGCCGCCGCAGCTCGTCGCCTGAAACGACGGCGACCGGTGCCGCCACATCGAGCGCGTCCTCTGCGGCCTTCGTCGCCGAGACGACCATCGTCGCGTTCGTGCCGGCGTTGACCGGTACCTGAGCGAGAAGCGCAGCGGGGATGGCGAGGGCGCACCACGCAGCGGTGGAAAAAGCGCGTGGAATCGTCATGAGAGTCATCTTAACTAAACTACCGGCGTGAGACTCGGCATCGACTTCGGCACGACGCACACGGTCGTCACGCTCGTGGACCGCGGGAACTATCCCGTCGTCTCTTTCGACGGCGGCGATTTCGTGCCCTCGCTCGTGGCGCTTCAGGAGAGGACGGGCGAACGCCGCTACGGGTGGGGCGCGTTCGCCGTGCGGCACGAGCCCGGCTGGACGGTCGTCCGGTCGCTCAAGCGCGCGCTCGACGACGCCGGTCCCCAGACGGAGATCGCGATCGGCTCCTGGCGTCTGTCTCTTCTCGACCTCACTTCGGGCTTTTTCTCCGCGCTCCACCGTGAGCTCGTCGAGCGATCGAACGCCGGGCTGACGGCCGACGAAGCGCTCCACGCCGCCGTGTCCGTGCCCGCGAACGCGACGACGGCCCAGCGCTTCCTGACGCTCGAGGCGTTCAAGGCCGGCGGCTTCGCGGTGGAGGCGCTCCTCAACGAGCCCTCCGCCGCGGGCTTCGAGTACGCGCACCGTTACCGGCGCGCGGATCCGAAGCGAGAGTACCTCGTCGTCTATGACCTCGGGGGAGGCACGTTCGATGCCTCGCTCCTGAGGATGACGGGGAAGACGAACGAGGTCGTCGCCACGAACGGTGTCCGCCGGCTCGGCGGCGACGATTTTGACGACGCGATCCTCGCGCTCGTTCTGGACCGGGCCGCGGTTGGCACGCTCGACGGCGCGGCCCGTGCCGTCCTCCTCGAAGAGTGCGCGCGCCAGAAGGAGAACCTCTCTCCGAACACGCGGCGAATCCTCGTGGACCTCGCGGCGATCGGGAAGGAGCCGCTCGTCCTGTCCGCCGACGAGATCTACGCCGCGTGCGCCCCGCTCGTTCAGCGCTCGGTGGAGGCCGTCGAGCCGCTCCTCGCAGACTCCGATCGTGGAAGCGCGATCGCGTGGAGCGAGGTCGCGGGGCTCTACGTCGTCGGCGGCGGCGGCCTCTTCCCGCTCGTGACGCGGGTCCTCAAGGAGCGCTTTGGCGAGAAGCGCGTCCGCCGCTCGCCGCATCCCTTCGCCGCGACGGGGATGGGGCTCGCGATCTTCCTCGACCGCGAGGCCGGCTGGGCGCTCGAAGAAAGGCTGTCCCGGCACTTCGGCGTCTTCCGCGAGAGCGAAGCGGGGACCGACGTCGCGTTCGACGCGATCTTCCCGAAGGGGACGATCGTGCCGGCGCCCGGCGCGGCCCCTGTGTCGGTCACGCGCCGCTATCGCGCCGCGCACAACGTGGGCCACTTCCGGTTTCTCGAGTGCACCCGCCTCACGGGCGACCGGCCGGACGGAGACGTCACGCCTTGGGACGAAGTGCTGTTTCCGTTCGAGCGCTCTCTCAGGGTTCGCTCGCTTACAACGGCGGACGTGAAGCGCCGCGCCGAGGGACCCGAGGTCGTCGAGACCTACCTGCTCGGAAGCGAAGGAGCCGTCTCGATGACGGTCACGGACACGTCGGACGGGTTCACGCGCACCTTCACGCTCCGGCGCTGACTTAGCGCCGTGCTAGCCCTCGATTCTCAGGACGAGGAGCGTCCGGTCGTCCTCGGTGTCGGCGCGGTCCGTGAAGGCGCGCTGCGCGCGGAGGATCCGGTCCTTCAGGGCGGCCGCGCTCTCCGCCTGCCCCGCGCGCAGCACCTCCTCGAGGCGCGCGAATCCCCACGATTCGTCCGACCCCGCGCGCGTGGCCTCCACGAGGCCGTCGGAGAAGAGGACCCAGCAGTCGCCGGGCACGAGCGGGGCCGTTACGGTGTGCCACCCGCCGGAAAGGGCCAGGCCGAGCGGGCGGGCCGGATTCGCGAGCGCCTCGACCGTTCCGTCCCCGCCCACGCGATACGGATACGGGTGCCCGGCGTTCGTGAAGGCCACCGTGCCGTTCGCGAGGTCGAAGACGAGATGCGCGAGCGTGACGAACGTCCGCCGTTCGGTCGTCCGGACGATTTCCTCGTGGAGCAGCTCCATGAGCCGCACGCCGCCTGCGCCCGTCCGGGCCAGCATGCCGAGGGACGCCTTCGCGGCGGCCATCACGAGCCCCGCCGGCAGCCCGTGGCCCGACACGTCGGCCACACAGACCGTGAGGACGCGCTCCGAGTACGAAAGGTCGTAGAAGTCGCCTCCGATGGCGGCCGCGGGCGCGAAGTCCACGGCGATCCCGACGCCCGGGCACGCGAAGTCCGCGGGGGGAAGGAGGCGCCGCTGGAGGTCGCGCGCGACGGACAGCTCGTGCTCGAGAGCCTCCTTCTCGGCCTTTTCCGCGACGCTCGCGCCGAGATGCGCGGCCATCGCGTTGAAGCTCCCGACGAGGGCCGCGAGCTGGTCGTGACCCTTGAGAACGGCGCGGTGCGCGAAGTTGCCCTTCTCGATCTCGGCGAATCCCGTCGAGAGGCGCCGCGTCGCGCGCGCGATCCGGTAGACGAGAATGCCGGCGAGGAGCGAGGCCCCCGCGAAGACGACGACGGTCGCGAATCCGAGCGCGCCCATGACGGCGAGGACGACACGGCCCAGCTGGAGGCGCCGGGACCCGGCGATTCTGAGGTCTCCGAAGAGCGCCCGCGACTCGCGCTGGAGCGACGTCCTGACGAGGATGAGGACGGGCCTTCCCTCGAGGGGCCGCCCAGTCTCCCAGTCGAGAACGGGCTCGGACAGGAACAGCGGGAACGCGGTCCAGCGCGCGGACCACGGGCCCGAGCCCGCGGGCGGCGCCGCGGTCTCGCCGGACGACGCCTGCTCGCCGCCGGAGTCGGGCGCACCCGCGATGCTCGTCGTCTTGCCTTTCTCTCCCGTGTCGACGGTGAAGTGCACGCCGCGGCCCTTGGGCGCCATGACGGGCTCCTCCTTCACCTTGACGGCGCCATGGAAGCGGATGACGTTGCCAGTCTCTCTCTCGAGCTCGCGGCGAAGGCCGGAGTGAAGAGGCAGCGTGAGGACGAGCGTGCCGGCGGGGCGCGGCTCGACCGCGGCCGCGAATACCTGCGCACCGGACTTTGCGATGACGGACGCGTGCGAGGTCATCCATGGCTGCGGCACGAGGTTGGGGGCGGCCTCGGCCCCGGCTTTCTCGACGGGCCCGCCGTTCGGCTGCCAGACCATTCCGAGCTCGGGCGACACTGGCGGCGCGGCGGCGGCCTCCGCGAATGCGCGCGTCCGCGCGGCCGGGTCGCGCGCCGTCTCGAGCCGCGGCGCGAGGTCGTGCGCGAGCTCGACGAGCGCGGCGCGCCGCTTCTCGAGAGCGCCCTCGACGCGGCGCGTCCCGAGCTGGCCCGCGACGACGAGGAGGCCCGCGCAGAAGAAGACCGCCGCGAAGACGACCGCTGAGAGAAGCAAGAGGTACGACACGGCGAGGCGGCTCCCGACGCGCCAGAGGAGGCCGCGCAGGAGGAGGCGCGTCGCGCTGAAGGCGAAGACGGGGATGCCGAAGACGAGGAGGACGACGCCGAGCGCCCGAACGCCCGCCAACGGCACGGTGGCGAGCAGGGCGCCGCCGAGGACGACGAGGCCGGAGATCCGGAACGGCCGGGTCGTCTTCATCGCGCCTCTCGCGGGCGAACGCCCTCGCCGGCCACGTATGTCATTTGCGAGGGAATTGCGAGACCCGTCCCCGCCGCCTCGATCGCCGCCAGGATCAGGAAAAGGAGCTCTTCCTGCACTTCGAGGTACGCGGCGTAGTCCGCGACGAGAACGTACGCGAACACCTCGGCGTCGAGGGTGTACTCCCCGAACCTCAGGAAGCGCACGCGAAGTGTCTCCTTCTCCACGCGCGGGTCGGCGGCGAGCCGCTGGCGGATTCCGTCGAGCACCGCCCGCATCTGCGGCGCCGTCGTCTCGGCGCGGAGCCCGAGCGTGGGGTTGACGAGGAACTTGTCGCGCCGGCTCCGGTTCTCGATCTGGGCGGTGATGAGCGTGCCGTTCGGAATCGTGACGACCGAGCGGTCGAAAAGGCGCATGCGCGTGGCGTAGAGCGTGACGTCCTCGATCGTGCCCACGGCTGTCCCGATGCGGACGGTGTCGCCGACACGCATGATCTTGTCGCCGACCACGACGAAGCCGCCGAAGAGGTTTTCGAGGCTTTTTTGCGCCGCAAAGGCGAGAGCCACGCCGCCGATGCCGAGGCCGGCGAGGGTGGCCGTGAGGTTGACGCCGAAGCTCGCGAGCGCGCCGAGCACGGCTGCGGTGGCGACCGCTCCGCGCAGCAGCATGCGCGCGATCGTGAGCGATGACGTCGCGCTTCCGCCCTTGGCGAGGAGCCTCAGCGTCGCCCGCCCGTTCAAGAAGTCGATGAGACGGAAAAAGAGCCACGCGATGCCGAAGATGGCGACGAGCCACGCGAACTGTGTGTAGTAATAGCGGCTGAGAAGAGGAAGGGCGAGGCGCGAGACGCAGGCGCGATGAAGCGGCACCGTGAGGAGGAGAGCCACGGGATCGCGAAATCCGGCGGCGCCCCGAAGGAGCTCGGTTCCCCACGCGTGCGACGCGAAAAGCCGCGTCAGGAGCGCGAAGACCCCGATCACGAGAAGGCGGCTCGCCGCGTAGAGAAGAGGAATGAGAAGGAGGAAGCCGAGGAGCTGCCAGAGACGGAGCTTTCCCACCGGCGTTTTCAGGAAGGAGGGGATATGGCGTTCGATCGCAGGCGACGTGAGGCCCTTGAAGGCGGCCGGAACCTCACGGAGGGATTGCGAGCCGACGAGCCAGATCGCGGGGCCTTCGCCGGGAGTCGTCCGCGCGAGCACGAGGTCGAAGGAATCGTCTCCCGCCTCGATGTGTCCGACCAGATCGAGGCCGGACGCGAAGGCGTCGTTGAAGTCTCCGGCCGACGAGCGGCTCAGCCTTTCGAGATCGCCGACGAAGCGCTCGTCGAGGAGCGCCTTGAGCTGGCGAGCGAGCTCCTCCCGGGGAATCTTCCCGCCCTTCGGCCACTGGAGGTATTCGCTCGCGACGGCCCAGTTCTCCTTCTGGGCGGCCCGGATGTACCCGAAGAACGCGCCGTACGGCGTCTCGCGGCGGTAGGGATCGCCGACGGGCTCGACTCCCGCTGCGGGCGTCGGGCCCGGGAGAGGCAGAAACTGCGCGAGAGCGGGCGAGGTCGGCCCCGCGAAGACGACGACCAGAAGGAGAGCCCGGGAAAGAGCGCGGGTCATCTGGCGGAGAGCGTATCTCACCGCGCGTCCGCCAAGAGAAATCGGGCTCAGATCGCGGCGGGCTCCGTCAGCTTGTAGCTCTGGAGGACGCGCGCGTAGTTCGCGCGCTCGTAGGCGGCGGGGTCCGGGCACGAGAGGAGGCTCATGCTGCCCTTCATCTGGGCCAGCGATTTGTACTCGTGCTCCTCCAGAAACCGCGTAACGTCGGCGCGCACTTCTGCAAGCGCCTTCGGGCCGCGCAGGAGGAGCGCCGAGACCATCTGTACGGCATCGGCGCCGGCCATGATCGCCTTGATCGCGTCGCGCGCGTCGTGGACGCCGCCCGTCACCGCGAGGGATGCCTTCACGCGCCCGGAAAGCATCGCGAGCCACCTCAGGCGGAGGAGCAGCTCGTCGTGCGTCGAGAGCCGCAACACGGGCGTCACGTCCAGCGTCTCGGGATCGATGTCGGGCTGGTAGAAGCGATTGAAAAGGACGAGCCCGTCCACGGACAACCCGTCGAGCTCGGACGCGAAGGAACCGAGGGACGAGAAGAACGGCGACAGCTTCACGGCGACGGGGATCCTGACGGCGGCTTTGACGGACCGTACGATCTCCAGAAACCGCCGCTCGAGGGAGAACCCCGGCTCGCCGTCGTGCGCGCCGAGGTCGTAGAGGTTCAGCTCGAGAGCGTCGGCTCCGGCCTCGGCGATGCGGGTCGCGAACGTGACCCATCCGCCCGGCGTCGCGCCGTTCAGCGACGCGATCACGGGGATGCGCACTGCCTGCTTGAGTTGGCGCACCTGGTCGAGGTACTTCTCGGGGCCGAGCAGGAACGCCTCCGGCTCCGGGAAATACGTGAGGGCTTCCGGATACGAGCCGGAGATGATCTCCATCTGCCGGATCGTTCCGACCTCTTCGCGCGTGATCTGCTCCTCGAACAGCGAGTGCATGACGATCGCGGCGGCGCCGGCATCCTCGAGGCGGCGGACGAGATCCAGGTCGTCGACCATCGGCGAGGCGCCCGGCATGAACGGGTGGGGAAGCGTCAGGCCGAGATAGCGGGTGGTGAGGTCCATCGTCGTCTCCTCAGGCCTTCCCGGCCGGCGCCGGCGCGGGCGCTGCGGGACTCTTCGCGGGCGGCGGCGGAACGCCCGCGCGGCCGATCGTCAGCTTCGCGAGGTTTTCGTACACCTGGAAGCGGTTCTTCACCTCGCGCTCGGCCTTCGCGAGCAGGTCCAAAAAGCGCGGCGCATCCTGCTGCTCGACCATGCGGAAGCGCGCCTCGTTTCGCATGAACTGCGCGATCGAGCTCTTGATCTGCGCCGTGTCCATGAGCAGCGGCGTCTCGCCCGTCGCGATGCGGCGGGGGTCGAACCGGTACAACGGCCAGTAGCCCGACTCGGAAGCGAGCTTCTGCTGTTCGAGGCCGAACGAGAGGTCGTAACCGTGCGCGATGCACGGGCTGTAGGCGATGACGATCGACGTGCCCGGATAGCTCTCGGCCTCGAGGAGGGCTTTCACCGTCTGGGCGTCCTTCGCGCCGAACGCGACGTGCGCGACGTAGACGTTTCCGTACGTCATCGCGAGCATGCCGAGGTCCTTCTTCGGCGTCGACTTGCCCTTGGCCGCGAACTTCGCGGCCGCGCCGAGAGGCGTCGCCTTGGACTGCTGGCCGCCGGTGTTCGAGTAGACCTCGGTGTCGAGGACGAGGATGTTGACCTTGCGCCCCGACGCGAGGACGTGGTCGAGGCCGCCGTACCCGATGTCGTAGGCCCACCCGTCGCCGCCTACGATCCAGACGCTCTTCTTCACGAGCGAATCGGCCATGAGGAGAAGGCGCCGCGCTTCGGGCGTGTCCGCGCCCTTGAGCGCGGTCTTCAGCGCGAGGACCCGTTCGCGCTGAGCGGCGATATCGGCCTCCGTGTCCTGCGAAGCCGTCAGGAGCGCGCCGGCGAGCGCCTCGCCGACGCGCGAGGCGAGCGCCTTCACGAGCGTCCGCGCCTGGTCTTGGAGCGAGTCCAGCGCGAGGCGGAACCCGAAACCGAACTCCGCGTTGTCCTCGAAGAGCGAATTCGACCACGCCGGGCCGCGGCCGTCCGCGTTCGTCCGGTAGGGGGTCGTCGGGAGGTTGCCGCCGTAGATCGAGGAGCACCCGGTGGCGTTCGCGATGAGCGCGCGGTCGCCGAAGAGCTGCGTGAGGAGCTTCACGTACGGGGTCTCGCCGCAGCCGGCGCAGGCGCCCGAGAACTCGAAGAGCGGCTGGAGGAACTGGGCGCCCTTCACGTCGAGGCGAACCGTCGTGCGGTCCGCTTCGGGCAGGTCGAGGAAGAAGGCGAAGTTGTCGCGCTCGGCGTCGCGCAGGGGCTTCTGGGGCGCCATGTCGAGCGACTTGTGCTTCGGGTTCGCCTTGTCCTTCGCGGGGCACACGGCGACGCAGAGCGTGCAGCCCGTGCAGTCCTCCGGCGCGATCTGGATCGTATAGGCCTTGCCGGCGTACTCGGTGCCCTTGTACGGGACGGACTTGTACGTGGCGGGCGCGCCTTTGAGCACCACCGGGTCGAAGACCTTCGCGCGGATCGCGGCGTGCGGGCACACCATTGCGCACTTGTTGCACTGGATGCAGATCTTCTCGTCCCACACGGGGATCTCGAGCGCGATGTTCCGCTTCTCCCATTGGGCCGTGGAGAGGGGCCACGTGCCGTCGGGCGGGAACGCGCTCACGGGCAGAAGATCGCCCTTTCCCTCGAGCATGACGCCCGAGACGCGTTTCACGAAGTCCGGCGCGGCGTCGGACACGATGGGCGGGCGGCGGCGCGTCGACGTGATCTTCACGGGGACGACCATCTCGGCGAGGTTCGCGAGGGTTCCGTCCACGGCCGCGAAGTTGCGGCGCACGGTCTCCTCGCCCTTCTTGCCGTACGTCTTTTCGATCGCCTTCTTGATCTGGGCGATCGCCTCTTCGCGGGGCAGGACGCCCGAGATCGCGAAGAAGCAGGTCTGCATGATCGTGTTGATGCGGCCGCCCATCCCAAGGGCCTTGGCAACTTTGTAGGCGTCGATGACAAAGACCTTGAGGCGCTTCTCGAGGATCTGTTCCTGCATTTCGAGGGGGAGCTCGTCCCACGCCTCGGCGGGCCCGTGCTGCGTGTTCAGGAGGAAAACGGCGCCCTCGACGGCCGCCTCGAGCATGTCGTAGCGGTCGAGGAACTGCTCCTGGTGGCACGCGATGAAATTCGCGCGCCTCACGAGGTACGTCGAGCGGATCGGCTTCGGCCCGAAGCGCAGGTGCGAGACGGTGACGGCGCCCGACTTCTTCGAGTCGTACACGAAGTAGCCCTGCGCGAAGTTGTCCGTCTCCTCGCCGATGATCTTGATCGAGTTCTTGTTCGCGCCCACGGTGCCGTCGGCGCCCAGGCCGTAGAAGAGGGCGCGCACAGTGTCGGGAGGCTCGATGTCGAACTCCGCATCCCACGGGAGCGAGGTGTGCGTCACGTCGTCCACGATACCGATCGTGAAGTGGTTTTTCGGCTTCGGCTTCGCGAGCTCGTCGAAGACGGCTTTCACCATGCCCGGCGTGAACTCCTTGGACGAAAGGCCGTAGCGGCCCCCCAGGACGACCGGTTCGAAAGCGAAGGGAAGCGCGTCGCCGCGGCGCGCTTCGACGAGCGCGGTCACGACGTCGAGATAGAGCGGATCGCCGATCGCGCCCGGCTCCTTCGTCCGGTCGAGAACGCCGAGCGCCTGGACGGTCTTCGGGAGCGCTGCGAGGAACGCGGGAACGTCGAACGGCCGGAAGAGCCGCACCTTCAGGACGCCGACTTTCTCGCCCTTCGCGGCGAGATTCTCGACGGTCTCGTGGACCGTTTCGGCGCCCGAGCCCATGAGGACGACGACGCGCGTCGCCTCGGGGTGGCCGACGTAATCGAAGAGGTGGTACGAGCGCTCCGTGAGCTTCGCGAAGCGGTCCATCTCCGTCTGGACGTGGCCCGCGCATGCGAGGTGATAGGCGTTTCCCGCCTCGCGCGCTTGAAAGAACGCGTCGGGGTTCTGCGCACTGCCGCGAAGGACCGGGCGGTCCGGCGTGAGGCCGCGGCGCCGGTGCTGGGCGATCGCTTCCTCGTCGAGCATCGCCAGGAGGTCCTCGTTCGCCAGCTCTTCGATCTTCGCGACCTCGTGCGAGGTGCGAAAACCATCGAAGAAGTGGAGAAAGGGGATCCGCGATTTCAGGCTCGCAGCTTGCGCGATGATCGCGAAATCGTGGGCTTCCTGAACCGAGTTGGACGCGAGAAGCGCGAACCCCGTCTGGCGGCAGGCCATGGCGTCGGAGTGGTCGCCGAAGATGGAGAGCGCGTGCGTCGCGAGCGTCCGCGCCGCCACGTGCATCACGAACGGCGTCAGCTCGCCCGCGATCTTGTACATGTTCGGAATCATGAGGAGGAGGCCCTGCGACGCCGTGAACGTCGTGGAGAGGGCGCCCGCTTGGATCGCCCCGTGAACCGCGCCCGCGGCGCCGCCCTCGGACTGCATCTCTACGACTTCGGGAACGTTGCCCCAGACGTTTTTCTGGCCCTTCGAGGACCACTCGTCGGCCCACTCGCCCATGTTGGAAGAGGGCGTGATGGGGTAGATCGCGATGACGTCGTTGGTGCGGTGCGCGACCGAGGCTACGGCCTCATTGCCATCCAGCGTGAGAAGTCGGCGCGACATGAGAGCCTCCCTTTTTCGACCCGGCCGGCCGGGAAGCCATCATTGAATTCAGAGGCGAATCCTCGGAATGATGCCGATGTATCACATAGTCGAGACAGGGTTTACATTAACGGCGACGGGAGACTCGCGGCATGCTTCCACCGTCGAGAGGGAAGTTGGTACCGCGTACGGGATTTGAACCCGTGATCTCCGCCTTGAGAGGGCGGCGTCCTAACCGCTAGACGAACGCGGCACATCCAGATTTCGGGGGCCTTTCGGCCCGCGGGGAGGCGAAATCTAGCATGCGGCCGTTCGGGGGCACAATCCCCGCATGGAATTCGGCATCCTCGGCCTCGAGCTTTCGGGCAAGACGACTCTTTTCTCTCTCCTGACCGGCCACACGACGGCCGCCGCACCGCACAAACGCGAGGCGCACGTGGGCGTCGCGCTCGTTCCCGACGTTCGCCTCGACAGGTTGACGGCGATGTTCAAACCGAAAAAGCACACGCCGGCCACGGTGAAGTTCGTCGACGTCCCGGGCGTGACGAAAGGCGGCTCGCAAAGCTTGAACCTCCCCGAGTTGCGGCAGATGGACGGTCTCGCGGTGGTCGTGCGGGGCTTCAAGTCCGAAGCGGTGCCGCATCCCGAGGGCTCGGTCGATCCCGCGCGCGACCTCGAGCTCCTCGAGACGGAAATGCTCCTCGCGGATCTTTCGGTCGTCACGAACCGGCTCGAGCGCGTCGCGAAGGACATCGCGAAAAAGAAGACGCCCGAGCTCGAGCTCGAGAAGGCGCTCCTCGACAGGTTCCGGGCCGCGCTCGACAGGGGCGAGGCGCTGCGCGGTTTCGAGACGACGCCGGACGAGGAAAAGGTCGTTCGCGGCTTCGGCCTGTTGACACGAAAGCCGATGCTCGTGATCCTGAACGCGAGTGAAGACGAAGCCTCGGATCTCGCCGGAGCGCTCGCGCGCGCGAAGCTCGACAAGTGGAAAGGCCAGCCGAAAGTCGCCTTCAGCGAGGTCTCGGCTCCGATCGAGCAGGAGATCGCCGCGATGTCGCCCGAGGACCAGACCGAGTTCCTGAAAGGCCTGGGCCTTCCGGACCGTGCGCTCGACCGGCTTCTCCGCGCCGCCTACGACCTTCTCGGCCTCATGTCGTTCCTGACGGCGGGCGAGGACGAGTGCCGCGCATGGTCCATCCCGAAGGGGACGTCCGCCGTGAAGGCGGCCGCCGCAATCCACACGGACTTCGAGAAACACTTCATTCGGGCCGAGGTCGTGCCGTTCCAGACGCTCGTCGAGGCGGGCTCCTTGGCGAAGTGCAAGACGCACGGCACCCTGCGCCTCGAGGGCCGCGACTACGTCGTGAAGGACGGCGACGTCATCAACTTCCG
>OCTA010002533.1_pt1 | contig 16533 bp, 13 predicted proteins | sample 1538991 | NCBI WGS metagenome assembly OCTA01 (sample SAMEA3539302, study PRJEB22396) | soil metagenome | biome: tundra; feature: field; material: soil | place: USA | collected 2010-05 | depth 0.15 m | reverse complement strand
AGATTCCGGAAAAGAGCACAAAGGAAGCGCTAAGGAAGGCGACGGCGCGAGTGTCGGTGGCGCCCGTGGGCGAGAGGGCGCGTGCGATTGCGGCGACGGAGCCGGTGGCGGCGAAGGCAAAGCGCGGCAAGACCGCGGATCCACTGGCACCCGAACGCGTTGCCGCCATCCTCGACGCGTTGCAGAAGACTTACCCCAAGGCAAAGTGCGCGCTGAACCACCGCAGCGCGTGGGAGCTGCTGGTCGCAACCATTCTCTCCGCGCAGTGTACGGACGTCCGCGTGAACCTGGCCACGCCCGCGCTGTTCGCCGCGTTTCCTACGCCGAAGGCGATGGCCGCCGCTTCCCTGCCCGAGTTGGAAGAGCTGGTGCGTACCACCGGCTTCTTTCGCAACAAGGCACGATCGATCCAGGGTGCGGGGCGTGTCATCAGCGAAGAGTTCGGCGGCGAGGTGCCGCACACCATGCAGGAGCTGCTGCGCATTCCCGGCGCCGCGCGCAAGACCGCCAACGTGGTGCTCGGCTCATGGTTTGGCATCGCGGTGGGCGTGGTGGTGGACACGCACGTGCTGAGGATTTCGCGCCGGCTGGAGCTGACCAAGGAAACCAAGCCGGAGAAGGTCGAGCAGGACCTGATGCCGGTGATTCCGCAGGCGAAGTGGATCGATTTCTCGCACGAGGTCATCTTTCACGGGCGCCAGATCTGCTACGCCCGCAAGCCGCGCTGCGCGGACTGCACGCTGGAGCGGCTGTGCAACTCCGCCGACAAGACCTGGACTTCGCACTGACGCGAACCCCCAAACCGCCGTCATCCTGAACGGAGTGAATGACCCCTGTATCGCTTCTCTCGCTCGGCACCGCTACGCGGCCTCTCAAGTCCCGCGCGCGTTGACCTTCGTCTCAACAGAACGGTACGATTCCGCAGTCGGCGAGAGTGTGCGGCCGGCGGACACGAATGGGGTATTCATGAAATTCGGCAAGAGCTGGTCGCGGCGGCGGTTTCTCGCGGTTTCTAGTGCAGCGGCGGCGCAGGCAGCCTCCGGGCTCAAGGCCTTCGGCCAGGCAGGCAATCCAGGAAGCGCCGCAGCAGCGCAGAAGGCCTATGCGGCGGAGGCGGCCCGTCAGATGCCTCCGCCCGGCGTCATCACCGGCGGGATCAAGCCTCTCATGGTGTCGATGACCTCGCGCCCGCTGCGCTACCGCCCCGTCGGCGGCGAGTTCGTCATCCGCAACGGCGGCGAGTTCTTCAATCGCCCCATCTACGGTGTCAGTTCCGCCACCCAGTCCGGCGACTTCCGCGTCGATGCCGGCGACCTGCCTGAGTTCTCGCTCTATCTTCCCGGCCACGGCGGCAACCTCAAGCTGGGGTTCATCGGTGCCGCGGGCACCGCATCCAAGTGGGCCGCCGAAGCAGACGAGGTGGTCGCGCGCTATCGCCCCGGTCGCATGATCTACGAGATCAAGGACAAGCTGCTCGGCAGAGGCATGCTGCGCGCGGAGATCCTCACCGCGGCCACCGGCTCCGGCATCATGGTCAAGGTCGATGCGGAGAATGTCCCTGCGGGAACACGTCTCGCGTGGGCGTTCGCCGGTCTCAGCGGCCGCAAGGGTCAGCGCAACGGCGATATCGGCTGCGAGCGCCAGCCCGTCTCGCTCTTCTTCCAGGTACGCCCCGAAGAATGTGAAGGAAACCTCTTCAAAATTGAGGATGCGACCTCCAAATTTGCCGCTGTGAATCTGAATGTCAGGACTTCGCAGATCACCGCCGAGTTGACCCTTACGTCTCCGCCGGAGTCCCGGCTTGCCGTCACCGACTTCTCCCTGTGGAGCGCGCGCCCAGTAGTCATGGCGACTGACACCGTTCTTATTGAAGCGCCGAAGCAACCGATGCTGGCCGGCTCAGTCGAGATGAGGAGGGCGCCGCTCTTCCTCACCGTGGATCGCGTCCTCGACGGAAGCCCCATCGCCACGGATAATCTCGCGCAGTCCTTCGCCGCGCGCAGCGCCCAGGTCGAGACCATCGCGCAGACCCTGCGCATCGACACGCCCGACGAATACCTCAACAACGTCGGCCCAGCGATGGGCATTGCGGCCGAGACGATCTGGGACGCGAAGAATGAATGCGTGCTGCACGGCGGCGTGGCCTGGCGCACCATGCTGGCCGGATGGCGCGGGCCCTACAATCTCGACGCGCTCGGCAACCACGACCGCGCGGTCCTCGAAATTCGCCACTGGCTGCAGCGCCAGAACGTCACACCCGTGACCACCGCGGACCCCGCCATCGGTCCGTGGGACGCCAACATCCATCTCGCGCGCAAAGAGGGGATGCTGCACTCCAACGGCGACCTCTCCAACAACCATTACGACATGAACCTGGTGTTCATGGACATGCTTCTGCGCCACCTGATGTGGACCGGCGATCTCGAGTTCGCGCGCGAGATTTGGCCCGCGCTGCAGCGCCATCTCGCCTGGGAGCATCGCCTGTTCCGCAGGACGTACGCGGGTGCGGGCGGCAAGCAGCTTCCGCTCTATGAGGCCTACGCCGCCATCTGGGCCAGCGACAATTTGCAATACAACGGCGGCGGCGCGGCCCACTCCTCCGCATACAACGTCTTCGCCTTCCGCACCGCTGCCCGCCTGGCGCGCGCACTCGGCGAGGATGGCTCCGCCTACGACGCCGAGGCCGACCTCATCCACCAAGGCATGACCGAGCTGCTGTGGCTGCCGTCGCAGGGCGCCTTCGCCGAATCCAAAGACATCCTCGGCCCGCAGACTGCTTACGCCAACCCCGCGCTCTGGACCGTTTACCATACCATCGACAGCGATGTCCCCACGCCGCGCCAGGCCTGGCAGATGGCCGCCGAGCGGCTGGCCGCACTGCGCCATGTCCCCATCCACGGCGAAGGCGTGCCCAACGGCGTCGGTTCCAACGACGGGCTCTACATGCTCTCCTGCTCGGACTGGCTGCCGTACATGTGGTCGCTGAACCTGCTGCTGCTGGCGGAAAACTCGCACATGGCGCTCGCCCTGTGGCAGACCGGCATGCGCGACGAAGCCTACCGCATCTTCAAGGGGGCGCTGCTGGACTCAATGTTCATGGGACTCTGCCCCGGCGACTTCCACATGACCTCCACGCTCGACGTGCATCGCCAGGAGGCGCAGCGCGACTTCGGCGACCCCATCGGCATCACCTCCCGCGCGCTGGTCGAAGGCCTCTTCGGCATCCAGCCCAACCTGATCGACAACACCATCCGCATCCGCCCTGGCTTCCCTGCGGAATGGAACCACGCCTCGCTCAAGCACAAGGACTTCGACCTTGCGTGGAAGCGCGAAGGACTCCGCGAGACGTATGAATTCACCAGCCGGCTCACCAGGATTGTCCCTTTGGCGTTCACCCTGCCGGCGCTCACCACCAGCCTTCCCGCCGTGGTTTGCAATGGAAAACGCGCGGACTGCGCGTTTGACGGGACCGCGGTGGGAGCGCCGCTGCTGACCGTTCGGCTGCCGGCGGCGCGGGCAAACCATGTCACCGTCGAGTGGCATGGCAGCCCGCCGCCACTCCCGCCCGCGCAGCACAGCTACCAAGTCGGCGAGCCGCTCCAGTTGCCGCACAGCGTCGACCTCGCCCAGATCGACGACCCGCAGCACGCGCTCACCAACGGCCGTATTACATCCCCCGGTTTCCACACCGTCTTCGCCAACATGAAGCAGGGCGATTGCACCTGGTCGCTGCCCATCTCGTTCGAGGCCAAGGAAGCAAAGCCAGCCTTCGCGCCGGTCCCACAGATGCCCGCAGACATCCCGGGCGAGCAGATCGATCTCTCCCGGGTGCTCAAGGATCGCATCACCGAGATCTTCACCCGCACCTACGCCGAGCCGCGTTCTCCTTACTGCTCGCTCGCCTTCCCTGACAATCTGCTCGGCGGATGGGCCAATGCGGACGGCCGCGCAACCATCGACGACGCCGGCCTGCGCGCCGCCAGGGGAATGCTAAGGACGGCGCTCGGCGTCGATTTTGCGACGCCCGGCGGAAATGAGCCGAACTGCCTGTTCCTCTCCCATTGGGACCAGGACCAGGACTCGCTCAAGCTTGCGCTCAGCGGCCGCGCCCGCGGGATTTACCTGCTGATGGCGGGCACCACCCTGCCGCAGTGCAGCCGCATGCAGCATGGAACCGTATCGGTTACATATGCCGATGGGACTTCGGCCACTCTCGTCCTGCGCAATCCGGAAACCTGGTGGCCCATCGAGCAGGACTACCTGCTGGACGACTACATGTTCGTCAACAACGCTCCCCTCCCCCCGCGCGTAAACCTCGCCACCGGCCAGACCCGCATCCTCGATCCCGTCGCCTTCCACGGCAAGGGCCGCACCGTTCCCGGCGGCGCCGCGACCATCCTGCATCTTCCTCTCGACCCGGCGAAGGAGCTTGCCTCGCTCCGCGTCGCAGTGGACCTTTACGGCGTTGTGGTGGCGTTGCTGGCCGCGACCCTGGCGCGAGCTTAGAGCGGCTTCACGATAGGTTTCAGGGCAGGCTGGCGGCGGCTTCGGCCAGTTCGGCCGCTGGTTCGACGCTCGCGATTCGCTCGTCTTCCAGCACCGCGCGAATCTGCGCGAGGCCCCAATCCAGATCGGCCTTGTCGATCATCAGCGGCGGCGCCAGGCGGATGACGCAGGCGTGGGTCTCTTTGCACAGCACGCCGCGTTGCTTCAGTGCTTCGCAGAATGGCCGCGCCGGGCGGTTGAGTTCGATGCCGATCCACAGCCCCTTGCCGCGCAGTTCGACGACGTGCGGGCTGCGCAGGCTCTTCAGGTAGTTCAGGGCGTACGCGCCGAGCTCAGCCGAGCGCGCCGGCAGGTCTTCGTCCACAATCACGCGCAGCGCGGCGCGGGCAATGGCGCAGGCCAGCGGATTGCCGCCAAAGGTGCTGCCGTGGTCGCCCGGGCCAAACACGCTCAGCACTTCGCGCGAGCTGAGCACCGCCGAGACCGGGTAGAAGCCGCCGGACAGCGCCTTGCCCACGATGACCACATCCGGCGTTACTGCTTCGTGCATGTAGGCGAACAGCTTGCCGGTGCGGCCCAGCCCGGACTGAATCTCGTCGACCATCAGCAGCACATGGTTCTCGCGGCAGATCGCCGCCGCCTGGCGCAGATAGCCTTCCGGCGGGATCACGATGCCGGCTTCGCCCTGAATGGGCTCAACCAGAAAAGCGCACGTCTTCGGCGTAATCGCACGCCGCAGCGCCTCCGCATCGCCGAAGGCAACTTCGCGGAATCCCGCGGGAAACGGCCCAAAACCGCTGCGATACTGTGCATCCGACGAGAAGCCGACGATGGCAATGGTGCGCCCGTGGAAGTTGTTGGCGGCAACAACTATCTCCTGCTGCCCATCCGCAATGCCCTTCACCGTCGCGCCCCACTTGCGCGCGGCCTTCAGCGCGGTCTCCACGCCCTCCGCCCCGGAGTTCATGGGCAATGCCATCTCGTACCCGGTCAACTCGTGCAGGTCGCGATAGAGCAGGGGCAGTTGATCGTTGCGGAAGGCGCGCGAGGTCAGCGTCACCTTCTCTGCCTGGCGGCACATCGCCTGGAAGATTGCCGGATGGCAATGCCCCTGGTTCACCGCCGAGTAGGCAGCCAGAAAATCCAGGTAGCGACGGCCTTCCGTGTCGTACACCCACGCGCCCGACGCGCGTTCGATCACCACGTCCAGCGGGTCGTAATTGTGTGCGCCATAACGGTCTTCAAGTGCAATCAATTCGGCGGGAAGCATCGTTGGTCCTTCGGAGGCGAGTCCCTGGAGCAGCTACAGCCCAGCCGCGGCCGGTCCACAGCGGCAGGGACAGCCGCCTCACCTAACCATGGTACAAGGTTGCATATTCATGCAGCCCACCGCTGCAAATGTATGCATTTCGTGCTTCGATGCAATATGTAAGTCGGGAATTAAGAACCTTCGGCGGGAGCGGCAATCGGTTCGGAGGCTGGGTCAATCTGTATCTGGTCCCCAATATGGATCTGCGACCGCGCGATCGTTCCGCACGGCAGCTCCAGAACACTCCTCAGCTTCATGCTCACCGCGGTCAGTCGAAACGGCGCCAGGCAGCGCCACAGCTTGATGACCTTCAGGTCCCGATCGAGACCAACCACGTCGATCTTGAAGGCCATTCCAAAAGTATGGACGCCGGACGAGGGTTTGATCCACAGCCCCCCTCCGGCGTCCAGACCACGTCTCCCGAGCAGGCCAACCATCCGCTTCAAGGATGTGTTAGCCAGCTCGACGCTCTCTCCTACAGCAGTACCCCGGGTTGTATTGGTAACTCTGAACATAAAATCAATCAGCGCAACCGTTCCACAACTAGGCAGACTTCTGCTTTCTGCGGTAGACGATTATTCCCAGTACGGCGGCTGCTAGGACTCCGGCGACAATTTGCACGGCAATTGTTCCAGTCATAACTCCTCCTTTCCGTTGGTCTTCAGCATTCCAGGGATACAGCTCAAATCCAGTTTCAATTTATTGCTGTATCCTGCATATGTGGCACGCTTTATTGTAGCCACCTATGCGTCCGGAACCTCTCCAAACAACCATGATCTTGTTTACTAGTCTGACTACGCTTGCGGCCCGCGTCGTCTTTCTAGCTCCTACTAAAATCCCGTCTTACTCCCTCAATCTACAGTGATATCTGTCAATCAGAAATCACCTATAGGATGTACTGCCGTTACCTCGAGTCCTTCCCCGATTACTGGTTCATCCCTTGCAGCCCGGCCATGATGTTCAACACCGCCGGGGCCAGAAGCACGATGAAGATGCACGGGAAGATGCACAACACCAGCGGAAAGATGATCTTGATCTTGGTCTTCGACGCAGCCTCCTCGGCGTGCTGCCTCCGCTTGGTGCGAATGTCCTCGGAGAATCTGGTCAATGCCTTCGCAATGGGCGTTCCGAATCGGTCGGTCTGCGTCAGCATGCTCACAAACGAGGTGAATTCCTCGATCTCGGTGCGGTCCGCCAGATTCTGCCACGCCTCAATTCTGGGCCTGCCCGCGCGCTGCTCGCGATTCACCTGCAGGAATTCTTCGTGGATGTCCGGGTGACTTACGGCAAGTTCGTCGCCGATGCGGAGCAGCGCCTGGTCCAATCCAAGACCCGCGTCCACGCAGATCACCATCAGATCCAGTGCGTCCGGAATGCTTCTGCGAATCCGTTTCCTTCGGCTCGCGGTCTTCCGGCTTAACCACAGGTCGGGAATCAGGTAGCCGACCACCCCAAACGCCACGACGCAGTAAAGCGTGTTGGAACCCATCAGGCTGCCGGCCACGGCCCCGGACAGCGGTACCAGAAACTGGGCTGCAAAAAATATATCCAGGCTGGCATTTCGATGCATGCCGGCTGCGGCCATTCGCGCCTTGAGCTTTGGGTTGTCGGCCAGCCCGAGGCGAATTCGCAGTTCGGATGCGAGGAATAGTAACTTGTCCTGGATCCGCTCCTTGCCGCGGATGGTGCGCTGGTCGCGCCTTTCGATCTTGTCATTCTTGACGACGTCGAACATGCGCTGCGCCGCGGTGGAGGGCCGAAACAGGTTGGGAGTAAGCAGCAACGCGACCACACAGAATATGATCACTCCCAGCACGACGTAGAAGATGACAGGCATCGCCCCTAGACCTCAATTCCGTTGATGATCTGCCGGATAATCAATCCGCCGATGACCAGCAGGATGACCCCCAGGTAGGAAATCATGCGGCCGGTCGGATTCTCGACCAGCACCCTGGAATAGCCGGGGTTCAGAAAATTGATGACAATCAGCATCACCACGGGAAGAGCGCAAAGGATGTACCCGGTCAGCCGGCCCTGTGCGGTATGGGTTCTGATCTCGCCCTGGATCTTCAGGCGTTCGCGAATGGTGGCTGATGTGCGGTCAAGAATTTCAGCCAGGTTTCCGCCGGTTTCTTTCTGCACCAGGATCCCCGTCACCAGCACGCGCAGGTCCTGCGACGGCACCCGATCCAGCATTTGCTGCATGGCGTCCCGAATGGGCAGACCGAAATTCTGCTGCTTGAATACTTCGCTGAACTCTGAGCGCACCGGCTCCAGGCTCTGTTCGGCAACCACGTTGATCGAGGCCGTCATCGAGTGCCCCGCCCGCAGCGCCCGCGCCATCATGTCGATCGCATCGGCGAGCCCCGCATCGAAAGCCTTCAGCCTGCGCGATGCCTTGAAATTCAGAAACCCAAAGGGAATGTATGCGAAAACCAGCGCTGCTACGATCTGCACCGCCAGGATAGGAACCCACAGATAGACAACGCCAAATCCAGCTGCGGCCAGGCCCACGCTCGAAAAAATGATTGTGATCGGCGAAGTCTTGACGTCAGCCTGGAGAATCTTCGCCTCCAGCATCTGCGGAATTTTGTATCGGTCCAGCAGGTTCAGCAGCCAGTCAAAACTGCTTTCCTTGTGCGCCGGCTTTAGCAGTACCTGTATTTGCGGCTGGTTTGCCGTGACTCCATCGCCGGTCGCGAGAATGCCCCCGATTCGTCTTTCGATCGCCTTCTGGCTCCGCGACGAGCCGCTAACCATCGCCACCGTGCCGAAGGTGATCGTCAATATTGCCGCAAACGCGATGAATAGCAACATGGGTCTTCGTCTCGCCTAGATCTCAACCGAATGGTCGGCCAGTCCGACTTGCAAGGGAATGCCTGCGGCAGTTAACTTGTCGACGCACTTGGGGACGATGCCGGTCGCATAGAACCGTCCTTTCACCTTGCCGTTCGGGCCGACGCCCTTCTTTTCGAACAGGAAGATGTCCTGCATGCTGATGACATCGGCAAATGCGCCGGTCAATTCGGTAATGTGCGTAATCCGCCGCGTGCCGTCGCTCATGCGCGAGGCCTGAATGATGATGTGCACGGCGGCGGCAATCTGCGCGCGCACCGCTTTCTCGGCCAGGCGGACGTCGCCCATCATCGCCATGGTCTCCAGCCGGGCCAGTGCGTCGCGAGGCGTGTTGGAGTGGATCGTGGTCAGCGATCCATCGTGGCCGGTGTTCATGGCCTGCAGCATGTCCAGCGTCTCTTCGCCGCGCACCTCGCCCAGCACCACCCGGTCGGGACGCATGCGCAGTGCATTGATCACTAACTCCCTCTGTCTCACCGCGCCCCTGCCCTCCACGTTGGGAGGCCTGGTCTCCAGCCGCACCACATGCTCCTGCCGCAACTGGAGTTCCGCCGAATCTTCGATCGTGACAATGCGCTCCTTCTCGGAAATAAAGCTGGAAAGAGTATTCAGCAGCGTCGTCTTGCCCGAGCCGGTTCCGCCCGAGATGACAATGTTCAGCCGGGCCTTCACGCAACCGCGCAGAAACTCCAGCATGGGCGGAGTCAGCGCCTGGAATCGAAGCAGGTCTTCGGCTCCCAGCGGAGAGGTCCCAAAACGCCGGATGGAAAGAATGGGGCCGTCCACCGCCAGCGGCGGAATAATCGCGTTTACACGAGAGCCGTCGGGAAGGCGCGCATCGACCATAGGCGACGATTCGTCGATGCGCCGTCCGACCGCGGATACAATCTTGTCGATAATGTGCAGCAGATGCCGGTTGTCCTGAAAGGTAAGCGCCGTTTTCTCCAGTATGCCGCGCCGCTCTATGTAGATTGAGTTGTAGGTGTTTACCAGGATGTCGCTTATGGTGTCATCCTTCAGCAGCGGTTCCAGCGGCCCCAGGCCGAAGACCTCGTCCAGCACCTCTTGCGCAAGGCGGTCCCGCTCCGTGGCGCTCAGCGGAACACCCTGCTCATTGATGATCTGCTGGATTACGACGAAGAACTGATGCTGGAGCGCCTGCGCCTCCTGCAAGTCTCCCAGTTTGTCCAGGTCGACCCGCTTGATCAGCTCTCTGTGAACAGCCGTCTTGATGTGCTGCTGAACACTGTCCGCGACCGCGCGGGCCGGGCGTCCGGGGCGCTCAGCGGGTCGCGGTGGAGTCGGCGAAATGGTGTTTGTGTCAGACATGGCAGTCAGTATCCTGGTTCTTCAAACAACAATCGTTCTACTTCCAGAGTGAGAACCCCGACTTCTTCGGGGCAGCTTCTTCCAGGTTCACAGGGGGACCTGCCAAAGTGCTCACCCACTTCAGAATCTGCGCTGCGAACTCGCTCTTTTGCTGCTTCGGACTGATGGGCTCGCCCAGGATTCCTGAGCGAACTACTTCGGTGTAGTTATTGGGCAGCTTGACGAACACCGGCAGGCGAATCGCCTTTTCAATCTGCTCCAGGCTGACGGCGTGCTGTGCGGAAAACCGATTGATGATCACCTTCACCCGTTCCGCGTTAAGCTCGTTTTGCGACAGGCTGTCCACGTGCCTCGATAAGTCGCGGACAGCTCCTATCTCAGGAGTAGCTATCAGGTACACCTGGTTGGAGGCTTCGATGACCGCCAGGTTGGTGTCGTCCAGCGAGGTCGGACAGTCGACAATGACGTAGTCATATTCGCCGCGCAGAAAATCCAGGGTCTGGGCCATCGATTCCGGGTCGGTGGCCTTTCTCCCTCCGCAGGTGTCGGGCGAGGAGAGAACTTCCAGTCCGCTGGCATGGGTGGCGATGTAGCCGCGCAGCAATTCACTGTCCAGCCGGCTTAGGTTGCGGACCAGCTCGTGGAAGTTGTAGCGGCTGCCGTCGATTCCCAGATAAACGCAAACATGTCCCAGCTGCGGGTGGTTGTCGATCAGCAGGGTCCTCTTGTTGTGGCACTGCACCAGGTACATCGCAACGTGAACGGCGAGAGTGGTGGTGCCCACCCCGCCCTTGGCTCCGAAGAAGGTGAGCACCGAACCGCGCACCGAGTTGCGCGCGGTCTTGCTGGCCCACAACTGGTTGATCCGGTCCAGCGTCTGCGCGAATGCTGCCTCGTCGAAGGTCCCGCTGATGAAGTCGTTGCAGCCCGCGCGCATCGAGCGCAGCAGGATATCGTGGTCCTGACTCGACGAGTGGGCAACCAGCGCCGCCTTGCCGGCAAACATCTCCTGCACATAGGTCGCGGCTTCGATCGCCTGGTCAATGTCCTTGTCGAAGTCGATCACCGCAATGCAGTGCTGCGCGGATTTCACGCCCTGGGAAAATGGCGGCCGCTTCGCCGCCGAGATATAGCCTTCGCAGTCGCCGCGACTCACCGCCCATGTCATCGCCGACACTGCATAGGCAACCTCCTCCACCAGCGCCGGATCGAGACCGATCGTGATCAGCGCGACACTGGGAATAACCACGTTAGATTCTTGAGCCACTGTCAATTTCCTCGCTGCCGGTTACTGGTTGGCTTGGCGTTACAAAACAATGCGTGCTTTCCCGCTTACTTGATCGTTGCGTTGTAGCCGTCGCGCAGCAGCCGCTGCCGCATCAGCTCTGCCTCTCCCTTGTTCGTGAATGGTCCAACATCCAGATGAAGCAGCGGGTCTGCCGGGTTACGATTCACTGCCACGTCGTAGCCGTGGCGCTTAAGAGCGGCAACCATCGCGTCGGCATCCGATTCGTGTGACGACGCCATAATCTCCACCATCTTGGTTGGCTCCGCAATTGCCGTTTCCCGGCTAAGAGTTTTCGCGCTTGAAGTTGCTTCGGAACCTTTCGCTGCCGGGCGCCGGGTTCCAGGGTCGGCAAATGCCAGCAGTGCGGGGTCGCTTATCGCCGCGGACGCCACCACAGCGGCCGTCGCCGGACCAGCCGGCAGCGGGGCCTGCGCGTTCTCGGGAGCCATCACCGGCGTGCCCTCCCCTGCGGACCCGGCCGCTGGAGCCGGCGCTGGAGCGGCCGCTGGCGGCGCCGGCGGGGCCGGGCTGCCGTATGGGGACGAACCCGGAGGTGTTAGCGGAGGCGCCGCCGGCTTGGGATTCAGGTTCTTTCCCAGCGACTTGTCAAACGTCCCCGTGTCCAGCAAAGGAATCGGCATAGCCGGTTGTGCAGGCTCAGCCGTCTCTTCCAGGGGATCGACTACCGTCGGCGTAACTACAATCACTAACTCGGTAGTGGAGTGGTTCACGTTCTTCGACTTAAAGAGGTTGCCGAGAATTGGAATATTCGCCGCGCCCGGGTTCTTGCTCATCATGTCGGTCGTCCGCTGATCCAGCAATCCGGAAATAGCAAAACTCTGGCTGCTGCGTAACTCAACCTCGGTAGTAGCTCTGCGCGTGGACAGTGCAGGAATCGTAAATCCGGAAACTGTAACTGCGTCGGCATAGTCCAACGCACTTACTTCGGGAGATACTTTCAGGCGAATGGTTCCGTCGTCGTTCACCACCGGAGTGAACTCCAACTTCACGCCGAATTGACGGAATTGAATGGTAACCACCGGGGCGCTCCCGCTTCCAGCTTGGACCACCGGGAACGGGAACTCGCCGCCGGACAGGAAATTGGCCTGCACGCCGCTGATGGTCGTGATGGTCGGGTCGGCAAGAATCTGCAGCACCTGTTTGCTCTGCAGGTCCTCGATCGTCGCGCCCAGATTCAGCTTTGCGCTGTAGAGCATGAAATTCAGCGGATTCGCGGTTGTCAGTGTGCCGATCGCACCGGCGGCCGCGGACTGGCTCAACGTCGCCGCCGAGGGAAACTGCGCTGAGGTAGAGCTCGCCAGGTAGTTGGTGTTCCCTCCGGGGTTGAACAGGTTCAAGCCCAGTTGCAGCATCCTGCTGCGGTCAACCTCCAGGATCCGCACCTCCAGCCGAACCTGCTTGGGATGCCCGGGCGACGCGACCACCAGAGCATTTGCGACGTTCGCGGCATACAGTCCCGCAAGTTTCGCGGCTGCATCGGACACTGCCTGGCTGGCGACGTTGCCGGTCAGCGTCACCCGGCTGCCGTTCCCCTCCACCCGGATGGCGTCGTTCCCCATCGCGCCGGACATCGCCGCGCGAAGACCTTCAACATCGACATCGGAAGAGACAACATAGGACTGCGCCAGGCCGGTCTCGTCCAGCAGCGTCAGCGAACTGATCCCCGGCGTCATCGCCGTAACGATGATCTGGTTTGGGCTCAGGGTCACGGAGTTGATCACCGTGGGGTCGGAGACGTAAACCCGGCGCAGGCGCGTCTTGGTATCGATAAATACTGAGTGCCCCAGGACCACGTGCAGCGGCTTGCCGGTCGACGCGTTGCGGCTGATCGCGTTCAGCGTGCCCGGTATCGACGCGATGCTCAGGGCCGAGACCGTCGGAGCCACGGGGACCGCGGCAGCCGCGCCGTTAGTCGCAGGCGGTACCGCGATCGCCGGAGCGGTTGGCGGTGCAGTCCTGGGCGTCACCACGACCGGCAGGTCCTGCGCCGCGCAGGCTGTTGCCACCATCAACAGCGCCGCCAGCCCAACAGAGTGGCCCCTGCCCAGGATCGACGACACCGGTTTTCGCGCGTTCTTGAAAATTTGCGGTTTCACTGGAAGTTGTCCGTTTTGACATTGGGGCCCATGAACGTTTCAACCTGGTACGGCTTGGCCGCAGCCAGCACCTTGCGCACCCCGGGCGGCGGCGGCGGCGGCGTCCCCGACAGTTGCGCGAAGAATGCCGGCGGCCCTTTGAATTCCTCGCGGTCTACGCCGTTGCGCAGCACAAAGTGCACGATCCCCTGCGTGGACGCCAAATCAACCTTTTGCGCGTCCTCCGGCTTTACCAGCAGCGTCACCACGGTCGCCGTGGTGGGTTTGCCTTCAGGGTCCGGCTCGATCTTCTGGCCCGTGGTCAGGATCTCCACATCCTGCAGCACCGTGTTGGTCACCGGGTCCGCGCCGCCGGGAGGATGCACCGTCACCAGCACGTCCACGTGGGTTCCGGGCAGCAGGAAGCCTGCCACGCCCACCACCTCGTCGGAACGCAGCGAGATGGCCCTCATTCCGTCGGGAATCTTCGTGCTCAGGCCCGCGCTGGAACCTGGGTTCGCCAGTTGGCGCTCCAGGATCGGCTCACCCGCCGCCAGCGGATAAAGCACGATTCGCCCGATCACCGGCTGCGGCGCATTGAACGCGCCCGGCAGCGGCACCGTGGCCGGCCAGTCAACCATGCGCAGGTTCTCCGCCTTGATTTGCTGACCCGCTTCCAGGTTCGTAGTCAATGCAACATACTGGCTCTTGGGCGGCGGAGGAGCAGGCTTGCTCTTGAACCTCTGGCTCAGCCAGAACGTGAATACGCCCGAGATTACCAGAGCGATGATGAAGGCGGAGGTGAGTCGACGAGTTATCAAGCTGCACCTCTATTGAAACTGGAAGTAGAGCGTTAGTATGCTGCCGCCCGCGATCGCCAGTGCATACGGCAGTCGCAGCGTTGCAGCGTTCTTCAAATTCAGGTCCGGGTGCGGCTGCAGGCCCGCATGGCGATGGTGCGAGGCAAGCTCGCCCACATTCATGATCGTCTGTTGCAGTTGTCCCCGGGCCACAGCCCAGACAATTGCCATCACTCCGCCGGAGAGCGCCGTCAGTACCAGCAGATAAGCCACATGCGACAGGCCGGCGATGCATCCTACCGCCAGAATCAGCTTGACGTCTCCCGCCCCCATGCCGCCCGCAATGTAAAACACCAGAAATATCGCGGCGCAGATGAGTCCCGCAGCCAGCGAGCTCAGCAACTGCCTCCATCCGCCCAGCGCCAGATGCAGAGCCAGGCCAAACAGAAATGCAGGCATGGTGACGAAGTTGGGAATGCGCCTACTCTTCACATCAAAGACCGAACCGACCAGTGCGCAAGCTGTCGCCGCCGCAGGATACGTCAATTCTGGTTGAAGAGATGTCATTGATCGTTCCTGTAAAGGGTTGGTATAAAGGCAACTTCGGCCGGTGTCTAAGGTAACGTGCTAAAGCTCACATGAACCCGGCTGGGGTTCATGTGAGCTTTGCACGGTTAGGCGACTGAGTTGTTGAGGGCGTTGCCGACACCAGTGAAGGTGGTCGCAATCGAGTTCGCAAGACCCTGCATTGACGCCACGGAGCCGAGACCCACCAGGGCCGCGACCAGCGCGTATTCAATCAGGTCCTGACCGGATTCGTCCGCCATCAGGTTCTGTAACAGCTGCTTCATGTTCTTCATCTTGTTCTCCAGGCTTTCAGGATTTGGTTGAATACCGCCAGGGCGGCCGGCGTGCAATCTGCCGGGTCAGGGGTTGGAAGAAGCAGCTTATGTGAGCGTTGACGCCTAAACGCTCACATAAGCCTTTCCAAGCTAGGCGACGGCGTTGGTAAGCGAGTTGCCCACGCCATTGAACGTGTTGCCAATGGAGTTCGACAGACCCTTCATCGCGGCGACTGCACCGAGACCTACCAGAGCTGCAACCAGCGCGTACTCGATCAGGTCCTGACCTGAATCTTCATTGATCAGGTTCTTGACAAGCTGCTTCATGTTCGTCATGTTTTGTTTCTCCTCGTTCGGGTTTTCCGCGGCACTCCGGGTTTGCGAGTCCCATGGGATGTTCCGAGGGTAGGAGCAACACAAAACATTAGAAATCCCCAAGAAGTGTCAGTAGGTAACACTAAAGTTCGCTCATAATATTCCTTAAGTATTTGTTTCTACTATACTTAGGTAAATCCAACACATTAGAATGGGCCCTGTCGTGCTTCGCCGAAATCAACGTCCTGGACCTTGGCCCGCCGCCTCCGCCAATCCTCGATTCGGAAACTTCACCGCAGCCTCTGCCGCCAAAAAAGGTGTCACCCAAAGCAACAGTTCGCAGCCCGGTTTTCTGCGGCCAACCTCATCCACGTCTGTATCCTTCAATCAAATGACCGCCGCACCACTTCCGCATCTTTTCGCTCACGATGCTTCACCGCGTCCCTGGCCCTCGCGCCGTTCGCTCGCGGTCATCTTCGGTCTGGCGCTGCTGGGGCGCCTGATGGCCTTGTTGTCAGTGCTCACCACCCACCCGCACAACTGGCTCTTCTCTCACCCCTGGGAGATGGGTCTGCTCGCGAACTCTCTCCTGCATGGCCAGGGTTACAGCTCTCCCTTCGGCGGTTCCACCGGCCCCACCGCCTTTATTGCGCCGGGTTATCCCACTCTCATCGCAGGCGTCTTCCTGGTCTTCGGCAGCGACACCTTTGCCGCTGCGCTCGCCATCATGCTGATGCACATCCTGCTCAGCCTCGCGACCATCTGGCTGATGATGCACATCGCTGTCGAGATGCTTGACCGCAGCACCGCAACCGTGGCCGGCGCATTCTGGGCGGTCTCGCCTCCGCTGTGGTTCATCCCCGCCATTTTTTGGGAGTCGAGCCTGTCGGAATGCGCTCTGGTCGGCATCATCGCGCTCGTCCTCCACTACCAGCGCGCGCCCACCACGGCACATTGGATTCTGCTGGGATCACTCTGCGGCATCATCGCGCTCATCAATCCCGCGCTGCTGTTTTCCCTGCTCGCGATGCTGGGTTGGCTGGCCTTCCAGACCCGCCGCGTTTCGCGGACGGCGCCGCTCATCGGCCTGCTTGCGCTGGCTCTTGTCTACGCTCCGTGGCCGATTCGGAATGCGGTCTGGTTCCATGCATTCATCCCGCTGCGCAGCACCGTCGGCTTCGAAATGTGGATG
>OCTA010002532.1_pt1 | contig 16534 bp, 10 predicted proteins | sample 1538991 | NCBI WGS metagenome assembly OCTA01 (sample SAMEA3539302, study PRJEB22396) | soil metagenome | biome: tundra; feature: field; material: soil | place: USA | collected 2010-05 | depth 0.15 m | reverse complement strand
ATGGGAGCGCTACGTCAAACGCATGATGCACAAGCCCAACTCCGGCATCAGCGACAGTCAGGGAAAAGACATCTTCGATTTCCTGATTTTCGATCAGGCCGAGCGAAAAGACAAAAACCCGACGGCCTTTTTCCCGGCTTTGAGCGACGAGGAAATCGAAAAGCTGAAGAAGTAGTGAAGGAAAAGCCGCCATGCGCTATAGCGTAACGGTCCCGGACCAGGAGTATTTCGACCGGAACATTCCGTGCCGTACCGCCTGCCCCATCCACACGGAATGCGGGCGGTACGTCCAAGCCATCGGGATATCCCGGGATGAAGAGGCTTACCTGCTGGCCCGCGCCCCAAATCCGTTTGCCTACGTGCTGGGACGGATCTGTGCGCACCCTTGCGAGGATGCCTGCCGGCGCGGCAAGATCGACGAGCCGATCGCCATCTGCGCACTCAAACGGTACGCCACCGAGCGCCACAACCTCGGCGCCGGACACGACCCTGCCCGCAAGAACCTGCCGCCCGCGCCGAAGCGCGGAAAGAAAGTCGCCATTGTGGGAGCGGGGGTGTGCGGCCTCACCTGCGCTCACGACCTGGCGCTGTTGGGGTACTCGGTGGAAGTCTTCGAGTCGGCGCCGGTCCCGGGGGGAATGCTCTATCTGGGCATTCCCCACTTCCGGCTTCCCCGGGAAATCATCAAGATGGAAGTCGATAATATCCTGGCCATGGGGGTGACGCTGCACACGCGGGTGACGGTGGGGCGTGACATTTCTTTTGCCGAACTGCGCTCCCGGTTCGACGCGGTGCTGCTGGCCACCGGCCTCAACAAGGGCCGCGAACTGAACATTCCGGGCGCGCACCTGGCGGGGGTTTACAACGGCATCGATTTCCTGATCAACGTCAACCTGGGTTACGAAATCGAACTGGGCAAGCGGGTGGTTGTGGTGGGCGGCGGCAACGTGGCCATCGACGTGGCGCGCGCCGCGGTGCGGTTGGTGCAAGAGTCGTGGGAGTCGGGCGCCGACGAATCAGGTGCGGAGAGCCTCCAGCCTGCCTTGGACGCAGCACGCATGGCGTTGCGCTCCGGCGCCGAACAGGTATACCTGGTAAGCCTGGAATCGCGCCAACAGATGCCCGCCTGGCAGAGCGAAGTCCACGAAGCCGAGCACGAAGGCATCGCCGTGGATAACGGGTGGGGACCGAAGGAGATCGTAGGCAAGGACGGTGTCGTGACCGGCCTCAAGGTGCGCGCCTGCGTCTCGGTCTTCGACGAAAACGGCCGCTTCAACCCGGCCTTCAGCGACCAGGAGAAGGTGATCCCGTGCGACACCGTGGTGCTCGCCATCGGACAGCAGGCGGACCTGTCCTTCCTCGGCGGCCACGAAGAGGTTCAGGTGACACCGCGCGGAATTCTCAAAATTGACGACAACCTCATGACGACGGCTCCGGGTGTCTTCGCTGGCGGCGACGTGGCATTCGGACCGCGCGTGCTGGTGGAAGCCGTGGCCAACGGGCATCGCGCGGCCCGGTCCATCCACGTCTACTTCAACGGGAAGAGCACGAAGACTGTGCTGAGCCGCTTTCGCATCTTCAACAACTGGGAGATGCCGCGCGGCTTCTTGGGAATCCCGCGGCAGACCATGCCGGTGCTGCCCGCCAACCGCCGGATCGGGATCGCCGAGGTGGAACTGGGTTTCGATGAGACCCAGGGACGCGCCGAAGGGCTGCGCTGCCTGAAGTGCCAGGTCAACACCATTTTCGACGGCTCTAAGTGCATCCTGTGCGCCGGGTGCGTGGATATCTGTCCGGAAAACTGCCTTCGACTGGTGGACCTGGCCCAAGTGCAAGGCGATGAGCGGTACGAAGCCCTGATTCGAAACCGCTACGGCATGTCCGCCGCCGCACTTCCTCCAGGCCAGGCGGGCGCCATCATCAAGAACGAAGAGAAGTGTATTCGCTGCGCGCTCTGCGCCCAGCGGTGCCCTACCCATGCCATCACCATGGAGGCCCTGGAGCAGCAGGAGCGGGAGGTATTCGAGTGAACACTACGGGCCGGAAAACACAGGGCAAGCTAAAGCATGCCCCACCAAACAGGCCGATCTCCACGGTGGTGGGGCATGCTTTAGCTTGCCCTGCTCGATACGGTTATGGCGTGAGGATCTCTACGGGGAGCAATGTATGAAGCGGCGATCCTTCCTGAACTGGGGTACTGCAGGCCTGGTGGCCCTATGGTCCGCGATCGGCGTGAGCCTGGCAGCGGTGGTCCGGTTTCTGACGCCGAGCGTATTTTACGAGCCGCCGCAAACCTTCAAGATCGGCGACCCGGCGGATTTTTCTTTCGGCCCTCCCACGTTCCTGGCGGAAGAAAAAATCTTCGTGTTCCGCGACCGTGAGAAAGGCTTCGCGGTGGCCAACGCCGTGTGCACGCACCTCGGCTGCACGGTCGGATATTTCCAGAGCGACCAGCGCTTCCATTGTCCCTGCCACGGCAGCGTGTTCAGCGCCGATGGCGCTGTGCAACACGGCCCCGCGCCGAGACCGTTGGAGTGGTTCGAAGTGACCCTGGCCCGCGATGGACAACTGAGGGTGGATAAGGACCGCGCCGTCCCCGCAAGCTATCGCCTTATGGTGTGACGATGAATCCGATACGAGATGCCTGGCAGTCAATCGTCCGGCGGGACCCGCTGTCCACCGACAAGGGGAAGAGCGAACTCGTCTTCCTCAACGTGTGGCTCCACATTCACCCCGCCAAAGTGAAGAAAGAGAACCTCAAGCTGAAGCACACCTTCTACCTGGGGTTCATCACCTTCTTCCTCTTCCTGATCCTGGTTACCACCGGGGTCGCGCTGATGTTCTACTACCGCCCCTATTCGCCCCAGGCATATCAGGACATGAAGGACCTCCAGTTTGTGGTTTATCTGGGAAGCTTTCTCCGCAACATGCACCGGTGGTCGGCCCACGGCATGGTGATTTGCGTCTTCCTGCACATGTGCCGGGTCTTTTACACGGGGTCCTACAAGCGGCCGCGACAGTTCAACTGGGTGATCGGGGTGGTGCTGTTCCTGCTCACATTGGGACTCTCGTTCACCGGCTATCTTCTGCCATGGGACCAGCTCGCCTTCTGGGCCATCACGGTCGGCACAAACATTGGCAGTTACGCTCCGTTGGTGGGCGCGCGCATTCGCGAGTTGCTGCTGGGAGGCCACACCGTCGGCGAGTCGGCGTTGCTGCGCTTCTACGTGCTGCACGTGGCGGTGCTGCCGGCCGTGGTAACGCTGTTGACCATGGTGCACTTCTGGCGGGTGCGCAAGGATGGGGGGCTCTCGCGGCCGGTCTGGAAGTTGAAGGAGGAGAAATCCACGCAGTTGGTCACCATCGGAGCGCCGGACATCAGTGCTCCACTGCCGGCTGTTTCCGCCTCGAAGGACAAGACCTATGGCCTCATGGAGGTGGTGACCGGCAAACCCATCTTCGAGACCGTGAGCATGGAGGAGGAGGAAGACGCCGTCTTTTCCTATCCGTATGCCTTCTTCCGCGAGGGCGTCGCTTTGCTGGTGACGGTGGCTACCGTGATGGCGGTTTCGCTCTTCTGGAAAGCGCCGCTGGAGGAATTGGCTAATCCGGCAAAGACACCCAATCCGGCGAAGGCTCCCTGGTACTTTCTTGGTCTCCAGGAACTGGTCAGCCACTCGGCGCTGCTGGGCGGCGTGATCGTGCCTACGCTGGCCGTGCTGGCGCTCATCGCCATTCCCTACATCGATCTGAATCCCAGCCGGCGGCCCGCCGATCGGAAGTGGGCCATCCGGGCCTTCACGCTGTTCGTGGTGGTCAATGTAGTCCTGATCGTCGTCGGGACATTCTTCCGCGGACCGGGTTGGGCGTTCGTGCCGCCATGGGTCCACATCGCGGGGGTCGAGTAAATGCAACGGAGACTACCGCAGTTCTTCTTCGCGCTGAGCCTGATCGTGCTGGCTCTGATGCTGGGGGCCGTCTGGCAAGCCGCCGCCCCCGCGTGGAAAACGTACCAGCAGGAGTTCCACCGGCTCGAAGCGGTCGGAGAACCCAACGCCGCGGCAAAAAGCGACGTGTTGAACGCAGCACTGGACATCCGGCAGGACTTGCTGCCCGGGTTGCAGCGCGTCGACCGCTGCACCACCTGCCACCTTGGCGTGGAAGACCCGACCATGAAGAATGCGCCGCAGCCCTTCGCCTTTCACCAAAACCTGGCTCCGCACGTCCCCGCCAGGTTCGGCTGCACCGTCTGCCACGGCGGGCAGGGGCTCGCCACCGACAAGCAGAACGCGCACGGAAGGGTGCCGTTCTGGCAGGAGCCGCTGCTGCCCAAGGAATACATCCGCGCTTCCTGCGGGCGGTGCCATAAAGAAGGCGAGGTCCCCGGCGTACCGGAGTTGACGGATGGCCGCCGCCTGTTCGAAACGCAGGGGTGCCGCGGCTGTCATAAGTTAAACGGCGTGGGTGGGACCATAGGTCCGGACCTGACCGAAGAGGGCGCGATCCGCCGGTTTCCCGAGTGGCTTGAACGGCATTTCCTGGACCCCAATGCCGTATCGCGCAACTCGCCCATGCCCAATTTCCATTTCACGAAAGAGCAGGCGCGCGCTCTGACCTTCTACATGCTGTCGCTGACCAGCGAACAGATGGGAACCTACTACTCGAGCGTGCGGCTGATCCCCAGCGCCGGCTACGGACGGCAGTTGTTTGTCGAAAAGAATTGTATCGCGTGCCACAACATCGGGGGCGTGGGGGCAAAGAGCGGGCCCGACCTGTTGGGAGTCGCCAAACAGCACTCTCCCGGCTGGCTGGACGAGCAACTCGTGAACCCCCAACTGATCTATCCGGGGAGCACCATGCCGGCCTATGATCTCGAGACAAACGCCAGAAAGGCCGTCATCGCTTTCATGGCCTCCGCCACCGCCGAAGATGCGCAGTCCATCCTTTCGCAGCGGACCAGGCCGCTGACGCCTCAAGATGCCGCGATCGAGGCCGGCAAGCAGAGTTTCGCCCGATTCGGATGCGTAGGCTGTCACGGCCTGCAACTCCAGGGAGGAGTGCCCAATCCCAACAGTCAGGGCGGCGAGGTTCCCTCCCTTCTTCACGCCTCGGACGACTACACCAAAGAAGAGGTGACCAGGATTATCCAAAACGGCAAGGTGCCCCCCGTCGAGAATTCGAAAAAGCCGGCCGCACCGTTGTACATGCCTCCATGGAAAAGCGTCCTGACGGATGAAGACATCCATCGGATCGCCGACTATCTCTGGTCGCTGCAAAAGAAGAAAGACGCCTGGTAGGCTGTGAAGCGAGGCGTGCAGCCGGGGTGCGACATAGCAATGGAGGGTTCTTTCGTTTTCGGGGGAAATGGCCGGTTTCTGAGCGTAGCCCGTACGCCAGACTGAGTGGCGCTGTTCGCGAAGAGAAAGGCCAAGCTAAAGCACGCCCCACCAAACTCGTGCGTGCCGTGGGTGGGGCATGCTTTAGCTTGCCCAGACCACAAGGAGTTGCGTACCTTCCTTTTACGTCGCACTCGCGTGGAAGCGGGACGTTGACGGGGCTGGCCGAGTGTGCCATTATGCCACCATTCCAATGGCTCGTGGGATGAAGCCGTCTTTCGGCAGCATGACAGCCGGGTTGGCCGTGGGAGTTACCGCGGTGGTGGTGCTCGCGTGCGCGGGCAGCGCCTACCTATACTCCAAGCACCACATACAATCGTTGCTCGAAACAGCGCGCACCACGGCGCTGGCCGAGGGGGACTTGATCCGGGTGGCGCTCGAACATCAGATGATCGAAAACGATCGGACGTTGATTGCCAAGATGATCGAGAGTTTCCGGAAGCAGGCCCGCGTCGAGCGCCTCGTCCTCCTGGACCGCACCGGGGCCGAACGGTATCCTGCGGGATTGCACGAACCCGATCCCGACCTCCAGATCGCCTCGCCGACATGCCAGGCCTGCCACCGCTATCCGCCGAACGAGCGGGGATCGAGCCGGGTGATCGAGACCCGGGGCGGATCGGTCCTTCGCACCGTGGTACCCATCCGGAACCGCCAGGAATGCTACGGTTGCCACGATCCGAGTCACAAGATCAACGGCATTCTGATTCTCGACTACAACGCGGAAGAACTCCGCGCGGAGACCACGCGGGATCTGCGCTGGCTGGTGGCCACCACGGCCGCCATCACGCTTTTGCTGGTGGGCGCCATCGGCACGGTGATCCGCTTCGCCGTGCTGCGCCGCTTGCAGCGCTTCGAGACGGCCGCGCGCCAGATCGCCGCCGGCGACCTCGGCCGGCGCGTTCCCGCCGAAGGCTCCGACACCCTCTCGTGGCTCGGCCGCGAGTTCAATGCCATGGCCGATTCGGTCACGGGGCTGGTCGCGGAAGTGCGTACCCAGCGCGAGCGGCTGGAGACGGTCATCAACAGCATCGACGACGGCATTGTGGTCCTGGACGCGCGCCGGAATATCATAGCCGCCAACGACGCTTTTCTGCTCCGGGTCCAACACACCCGCGAGCAGGCGCTGGGCTGCTGCTGCCGCGACCTGGGCGCTGTCGGATGTAACGTCGGAGACTGCCCGACGGCCGCATGCCTGCAATCGGGCGCGCGCCAGGTCCGCATCTGCGAGCGCCGCACGGCGCAAGGCGCCGTGGCCTGGGAGGAAGTCCACGCCTCGCCGATTCTGGATGGCGCCGGCAACCTGCTGCAAGTGGTGGAGGTCTGGCGCGACATCTCCGAGCGGCGCACGGCGGAGGCTCACCTGGCCGAGTCGCACCGTCTGGCGTCGCTGGGAACCTTGGCGTCCGGCTTCTCCCACGAGCTGAATACGCCGCTGGCGACGGTGCTCACCTGCGTCGAGGGCATCCTGCGCGAAATCCCGCCGGGCCGGAATGGCGGGCCGGACGAGGATCGGATCAGGGAGAGCGCCACCATCGCGCGCGAACAGATTTTGCGGTGCCGGACCATCACCCAGCATTTCCTGCGCATGTCGCGCGGCCAGCGGTCGCAGGGCGACATCGTGGATATCTCATCCGCCGTCGCCGCGGTCGCGCGGCTCATCGACCCCACGGCGCGCGCCCACTCGGTCAGGATCGACGCGCCGCCGGTCCCGCCGGGGATCCACGTCCGGGCGGACGAAGCCGAGTTACAGCACGCCCTCGTCAATCTGGTGCTGAATGCCATCCAGGCGTGCAAGCCGGGCGGCAGGGTCGCCGTCCGGATCGAAGCCGGCGACGCCGTCCACATCCGCGTAACCGACGATGGCTGCGGCATCGCGGCGGAGAATCGGAAGCGCATCTTCGAGCCGTTCTTCAGCGGACGCCAGGGCGGCACCGGCCTGGGCCTGTTCCTCTCGCTCAACTTCGTCCGGCGGTGGGGCGGCGACATCCTCGTCGAAAGCGCGCCGGGCGAAGGCTCCACGTTTGAGATCGTGTTCCCGGCCCTTACCAATGCGGGGGAGTTGGCGTCATGACGGCAACGGCTTCCATCCTCCTGGTGGACGATGACGCGGCGTTCCGCCACGTGATGGCCAACGAACTCCGGCGCCTGGGACACCAGGTCTGGACCGCGAGCTCCGGCGAAGAAGCGGTCGCGAAGGTCGAACAACTGGAGCCCGCGGTCGTTCTGCTGGATCTGCGGCTTCCCGGGATGGACGGCCTGGAAACCCTAAAGGCCATCCGCGCCCGCAATTCGACGGCGGAGATCGTCATGCTGACCGGCCACGGGTCGATCGATACCGCCATCGAAGCGATCCGGATCGGCGCGTTCGATTACGTGGTCAAGCCGTGCCCGCTCGACGAGCTCCAGATTCGCATTCAGCGGGCCATGGAGAGGCGCTCCCTGCGGCAGAGGGCCAGTCTCCTGGAGCGCGGATTGACCCCGCCGGACCAGGCCGATTCCTTCATCGGAGACAGCCCCGAATTCCGCCGCCTGCTCCAATTGATCGAACGCGTGGCGCCCAGCGATTCCACCGTGCTCATCACCGGCGAAACCGGCTCGGGCAAAGAGCGCGTCGCCAAGCTGATCCACGCCCGCAGCGGCCGCAAGTCCCGGCCGTTCGTGGTGGTGGACTGCGCCGCGTTGCAGGAAAGCCTGCTGCAAAGCGAGTTGTTCGGCCATGAGCGCGGGGCCTTCACGGGGGCCGATCGCGCCAAGCCGGGCCTCTTCGAAGTGGCCCACGGCGGGACGATTTTCCTCGACGAAGTCGGCGAGATCAGCTCATCCACCCAGACCAAACTGCTCCGCGTGCTGGACACGTCCGAGTTCCGGCACGTCGGCGGGACCAAAGAAATTCGCGTGGATGTCCGCGTGCTTGCCGCCACCAACCGGGACTTGGGCGCGATGGCCGGCAAGGGCCTGTTCCGCGAGGAACTGTATTACCGCATGAGCACCATCACGCTGGAGATTCCGCCGCTCCGCAAAAGGGGAAGCGACATCGACCTTCTGGCGAAGCGCTTCGTCGCCGTGCTGAACGAACGCTTCGGATCGTCCAAGCGAATCGGCGAGGTGGCGCTTCAGGCGCTACGGAATCACGCTTGGCCGGGGAATGTGCGCGAGCTGTTGCACGCCGTCGAAGCCGCGATGGTGGTGTGCGAAGGCGAGGAGATTCTTCCGAGCCACCTGCCTCCGGCCATTGGAGTTCCGCCCGGCGCGGGGCGGCCCGGTCAACCCGCCGCCGGCGCCCGCCTGCCGACGCTGGACGAGTTGGAGCGGGCGCACGTCCGCCTGGCGCTGGAGACCAGCGGCGGTCACCGCGGAAACGCCGCCAGAATCCTGGGAATCAGCGAGCGGAATCTATACAGGAAGCTGCGCGAACTCGGCCTGCCGTCGTGAAAGAAAACCCGGCCAGGCGGAAGACCCCCAGCGGATGCACGGCAAGAATGTGGGGCGGACGCCATAGGCGTAAACCAAAAGGTCGGCTGCTTTCTGGGATCCCTGCCGCGGGCGTAATCCGCTCACTTTCCGGAAGGGAGTTTGCCCAGTTGCCGTGGAGGGGACATAACGGGAGTGATCTCCCAGAGCGGCGTTTCAGTGGAATTCGAGCACGCGTCACTTCAACGTGACGGCAAACGCGCCAAATGGGCACGGCCGCACCCGCGCAATCTATCGATTTATAGCGACGACGATCTTGTGTCGACGACGATCTTGTTGCCTTATTACAGACAACGGGCTAGAATCTCCCGCGCCTCGCGAGACTTCGACGCCCAGTCGCGAGCGGCATTGTCGATGCGGAAGTAGTTGCTGTGGCCGCTCCAAATGCGCTGCAAACACCTGTCGAGGCGGATCGCTTCCTCCGCTTCTTCCGGGCGATGGGAACGGGGCCAGCGCGTGTAGGCCGACGGCACGCCATCCGCGGAGGTAACCAGATGAATCACCGCGACATATCTTCGGTAGTGATCGTCGAGCGTAGTGCAGGTAGAGGCGAAGAACTCCTTTTCCGGCCAGCCGCGCTCCATCCAGAACGCCAAAGGATCGAGGCTGCCTCGATGACAGACGATGAAGCGTGAGTTTGCCCGGCCGAGCGCCCGCTTGAGCCCATCCTCCAGGCCCATATGCAGATGGACGAGAGCGCTCTGAAAGAGCTTTTCCTCTGGGGAGATATTGACGAACCGCACGTATTGAACCGCCTCCGGCAAGGCAACGAAGCGGCTGGCCAATCGGGTGTCCTGCCTCATTTCTTCGATCAGCGTGGACTTGCCGCCGCCGGGCCCGCCGGTTAACACGACCGCGGGTGCGCGCTCCGTGGGTTCGACCGGCGGCTCGTCCCAGATGGCTTGGCAAGGCTTGACATCCAGAATTGGCAAGCCATTGAGGGCATCCAATCCGGCGACAGTGATGGTTGAGCCGCTGAGCGCCACGACGCGCGTCAACGTCACGCCGATGGGGTTGGGACGGCACGCCGCCCGCCGGGTGAAAAGCTCAGGCATGTGTTGGTCTCGCCATAGTTCAGGCCAGTGCATGTGGTAGACGACAAAGAGGTGCTGCCCGACCTCCAATGCCGCTATTGCGGAAGCAAATCGAGTCTCAAGCACCAGCTTCGACTCGACGCCGCAGACCACTTCGGGGCGCGTAGGTTCGGCAAAGGAACACTCGACAAAGCCAATGGGACGATATTCGACGGCGCCAGATGTCATTCGTGGACTTTCGTTGCTTGAGCGGTTCATGCTTCTTGACGAGTTCCGAAACTCAGATAGGGAAATCGATATCGATGCCGCGATCTTCGTGCCCCCACACTGGCTTATCGGTGTGATCGGAGTCCCCGCCGCAGTCCCCGAAACGACGGGAAGTCGTCTCACTGTGACTTGAGACGACCATTTCGTCAGTGTGTTTCTCGGTTATCTTCCGCCGGTGCGCCAAAATGAGACGATTGTGCTTCTCGTCAAGGTTGCCTGACCTGTAAAGCCTAATCAGCGCCTCAGCGGCCATCAGTCGCACGTCCGTATCGCTGCTTTCGAGGGACTCGCAGAGCGGCGGCACTGCGCGCTTGTCGCCGATCTTCCCCAGAGTCCCGACAGCCCACAGTCGTACGTTCTTGTCGACGTGATAGATGGCGGTGCCGAGCGACTCTACGGCGCGCGCGTCGCCGACGTTGATCAGCGCCTCTGCGGCGCGCGCGTCGCCGACCTTGACCAGCGCCTCTGCGGCCCAGTTGCGCACGTTCGTGTCTCTGAGGGCGGCGCAGAGCGACTCCACGGCGCGCGCGTCGCCGATCTCCCTCAAAGCCGTGACAGCCAACTGCCGCACAATGCCTTCAGTGTCTTTGAGGGCGGCGCAGAGCGATTCGACAGCGCGCGCGTCGCCAATCTTCCCTAGAGCCTTGGCGGCCCTCTCGCGCATGCCCCGATTGGTGTCTTTAAGGACGCCGCATAACGGCTCCACGCAGCGCACGTCGCCGAGCTTGACCAGCGCCTCTATGGCGCACAGTCGCACGTCCTTATCGATGTCTCTGAGGGCGGCGCAAAGCGGTTCGACAGCCCGCGCGTCGCCAATCTTCCCTAGAGCCTTGGCGGCGATCTCACGCACTCCCCGATTGGTGTCTGTAAGGGTGCCGCATAACGGCTCCACGCAGTGCACGTCGCCGAGCTTGACCAGCGCCTCTATAGCGCACAGTCGCACGTCCTTATCGATGTCTTTTAGGGCATTGCAGAGAGGGCCTATGGCTGAGGTCCCCATCTTCCCCAGTACATCAACAGCCCTATCGAACCCGCCCTTATCGATGTCTTTGAGGTCTTTGAGGGCGGCGCAGAGAGGGCCTACGGCCTGTGTCCCTATCTTCTCCAACGCCTCCAGTGCCCCATCGCGCACGTCCTTTTTGACGTCTCCAAGAGCGGCGCAGAGAGGGCCCACAGCGCCAGGCTCCTTCAATTCACCCAGTGCTTTAGCGGCAGCCAGACGTGTCTTCAAATCCTTCTTCCATTGCAAGGCTTTGTTCAGGCCCCGAAGGTCGCGTCTGGCTTTCAGCTTCTCGACGTTCGGTGGACCAAACAGTCCTTCCAAAAAAGACATCGCGTCCTCCCTTATCGGATTCCTACGCCATCTTTCGAGCGGTCGCTAGTCACGCTTCTCCCGCTCTTTTTGCTTGATATCGTCCGCCGTCGCCCAAATGGGCCTTCTTCGGGGTCCGGGTTTGTCCACCCGGCTTGATTCGAGATCCTTCTGGCCCGCCACGTTTTTCTGCGGCAAGTCCCGCTCGCCTCGGGTCGATATCGTAGCAGTTCCAGCATCATCTTCGTCCCGTGAGAGCCCTGGAACTGGACCCGTGGGGAAGTCAACGCCTATATCCGTGTGCACCGTATCGTCGTGGCAGTCTGAGGGGCAAAAGTCGCGGGGGATGCGCGTTCTCTTGTCGATATGTATCTTCTCTATAATCATCTGCCGCTGGGCTAGAATCAGACGCTTTTCACTCTCGCCAAGACCTCCAGACCTATAGAACTCAACCAGCGCCCTTGCGGCGTCCAGCCGCACATACGGCTCGGTGTCTTCGAGTGCAGCGCAAAGTGGCCCCACGCTTCGCACATCGCTGATCTTCACCAGCGCTTCGATGGTTGCCTTGCGAACGGACATCTTTGTGTCGTTGAGCGTGGCGCAGAGCGGCTCTACGGCGCGTGCGTCGCCGATGTCCTTCAGCACCTCAACGGCCCGTAGCCGCACGTCGCAATCGGTGTCGTTGAGTGCGGCGCAGAGCGGCTCCACGGCGCGTGCGTCGCGGAGCGTCATCAGCGCCTCGACGGCCTTCAGTCGCACGCCTTTGTTGTTGTCGTTAAGCGCGGCACAAAGCGGCCCTACAGCCCGCGCGCTGCCGATGTCCTTCAGCGCCTCGACGACCGCGATGCGCACGGCCACATCAGCTTCGCTGAGTGCATCGCAGAGCGACGCTACGGCACCGTCGCCGATCTTTGTCAGCGCCATTGCGGCACGTCGACGAACGGTATCGTGAGTATCTCTTAGTGCGGTGCAGAGCGGTTCTGCCACGCGCGCGTCTCCGATCTTTGTTAGTGCCTCGATGGCTGCGCAGCGAACAAGATCGTCAGTGTCTTTGAGTGCGGCGCAGAGCGGTTCTACCGCACGCGCGTCTCCGATCTTCGTTAGTGCCTCGACGGCTGCGCGGCGAACAAGATCGTCAGTGTCTTTGAGTGCGGCGCAGAGCGGTCCCAAGGCGTTTCCGTTGCCGATCTGCGTAAGCGCTATTGCAGCACGCCGACGAACTATGTCGGAAGTGTCTCTGAGTGCGGTGCAGAGCGGTTCTACCGCACGCGCGTCTCCGATCTTCGTTAGTGCCTCGACGGCTGCGCGGCGAACAAGATCGTCAGTGTCTTTGAGTGCGGCGCAGAGCGGTCCCAAGGCGTTTCCGTTGCCGATCTGCGTAAGCGCTATTGCAGCACGCCGACGAACTATGTCGGAAGTGTCTCTGAGTGCGGTGCAGAGCGGTTCTACCGCACGCGCGTCTCCGATCTTCGTTAGTGCCTCGACGGCTGCGCAGCGCACAAGATCGTCAGTATCTTTGAGTACGGCGCAGAGCGGTTCTACGGCGCGCCTGTCCCCGATCTTCGTCAGCGTCTCCGCGGCTGCCCTGCGCGCAGTCCAGCTCGAGTTCTTAAGCATTGAGCAGAGCTGTTCCACGGCCGGTACACCGATCATCTCCAGCGCCTGTCTAGCCCGCGTGCGCACGTCGATCTCAAAGTCTTTAAGGGCGGCGCAGAGAGGCTCTACTGCCGGCGCACCGATCTTCACTAGCGCCTCGACGGCTGCACTGTGCACAGTTCTGCTCGTGTCTCTAAGCACGGCGCAGAGCGGCCCTACGGCTGGCTCACCGATTTTGACCAGCGACCCCGAGGCCCACTTGCGCACGGTCATGTCCGCGTCTTTGAGGGCGGCGCAGAGAGCCTCCGAGATCGCCTTGCGCATGTCCCGACCATTTGTGTCTCTAGCGACGGCAATAAGCGGCCCGACAGCTAGTGATTCTTTGAAGTCGCCCAGCGCTTCAGCGGCAGCTTGGCGTATATGCCAGTCCTTTTGGTAGGCCACGGCTTTGATCAGGCCCTTGACATCGCGTCTGGCTATTAACTTCTCAATGTTGGGCGGGCCAAACATCCCCTGCAAGAATGACATCATGTTCTCCCTTTATCAGTGAGACATCAATATGATTCCTTCACGGACGCGGAATCCGGCAGAGGCAGACCCGCTGCCAACCACCGTTCGGGCGAAATCTCCATCCGTTCCAACGCGCTCACCAGCAGTGACCGGGCGCGCCGGTGCAGCGGGGAGCAGTCCAGTGGGGGCGCGTCCAGGTCTGTCTGGGCCGATTCGGGCTGGCGACTCCAGGCTCGGCATGCGCCGCCGCAGAGGTAACGCAGCGGGCAACTTCCACACTGGCGGTTGGTCGTAACCGTATGGCGACCGAGGTCCTGGAAAGCGGCGGATTGCACGACACTTTGCAGACCCTCTTCGCCGTCGAGTTTACCTAAGAGCCACGGCCTGCCATGCCAAGCGTAACACGGGTAGGCCGAGCCGTCCGGCTCCACGTACAGGTTTTGCCCAATGCCGCACGAGGCCACCGGATTGAAACCGTACTCCATTATGTCGCGCGGATCGATATGCCCCCACAACGTCTCGGGCACGATGTCGACATCGGATTCGATCGCCCGTCCTAACGGCAGCAGGGGCCGGAAGCGCGTGCGCCGGATGCCCAGTACCTTAGCCAGAGCCCGCACCGCGTCGCCCGGCGCGCCGTTGACCTCGCTGAGAGGCAGGACCGTGGCGAGGGAAAGGTCCGCCGTGCCACTCATCTCCACCAACTTGCGCAGATTGCTCACCGTCGCATCGAACTGCCCCGTTCCACGCCGCGCGTCGTGCGTCTCCCGGTCCCCATCCACGCTCACCACCACTTCGTCGGTGCTGTTGGCAATCCGACGCAGCAAAGCGTCGTCCATGCACAGGGCCAGGTTGGTGCGTAGTACAGTCAGCAGCGGCTTGACCTGCTGGCGCACTTCGGCCATCGCCTCCAGCAAGACGTCCCGCTGGGAGTGGGCCAACGGTTCGCCGCCAGTGATGACCGCATGCCGGAACCCCAACCGTGCCGCCTCGCGGACCGCGCGAACCAGGCTGTCCAAGGAAAGCTCGCCCTTGCGCGGCTGGCCAGCCTGGGCATAGCAGTGCGTGCAACGCAAGTTGCAGGCAAATGTGACATGAAGATAGAGGTTATTGAGCCCCTGGGCTGGCGTGTTCAAGCGTTCCTGATACGCCCGCAGGGCCGGCTGGGTGCGCTCGGGGTTGTGTGTCAATCCCAGCCCGTGCAGTTTGCGAGCGGCGTCGGCTGGAGAGCCAGTCGCAGCCAGCGCGACAGCCGCCAGGATGCGTCGGGCATGCGTGGCGGTTTCCTGGGGATGGGGGCTGGCCCGCATGATGGAGAGCAGCCTGCCGCGCCGCAACAGCCCCTGTCGAGGATCGACACGGCGAACGACCTCCTCCAAGTTTTCTTCGGAGAGCGCCTCTTGTACCGCCCGATCCGTGATGTAACTAAACACCCGCTTGTACGCCGCGCAATTCGGGTCGCGGAGACTGGATGGTTCCCCAAGATTCGACAGGCTCCTGCCGTTCGCGGCCAGAACGTTGTAGGGACATCCCCCTCGACAAATGTCCAGATGCTCGCAGCCTTTGCATTCCTCGGTAATGCGTTCCTGGCGCGCCTGGAAAATCCGCCAAACTGCCGAAGTGGCTAGCGCCTGCGCCGACGGGCAATTGTCAACGTTGCCCAACCGGTACTCCGGCATTGCGGAGAAACGCTGGCAAGGGTATATGCCGCCATCTGGCGCGACAACAAGGTAGCCGCCCAGGCAGTCGCCAAACGTGCAGATGCCGCCATGCTCGGCCGCGATGCTTTGGCACATTGAATCCAGCGTGCTGATGCGGATTCGGTCGAGGTTTTGTAAATATCGATCCAGCATGTCAACTAACAATTCGCCGTGGGCCTCGGGGGAGAGCGACCGACCATCGACGCTGGGATACCTGAGCGAGGGCACGGCCGAGTGGATAGTAAAGTTCAATCCCTCGCGGACGAAAAAGTCGAAAATATCCTGAGCCAGCCGAGCGGTCTGCGTCGTGAAAGTGCAGATGCAGCCAACATGGATTCCGTTAGCGCGCGCGCGTTCGATACCGGCCATCGTGCGCCGAAAATAGCCTTGGCCGCGTTGCGCGTCGTTAATGGATTCGGGGCCATCGAGGCTGGTGCCGACAGAAACGCCATACTCGCGAAGGAGGCCGCAGAGTTCGTCCGTCAGCAGCCACAGGTTGCTCTGCATGGCGAATTGGACTCGGCGAGGCGCAAGCCCCTGGCGCAACAACGGCAGCGCCATGCGGTAGAACTGGATTCCCGGAACCAAAGGTTCGCCGCCGTGGAAGGTAATCTCGATCGCGCCGTCGCCGCCCAGCGCGTTCTGCCAACGTACTACCGCCTCAACAGTGGCCTGCACCATCGGCGCACCGCCCTCGTGCGGACCGAAACAATATGCGCAACTGGCCGGACAGGCCAGCGACGGGACGAGCATCAGATGATGCGGCAAAACACCTCCATCAATCAAGGAACATTACTGAGTGAATCACATTTCATTGTGCCTGACACGATCCCCGCTCGGGCTTTCCGTACCCGGCATCAGCATCGTCGGCAGGTTCGTCGATCCCAGCGATCCCGCCCACATGGAACTGGTCGCCAGCCTCGGTTTCTCCGCTGAAAGTCGCCGAGCGTCTACCGATTTCTAGCCAGAACTAACCTCCCACAACCGGATCGGTCCTGGTAAACGCCCTCCGCGGAATCAAGGAATCAACCGCTACTTAAGCAGCCGCCCGAAGTAGAGGGCCAACCGCCAGGTCCTCGTCAATCAATGGCCAGTGGATACCGTAACCTGAAGGCGAGAGTTCCGCTCGATTTCGTTCGACCGGGGACGCGCGGGCCAGCCGCACGGAACACTTTTCCCAAGGAATCGACACAGACCCGTCTTCCATAACCACAATGAGCGCCTCGGGCGTGGTCTCGATTGCCTTTG
>OCTA010002531.1_pt1 | contig 16544 bp, 12 predicted proteins | sample 1538991 | NCBI WGS metagenome assembly OCTA01 (sample SAMEA3539302, study PRJEB22396) | soil metagenome | biome: tundra; feature: field; material: soil | place: USA | collected 2010-05 | depth 0.15 m | reverse complement strand
GAAGCGCAGGATGATGTGCAGCGGGTAGGTGAGCGGATCGGCGGAGACGCGGATCAGGGACGGCTCGACGCCCGCAAGCGTGGCGTGGAGCTCGGCGGCGGCGACTGGGAAGCCCGCGGCGCCCAGCTCTGCGGCCAGCACGTGGGCGAACGCAGGGCTGCGCGCCACGTGGTCCTCCCACAGCTTGCTCTGGGACTCGTGAATCGACATGGAGGTGCCCGTTCCGAGGTTTGTGCGCTCCAGCGCGGGGTCGATCTGACGCTCGTAGAGGGCATGGCCGTACTCGTGCAGCGAGCTCAGCAGCGACTCGACCTGGCCGTCTTCGTAACGCGTGGTCATGCGCGAGTCGCGCCTGCCCGTCCAGGCGGTGAAGGGGTGGGCCGAGATGTCCACCCGCCAGCTCCCGTCCTCCACGCCGATCCGGCGCAGCATGCTCGCGACTGCCCTCTGTTGCGCGGCGACGGGCACGGCCAGCGTGCGCGGCGGCGAATTGACGTGCGCCTGGGCGGCCAGGGGCGGCAGCGCACTGGCGAGCGCGCCGAACAGGCGCCGCAGCTCCTCGATCCCCAGGCCGAAGTCGTAGTCGCCCAGCAGCGCCTCGTACGCGCTCCCATCATCGCTGGCCAGGCACTGCCCGTAGGCCCGCGCGAGCTTCACGTTTCGCTGCAGCGCTGGAGCGAACGCGGCGAAGTCGTCGTCTGCTCGGGCGCGCTCCCAGCTCTCCTGACCCTCGGCGCTCGCACGGGCGAGCTCGCCGGCGAGCTCGGTGGGCACCCGGCGGGCCCGCTCCCAGTCGCGGCGGGCGAGGCGCACGATGTCCCGGTCCACCGCGTCCAGCCCCTGCCCGTCGAGCTCAGCCAGCCATGCCCCGATCTCATCGGCGGTAGCGCGTTCATGGGTGAGTCGCGCGAGGGTGCCCAGCTGCTGTGCCCTCGCGGGCGCGCCCTCGCTCGGCATCATCACGAGCTGGTCCCACCCGGCGAGCATCTCCAGCGAAGCCAGATCTGCGAGCTCCGCCACGCGGCCGCGCAGCTTCGCAAGGGCGTTCACGCGTTGAACCGCATGACCGTCCGCTCGGAGCCTGGCTCTGAGGCCCTCCTACCCGCTGCGCGAGTGCCCGCGGGCGAGCTTGAAGAAGCCCAGGCCGAAGTCCTGGTTGCAGGTGATGGTCGTATTCGTGTCATGGCAGGAGAGGCTTCGGGGGAACACGAGCTGCTGGTTGGTGGGCAGCGTCTGGCCGCGCCGGAGGAGCCTGAGACGGATCGCCCTCGCCTTGCCGGCCGGTCCGAGCCGATAGGCGCGTCCGGAGGGGAGCAGCTCGCACGCAACAGTGTCGCCCACAGGGCTCCACAGGCATCGTATGTTGCCGCTGGGTGTGGAGAAATGGCAGGGCGTGGTCGCGCTTTTCGGGCCGCTGCACGCGGCGTGGCTGCGGGCGGCACCCGCCCGCTGGCGAGCGCCCGCCGCGGACGCGACAGGGTAAGGCGCAAGCGCCAGCAGCCCGACCGCGCACGCCAGGGCGCCAGCGCCCAGCGGCAGCCTGTGCGGCCGGGGCGGCTTCGAGCGGGTGTGTTGGGCATCCAGGGGCATGCTCTGCGCTGAGCAGCGGAGCAGCCTGCGGGCTGTCCTGCTCGGGCTCGAATGAGCATAGCCAGCCCGGTCGAGCGATCCGTCCGTCCCGTACCGCAGGATGCCGGGCTCTTTGACGCGCTCGACTCCCACATCGCTGCGCGCGTGGCAACGCCACGCGCTCGACCGCCTGGACGACTGGCGGGAGGGCCCCTTCCTGATCTCGGCGGCGCCGGGCGCCGGCAAGACGCGCCCGGCGCTCGAGCTGGCGAGGGAGCTGCTGTCGAGGAGGGCTGTGAGGCGAGTGGTGGTGCTCTGCCCCACGACGCCGCTCACGCGCCAGTGGGCGGCGGCAGCGGCCACGCTCGGCGTGCAGCTGCAGCCGGACGCCCGCGGACCCAACCCACCGCGCGACTTCGACGGCGTGGCAGTGACATATGCGCGCGTGGCGAGCGATCCGGGCGGCTGGGCGGCCCGGGTCTCGCGGGAGACCCTGGTGGTGGTGGACGAGGCGCACCATCTCGGCGAGAACCTCGCGTGGGGCACGAGCTTCCAGCGGGCGTTCGCCTCGGCGCCCAGGTGGCTGCTGCTGTCCGGCACGCCCTTTCGCTCTGATGCCACCCCGATCCCGGGCGTGCGCTACGACAGCGACGGCCTGGTGGTCCCCGACGTCTCTTACTCCTACGCGGAGGCCGTCGCCGATGGGATCTGCCGCCCGGTGGCATTTGTGACGTTCGACGGCACGCTGTCCTGGCGCAGCGGCGATGACGTGATCGAATCGTCGTTTGAGACGGTCTTGACGGCCCGCGAGGCCAGCCGGAGGTATCGCACGGCGATCTCGACCGAGCTGCCGGACGGTCTTCCGCGGATCCTGCGTGAGGCGGACGCCAAGCTGCGCGCGCTGCGCGCGGAGAGCCACGGCGACGCGGGAGGCCTTGCGGTCGCGGCCGACGCCACGCACGCCCGCCGGATTGCAAAGCTCCTGGGCGAGGCGACCGGACGAGCGCCGGTGGTGGTGCTTCACACGGAGACGAACGCTGCACGCAAGCTGGCGGACTTCCGCGGCTCCCGCGAGCCGTGGGTCGTGGCGGTGAACATGGTGTCCGAGGGCGTGGACATCCCGCGGCTGCGCGTGGGCGTGTACGCGACCGCTGCAAAGACGCCCCTGATCTTCCGCCAGATCGTCGGGCGCTTCGTGCGTACGATCCCCGGCAGCAGGGCGGAGCCGAGCTGGCTGTATCTCCCCGCCGATCCAACCCTGCGCATCCATGCCTCGGAGGTCGAAACCGAGCTGCGCCACGCGCTCCGCGCCAACGAGCCCGTCGAGGAGGGTTGGGAGGAGCTGCCCGAGCTGCCCGCCACCGAGCCCTCCCCGGCCGCGGAGTTCGTGCCCCTGAGCGCGGAGTTCGCGGCGCAAATGACCCTGTTCGGCCCTCCCGAGCGGGCGCCCTCGCCCTCCCCGAGCCAGGCGCCCCAGACGGAGAGCGCCCCGATCGCGGCCTTCGAGCGCCGCGCGGCCCTGCGCCAGGAGCGCAGCCGCCTGGTGTCAGAACTGCAGCGTCGAGACGGCGGCGGTCATCGTGAGATCAACGCTTGGGTCAACCGCGCCGTTGGCGTGGATCGGGTCGATAAGGCGAGCATCCAGCAGCTGGAGCGCTCGATCGAGGCGCTTGTGCGGGAGCTGACGCGACGCGGGCGCAGTGCAGCGGCGGGGTAGCTTGAGCCAGGCCGCCCGAGTTGGAGGGGCGAGGACGGCGGCTGGGGCTGAGCAACACCCAAGCCGGGGCGGTTCACCGGTCGCGTTGGGTGTCGTAGGCGAGGCTTAGGACCATGTGGGCGGTGTCGGCGAGAAAGTCCTCACGCTCGATTGGTGGTGAGTCGAGCACGTAGCGGACGAGCATGTGTTGCGTGAGCTCGACGATCGTCCAGGTGGTGCGCTCGACGTCGGGGTGTCGCAAGGCGTGACCGTTCGCGGCGAGGGTGTGGTAGACGAGGTCCGCGAGACGGTCCCGCACCGACTGCAGTGCCTCCTGTTGCTCGATGGCCGGTACGCGGTCGACGAGCGCTCGGAGCAGGGCGGCGTGCTGCTGCAGCGCGTCGAGGACTGCGCCAAGGACGGTGAGCACTGCGATCGGCGGTTGCTCTGTTGCCGCGCGACGCAGCGCTGGGGCGATGGCAGCCGCAAAGTCGTTGATGAGCCGCCGGTTGACCTCGGCGAAGATGGCGTCCTTGTCTGCGAAGTAGTGGTAGAGGCTGCCAGGGCTGATGCCCGCCTCGCGAGCGATCCGGTTGGTCGAGGCATCCTGGTAGCCGCAGTCGATGAGAACGCGAGCACCTGCGGTGAGGATGCGCTCGACCATTGCTCGTGATCGAGCCTGGCCGGGGCTTCGCCTCCGGGTGGGCGGCATCCGGACAGCTTCTCACGAATGCGACTTGAATGCGAGTGCTCGCTCGCTTTACGGTGGGGGCATGAATGACTCCCTCAAGAGAGCAGCCATGTCCTGACGCGCCGGTGGTGGCTGCGAGCTGGAGGTTGGGCGGCGCACCGCTTGGCCCGGATTCCCTGACCTGGCGATATCTCGGGGACGCCCGTGGCGTGTTGCTCGCCCAGCGGGCCGGCGTTCTGCAGGCAATGCATCCAGCGATCGGCGCTGCCCTGATCGACCACTCGGACGTCCTTGACAACCCGCTGCAGCGCCTCCTCCGCTCGGCCGGACCGATCCTCGGCGTGGTCTACGACGACGACGCCGAGTCCACAGCACGCTGGGTGCGCGACCAGCACCCGCCGATCCGCGGCCGCGATACTCGGGGCCGGCGCTACCACGCGCTTGACCCTGCCACCTACTACTGGGCGCACGCGACGTTCTTCGAGGCGCAGATCACCACCCAAGAGCTCTTCGGCAAGCCGCTAACGACCGCAGAGAAGCAGCAGCTCTACGCGGAGTCGGTCACCTGGTACAGGCGCTACGGCCTGACCATGAGCCCGGTCCCGCCCGACTATGCGGCCTTCGAGCGCTACTGGCAGTCCACGCTCGAGAACGTGCTCGAGGCCACCCCGATCGCACTCGGTGCCGTGCAGACCGCGCACCGCTTGCCCGCTCCATCCCCCGAGATCCACGGGCCGGCGTGGGCCACGGTGAGACCGCTGATCGGCTTCGCCGCACCATGGCTGGTGCGCGGCACACTGCCTCAACAGGCACGCGAGATCCTCAACGTCACGTGGGGCCGCGCTGACGAAGTCGCGCTGCGAACGCTGCGAACGCTCGTCGCCGCCGCGTGGCCGACCGTGCCGCCCGCCATGCGACGACTGCCTCGCGCCCGGCGCTGACCCACGCCGGCGTCCAGCTCCAAGGGGCCGTCGCTGTCTGCGACGGCTCCTTGCCGCTTGCGGCTAGGAGTGGGTGAAGCGCTCGCCTCGGAGGAGCGCTTCGCAGGAAGGAAGCCAGCACCCCGGAGTCTGAAATCGAAATGACCAGTTCCGCGAGGCAGGAGCGGCCAAGAAGAGGTCGACATCCACGACTGACTGATGGGAGATCCAGCGCAATGACGGCCCTCAGAACGGGACGGCTCTGTATGAGCTTTGCGTTGGCGGTCGCAGCCAGCGGCTGTGGCAGCAGCAGCAGCAAATCGCCCGCAACGCGAGCGGCCGCAACGGCTCAAGCGAGCAGCGCTGCGGCACCCCTCCCCGCTCCCGCGCCACGCCTGTCGATTCTCTCACCGCGAGCCGGCGCGCGCACCGGACCGACTCTCACCATGCGCGTCGCCCTCAGTGGCACGTCGCGCGCGGGCCGCCAGCCGTTCCGATACGTACTCGATCGCCGCCTCACGCGCTCCGGTGGGGCTCGGCTCACCCTCCACGACCTCGCACCCGGGCGCCATCGCCTTGAGGTGCTCTCGACCGGGAGCAGCGCCATCCCCGCCGTCACCACTTTCACCGTCCGCGCTCCTGCGCCCATGCCCAGCCCGTCGCAGGCGCAAGTCCCGTCTACTGTGCCCACGCCTCCACCGGCGCCGGCGCCGGCGCCCTCCAGCGCGCCATCAACCAGCGGCGGCATACCGCAGAACGGCGGCGGGGACGGGGACGCGGACAACAGCGGCGGACCCAGCGACGGCGACGGAAACCGTTGACACCGACTGTCCAGCTTCTTCGCGAGCAAAGGGCGTTGAGAGCCCTCGGCCCTGCGAGGGCGCCTACGGCACAACGACTCCAAACGACGTGCTGAGGCCCGACTTCGGTTTGGCGCGATAGGTGCCCGTTTCGATAATCCGGGTCGAGGCGACGCTCTTGTCGTTGTAGATCGTGCACTCGTCTTCAGCCGCGCCGTTGAAGCACTCATCTGGACGCATGGTCGCGTAGGCCTGACGTGCCATAAGTCCGGCTCGCGAGAGAGCATCCGCCGATGCTCAAGCGGGTCACGCCGGTCTCATGCTCACTCGCCCTGCTACTCGCCTCGGCCCTGATGGCGGCAGCGTCCTCGGCCTCGGCCCGGACCGTCGTGATCGGCCACTCGGTGCGTGAGCGAGCGTTAACGGCGCAGGTCCTCGGCCCGGACTCAGCGCCGCGCAAGATCCTCGTGGTGGGATGCATCCACGGGAACGAGTGCGCGGGGCTCACGATCCTCTCGGCACTCGCGCGCAAGCCCGTACCGGCAGGGACGCAGTTGTGGCTCGTGCGCGAGATGAACCCCGACGGCACGGCCGCGGACACGCGGCAGAACGCCGACGGTGTCGACCTCAACCGCAACTTCCCCTACCAGTGGCGAAGAATCTGGAACCCCGTGTACCGGTCGGGTCCGCACCCGCTGTCGGAGCCCGAGACGCGCGCGGCGGTCAGGCTGATCCGCCGCATCAGGCCGGCCGTGACGATCTGGTACCACCAGCACGAGGATCTCGTGGACATGGCCGGCGGCGACCACAGCGTCGCCAGGCGCTACGCCCACCTGGCGGGCCAGCGGGCGAGCTGCCTTCCGTTCCTGCCGGGGACAGCGACGGCGTGGTCGAGCCACGCACTCCCCGGGACGACGGCGTTCGTCGTCGAGCTCCCAGCCGGTCCCGTCGGCCGCGGGGCGCTTACCCGCCATCTGCTGGCGCTGCGTGACGTGGAGCACGGCCAACGCAGCGGATCGAAGACCGCGTGCGGTCCTTGAGCGCAGACGAAGACGCCCGGTGCAATCGACCGGCAACACGATTTTCAACTGGGTGATTCCGATCGGACGCGACGAGTTGCGCTCGGGTGTGGTGTCTTGCACGTACTCTGGACCCCGACTCGGACCCCGTCGGGCACATGGAGGAAGGGGCGAACGTGCCGAGGCTCTTATACGTGCTGGCGCGTGAGCGCATCTCTGCGCCCGGATGCATGTCGAGCCTGAGCCTTGTCCTGATACATCGCCGCGTCAGCGTGCCTGACCAGCTCCGCCACCGTGCGACCGTCCTCGGGCCAGATCCCTCCCCCGACGCTCGCGCTGAGCGAGACCGACACCTCGCCCAGCAGGAACGGCTCCACGAAGACGGTGCGCACGCGCAGCTCGGCGGCTCGAAGCTGGTCGTCCCGGCAGACATCCGGGAGGATGATCGCGAACTCGTCGCCGCCCAGACGGGCGACCTCATCGCTGCCGCGACCGATCGAGCTGAGGCGTTCGGCGGCTTGGCGTATCAGCTCGTCGCCGGCCTCATGGCGGTAGAGGTCGTTGACCTGCTTGAAATCGTTGAGGTCAACGAACAGGAGGGCGACCTGCTCGTGTCCCCCTTCCGCCCGGGCCATCAAGATGTCGATGTGCTGCCTGAAGCCCACACGGTTCAGCAGTCCTGTCAGGCCGTCATGACTGGCTTTGTGGCGTAGTTTGTCCACCAGCCGACCGTTTTCGATCGCCGGTGCGGCGAGCGCCGCGACCCCGGTCAGCTGCTCCAGCAGCTCGCTGTCGGGTCGCAGCCGCCCGGGGCGCTCGCTCACCGAGACGGTGAGAGCGCCGCGGAACACGTTACGGGCGACGATCGGCACCACCGCAAACGCGGCGAGGTCGAGCGTGTCCATCAGCCCGCGGATAAACGGATCGTCGGCCTCCTTGTCGAAGAACAGGGGGTGCGGCTCCGCGATCATGCGGCCCAGATGCGGGGTGTCCTCGGGTGCGACGGACAGGCCACGCACGTACTCTGCCTGCTCGTGCTTGCGTCCCCATGCTGAGAGGGATCTCAGGCGTCCGTCGTCATCGTCCCACAGCCACACCGCCATCCCGTCACAGTCCACCACCTCGGGGATAGCAACGGCGAGCCGCTCAGCGACCTCCTCGCTCGTCCCCGCCTGCGCCAGAGCATGGGAGAGTGCGAGCAGCGAGCTCACCTGGTCGTGGCGCCGGGCGGACTCATCCAACGCGGTGGCCATATCGAGCACCGCGGCTGCGTGCTTCGCGTACAGGCTCAGCATCTCCCGTTCCTGTGGGGAGAACCGGATCGCGCCCGGGTAGCGCGCGATCAGTTGCCCATAGTGGCGTCGGCTGGAGGTCACCTCGACGACCAGAGTTGAATCACCGCCCGCTACGGCACCGCCCGCTACGGCGCGCTCGAGCGTCGCGAGCGCGAGCACCTGTGCCTCGCGATTCTCGATGCCGTGGCTGTAGACCTGCAGCTCCGCGCCGGGCTGGGTTCGCACAGCCAAGATGTATCCCGGGGCGCGCACGGCGTTGGCGGCACGCTCGACGATGTGACGTAGCACCGTGTCGAGGTCCTCGGTGGAGATTAGATCGCTGGCTGTGGCGTAGGCGCTCTGCAGCCGCTCGGACATCGCTACGAGCTGGGCCTCCATTGCGGTGATGCGTTGTTGCGGGTCGACCGCGGCGAGCTCTGCATCCCAGGTGACCGTGTACAGGCACCGGGCGCCCCCGCGCGCCTGGCATTCGCTCTCCTCGACGCGCGCGAGTGGAAGCCCGAACAGCAGCGGAGGACCTGCGAGTAGCCCAGTAGTCCAGTCACAGTGCAGCCGACGGCGCGAGAAGCCCTCGCGAGCTACCGCACTGATCACAGCACGCCCCGGATCGCTCTCGAGGGCCTCCATCTCGGTGACCGTGCTGACCTTCGACGAGGACTGGGCGATGGTCTTGTAGATGGCCTCCGGCGAGCCCAGCGAGCGCATCAGCGTGGCGACCTGCGTGCCCGCATGCTGGCGCAGCATCTCCTCGCCGACCCGCCGCGCGAACATCTCCTCGCCGGTGTCGTGGGCTGCGGCCGCCAGTAGCCCGCACGCCTCGTCTAGCGAGATCCAGTTCTCGATGTTTTCAAGGTAGGACGCGTCGTGCTTGGATTCCGCGCGCTCGAGCACTGCTGCGACCGCCCCCTCGCCACCCCAGCTACGCACGAGTCGCAGCAAGACGCTGGTCATCGTGCAGCACAGGTGCTGTCCGCCGCTCTCTGGAGCCTCCGTCAGCGCAGCATCTGAACGCATGCAAATGAGGTCGGCCCCCAGCGCTGCGCGCTTGAGGCTCCTGGGCCAGGCTCCACGCTTTATCGATCCGCCTGGTTTGCCTGCTGCTCAGCGGATGACCCGCTCGGCGCCGCGTTGGGCCGAACGCCGGGGGAGCTACGCCCCGTTCGGCCCGCGCGTGGAGGGCGCGGTCTGGCGATGTCGACCAGCTCCGCCAATGCCTGTTCAATCCCAACGCCGAGGACGTCTATGTCCGGTGCGCTGTCGTAGTCGCCTGTGATGCCGAACATGCACGCGCCGTCATAGGAGTAGATGGCCACCCCGACCCTCACGTGGCCTCCCAGCGGGACGTAGGGAAACGTCTCGAGCATGCGCCTGCCGCACGCGTACAGCGGATGTTGGGGGCCAGGAACATTCGTTGTCACGGTGTTGATGTTGTGCTGGGGGACGCGCGTCGCGAGCCGCTCGGCGAGCGCGAGCAACAGCGGGGGAGCAAAGCCGCCGAGCGAGGTCAGCACCTCACCGGCGACGGCCTCGTGCGAGTCCTTGAGGTCCCCCATCTGGGAGCGAATCGAGCGGAGCCGACGGGCCGGGTCCTCGATCGCAACGGGTAGCTCGGCAAGTATCGCCGAGACGCGGTTGTTGTAGACACCATGCTCGCCGCGCGAACGGACCGACACGGGAACGAGCGTGCGCACCACGCGGTCGACCGGCTCGCCGCGCGACATCAACAGGTGACGGAAGCCGCCCGTGATGCACGCGAGCACGACGTCATTGACGGTGCCGCCCAGCGCAGCTCTCACCTCCTTGATGTCCGATAGCTGCGCGCGCGCCCAGCTCCAGCGGCGATGGGGCCCGACCGGCCCGTTGAGCGACGACGGTGGCGTCGGCTTGATCACGTCACGCAGCCGCAGCAGGCCGCGCGCAGCCTCCTGCCCCTTGCGGATCAGCTGGCTCGGAGCGAGCAGGACGCGCGCCGCCTCAAGCGGACTGAGGAGGTTCAGGGCGATAGCCCTCGCCAGCAGCTCGGCGCCGTCGGGAGGCGCCTCCGGCTTCCACGTGTCCTTCTCCGGCGGCGCCGGAGCGCGCCCGCGGTCGAGCAGCACGGAGATCAGATCAGTGCCCGCAACTCCGTCGACCATGCAGTGGTGGAACTTGGAGATGAGCGCCCACCGCCCCTCGTCCAGGCCCTCGATGATCCACATCTCCCAAAGCGGCTTGGCGCGATCCAGCTGCTGCGACATCACGCGCCCGACCAGCCGGCGCAACTCCTGCTCGCCGCCAGGCGCCGGCAGCCCCGTGCGCCGCAGGTGGTAGTCGAGGTTGAAGTGGGCGTCATCGACCCACACCGGCCGGCCAATGCTCAACGGGACGAAACGCACCACCTGGCGATAGCGAGGGACTAGCGCGAGCTTCCCCAGCACCATCCCGCGCAGATCCTCATGTCGGGGCGGCGGCCCCTCGAAGATCCCCACCGAGCCGATGTGCATGTGGGTTACGGCGTCCTCGACCTCGAGGAACGACGCATCGAGTGCACTCATCTGTTCCATCACAGGTCCCTTCGCCGGCGGATCGCCATCTCACCGCGCTTTCGTTCGGTTGAAGAGACGTTAGGCCACCGGCTGGCCCGTTTGCATCCGGAGAACGTACGTTGGCGCATACGGGAAACACCTCGGCGTCGCTCCTTGATGTGAACCGCTCGCCACCGCCCGGCGCGGATGAGAACGGACGCGCGCGCCCTCGGCCTTGACAACTGCCAGGCGGCCGAACTAGTGTCGCCACTGGGAGGATGCCTGAGCGATCGGCCTCGCCGTCGCCAGCGACCCCGCCGAGGGTTCGGGCTCCGCTCCAGCAGAGCGGGACGCTTCGGGACTCGATGCTCGGAGGCCCGCGCTAGCCAAGGAGGCATCGCATGCTGCGCCACCTGATACCGCCCACCACCTCGCGCCCGGCTGCGCTCTCGCGAGCATTCATTCTCTTCGCCCTCGCGCTGGGCGTCATTGGCGTCGGCGACGCCTACGCCAATGAGCACGACAATCGCACAGTGACCGTCATGACTCAGAACCTCTACCAGGGGACGGAGTTCGGACAGCTGCAGTCGCTCGTGGGTACAAATCCGACCCTCGAACAGGCGCTTGCCGCCACCTCCGTGGACTACGCGACCTACGTCGCCACCCGGTTCAAGGACCGGGCCAAGCAGATCGCTGCAGAGATCGCGCACAACAAGCCCGCGCTCGTCGGCCTCCAGGAGGTCGCCACTTGGCACAGAGGGCCATTCGTCGAAAAACACCCATTCGCGTTGCCCTCCCCGGTCAGCGAGGACTTCACGCAGGCGCTCATCGCGGCGCTCGCCGCCGACGGCATGCAGTACGCCGCGGTGTCCAGGCACGACAACAACTTCACGCTGGCCTTCCCCGCCGTGACACCCGAAGGTCTCCTCGCCGTGGGCATGGTCGAGAGCGGCGTGATCCTCGCGCGGACCGATCTACCGCCGGGACAGCTCAAGCTGTCCAATCCTCAGTCTGGTACATACAACGCCCGGCCGCCTCTATTCCCGAACTCGCTTGACCCGGATCCCCCGCATGGATTCCAGTTCACGAATAGCTGGCAGTCGATCGACGTCAAGCTGCGAGGTAGGACGTTCCGCTTCATCACGACGCACCTCGACGCGCTGATCCCCTTCGGGCAGGTCTCGGGCCCGCAGGCGCAGGAACTGCTGAATGGGCCGGCGCACACGTCGCTTCCGCTGGTTGTGGCAGGCGACATGAACTCGGGGCCCGTCTCCGCGCCAGCCGCCTACAACACCTTCCTCACCGGAGGCCTCTCGGACACATGGACCGCCGCCGGGCTGGGGGCTCCGCCCCTCACGTGCTGCCATCTGGCTCCCAACGACCTCGTCAGCGACCCGCACGCGACGTACACCGAGGACCCCGATCATGTGTTCACCCGCGGGGGCTTCTCCGTCCTAGGGGAGCACCTCGTCGGCAACACCGCGCCGCATCCTGCGCAAGAGCCGTTCATCTGGCCCTCTGATCACGCTGGCATGGTCGCCACCCTCGCAATCGAATAGGCAGGCTGCCTGAACAGAATCGGGCTATGCGACAGGGCGGGCGCCGAGTCGGCGGTCGCCCTGTCGCGCCCGGCGGACTCTCAAACCGAGGCACGGGGACCAGTGCCGCCGCCGCACGCGATCACCGTCAGATGACCGAGTGGCTCACTCAGACGAACGCCCCGTCGGAACCCGAGCCGCGTGTTCGATGACGTCCGCGGCTTTACTCGGCGCCCGGTCCAGGCGCCGCTCCACCTCGAGGATCTGCTGGGTCGTCTTCAGCACCGTGTCGGGGTTGAGGCTGATCGAGTCGATGCCCAGCTCGACGAGGAACTCGGCCATGTCGGGGTAGTCCGAAGGCGCCTGCCCGCAGAGTCCCGAGTGGATCCCGTTGCGGGCGCATCCCTCGACTGCCAGGCGGAGCATCTCCTTGACGCCCTCGTCGCGCTCGTCGTAGTCGAACGCCACGATCTCCGAGTCGCGGTCGACGCCGAGCGTCAGCTGGGTGAGATCGTTGGAGCCGATCGAGAAGCCGTCGAACCGCTGTGCGAACTGGTCTATGAGCAGCACGTTGTTGGGGATCTCGCACATGGCGTAGACCTCGAGTCCATCCTTCCCGCGCTCGAGTCCGAGCTCGGCCATGTGTTGCAGGACGCGGTCGGCCTCGCCGAGGCGGCGAACGAACGGGAGCATCAGGATCACGTTCGTCAGGCCCATCTGCTCGCGCACGCGCTTCATCGCCCGGCACTCGAGCGCGAAGCCCTCGGCGTAGGCGGGATGCGCATAGCGCGAGGCGCCGCGGAAGCCGAGCATCGGGTTGGCCTCGTGGGGCTCGAAACCGGCGCCGCCGAGGAGGCTCGCGTACTCGTTGGTCTTGAAGTCGGACATGCGCACCACCACCGGCTTGGGCCAGAAAGCGGCGGCGATCGTGCCGATGCCCTCCGACAGGCACTCCACGAAGAAGCTCTCGCCGTCGGGGTAGCCGCGGATCAGGCGCGCTAGCGTCTCGCGCGCCTCCGAGTCCGTGACCTGCTCGGGGTGCACCAGGGCAAGGGGGTGGGCCTTGATGGACTCGCTGATGATGAACTCCATCCGCGCCAGCCCGACGCCGTCGTTGGGCAGGAACGAAGTCTTGAACGCGAGATCCGGGTTGCCCAGGTTGATCATGATCTTCGTGCTCGGGCGGGGGATCTCGCCCACCTCGGTGCGCTCGACGTGGAACGGCACCTCGCCGCGATAGATGCGGCCGCTGTCGCCCTCGCAACAGGACACAGTGACCGTGCCGCCGCCGGCCAGGGTCGTGGTCGCGTCTCCGGCGCCTACAACCGCGGGAATGCCGAGCTCGCGCGCGATGATCGCGGCGTGGCAGGTGCGCCCGCCTCGGTTGGTGACGATCGCCGCGGCGGTCTTCATCACGGGCTCCCAGTCGGGGGTGGTGATGTCCGCCACCAGCACCTCGCCGGGCTCGAACTCGGACAGGTGTGTGACGTTCTCGATCAGGCGCGCCTTGCCCGAGGCGATTCTCTCGCCCACGGACCGACCTTCGGTGAGCACCTCCCCGCGACCCTCCAGGACGTAGTTCTCGAGCGTCGTGGCCTTGCGCTGGGAGGCAACCGTCTCAGGCCGCGCCTGGACGAGATACAGCTTGCCGTCGAGGCCGTCCTTCGCCCACTCCATGTCCATCGGCCGGCCGTAATGGCGCTCGATCTTGATCGCGTAGTCGGCCAGCTCCAGCACGTCCTCGTCGGCGATGCAGTAGCGCTCGCGGTCGGCCTTGGGCGTGGGGACGTTGCGGGTGGTGTGCTTGGTCTCGCCTTCGACGAAGATCATCTTCACCGCCTTGTCTCCCAGCAGGCGGCGCAGCACGGCCCTGTGACCCGCGGCGAAGGTCGGCTTGTGGACGTAGAACTCGTCCGGGTCCACCGCTCCCTGCACCACGTTCTCTCCCAGGCCGTAGGCGCCGGTGATGAACACCACGTCGCGGAAGCCCGACTCGGTGTCCAGCGAGAAGAACACGCCGGAGGCGGCCAGATCGGAGCGGATCATCTTCATCACCCCGATCGACAGCGCGACGTCGAAGTGGTCGAATCCCTGGTCGATGCGGTAGTGGATCGCGCGGTCGGTGAACAGGCTCGCGAAGCAGCGACGACACGCGTCGAGCAGGCTCTCATCGCCGTGGATGTTGAGATAGGTGTCCTGCTGGCCGGCGAAGCTCGCGGTCGGCAGGTCCTCCGCCGTCGCGGAGCTGCGCACCGCGAGGCTCACCTCTTCCCCGTACTGCTCCTGCAGCAGCCGGTAGCCGCCAATCACCTCGCGCTTGAGGTCGTCCGGCAGGCTCGCGCCATAGACGATCTCCCGCGCGCGCTTCGCACGCCGCGCCAGATCCTTGACGTCGGCCGGGTCCAGGCCGTCCAGCGCGCCACGCAGTGCGTCCCACGCGCCGGCCGCTTCGAGCATGTAGCGGTATGCCTCCGCCGTGACTGCGAAGCCGTTGGGCACACGCACGCCCTCGCTGGAGAGGTTGCGGTACATCTCGCCGAGCGAGGCGTTCTTGCCCCCCACCAGCGGGACGTCGTTGATGCCGAGCTCCTCGAAGAAACGGAGGTACTTGAACTTGGTCATGATCGATGCTCCTGTAGGCGTTCCGGCGAGCATACGCCCCGAAGCCCGAGCCATGCGTCGTGCAACGTCGGGATCGCCAACTTGGCCACCGCGGTGCAGCTACGCCTGAGGAGCGCCGGCGGTCGGCGTCGTGGTCGACGAGGGCGGCGGCTTGAGCTTGGAGGACTTGCGCTTCGTCGACGGTCCCGGCGCTTGGGCCTGGAGCAGCATGCGAAGCTCGGTGAAGCCTTCCTCTACCCCCTCGGCGAGGACGTGGAGGTCGGGTGTGGAGTCGCAGTCCGCGCCGAGGCCGAGCACGATGCCCCCGTTGTAGGAGAAGATCGCGATGCCGACGGCGTGTTCCGCCGCGAGCGGGACGATCGGGTGGATCTCGCGCAGCGCCGCACCGAACGCGTACAGCGGGATCCGTGGCCCCGGCACGTTGGTGATCGTCAGGTTGAACAGGCGCGTCGCGTACAGTGAGCGCGCCATCAACGTGTGCAGGAGCGGCGGAGCGAGCGCGGCGAGGTCAATCATCGTGGTCGTGCCGAGCGCCGCGCCCGATGACTTCAGCCTGCTCGTGTGCTCGACGATCGTGCGCAGGCGCGCGAACGCGTCGGGCTCGGCGACCGGAAGCTCCACGAACAGCGAGCTGACGCGGTTGCCGAGCGCGAGCTGCTCGGAGCCGGCGCGGACGTTCATCGGGACCATTGCGCGCAGGCCCTCCGCCGGGGGCGGCTCATTACGCGAGAGCAGCAGGCGGCGCAGGCCGGTGGTGCAGGCCGCCAGCACGACGTCGTTGACTGAGCCGCCGAGCTCGTGCCCGATCGCCTTCAGCTCGAGCAGCGAGGCGCGCACGATCTCAAACCGGCGCGTTGCGCCGATCGGGACATTGAGGCTGGCGTGGGGCGCGGCGATGAGCTCGTCCCGCACGATCAGCTCGGCCAACGAGCGGGACTTCTCGAGCGTCTCGCGTGGATGGAGCACCGCATGTACGCCAGCGCTCGCCGCGCGGGCACCCGTCCTCGCCAGGTCAGCGACCGCGTCTGGCGGGTTCGGGATGAGCGCCTGCCACAGCGAGCCCGGGTCATCTGCCGCCGGTTTGGCGAAGGCGCGGGACGGCGGCGAGGGCTCGGCGTCGAGCAGCAGTTGCGCCACGCCGACCGACCCGACGCCATCCACGAGACAGTGGTGGGTCTTCGTGGCCAGCGCCCAGCGACCGCGCTCGAGCCCCTCGACGAGTGCCATCTCCCACAGCGGGCGCGTGCGATCGAGGCGGTGTGAGAAGAAGTCCGCCGCCCATTCGCACAGCTCGGCATCGCCGCCCGGGGCCGGCAGCGCCGCACGGTGCATGTGGTTGCGGATGTCGAACTGGGGATCCTTCTGCCACCGTGGCCATGCCAGCCCACCCGTCCGCTCTGAGGAGAGCCGCTGTGAGTAGCGCGGCAGCAGGGTCAGGCGCGAGGCGATGTTTGTGCACACTGCCTCGAGCGCGGGGACGGTTCCATTCGGCGGTTGATCGAAGACCATCACGCCCCCGATGTGCATCGTCGCGCCCTCGTCCATCTGCTCGAGCTCGAGGAACGTTGCGTCCAATGCGGTCAGCGGGTCGGGCATCGCCGGCAGGATATGCCGGCGGCGCCCTTCTGCCATCGGCAGCAACGCGCAGGCCGTCACCGTAGTTCTCCGCACTCCTGCCGGGGTGCGGTGGCGGCCTGCCTTGGTCATGAGGGTTGCGGTCGCGCGCGGAGCCCGTGTGCGTGATGGCGATCGCGGGCGAGCCCCCGCCTGGCCCGCCGCAGCGGCTGGGCTGAGGAGGCTGGTGTGCATTGGACTATGCTCGCGCCATGGGGCTCGACGAGGTCACCGTCACTCCGTTGGACCCCGAGCGCTTGCGCGCCGTGCTCGCGC
>OCTA010002530.1_pt1 | contig 16550 bp, 15 predicted proteins | sample 1538991 | NCBI WGS metagenome assembly OCTA01 (sample SAMEA3539302, study PRJEB22396) | soil metagenome | biome: tundra; feature: field; material: soil | place: USA | collected 2010-05 | depth 0.15 m | reverse complement strand
GTGCCAAAAACGATTTGCTTGCGGCCAAGTTTGGCCAGCTTGCAGCGCTGGCAGTTGGGTCCGATGTCGTCGAGGATGAGGCGCAACTGCGCCGCCCGATCGTCGCCGCTAAGATTTTTCTTGCTGGGAATATATGCCTCGTTAGCCACCTGCTCTTGCTCTGCTGCTAGTTGATCGCCAACCGTTGCGAGAACTTCAACGATGGTCTCTGCGGCATCGCCGCCAGGCTCGACCGCACGCTTATAGAGTGGACCAATACCCAGCTCGCGATAGAACTTCAAGCGTTCGCGCAGTGCGGATTTGCTGGCGGGATCTAGGGTCATCGGCTACGGACCGGTGCAGGCACCAGTGTAGCGTGTCGCTGTCTCAGCCGGACCGCGGCATCGAGGATTTTCTGTGCAACGTCGAGTTTGCTGGCTTCCGGAATCGCGATGGCGTCCTGCGCGGTCACCACCGTGACCTCGTTGCGGTCGGAGTTGAATCCGATGTCGGTCCGCGCGACGTCGTTGAGGACGATCGCGTCCACGCGCTTCTTCGTCAGCTTGGCGCGTGCATTCTCCAGCAGGTTGGTGGTTTCGGCGGCGAAGCCGATCAGTAGCGGCGTGTTCTTGCCGCTGGCGTGGCGCAGGCTGCCTAGGTCGGCGAGGATGTCGGCATTGGGCTCAAGCTCGAGTACCATCGGGCCGCTGCGCTTGATCTTCTGCTGCGAGAAGTTCTTCACGTGGTAGTCGGCCACTGCCGCCGCCATTATGATGATCCCGGTTTTCTCCCAGCGATCGAGCACGGCAGTGCGCATCTGCTGCGCGGTCTCGACGTAAATAGTCTCCACAGCAGATGGGGGAGTCAACGCGGTTGGTCCGCTTACCAGCACAACATGAGCACCACGCCGTAGCGCCGCTTCTGCCAGCGCATAGCCCATCTTGCCGCTGGAACGGTTGCCGATGTAGCGCACCGGATCGACGGGCTCAAGCGTCGGCCCGGCCGTGACCAGCACGGTCTCACCCGCGAGGTCTTGCGTAACTCCCAACCGCTCGAGGGTCGCGGCCACAATGTGTTCGGGATCGGCGAGCCGTCCCGCGCCGATCATGCCGCATGCCAGGTAGCCGTTCTCGGGCTCGACGATGCGCACTCCGCGTTCCCGCAAAATTGCGAGACTGGTACGGGTCGCCGCATGCTCCCACATGTTCACATTCATCGCCGGAGCCACGATCACCGGTGCTTTGGTTGCAAGATACAGAGTGGTCAGGAAGTCGTTGGCGATGCCTTGCGAGAACTTTGCGAGGATGTTGGCCGTGGCCGGCGCCACCAGCAGGGCATCGATCGATTGCGCCAAAGCGATGTGGTCCACGACGGCGGAATCCAGGCTCGGCTCCGCTTTGCCACTGCTGAATAACCCGGTGATGACTTGCTCGCCGGACAGCGCCGCAAAAGTCAGGGGGCGCACGAACTCCTGCGCCGAAGCGGTCATGACGACCTGCACCTCCACGCCGCGGTCCCGCAGCAGGCGCACGATTTCGGCGGCCTTGTAGGCGGCGATGCCTCCGGTCACTCCCAACGCAATTTTCATCGTGACTCCGGCTTCCCACGCACGAGAGATGGGATGCGGGAACTTAGATGCAGACGACCTAGTCGTCGCTCTCCCCGCCAACGGATTTCGACAAAACCTCGCTGGCAACTTGCGCGGGAGTCTTGCCCATCTCCCACTTCACCTTGCCCGCATTGATTTCCTGCTCCGCGATGCGGCAGGCCTTGCCGGAGTTCGGCTCCACCACCGGATGCGCGCCACTCTGCAATTGGCGGGCCCGCCGGGCGGCGACCAGTACATAGCGATACTTGCTATCGAATCCATCAACCAGCTTCATAGGTCACTCCGTTTAGCTGCGAGTACCGGAAAAATCAAATGTCGCCAGGATCGTCTGCACCTTCTCCATCATTTGCCGACGCTCAGCCAGTTCGGCGGTGGCCAGCACGCGCTGCTCCTCGGCATCTTGCGGGCCAGGCGAACGCTTCACGCGTTCTGCCTTCACCACCGCCTGCAAAACGTCGATGGCCGCCTCCACCTTCTCATTCACCAGAATATAGTCATACTGCGAATAATTCTCAATCTCGCGCGAAGCTTCCTGCAACCGACGCTGCAGGATGGCCTCCACCTTCTCGGCTGGCATTTCCTCGCCGGTCAACTTGCTGCGCTCGGCGTTCTCTGCCACCGTCCTTCGCCGCAGGCGGCTCTCCAGCTCCTGCCGCGACGGAGGAAGAATGAAGATGCTGACTGCTTCGGGCATCCGCTTCTTCACCTGCGCCGCGCCCTGCACATCGATGTCGAGGATCACGTCGTTGCCTCGCGCGAAGGCCTCGCGCAAAAAGCTGCGCGCGGTGCCGTAATAATTGTCGAAGACCTCGGCGTATTCCACGAACTGGTCTTCGCCGATCATCTTCTTGAATTCCTCGCGCGTGATAAAGAAATATTCGCGGCCGCTCTGCTCGCTGCCGCGCGGCAGACGCGTGGTATAGCTGATGGAAAATTCCAGGTTGGGCACGACGCGCCGCAGTTCCGCCGTCAGCGTCGTCTTGCCCGAGCCTGAAGGGGCCGAGATGATGAATACGATTCCACTCATTCGAGGTTCTGTACTTGTTCGCGGGCCTTCTCGATTTCCGACTTCATCGCCAGCCCCAGTTCGGTGATGCGCAGCGCTTCGCCGGCCACGCCCGTGGTCTTCGACAGCAGCGTGTTGGCTTCGCGGTTCATTTCCTGCAGCAGGAAGTCGAGCTTCTTGCCGACTTCGCCGCCGCCATCGAGGTGCGCCATGAAATGCTCGATGTGGTTCTTCATCCGCACCAGTTCTTCCTGGATGTCGCTGCGCTCGGCCAGCATCGCGGCCTCTTGTAGAATACGGTCGGGATCGGCGTGCGCCCCGATCAGTTCCTGCATGCGGCCATGGACTTTCTCGTGATAGGCCTTGATCACCTTGCCGCGCAGCCCTTCGACTTCCCTGGTCGCCTTCGACAAACTCTGCATGCGTTCGCGCAGTTCCACACCCGCTCCGCAGCCTTCTTCTTCGCGCATTTGGTTCAGCCGCTCGATGGCCTGCTCCAGCGCGGCGGTGACTTGCTGCTCGAGTTCTTCAGCGGCATCGCCCGGCCCGGCGGCGTTGAGTGCGCCGGGCAATTTCAGCACGGCGTTGAGATCAGGCTCAGCGCTGACGCCAAACTCCTCGGCGGCCTGGCGAAACGCGTTCAGGTATCCACCCACCAGTTCGCGATTGACGGCGAACTCCACTCCGCCCGCGCGTTCGACATTGAGCGTGACTTCGATGTGTCCGCGATGCAGGCGTTCCTTCAGCACCCGGCGCACCTTCATCTCGACCTGGTCCAAGTCTGAGGGGATCCGCAAGTGCAGATCGAGGAAGCGATGGTTGACCGACTTCAGGCTGACGGTGAGCGTGAGCTGATCGTTCACGTGCGTCTTGACCTGCGCATATCCCGTCATCGACCGGATGTTCATACCTGGCTCACTCGCTCCCATTGGAAATCTCGACATCCACAAATTGCAAATCGTACAGGCGGCGATAGGTGCCGGTGCGCGTCATCAGCCGCTCGTGCGTGCCCTCATCGGTAATCATGCCGTTTTCCAGCACCAGGATGCGGTCAGCCCTGCGCACCGTGCTGAGGCGATGCGCGATGACAAACACAGTGCGTCCCGTCATCAGGTTCTGCAGCGCCGACTGCACCAGGGACTCGCTCTCGGTATCGAGCGCCGAGGTCGCCTCATCGAGAATCAGGATAGGCGCGTTCTTGAGGATGGCGCGCGCGATGGAAATCCGCTGCCGTTCGCCACCGCTCAGACGCAGGCCACGCTCGCCAATCTTGCTGTCGTAGCCGTTAGGAAGCCCCATGATGAAGTCATGCGCCAGCGCCGCGCGCGCCGCTTCCTCCACCTTTTCTTTCGGGATGGTTGGCTGGCCATAGGCAATATTGTTGCGGACCGTGTCGTTGAATAGAATGGTGTCCTGCGTAACGATGGCAATTTCCGAGCGCAGCGACGCCACGGTCAGATCGCGCACGTCGTGGCCGTCGATGAGCAACTGGCCGTGCGTCACATCGAAGAAGCGCGGCAGCAGGTGTACCAGCGTGGTCTTGCCCGATCCGCTGGAACCCACGATGGCCACCACTTCTCCCGGCACTACATCGAGGTTGATGTCGTGCAACACTTCGCGATGGTCGTCGCCCTGCTTGTAGCTGAAGTACACATGCTCGAAGCGAATGCCCTGGTGAAACGGCGGCATCTTGATCGCACCCGGCTTCTCGCGGACGTCATCCTGGGCATCGAGAAAATTGAAGATGGCCGACGAAGCCCCCAGCGCCTGCTGAAAGTTGTTGTTGAACTGGGCAAACTTTCGCACCGGCTCGTAGAGCTTGAACACCGCGACGATAAAGGCCAGGAAGACGCCTTCCGTGAATACGTGGTGCTTGATGTATTCGCGTCCCATCAGAATCAGCAGCGCAATGGCAATCGCGCCGAAAATGTCCATCATCGGCGAGCTGATGGCGGCAGCGCTGACCGAGCGCAGGTTGGCGCGGAACAGCCGCTTCGCCGCATCGCGGAAGCGCCCGGTCTCCCACGCTTCCATCGAGAAGGCCTTCACGATGCGCACGCCCGTGATGGTTTCGTGCAGGATGTTCTGGATCTCCGCCAGTTTGTCCTGTCCCTTGCGGGTCGTGCTGCGCACTCGCTGACCGACTCTGCGGGCGGACATAAGAATGACGGGGATGAACAGCACCAGCACCCAGGCCAGCTTCCCGCCCAGAAGCACCACCACGACAGCGGTGAAAATTAGGGTGAAGAACTGCTGCAGAAATTCCGCCAGTACCGTGGACATGGCGTACTGCACCCGCTCAATGTCGTTGACCAGTGCCGACAGCAGCGTGCCTGTTGAGTGCTTTTGGAAGAAAGCCACGGAGCGCCGCAACGTGGCGGTGTAGAGCTCGTTGCGCAGGTCGGTGATCATGCCGAACCCGGCATAGTTCACCAGGTAGGTGCCAAGATAATCGAAGACGCCCTTCAGCACTGTGGCCGCCACCAGCGCGAAGGCCACCATCGTCCATATATTGTGGAAGCGGTCGGGTACGAACCAGTTCAACTGCATTGCCCAGTTTGTAGTAGGCAGCAACTGCAGTTCGTGCGGCTGCGTCCCTGGATTCAGCACATGGTCAAAGATGGGTCCGATGAGCAGCAGGCGAAATGCGTCGAACAGCCCCACCAGCGCCATCGACACCACGGAGGCCAGCAACTGAAACCAGTACGGCCTGACGTAATGCAGCAGTCGCTTCAGTTGACGCATAGGCCCCGCGCTCCCCGGCGCAGCGCAGTCGCTTTGGAGGGATGAATGTGCAAACAGTGATTCTAGCGGAACTGGGCGTCAGGGCGATACCGTACACGTCTGGAAGAGCCCACCCGTACGTTATCCCGACCGAGTCCGCCGCGTCGGCGGCCGGGTGGAGGGACATGCTTTTGCTGAGAACTATTCCGTCGAGGGCGGCCCGTCTAAGCCGATGTGGGTTGGGCAGGGATTTTGATTTGTGCGAATGGATCCCCGAGTCCTACCCGGGTTCGTCCAGTTGGGCCCTAACGGCCATCAGGCCCGGGACAACTCACCTTTTTGGCGGGATCGCGCCAGCATCTGGTTTCGAGCGTTCTCCGCTCGCGGAGTTCCGGCTCGCGCTCCGGGCAAACACGGTTCAAGGCCCGCTCGTGAAGTTCAGCGTCAGTTCCGGTACGGGTTTCAGTGACTAGCAAAAACAACTTGAACCACGCCATAAAAGCCTCTCACAAAATACCGTAATGCAAGGACGGAAATGCATTCTGCTCAAAATTGCACATGATATGAGTTTTAAGAGGAGGTGGGCCGCCCGGTAAATCCGTGTTCACATTCGTCGTTCTCGAAAGTCCAAAACTAAAACCAGGAACTGGCGTTTCACGCCCCGACCGGCGAGTCCCGGTGTACCACCTTCACGTTGTAGCCCGCCTTGGCAAGCCGCTTCTTGACCTCTTCGGTAATCAGCACCGAACGGTGCTTGCCTCCGGTGCAACCAAACGCAATGGTGAGGTAGCTCTTGCCCTCGCGAATGTAGTGCGGGATCAGGTACACCAGCAGCTCCGATATGCGGGCTATAAACTCCTTGGTCTGCGGGAACGAGAGGATGTAACGTGCCACCTGTGGGTTCCGTCCGGTGAACGGGCGGAATTTAGGAATGAAGTGCGGATTCGGCAGGAAGCGCACATCGAACATCAGGTCGGCATCTTCCGGCACGCCCTGTCGGAAGCCAAAACTTACGCACGAGATCAGTATGTTCTGTTCCTGCTTGGCGCTCTGGAAGCGTTCGGTCAGCAGGTTGCGCAATTCGTGAACATTGAACTTGCTGGTATCCACCACCAGGTCGGCAATCGCGCGCACCGGTTGCAGGCGGCGTCGCTCCGAGCGCAGCGAAGATTTGACCGAGGCTTTGCGCCCCAGCGGGTGCGGACGCCGCGTCTCGCTGTAGCGCCGCAGCAGCGCCTCTTCGTTGGCTTCGAGAAACAGAACTTTGGTCTTCAGGGAGCTGCGCAGCGATTGCAGCAGTTGCGGAAGCTTGTCGAGCCGCGCGCCCTCGCGAATATCGACCACTAGAGCCGCGCGTTCGATTTCCGCCGAATCGCGCACCAGGTCGGCGAAGTTCAGAAGCAGGCCGACCGGCAGGTTGTCCACCGCATAGTAGCCGAGGTCCTCGAAGGTTTTCAGTGCCGAGAGTTTTCCGGCGCCGCTGATGCCGGTGATGATCACCAACTCGTGCTGGTCATGGGCCAGTGGCGGCAGCACAATCCGTTTCTTCGATGACGATGGTTTCTTCGCGGCTCGCGAAGCAGCGCGTTTCTTCGAGGCCATGGTTTTGGGTGATACCTGTGGGGCGAGAGTATCAGACTTCGCGGCCCAAGTCAGCCTTCAGCTTCGCGACACTACTGTATCTACTTGCCTTCCGTCGGCGGCAGCAAATTATGGTTGAGAGCGAACAGCGCCAGTTCCAGCCGATTCCCCACGCCCAGCTTATTAAAGATGTTGGTGAGGTGGCGCTTAACCGTTTCTTCGCTGATGCCAAACTGCTTGGCAATGTCTTTATTGGTGCAGCCTTCGGTGATCAGAGTGACCACTTCCAGTTCGCGGGATGTCAGCCCAAACGTTTTGCGCGGAGGGGGAGTGGTTTGCACGGTCAGGTCGCGCAAAACCTGCACCAGGTTTTGCACTGGCCGTCCTTCCAGCCAGTACTGCCCCTGCATTACAGCGCGAATGCACTCCGACAGGTGTTCGACGGCCGCGTCTTTCAGCACGATGCCGCGCGCTCCCAGTTGCAGCGCCTCCAGGATCTGCCGGTTGTCGATCAGTCCGGTCAGCACGATGGTGCGCGTGTTCAGGTTGCCCGAGGTCATCTCACGCAACGCCTCCATGCCCGCGACAATCGGCATGGCCAGGTCCAGCAGCAGAATGTCCGGGCGAAACTTCCGCGCCAGATCCAGCGCTTCCATGCCGTCGCGCGCTTCTCCCACCACCTTGACAAGGGGATCGCCCTGCAGCATGTTGCGCAGGCCGACCCGCACCACGGGGTGATCGTCAGCAATCAACACGCGAATTGGATTCGTTGTCACCGTTCGCTTGGTCTGTGAAGTATTGCTATGCGGCAGACCTATCGGCCGGAACCACCCCGGCTCCCAGACGGCCTGCCAACTCGGACTGAACCTGCTGCAACGCCTGCTGGGTCCGCTCCAGCGTGGCGCATACACCTTGAACATCGGTGGTGTGCCCCAATTCCTCGAGGGCCGCCGCGCATTGCGCCACCGCGCAGGCGCCCAGAACCATGCTGCTGCCTTTGAGGCGATGCGCTTTCGCTCGGACTTCTTCCGCTCTTTGCTGCTGCACTGCGTCGCGCAGCATGGCTATCATTTGCCACGCGTCGGCCAGGTACTCGCGGTAGAGGTCAGTGAAACCTTCGGGGTCGCAAGCCATGGCACGCTGCAACTGTTCGAAGACTTGCGACGCGAGCGCGGTCTCGTTCTCTGGCATCGGGCACTGCCCCACGTGAGACTAAGTACCCCTTAGGTAAACATTCTCAGCAACTTACGTCAAGCGGGGAACACCAAGGGCCTCAGCTTTCTGGGTGGCCTCCGGTATTTCCCGAAAACGCCACGCAAGTTCATCACTATCGAAACTGTGCGAAGTTTGGCTTGCGTTTCTCCAGAAACGCGGTCAGCGCCTCCCGCGTTTCAGGAGAGCCTAACCGTTCCGCGATGATCTGCACTTCCTCGCGGATGGCGCGTTCCAATTCCGCCTGGCCCGTTTTCCGCAGCAGCGCCTTGGTCGCTCGCAGCGCCCCGGCGGGCTTTTCCGCCAGTTTCTGCGCCGCCTCCAGCGCAGTTGGCAACAACGCTTCGGGCGCAACCACCGCGTTCACCATTCCCAACTCGTAGGCGCGTTGCGCGGTAATCGGCGCCGCCAGCATCAGCAATTCCGCCGACCGTTGATGCCCCATTAGAGCCGGCAGCAGCACGGTCGAGCCTGCCTCGGGAACGATGCCAAGATTGACGAATGGCATCACCAGCCGGGCATTATCCGCGGCATAAACCAGGTCGCAATGCAGCAGGATGGTGACGCCGATCCCCACCGCCATTCCCTGCACCGCCGCGATGATCGGTTTTTTCGCGCCCACAACCACCCCGATGAAGCGTAACGCCGGTGGAACCGTCTGTCCCTTCCACGGGTTGGCCATGAAATCTTCCAGGTCGTTGCCCGCAGTGAAGGAGTCGCCGTTGCCGTGCAGCAGCATCACCCTGACATCGGGATTCGCATCCCCCTGCTCCACCGCATCCGCCAGTGCGGTGTACATCGCGTTGGACAAGGCGTTCTTCTTTTCAGGACGGTCCAGCGTGATGCGCAGCACGTCCGCTTTCAGTTCGGTTTGTACGTGGCCCATGTTCCTACCCCTACCGCACCAGAATTGAACTGCGCCCATCGGAGCGCGGCCACCGGAATTGTACTGGAAGAAATCGCGGGAAGCGGTGATAGTGCAAAAGTGCACATCCGGCATTTCCCACATTTGATGTAAGCTGAGGACAGTTCCATGGCTTCCGGTCCCATCATCGGACACTCTGCTTGCCTCGTTGCTTCGCGCGTCGTGTGCTCATGAAGCGGCCGTCTCGGATTCAATCACTCGCAATTCTGTTATGTGCTTCGGCATGTGCTGCCATCGCCGCTGTTCCCGACGTCGCGCCGATGCCCTGCGGGGCAGGGCGCAGTTTGAGCAGCCAGCAGGTTTCCCAGCACCTGGCTGAGAACAATGCGGAGCGCGCGCGACAGTTACGCAGCTTTGAAGGTAATCGCCAGTACACCCTTGACTACACCGGATTCCCTTCGTCGCGCAGTGCCGAAATGAAGGTAAAAGTCTCCTACCATGCTCCGGGCTCCAAGCAATTTGCCGTGCTCGCCGAGTCGGGATCGAAGCTCATCCTCACCCGCGTGTTCCGCAAGTTACTGGAGTCGGAACAGGAGTCCTCCGGCGATGCGAAGAGCCGTACCGAGGCGGCGCTGACGGCTGACAATTACCGATTCGCCCTGCGGGGATGTGACGTGGACGGCGGCCGCGCGCTTTACGTCATGGATGTTGAGCCTTTGCGCGAAACCAAGTTCCTCTATCGCGGCACCATATGGATCGACGCGCAGGATTATGCCGTGACCCGCATCGATGCCGAACCCGCCAAGAATCCGTCGTTCTGGACGAAGAAGTCGCAGATCCATCACCGCTACCAGAAAATCGGCGAGTTCTACCTGCCGTCCCTGAACGAAACCGTGACCGACGTTCGACTGGGAGGCAAAGCCGTGCTCACCATCCGTTACCAGGACTACAAGCTCAACCAGTCCGGTCTAAATGCGGGCGGCAACTAGGCAAAGCCGTACGCGCAAGAGATCGTTCTTAATTGCAAACCGCAGCCAACAAGTTAGATCGGCATTGGTGGTTAGAAGTGCGTAGGCTATACTGGTTAACCAGTAATGACGCGAAAAGTGGTTAGTCGCGAGTCGGGCTCCGATCTCCGTCTTCGACCGGCGGCCCGGCCCAGCCGCATGGCCCTGTTCCTGGCTTTCTTCGCCATCTATGTTGTCTGGGGATCGACCTACCTGGCCATACGTTACGCGGTGGAGAGCATTCCGCCGCTGGTGGTGGCCGGAGTCCGCCACAGCCTCGCCGGACTGGCGCTGCTGGGTTGGGCCTACGCGCGCGGTCACCGTCCCACGCTTAAGCAATGGCGTGCCAGCCTGGTGTTGGGAACCCTCTATTTCGCCATGGGTCACGGCAGCCTGCATTGGGCCGAGACCGTCGTCCCTTCGGGATTGGCGTCGCTGCTGGTGGCCAGCGAACCCATCTGGATCGCGCTGCTGGCGACCGTGGTCTCGCACGGGGAACGGTTGACTGGAAAAACCGTGATGGGTCTGTTGCTGGGCATTACAGGTGTTGCCCTGCTGATGCGGCCCGAGTCCGGTCCGGGACACCGCGCCATGCTGATCGGCTCCATTGCGATTGTGCTGGGCGCCGTGGCTTGGTCGGTGGGCGTCTTTTATTCGCGCAGCGCTTCGTTGCCGCGCGACCCGGTGGCGCGGGCCGGCATGCCAGAAATCGTGGGAGCCGCGGTTTTGCTGCTTGTGGCAGGCTTCACCGGCGAGTTCTCTCACTTTCACGTTGCGGCTGTAACGGCCCGGTCTGCGTGGGCGTTGCTGTACCTGATCACCTTTGGATCAATCGTCGCCTTCACCGCCTACACCTGGTTGCTCGATCATGCTTCGCCAACGCTGGTTTCGACCCACACCTACGCCAATCCGATCATCGCCGTATTGCTGGGATGGCTGTGGGCGGGTGAGGTCATCAGCGTTCGCGTGCTGGAGGCGGGACTGCTAACGCTGTTCGCCGTGTTTTTGATTAGCCGCGGGACTAGCCGGTCCGCGCAACTGAAAGCGGAAGTCGAGGAATCCGAGGTTGCATGACGTAACCTCGGTTGCCGGAAATGATAGTTAGAAAAGAGGAAATATGGCCAGTGAAAAGGTTGATTGGCAGCGCAAATTCGACCTCAGCGGAGGCGTTTTGAGCCTCGATTTTGCCAATACGGTGCTCAAACGCAATCAGCCGGACCGGGCCGAGGACGAGTTGTCGAACTATCCTCGCCTCGTAGCATTCGCCAAACAAACTAAGCTACTCTCTTCGGCCAGGGCCGACGCGCTGCGAAGCCGGGCCGCCAAATCTCCCCGCTCCGCCAGCGCCGTGCTACCGGCGGCAGTGATGTTGCGGGAAGCGATCTATCGCGTGTTCTCTTCCGTGGCGGCTGCCAATCCGGTGGTGTCGAAAGACGTGAAGTTGATCCAGGATTTCGCCCTGGAAGCATGGAAACACAGGCGGCTGATGCCGGCAGCGCAAGGCGGCTATCGCTGGCAGTGGAAGGCGGAAGAGGCGGAAATGCCTGAGCAAATGTTATGGCCAATCGCGCTGTCGGCAGCGGAGTTACTGACTTCGGACCGGCTTCGATTGGTGCGCCAGTGCGCGGCCGACGATTGCGCCTGGCTGTTTCTCGATGAGAGCCGAAATCGTAGCCGGCGTTGGTGCGACATGTCGGTCTGCGGCAACCGCCAGAAGGCGCGGCGGCATTACCTGCGTGCCCTCGAATAGTCCGAGGCGTGGGTTCAGAACGGTCGCTTCAGACTCGCTAAGAACTGGCGCCTACTGCGTTCTCTTCTGCAATTCCAGGCACTGATCGTGGAGTTTGGCGTCGTGCGATAGTCCGTCGGCGACCATGCATTCGTCGAGGGCGGTCTTGGGATCGGAGTCCCTCAACATCTTGACCAGCATCAAGCGCGGAGAAATCCAGTCGGGCGCCAGCTTGCTCGCAGATTTCAATTCCGCGATGGCCGAGGTCAGGTCCTTCTTGTTCTGATAGGCGATGGCGAGATTGAAATGAATGTTGGCGTCGTTGGGACGCAGTCGCACCGCTTCCTTGTATTCGACGATGGCTTCGTCAGTCTTGCCGATCACGTCGAGCGCGGTGGCCAGGTTCATGCGCGCATCGGCATTGTTGGGCTGGAGTTGCAAGGCCGCCTGATAGTGCGCGATGGCGGCAGGGTACTGCTTGTTAGCGTAGAGAAGATTCGCCAGGTTGTTGTGTGCGACGGCCATCTTGGGATTCAAGCGGATGGCTTGCAGGTATTCCGCGGCCGCGCCTTTGGCGTCGCCGCTCTTCTTCAGCGCAAAGCCCAGATCGTTGCGGGCATTAGCGTCGTCAGGCCGCAGCATCACCACCTGGCGCAATTCGACGATGGCTTCGTTGTATCCCTGGTGGTCCATCAGCAGATTGGCGAGACGGTAGCGCGCGTCCACGTAGTCGGCATATTCCTTGATGGCGGCGCGGTATTCCGCGATGGCGGTCTCGGTGTCCTTGTCTTTTTCCGCGGCACGTCCGGCATGATAGTGGCGCTCGGCAGCCGCCGGGATGACGATTGCGGCCTGCGCGCCGGCGGCTGTGGGCTCCTTCACCGGAGTCGATGACGGCGCCGTGGAAGGCGCGGTGCGCGGAACCTGCGGGGAACTGGGGGATTGCGGCGAGGCCTGTGGTTCTGGATGAGATGGGAGCTGGCCTTCCGCCGCACTTTGCGCAAGCGCAACTCCGCCGGCAAACATCACGAAGCAGAGCATGGCGCTCAACGCCCCGCATCCCAGAAGTGTCGCCCTGATTCTCATGAACGTGTAAAACGAGTATATCGTTTCGACCCAGTGCTCAGTGGTCGGCGCACTCGTCGAACTCCACATCAACCGACCCAGTCAAATCGACGCCTGAGTGGGCGTACTCTCTTCATTCTGCCGGGAAGTGGAGCGTGACGGCGTGGGTGGCGTACGCGCCAGGCGCTCCCGTTGGAAAAGAAATCTCCAACGCTGATCCCGACTCGATTTTGGTAATGGCTGCGCCCTCGACGGTGATGCCGCTGGGTGCGTTGAAGATGGGGACAACATATTTAGCTCCGCTTACCCCGGCAACCTGCAGTCGCAGCCGGTCGTGCTTGTCGTTCCACACCTCCGACGAGATCTTTAAGTTCGAACTGGTAGCTCCGTCCGCGGGCACGGCGAAGGGATAGGCGATGCCGAAGTCGCCAGTGATATGAAGATGAATTATGGTTTTGTCGCTGGCGACGGATGCCGATATGGCCGTGTGGTGATCGTTCTCGTTGGCCGAGATTGCCGGCGAAACCTTATTGCCGTTGACCGTGGCCTCGACTACTTTCGCGCGCAGGCTGACAGCCGGAGAAAATTCCAGTTGTATTGTGTTGTTTCCGTGGCGCTGCACCTCGAGGGTCATGTCATCCCCTGCGCGGTGGAAGGTGAAGTCGAGCGTCGTGGCCCCCACCTTCACATTGTCGATGGCGAAGTCGTTCCATCCGGCAGGCAGGTGAGGCGCCAGCGCCACGCTGGACTTTAGCGCATTAACTTCAAGGCCGAGGAGTCCGCGCACCAGCGGAGTGATGACCATGGCCGACGACCAGATCTGGTGCGGCGTGCTGGTGGAAAGCTGGGTGTAGTAGTCGCCCGACAGTACTTCAGTCACGCGCCCCGGCGATCCGTCGTGCGCGAGCTGCGCGTTGGCCATGAGATTGGCGTAGCCGTAGATCGGGCGGTGGTAGCGGTATCCGGCAAGCGAGGCCCATCCGGTGAAGAGCGGCCACACGCTGCCGAAGTGGTATCCCGTGGGCCCATAGTTGGGGTCCTGCTGGGAGATGATGCGCATGCCCCAGTCGGCCTGATGCGCGGGCCCGGCCATCACGTTGAGAAACAGATCGCTCTTGCGCTGATCGAGTTCGCCGAACCACAGGGGCACGGTGCCGAGCACACTGGGCTTGTCGATGAGCTTGCCGGCGCTGTCGAGCGCGTAGCCGTAGGAGTTCGCCTGCGGTGACCAGAAGAGCTTCTCGATGGAGGTGCGCTGCTGCGTGGCTTCGTGATCGAGGGTTTGCGCGACGTCAAACTTCCCAACCGCGCGCGCCAGGTTGGCCAGCGCTTCGACTCCGGCAGCGCCGACACCTGCCTGATACAACTCGCCCGTGAGTTCACCCTCAGCCGTGCCTGGCTGCTGGCCCGGAATGAAGCGCAGCGGACCGCCCTCGATCCAGCCGTGCCCGACATTCAGGTTCTTGGAGAGCCCGTTCGGCCCATAGCTGGACTTTAGATATTCGTACGCATGCCACAGGCTGTCCCAGTGATCGCGCGCGAAGGCAACGTCACCGCTGCTGCGGACGTAGTCGTCGAATCCCACGATGAAAAGCGGTGTGCCGTCGGCAGAGGCCGTGCCGTAGGGATAGTCCTTCCACCAGTCGATCAGCTTCACGCTCTGGGCAATTTCGTGGGGAATCTTGCCGTCGGGCCGCTGGTACTGCATCAGGAATTCGAGCGTCGTGCGGGTGGTGGCAAAGTCGCCGATGGCATTGAGGGCCAGCGAGGTCCACATGGAGTCGCGGCCAAAATACCAACTGAATCCCGGGCGATGGCTGCCGCTTGAGACGTTGTAGCCGGCGACCAGGCCCTTGCCGGCGAAGGGCTCGTCCACCAAGCCCTGGAAGGTGCTGATTCGCGACCAGTCGTAGGCGAGCTGCAGATTGCGGTCGGGCAGGGAGAGTTTCACGGTGCTGTCGAGATAGCGCGAGTAATAGTCGCGGGAGTCGTTCACCAGCGAAGCGTCAGCGGCGAGCAGCTTGTGATAGAGTGCGTCGGCCTGCTGCTGATTTTCGAACGAAGCAGCCATCGCGAAGCGATACGTCGTGTTGCCCTTGGCCGCCGGACCGAAGGAAATGACGTCAGTGTGTCCAGCCGAATAGTTATCGTTGTATGTTGTGGTCGTGGCGCTGGCATTCGTCGCCCCGGCGACGGCGAAGAAAGCGTGACGGTCGTTGCCGAAGCGAAACGCCTTGAGTTGCGCATCCCATTGACTGTAGGCGTCGCCCATGCCCGCAGGCCACATCCACGCCACGTCGGGGACAAACGATGCCTCGACTGCGACCGGATCGAAGCTGTTGACCTCAATGGTGACGATGGCTCCGCGCTCGTTCACCGGGGCGAACCAGGTCGCGCACGCGGTGAAGCTGTCGTAGATGTAGTGAACGGAGACGGATTCCGGGCGAACCGTGATGGTTCGTGGCAACACGCTGCCGTCGAGAAGAACGTCGCCAACCCGGAACTTCAGTTTGAAGTCGCGGAGGAGCTTCAGGGGGTAGATCCAGGCTTCGAAGATGCCGTCTTCGTGGCCGAACACTCCAGCGCGAGGGCTGACGGCGTCGAGAAATTGCCAGTCACGCGCGGCGCGAGTAAGCGTCATGCCGCCGGATTTGCCGCAGTTGGATTGGGCGAGCAGCGGGGAAGCGACGGCGAAACCGAGGGCGAAGGGTATGAGAAACTTTCGGAAGCTCATCGGTTTGCGATGTTAGAAGAATCGGGGAGCAGAGGCAACTCGCGCGGGCCAGCGATGACAAATCCGATGGCCGCCCCATCATGCGCCACTCGCCTGCGTGAAAATCAAGTCCCGATACAAAAGCCCAATCCGCATGGCGGACTGGGCTCTCGCAGTTCTGAAGAAGGGAAACTCTATCCCTTGTTAATCCGAATGTCCCCGGTATCGGCGTTGATCTGCAACTTGGTCGCGCCGTTACCGATTGTGCCCGTGGTGTGGGACGAGCCGTTCGTTTCCTCGTTCCTCAGGGGACTGAAGTCGGAGCTGATGTCGCCCTTATGCGTCGTGGCATCGACCTGGAACCCGGCATTAGCAGGAAGGATTACGGTGATGTCGCCGTGCTTGCCAGTCAGCACCATCTTGCCGATCGGCAATTTGTTCGCCTGACGGACCTCGATGTCGCCATTGGCGTTTTCGACTTCCACGTCGCCCGTCACTCCCTCCAAATGAATGTCCTTGGAGCGCGTGACGAAGCGCATCGGCCCGCTGATATCGGTGGCCCGGAGCGAATCGCCGGAGATTTCCAGGTCGCCCGGAACTGACGCCAGGGTTATGTCTGAGCGCGCCGACTTGAACTCCGCCGTCTTGCTGATCTTGCTGAGCCGGATATCGTTGAAGAAGTCGCCGTTCAGCCGCACTCCACCCTTCACGTCTTCCAGCGTCACATTGTCCACGCGGCCATCCACCTCCACGTCCCCGGTCACGTTGCTGGCGCGGATCGAACCCTTGTCCATGCTCATCTTCGCGTTGCCCGTGATTTCGTTCAGCGTGATGTCGCCCTTTTGTAGCGTCAGCTTCACGTCGGCCCTGCGGTCGCTGATGCTGACGTCGCCACGCTTGCTGGCCACTTCCACCACGGCATCACGCGGCACGAAGATGTCCATGTCCGCCTGCACCGCGTGATCGCCCGCGCCGTTGGTGTTGGCATTGAGCAATACCTGGGTACCGTTCACCGTGATTTGCGGCTTGCTGCCGTCATTGAACTTGTTGGCGTCTTCCT
>OCTA010002529.1_pt1 | contig 16556 bp, 11 predicted proteins | sample 1538991 | NCBI WGS metagenome assembly OCTA01 (sample SAMEA3539302, study PRJEB22396) | soil metagenome | biome: tundra; feature: field; material: soil | place: USA | collected 2010-05 | depth 0.15 m | reverse complement strand
CCGGTGCTGTAGCGGCGGCCGGGCTGGCAGCCGCTGCAGCTGGCATCGCCGGCTGCGGGCCGGCCAGGGACCGGGTGGCGGCGGGGCCCGCTGACCTGGTTCAGGTGACGCAGCTGGAGAAGAGCGTCGCGGATGCTTATCTGTTCCTCGACCAGATGATGGACTCCTACGCCACCGGCCCGGCCCGCAGGCTCGTGCAGAGCTTCACCGGCGGCGTCCTGGGCCAGCGGCGTTTCACGTCGTCGGAGACCTACGACGACGCTGTGGTCATCGATGCGTACCTGGCCGCGAACACGCCCGCCGCCCGGTCGAGGGCAGCGGTCATCGGCCGCGGCCTGCTGTTTGTGCAGGCGAACGACCCGCGGCATGACGGGCGCATCCGCGCCTCGTACGCGCCGGTGCCGCTGCGCAGCGCGGCCGATGTCACGGTCACCGACCCGGCTAGCCAGGCGGGCGACATGGCATGGGCTGGCCAGGCCCTGGTCCAGCTCTACGCGGCCACGGGCAGGAAGGCCTACCTGACCGGGGCGGAGGCCATCGGCAACTGGGTCCAGGCCCACTGCTACGACACGCGGGGGCCGGGCGGTTACACCGGCGGCGAGACGGCGAACGGCCAGCAGATCGAATGGAAGTCCACTGAGCACAACATTGACATCTACGCCCTCTTCAGCCTGCTCGCCGATCAGACGCGTGACTCGGCGTGGCTGGCCAGGGCGGCATGGGCGAAGCGCTTCGTCGCGGCGATGTGGGACGCACCGCAGGGCCGCTTCTACGTCGGAACGACCAGCGACGGCACGACACCCAACGACAGCGTGATGCCCGGGGACGTCAACAGCTGGTCATACCTCGCGCTCCAGGATCCCGGCTACGCGGCGTCGGTCGGCTGGGATGTGCGGAACCTCGCCGTCTCCGCTGGCGGATTCAGCGGCGTGAGTTTCTGCAGCACCGACCGCGGCGGCGTCTGGTTCGAGGGCACTGCGCACCTGGCCGACGCACTGCTGCTGCGCGGCGATTCTGGCGACGCGGCGACGGCGGCGGGGTACTTGTCGGACATCTACTATGCGCAGCGGCACGGGCCGGGCGCCGACGGCCGCGGGATCATGGCTGCCTCCAGGAACGGGCTCGGCGACTGCGGCGGCGGCTTCTACTACGCCTCACTGCACACCGGGGCGACCGCCTGGTACATCCTGGCTGCCGGGCGGATCGACCCGTTCGCCCTGATCTCCGCTTCGCTTGGCCCCTGACCTGTCCCGGAGCGCCCGCAGCTTTTGAGCACTCTAGCCGGGGCCGTCCGTTATCTCCCTGCCCAGTGCCACTCGTTCGGCGGCCCGCTCGGCGCGTACGACGTGCATGACCGCGTTGATGAGGGCCAGGTGGGTGAACGCCTGCGGAAAGTTGCCCAGGTGCCGCCCGGACCGCGGGTCGATCTCCTCGGCGTACAGCAGCAGCGGGCTGGCATAGGAAAGGACCTTCTCGCATGCGTCCCGGGCGCGCTCGTGCTCGCCGATCTCGGCGAGGGCAGAGACCAGCCAGAACGAGCAGATGGTGAACGTGCCTTCCGCGCCGGGGACCCCGTCGTCGGTCTGGTCCGCCCGGTAGCGCAGCACGAGGCCGTCCACGCTCAGCTCGTCGGCGATCGCCAGCACTGTGGCGCGGATCCGCGGGTCCTGCGGCGGCAGGAACCGGAACAGCGGCATCAGCAGGAGCGACGCGTCGATCGCCGTGCTGTCGTAGTGCTGGCAGAACACGCCGCGCTCATCGAGCGCGTTCGCGCAGATGTCAGCGTGGATCTCGTCGGCCGCCTTCCGCCAGCTGCGGGCCAGATCCCGGTCCTCGCGCATCGCGGCCAGCCGCGCGCCCCGGTCGGCGGCTACCCAGCACATCATCTTCGAGGAGGTAAAGTGCTTCGGCTCGCCGCGGACCTCCCAGATGCCGCAGTCGGGCTCGCGCCAGTGCTCGAGCGCATGCTCCACCTGCTGGCGGGCGAGATTCCAGACCCGCTCGTCGAGCCGGTCCCTTGACTTGGCATGCAGGTACAGCGAGTCGAGCACCACGCCCCACACATCATGCTGGGTCTGCTGGTAGGCCGCATTGCCGATGCGCACCGGCCGGGCACCCTGGTAGCCGTCCAGATGCTCGAGCAAGCGCTCGTCAAGATCGCGCCTGCCGTCGATCCCGTAGACGATCTGCAGGCTGCCCGGGTCGCGCTCCACGAGGTCGCAGATGAAGGCGAAGTAGTCGCTGGCCTCCCATTCGAAGCCCAGCGTATGCAGGCCCCACAGAGCGAAGGTGGCGTCGCGTATCCAGCTGTACCGGTAGTCCCAGTTCCGCGCGCCGCCTGGTGTCTCCGGCAGCGAGGTCGTCGCCGCTGCCGCGATGGCGCCGGTGGGCGCGAAGGACAGGCCCTTGAGCGTAAGGGCGCTGCGGGCGAGATGGCTCCGCCACCGGTGGTCCGGAAACCGGCCCCGGGCAAGCCAGTGCTGCCAGTGGTGCGCGGTCCACACCTGCCGGTCATAGGCGTCCTGGTAACCGGCCGGTGCGCGGCTGCTGCCCCAGGACAGCGCGCAGAACCGGGTGTCGCCCTCCTTGAGCAGGGTCCGGGCCCGCGCGCCCGGTCCTTCCAGGCCGATGCGGATGTCGGAGGTCAAGGTCAGCGCCAGGTCAGCCCCGGCCGGCTGGATGACCGCCGCGCAGTAGCCGCGGCCGGTGCGCTGCCACCGCGCGCGCTGGCGGCCGTAGTCGAACACCGGCTCGCAGTCCATGGTGACCTGCGCCTGGCCGTGCATGCAGCGCACCGTCCGCACCAGCATGTGCTCTGCGTCATAGTCGGTGGGGGGCCTGATGTGGGTGCTGCCATCGGGGCGGTCGTGCCGCCACGGCCCCATCACCAGGCAGTCGCGCACGACGATCCAGCCCCCGCCGCAATCCCAGCTGGTCTCGAGGACCATGGTCCCCGGCAGGTAGCGCCGGTCGGCCGGCACGCTCACGTCATCGGGGCCGAAGCGGAACCATCCGGCGTCCCGGTCCAGCATCGCGCCGAAGGCGCTCGGGCTGTCCATCTGCGGCAGGCACATCCACTCGACTGCCCCGCTCGGCGCCACCAGCGCCGTGACCTCGCAGTCAGACAGAAACGCGTAGTCGGCGATCGGCGGGTACGGGGAGAACTGATCGACGCCGTCGGCCGGCCGCGGCCGCGAACTGCCTGCCAGCGCCTCGGGGGGCATGGCGTCCTGCGCTGTCATCGCGATCACCTGTCCTGGGTGCAGGGGACGAGCCATTGTCCTCAGCCGTAGAAGATCAGCCGTAGAAGATCAGCTGTAGAAGAACAGGCGGACGAGGATGACGAGGGCCACCAGCGCCAGCGATATCCCTAGCTTCCAGACCAGGCCCTTCTCGTACCTGACCGCTTGGCTGACCTCCTGATCGAAGACCTGCTGCTGCCCGGCCGTGATCAGGCGGGCATCGCCACCTTGCCCGTTTTCTCGGTCTTCTCCCATGTGATGTCGGCCCTCCGGATCTCCTTGATGTAGGCGGCGGTGGTGATGGCGCACAGCAGCGGGCCGTAACCGCCGATGTAGATCAGTACCGGGCTGATGAGCCAGCCGAGCCAGCGGGTCTCGGTGACCTTGGCCAGGTAGGACACGCCCATGCACCCGGCCAGCCAGATGTAGGTGAACAGCTCTAGGCCGCGTACCTCGGCACCGGTGACGAAGAATCCCGCAGCGGACATGGCGTGGATGCCGAGCGCCCGCAGCGGCCCGGGCACGACGGCGGCCGCGATGATGAGCACGCTGATCAAGCCGGGGAACAGCAGCGCCTCCCGCCAGACGCGCTTGCCCGTCTGGGTGTCGATAAGCAGCGCGAAGGAGGTGATGAACACGTACGTGATCACATTGGTGATCCACAGCACGTGAAAGGCGCTCCAGGCCAGCTGGTAGTCGATGAAGAAGAGCGCGACCAGGGATGCGGACGCGCAGGCCATCGTGACGGGCAGCAGCAGCAGCGCGAACCAGAACAGGCCGAAGGTGCTGCCGCCGAGCCGGTTGCCGGCCTGCGGCTGGAACCACAGGTGCCGGAACCGCAGGGTCACCTGGATGTTGCCGCGGGCCCAGCGCAGGCGCTGCTTCCACAGCCCGCCGATGTTGCCCGGCTCCTCCGCCCACACCGTGGCATGCGGCTCGAAGATCACCCGCCTGGCGGCCCGTTGCGTCTCGAAGGTCGTGATGGTGTCCTCGGCCAGCGAGGATGTGTCGATCCGGCCGCCGAGCGCCTCGATGTTGACCCGTGAATGCAGTTGCGCGCCGCCGGCCAGGCAGGCGAGCACGCCGAGCACATTCTGCGCGCGGCGGGCGGCGCCCTGCGCGGTGATGTACTCATAACCGATGAACCTGGTCATGAAGTTGCCCGGCCGGCTGCCCTCCTTGATGTAAGCGGTCACCGCCCCGATGCCGGGATCTGCCAGGTGGCGGGTCATCTTGCGGAGCGAGTCCGGCTCATAGATGACGTCCGCGTCCATGATCAGGACGGCTTCCATCCAGTCGTCGGCCAGGATGACGGCAAGGCCGTGGTTGAGCGTGTGCGCCTTGCCCTCGCCGCCGTGCTTCCTGCGCAGGTGGAACACGTTGCCCGGGTACTGGGCCGCCTTCGCCTGGATCACGTCAGGAGTGTCGTCGGTGCTCGCGTCGTCCACCACGAAGATCCGCAGCGCCTCGCGCGGATAGTCCAGCAGCATCAGGCGGTCGATCGAGGCGCCGATGACGGCGGCCTCGTTCCACGCCGGTATCAGGATGGCGGTACGCGGGAACCATGGCGCGCACCGGTCGTAGTGCAGCCGCCGGAAGTGGACGGCGGCCATCAGGAACTGGTAGTTGGCCAGGATCAGCGGCACGGCCCCGACCATGACCAGCGCGACCAGGAGCCATTTCAGGCCGGCCAGAAGGTGCAGGCCCGTCATGGCGGGGTCCAGGCCCGCGCGCTGCCGGGACCTGCGCTGCCCGCGCCCGGGCCGGCACCGGCGCGGGAGGCACCCCCCGCGTCTGCCGCGTCAGCGAGGATCTGGCGGACCCGGGCGTAGCGGCCGACGTTCGCGCAGTCGTGGCTGTCGGTGCTGGCCACGACCGCCACGCCGACCCCGCTGAACGCCTGTACCGTGCGGGCGGACGGGCAGCCCCACTTCTCGTTCACCTCGAGGAGCGCGCCAGCCAGCCGGGCCTGATCCGCGAGCCGGCCGAGCATCCAGTCAGGAACCTGCGATTCATCCAGGCCCATCTTCGGCAGCACGCTGAAAAGGTGGGCGATCAGCGGCCGCGCCGTGCTCTGGGCTGGCGCGGCCGCCGGCGCGGCCAGCTGCGGAACGGCCCGCGGGGCGGCGGCCTGGGGAACGGCCTGTCTCGCCGCCGACTGCGCCGCCGCGGTCCGCACCGCGTTGGCCGTCGCGGTCACCAGGCAGCCGATCACGTCGTGCGGGCTGACTTCCCCAGCCGCCAGGGCCGCGCGCATCACCTGCGGGTCGACGGGACCGCCGTCGCCGGGGAACTGGTGATCGGCGATCAGCACGAGATCGATGCCGTCGAGGTCGCCGGGCAGGTCAAGCCGCCCGGCCCGGTCGAGGATCTTGGCCTCGACGCCGGTCAGGATCCGGATCCCGTCGCGGGCGCGCAGCGGCCGCACGGCGCGCACGAAGTCGGCTACCCAGCAGGTGCCGCTCCGGACGTGATCGACCAGGCAGAGGGTACGCAGCCCGCGCTCGGCGGCGGCCTGCACGTTCTCGGCGAGAGTGCTGGCCCCATCGGAGAAGACAGAGTGCACGTGGTAGTCCTCGTCCAGCGCCGCCGCGGTGGCAGGGCGGGTCATGCCGCGCCCTGCTGGATCTCGCCGATCCCGACGAAGCGCTCCTCAAGGAACCTGACCATCGCGACCTCATCGAAGTCCAGGTGCCGGGGCACCGGCCTGCCGCGCAATGCGTCCAGAGCCAGCCGCGGCATGTCGACTCCGCTGGCCACGGTGAGCGGGAGCGCCCCGGGGGCGCGCGGGTTGACTTCCAGCAGGGCGGGGCGCCCGCAGGTGTCCCTGCGGCATTGCACGTTGGCTATGTAGGTCAGTCCGACGGCCTCGGCCACGGCCACCCCGAACCCCTCGAGCTCGCGATCATGGATCGTCTGGCCGGCCACCGATACGCCCGAGTCGACCTTCTCGCGGACCCGCGGCACGGCTGCGATCACGTGCCCGTCCCGGCCGGCCAGCACGTCGATGGAGTACTCCTGGCCCGGCAGGAACTCCTGGATGATGAAGTCGGCTGAGGCGTGCATCGCCGCCAGCGACCGGGGCGACCGGACGAGGGAGATGTCCCGCGAGCCGCTGCCCGCGCGCGGCTTGACGATGACGGGGTAGGCCCACGAGTCAGGGCCGGCCGCACCGTCGAAGATCTCTGTCCTTGGCACGCGGACGACGTCCGCGCACCGCTCGATCAAGGCGAACTTGTCGAGCGTCAGGCGCAGCGCCTCATCCGGTGCCAGCAGTAGCTCGATCCCGGCGACGGCGAGACTGTCGCGCACGTCAGCTAGCGGCCCGAGTTCGGCGTCGACGGTAGGGATGACGATGCTGGCGTCCATGGCAAGGCACCGGTCGAGCACGGCTTCGGCGAAGTCCGGCGCGTCGCCGGCCGGGAGCAGCGTGCGGTCTTCAGGCCGCACCAGGTAGAGACCGGCCGCCCACGGATCCATGTCCGCGGCGATCAGCCGCAGGCCCGGGTCATGGCGGAGCGATTTCATGACCGCGATCGCCGCCGGGCCGCCCACGCCGGTCACGAGCACGCCGGTCTTGCCGGGCGGCGGCCCAGCGCTGACGGGCGGGCCCGCCAGATCGGCGGGCGTCCCCCAGGGAGCGCCCGGCAGGTCAGCGGCCGGCATCAGGGCCTCCCACGGCAGCCCGCATGGTGGCCGGGACCGACAGCTCGGGCAGCGAGACGTCCTGGTGGCTGCCGGCCGCGTGACCGGGCGGCTCGCTTACCCCGATAGCTGCGCCATCCCTGATCACCTCGAAGGCTTCCGCATAGCGCCCGTCGCTGAACCGGGACCAGTACCGTGCCGTCGCTGAGATCAGGTCGGGTTCCAGGTAAGGGCGGAGGGCTACCTGGCTGCCAAAGGCTTCGATCGCCTGCAGCTTCGCGTCCAGCTGCGCGTCGATCGGCACGAACTTGGATGGCCGGAAGTCGACCGTGGCCGAGGGCGACTGGAAGCAGAAGACCCGGCCGATCTGCCGCCCGGCCACCATGACCGCCCGGTGGGTGTTGCGGTGATCCTGATGGACATCGTGGACCGAGTGGGTGTAGATCATGGTCGGCCGGACCTCGCCGATGACGCGGCTGATGATCCTGATGGTCGGATCGCCCTCGCTGATCCTGGTGTCCTCAAGATCCTCCAGGTAGAGCTTCGCCCCGAAGACCTGTGCTGCCTGCTCCGACTCGCGGGCCCGCTCCTGCTCAAGGCCGCCCCGGGCACCGCGGCTCAGGGTCAGCACCGCCACCTCGTGACCCAGCTGACTGTGCGCCGCCAGGGTTCCGCCGACCCCGATCTCGACGTCGTCCGGATGCGCGCCGATGGCCAGCACGACCTCCCGCCTGCGCTCCCGCTCAGCCCGTCCCTTGGCGATCAGCCGGGACACGGTGTCGGTCAGCTGAGCGGGGTGCAGCGGCTTCTGCAGGAACTCATCGGCACGGCTGCGCAGCGCACTGACCGCGCTATGCACGGTCGCGTGCGCGGTCATGACGGCCACCGGCAGGTCTGGCGCGACCCGCCGCAGCGACTCAAGCAGCTCAATGCCGGTCATGCCGGGCATCTCGACGTCGGTGAGCACCAGGTCCCACGGCTCCGAGCTGGCCCGCAGCAATGCGGCCACCGGGTCAGCGGTGTGGGTGACGTCGAAGCCGCCGCGGACCCCGAGGACCTGGATCAGGAAGCTGGCAGCCTCGGGATCATCCTCGACGACGAGGATGCGGCCGGCCGAGGCGCCCGGCTCGATGTCCGTCATTGCGCCGCCACGTACCGGTAGCCGGATCCGGGGACTGCCTCGATCGGTGAGCCGGACACGCAAGCCTGACCGAGCTTGCGGGTCAGCCGCTCCACAGTTTCGGCCAGCTGCGCGGTGCCTGACGCAGGTCGTTCGGTGCGCCGCGGATCGCTCCAGGCCTCCTCGCGCAGCTGGTCGGCTGACATGCTCTGGCCGGCATGCCGCACCAGGGAGGCGAGCAGCCGGAACTCGCCCGGCGTCAGCGCAAGAGGCCGGTTGTCTACGCGGACCTGCCGGGCCCCGAACGCCAGCTGCACGCGGCCGTCGTCGAAGACCTCGGCCTCCTGGCGGCCGGAGCGCTGCCGCCGCAGCAGCGCCCGGACCCGGGCGAGCAGCACCGCGTTGCCGAATGGCTTGATGAGGTAGTCGTCCGCGCCCGCCTGCAGCCCGTGGACCTTTTCGGCCAGCTCGCCGCGGGCGGTCAGCAGCAGCACGGGAACATCGCTGGTGTCACGGATTCGCGCCAGCACTTCCCAGCCATCCAGGGTCGGCAGCCCGATGTCCAGCAAGACAGCGTCCGGCGGGTCGTTATGAAATATCCGCAGGCCTTCCCTGCCGTCAGTGGCGCCGGCCACCTCAAAGCCGGCCCGCCGCAGCACCGTCTCAATGGCCAGCCCGACGTCCGGCTCATCCTCGATGAACAGGATCTGCGCCGTCATGGCTTGACCGGCAGGTAGACGCTGAAGGTCGTCCCGCTGCCCAGCGTGCTCCGCACTTCCACGCGGCCGCCATGCAGCTCGGTGATGGCCTTGGCGACCGACAGCCCGAGGCCAGTCCCCGGCACGCCGGCCGCGGTCGCATTGGCGGCCCGGACGAAGCGGCTGAACAGCCGGGCAATGTCCGCGGGCGGGATGCCGATGCCGTCATCGGTCACGTCGATCCGCCACATCTGCTCCTGGTACGTGGCGGTGATCGTGACCTGGCTATCGACGTGGGAGAACTTGACCGCGTTCGACAGGAGATTGTCGAGGGCCTGCTGGAGCCGGAGCTGATCGGCGTGCAGCCGGGGACCGTCCGCCGCCCGGACCTCGATCACGATGCCGCGTTCGGCGGCTGACGCCGATGCGACCCGGGCGGTCTCCTCGATCAGCGCGGGCACCGAGACGAGGTCCATCTGAAGCGGTAGCATCCCGGTCTCCGCGCTGCTGAGCAGCAGCAGGTCACCGACCAGGCGGAGCAGCCGGTGGGCATTGCGCCTGATGACGCCGAGCGATTCCCGGGTGTCGGCGCCCAGGTGCCGCTCACCGTCGGCGATCAGCTCGGCGAACGACACGATCGAGGTGAGCGGTGCCCGTAGCTCATGCGACATCGTGGCGAGGAACTGGGTCTTGGCCTCATCGAGTTCCTGCAGCTTGGCGTTCTGCTCAGTGAGCTGCTGCCGGGCGTGCTCGGCCGCGTCGCGGGCGGAGTGCTCGGAGGTCAGCATCCGCTCCCGCCGCTGCTCCAGCGCCTTGCGCTCCGAGATGTCCCAGAACAGCCAGAGATCGCCGCGATACTCGCCCTCGGCGAAGATCGGCCAGTAGTCGGCTTCGAGCGCCCGGCCGTCCGCGAAGCTGAACTGCTCGCCCTCGGCCTGCTCGCGGGCCGCATTCAGGCTGGCGGTCCGGCGCAGGAATTCATCCGGCTCGGCCAAGGTGCCCTTGACCTGGTCAGCCACCTTGGCTGCCGAGACCCCGGCCAGCTGCTCGGTGGGCACCTCGAGGCCGAACAGGTCGCAGAAGCTCTTGTTGACCTGCGCGACCTTGCCGTGCTCGTCGCGCACCATGATCCCCGGGATCGCGGTGGCGATCAGGCTGTTCAGGCGTTCGGTCTGGTCGGCCAGGCTGCGCCGGGCGGCCCGTTCCGCGGTCAGCAGCCCTTCTCGCTCAGCCTCGGCCCGCTTGCGGGCGGACACGTCAATGACCGCGGCGAGGAAGCCGCCCGGCAGGCCATGGTTGTTGAGCAGCGGGACAGCCGTGGCCTGCACCCAGACCTCGCGGCCGGCGGCCGAGACCAGGCGGCACTCGGTGCTCAGTTCAACTCCCCTGGCCGCGGCGAGCGACCATTCGCGCTCCATGCGCACGGCGTCATCAGGGTGCAGCGCCGACGCCCAGCCGACCCCGACGGCGTCCGCCGCGGTCATCTCGGTCAGCTCGCACCAGCGGTCGTTGGCGAAGGTGCACAGGCCGCCGGCGTCCATCTGCACGATGCCGACCGGGGCCAGCTTGGCGAGCACCCGGAAGCGGGCCTCGCTGTCGGCCAGCGCATCGTGAGCAAGCTCAAGGTCGCTGATGTCGTGGATGAAGGCGCAGAAGTGCACGACACCGTCGACGGTGAGCGGGACAGGCGTTGTCTCGGTCATGCGCTCAGTGCCGTCGGGGCGCATCGCCGGGTACCGCATCTGGCCGGTGTACACGCCGCGGTCGCCTGACTCCAGGTAGCGCTGCGTGCCCGCTTCGAACTCGGCCCGGTTGCGCTCCGGGATCAGCAAGGCGGCCACGCTCTTGCCCACGACCTCGTCATGGTCCCGGCCGAAAATCTCCTCAGCGGCCGGGTTGAACGCCACGATCCGCCGGTCAGGCCCGGCCACCACGATCGCGTCCGGTGATCCGTCGATCAGTGCCGAGGTGAGCGCCTGGCGCTCGGTGAGCTGTGCCTTGTCATTGGCGTGCCGGATCTGGGCGGCGAGAATCCCGGCGACGGTGTGCGCGAGCGGCCTGGCCTGCGCAGGCCAGTCCGCTCCGGCGCGGTCGCCGACCAGCGCGATCGCGCACAGGCACCGATCATCAGCGGGAGCCGCATACGCCATCAGGGCGCGCATCGGCGGCCCGGCGGCCCGCTCGCCATCGCGCTGCACCCAGTTCAGCGTCTCGTCGAAGGACCCGCCCGCCCGCGCTGACCCCCGGTGGGCCGCCGAGAGCGCGCCAAGCTCGGTGACCAGCTCCGCGTCGGCTGCGGCATCCGCCGGATGCGCTCCGAGGATGACTGGCTGGCTGGCCGGCTCTTGCTGCAGCGCCAGCACGGCCCGGCAGTCCAGCGCCGCGGCGATGCGCTCCAGGACGGCCGGCAGTGCTTCGGCGGCGTCATTGGCCCCGTGCAGCAGCTGGCCGACGGCATACTCCACCACCCCGGCCGCTACCGCGGCGGCCGACTGGCCGCCCGCTCCGGCCGGCGGCGCCTGGCCGCCCTCTCGCGCAGGCGGCGCCTGGCCGCCTCCTCCTGCAGGCCCCGGCTGGCTGCCCTGTGCCGGAGACCTCACCCGAGATATCCCCATGACCCGCGATCTCACCTGCCCCCGTGACTTCGCGGTCCGCGTCCGCGCGAGACAGCTCCCGCGCGGCTGCAAGATCCCCGGCAGCGCGTCCCGGCGAATTTCCCCGTCGCCGTGCCGTCTTACCTGGTGATCCTTACCTGCTGATCCCTACCCGGACTGTCCCGCGCGAATCAGCTGCCCCGCGGCGACCTTGGTCATGCCCCCTGGCGGTGCTGTGCCTGCCGTGATCCCTGCGTGCTGGTCCCTACCCGGACCGTCCCGGGCGGATCAGCTGCCCGGCCGCGACCTCAGCCGCGACCTCAGCCGCGGTGGCCGCCGCAGCCGCGGTGCCCGCCGCAGCCCCCGCCGCACTCGCGGCGGCGTCCCTGGCAAGCTGAAACGCCAGCGCAGGCTGTCCGGCCAGGACCGGCATCAGCTGGGACCGCTTGGGCGGTATGCCGTCGCCTGCCGACACCCCGCGCAGCCGCCGGACCAGCCACGGTGCGAAGTGCTCCTGCGCCCACCTGGCATCGCTCCCCCGGGCCGTGAGCCATCTCGTCGACCTGCTCAGCAAGGCGCCCCCGGCGGCCTGGGCCGGCAGCGGCTCGCGCCAGTCCTCGCTGACCTCGGCTCCGATCACCTCGCAGGCCAGCAGGGCCACCCGGCGGTGGCCGTCGGCGCCCAGGTGCAGCCGGTCCGGGCTCCATTCCCGCGGATCGGCCAGCACGCTCATCGACCACAGGTCCGCCAGGTGGCAGCCGCGGTTTCGGGCGATCGCGGTCAGGTGCATGCTGAACGCCGCGACCTTGCCGCGGATCAGCCGGAGCACCGGGAAGGCGCGCGGATCGAAGCCGGTGACCAGCAGCACCTGGCAGCCGGCCCCGCGCAGCTCCGCGACGGCGTCGTCGAACTGCTGCGCCAGCGCATCCGGGTCGGTCCTGATCCACAGCAGGTCATTGCCGCCGGCGAAGATGCTGACCAGGTCCGGCCGCATGGCGATGGCCAGCGGAAGCTGCTCAGCCGCGATCTCCCGCAGCCGCTTGCCGCGGACCGCGAGGTTGGCATACCGCAGCTCCGGGCGGTCAGCCGCGAGCCGCTCAGCGAACCGGTCGGCCCAGCCGCGCAGGCCGGTGCCGTCCTCGTACGGGTCGCCCATTCCCTCCGTGAAGCTGTCCCCCAGCGCCACGAACGAGCTGATCTCTGCGCCCACCTGACCTGCCCCCATGTCGATCAAGTCCTGCGTTCCGGCAGCTGGCGTCGGTGCAGTGCACCGCGGGGGCCCGCCAGCTGCCGGCCCCGTTATTGCGGTGCGTTCGGCGTCACCGTGGACGGATACCGCAGCGCGAAGGCCGCGACCCCGTCATGCCTGATCGCCTGCCACAGCCTGCCGCTGATCCGGCCGTTCAGGCTGACCGCGCTCTGGCCTTCGAAGGTGAAGGTCCGCTGCACCGGCGCGGACACGAAGGTGGCGCTGCGGCCGCCCAGCAGGTGCAGGTGGAGCGCGAGAGACTCCAGCGCGCCGTTGGTGAAGTTGCTGTCCACGCTCAGCGCCTTGGTGAAGGCGTTCAGGATGCCGAATCCGGCGGTGGGGTTGGTGAGCAGGTGCATGGCCGCGATCTTGTCGAGGACCGCGCGAAGCAGCGCCTGCTGGCGCAGGACCCGCTGGTCCTCGGTCAGTGAGGTCTGCCGCACGTAGTCGAGCGCGGTGACGCCATTGAGGTGGTTAGTCCCAACGTTGACACCGTGGAGCGGACCGAGAGTGGCGGCCAGGTCGTCGAAATCGACCACTGAGTAATGATCGATGCGTACCTGGGTGAGTTGCTCAAGAGTGCGGATCAGCAGCGACGGGCCGCCAAGCGGCAGGGCGTTCCACAGCTGAGTGACGCCGTGCCCGGGAACCCGCACTAACGCATTCGGCGGGATGGAGACGATCGCCCCGGCCCGGCCGCTGGCGTTGATATGCACGAGCGCGATCAGGCCGCTCTGATCCTCCGGCGCGGTGGACGCATGATCCGCCCCGTGGCCGCCGATGTGGGCCGGAGTGTGCTCGGATCCGGTAAGCAGGATCGTCATGCTGCGCCGGAAGGGCGCCGGCATCACCGGCTGGTTTGCCGCGTCTAGCCCGACAAAGACGTTCGGGATCCGGTGGATGTTGCCGGCCAGGTGGTTGACCATCGCATAGCCGGTCACCGCCACCCCGGCGACGAGCACGACCACGGCTGCGGCTGCCGCCAGGACGATCCGCCGGGCGCGCCGCTTCCGGCTGCCACGGCGCCGCGGCGCAGCGTCTCCGCCGGGCGCGGCGGCGCCATGCTGTCCCGCCGTGGCCGGCTGCCCGGCGGTTGCCGGTTGCCCGGCGGTTTCCGGTTGCCCGTGACCTACCTGCTCATTGAAGCCCGAATCGTCAGACATTCTCTTTGCCCCCTTGGTTAGGCGCAGCCAGGTCCCGCTGCCATACGGCCGGCGCGCCAGGCACTGCCTTCCTGCTCGGCTGCACGGCGGGCTTGTCCCGCGCGTTCCCGAGCGCAGCCGTTCTGATTACAGCTAGTGTTCTACCCGACTACTGAGAGTAATGTACAGCGGCCGAGGCAAAAACATTAGTCATCGGGCCGGCCCGGCCAGGAAATTGATGCGAACGGGGGACGCGGGTGAGCGACCAGGTGGCGGACGGCGGTTACCGGGCCGCGTGGGCGCGCCGGGCCTTCGCGGCGCGGCGGTCCTGGTGCGTGGGCGTGGAAGCCGGCTACGACGCGGCCGCTTGGCTGGGCGGACTGCTGGCGGCAGCCAGTACCGCCGGTGACCTGCCTGACCCGAGGGCCTGGGCGACGCGGTTAGCGTTACTGGCGCTCGTCGTCTGCCTGGCCGCCGCCGGGTGCGGCATGGCCGCCGGGCTGTACCGGGGCCGGTACCAGCGGGGCAGCCTGGACGAGGTCGCCGGAGTCTGCGTCGCGGCGGCCCTGACCGCCGCGAGCGTCACCGCTGCCGGGATGGTCCTGATACCCGGCCAGCGGGCCCCGCTCGAGACCGCCGCCGGCGGCGCGGCGGCCGCGCTGCTGGCCATGCTCGGCGCGCGGTACGTGGCGTTCGCGGCCCGGCAGCGATCACGGGCCCCCGCCTCGTCAGCGGTGAAGATCATCATCTTCGGCGCGGGCAGCGCGGGCACCCAGCTGGTCCAGCAGCTGACCGGCCAGCCGGACGCCGAGTACCGCCCGGTAGCGATGCTGGACGATGACCCGGCCAAGCGCCGGTTGCGGATCCGCGGCATCCCGGTGCTCGGCAGCCGCTCGCAGCTGGCCGCTACAGCTGCCTCGACCGGTGCCACGGTCCTGGTGATCGCCATTGCCGGGGCAAGCGGCAGCGTGATCAGGGATCTCACCAGGGCGGCGGAGGCGTGCGGGCTGGTCCCGAAGGTGATCCCGTCGGTCAAGGAACTGCTCAGCGGCGGAGCCAGGATCGACGGCGTCCGCGACCCGCGGATCAGCGACCTGCTCGGCCGCCGCCCGGTCAGGACCGACGTCACAGCAGTCTCCGGGCATTTCGCCGGCAAGCGGATCCTGGTCACCGGCGCTGGCGGGTCGATCGGATCCGAGCTCTGCCGCCAGCTGCACCCGCTCGGGCCGGCCGAGCTGATCATGCTCGACCGGGACGAGTCAGCGCTGCATGGCGTCCAGCTCGCGCTGTATGGCCGGGCGCTGCTCGACTCCGACCAGGCAGCCCTGGCCGACATCCGCGATCCGCACCGGGTCTGGCAGGTCTTCGACCAGTTCCGCCCGGAGATCGTCTTCCACGCGGCCGCCCTCAAGCACCTGCCGCTGCTGGAGCGTTTCCCCGCCGAGGCGCTGAAGAGCAACGTCCTCGGCACGCTCACGGTGCTGGAGGCCGCGGCGGCCTACGGCGCCCAGTCGTTCGTCAACATCTCGACCGACAAGGCAGCCGATCCGGTGAGCGTACTTGGATATTCGAAACGGATAGCCGAACGGCTCACCGCCTTCACGGCGAGCCAGGTCGGCGGGAGCTACCTGAGCGTCCGCTTCGGCAATGTGCTGGGCAGCCGCGGGTCCATTCTCACCAGTATGTGCGCACAGGTCGCGGCCGGCGGCCCGGTCACGGTGACGCACCCGGACGTCTGCCGGTACTTCATGACGGCCGATGAGGCGGTGCAGCTTGTCCTGCAGGCCGCCGTCATCGGCTCCGGCGGTGAGGTGCTTGTCCTCGACATGGGCGAGCAGGTGCGGATCGCCGACATGGCACGGCGGCTTATCGCGAACGCCAGCAGGGATGTCGACATCGTCTTCACCGGCCTGCGGCCCGGGGAGAAGCTCACCGAGGACCTGCTCGGCGAGGGCGAGGTAGATGACCGGCCGCACCATCCGCTCATCAGGCATGTGCCGGTGGCTCCGCTGTCACCCGACGCGGTCATTGGCATCGATCCGGCCGCCGGCGCCGATGAGCTGCGGTCGGCGCTCGCGTCCTGCTCGGGTAGCGACCGCGCCGGCATGGGGCCGAGATGGCGAGCGGCTGACGCTGCCCTCCGTGCCTGAGCCGCGCTATACCCCGCGTGCGCTGCGGTCAGCGGCGACCAGGACGCCCGCGTCGTAGACCACTGGTGTCATGCCGGCCGGCGCTCATGGGCGGCGGCGCCGGCGCGGCGGCGGGCTGCTTCCAGCTCCTCACGGGTGAGGGCCCCGTGCTCCCCGACGATGGCCTGCTCCAGGCTGATCAGGTGGACAGGGGGCTGGAGGCCGAGTTCCGCCAGGACCGCGCGCGCCCGGCGCACCAGAGTGAGCGCGGCGCCGCGGCGGCCCTGCTCGAGCAGCGCGGCGGCCGCACGCAGGTAGCGCTCGTCGTCGTAGGGGGCCAGGTCGATGGTCAGCTCGATGACCCTGCGGGACTCGTCGAGGTCGCCGCGTTCGGCGGCCGCGTCGGCGCACAGATCAAGCAGCTGGAGCATCATCCGGCGGGAATGCTCACGGGGCAGCTCGGCCCATTGCTCGTACGGGTCGTCGGGCAGCACGTCACCGCGGTAACGGGCGATTGCCGCGCGGGCAACGGCGACGGCAAGGGCCGGCTCGGCGAGCCCGAGCGCCAGCGCCCGGCGGCCCTCAGCCTCGAAGAGGGCAAGGTCCACGCGGACCTCGGGTGCCAGCAGCAGCAGATCGCCGGCCCGGACGATCACATCCCCGGCCTCGGCGCGCTGCCGGTTGAGCACGGTGCGAAGGCGGTTCCGGCCCGCTTCCCGGCCGGCCTCCGGCCAGAG
>OCTA010002525.1_pt1 | contig 16567 bp, 17 predicted proteins | sample 1538991 | NCBI WGS metagenome assembly OCTA01 (sample SAMEA3539302, study PRJEB22396) | soil metagenome | biome: tundra; feature: field; material: soil | place: USA | collected 2010-05 | depth 0.15 m | reverse complement strand
CGGTCAACAAGGCCTTCATCGACAAGTGGATGGCCTACGTCAAGAAGAACAACCTCCCGGGCGGCGACAAGCGCGTCACCAACGATCCGATGGAGGCCACGTACATCGGCATTCACATGTGGGCGCAAGCGGCCGAGCAGGCCCACAGCATCAACGTGGATGCCGTCCGCCAGGCGGTCGGGTACCAGCACGTCCCTGGCCCCGACGGGTTCGACATCACGATGGACGCCGAGAACCACCACCTGCACAAGCCGGTCTTCATCGGCGAGGTCAAGGCCGACGGCCAGTTCCACGTGGTCTGGAAGACCGACGGACCGATCAAGGCCGAGGCCTGGAGCCCGTACATCCCCGACGATAAAGGCAAGAAGGCCGACTGGCTCTACCCGTGGGCCTGCGGGAACTGCACGGCCGCGAAGTTCGGAACTTCGGGCGAGGTGGCGGCGGCCAAGTGAGCCGCTGGATACTGACCTCCGTGATTGTCGCAGTCACGGGGGCCGCGCTGCCCCGGCCGGCCCACGCCGGCCCGCTCGACGAGGCGCAGGGCGGCCGGCTCGAACAAGCCCTCGAGCGAGCCATCGACGGGCTGGCCGCCTCTTCCGACGACAAGATCAACGAGAGCGTCAACAAGCTGGCCGTGCTCGGCGATCCGCGCGCCATCCCGGCGCTGGACGCCCTGTGCGACGATCGCCTCCGCCTCGGCACCGACGGGCACGCGTACGTCTGGGACAGCAAGATCCGCGACATCCGAGATCCCGTCACGGGCGCGGTGGTCGGCGGGGCGCCGCGCCCCCTCAAGGAGGTGGAGATCAGCAACGAGGTGCGGCGGGTGGCGCTCCCGATCCTGGCCCAGCTCAAGCTGGGATCTCCGGATGCCGCCGTGCGGTTGGCGGCGGCGCAGGAGCTCTCGAACGGCGGCTCGGCCGAGGCGCCCGCGCTCTTGCGGGGCGCGCTCGGGCGCGAGCACGACGCCAAGGTGCGCGGGGCGCTGACGCTGGCAATCGCGCGGGTTGACCTGGGGAGCGCCGACGCCTCGGCCCGGATCGCGGCGCTGGAGGTCGTCAGCAAGAGCGGCGACGACGACTTTCTGTCGACCTTGCAACAGATGCTGGGACAAGGGTCGGACGGCAAGCCGAACGAGCCGGATGCCCGCGTGCGGGCGGCGGCCCAGCGCGCGCGCGACGCCGTCGTTTCTCACCAGCGCGTCGTCGGCTTCGTGGGCGATCTGCTGCACGGGCTGTCGCTGGCCAGCGTGCTGCTCTTCGCGGCCCTCGGCCTGGCCGTCACCTTCGGCCTGCTGGGGGTCATCAACATGGCCCACGGCGAGATGCTGATGCTCGGCGCCTACGCCACCTACAGCGTGCAGACGGCCATGCACGGCTCCCGTTTCTATCTGCCGGTGGCGATTCCGGTGGCCTTCCTGTCGACCGCCCTGGTCGGCGTCCTCCTGGAGCGAACCATCATCCGCCATCTCTACAAACGCCCCCTCGAGACCCTGCTGGCGACCTGGGGGATCAGCCTGGGCCTCATTCAGACCGTCCGGTTGATCTTCGGGGCGCAGAACGTCTCCGTCGCCAATCCGGACTGGCTGGCCGGCGGGCTCGAGATAGCGCACGGGCTGGTGCTCCCCTGGACGCGCATCGCGGTGGTCGGCTTCGTCATCGTCGTCGCGGCGGCGGTCTGGTTCATCTTGCAGCGCACCCGCTTCGGGCTGGAGGTCCGCGCGGTCACCCAGAACCGCTCCATGGCCGCCTGCATCGGCATCTCGACCAAGCGGGTCGACGCGCTGGTCTTCGGGCTCGGCTCCGGCATCGCCGGGCTGGGCGGCGTGGCGCTCTCGCAGCTCGGCAACGTCGGCCCCGAACTGGGGCAGAGCTACATCATCGATTCGTTCATGGTGGTGGTGCTGGGGGGCGTGGGTCGGCTGGCGGGCGCGGTGGCCGCGGCGCTGGGGCTGGGCGTGGTCAACAAGCTGATCGAACCGGCGGCCGGCGCCGTGGCCGGGAAGATCGCGGTGCTGGTGTTCATCATCCTCTTCATCCAGCGGCGCCCGCAGGGGCTGTTCGCCATCAAGGGGCGCGTGGAGGCCTAGCGGGTGGAGCGACTTCGCGAAATTCATTCGCCACGCGCCTGGATGTTGCTGGGCGGCGCGGCGCTCTTGATCGCGGTGGTGATCCCGCTGGTGGCGCCCGACTATCTGGTGCCGCTGCTGGGGAAATTTCTCTGCTTCGGCATCGCGGCCCTGGCCATGGACCTGGTCTGGGGCTACGCCGGGATTCTCAGCCTCGGCCACGGTCTCTTCTTCGCGCTGGGCGGTTACGGCATGGGGATGTACCTGATGCGGGTCATCGCGGGCGAAGGCGTCTACCGCAGCAACCTCCCCGACTTCATGGTCTTCCTCGACTGGAAGCAGCTGCCCTGGTACTGGCACGGCTTCCAGAGCTTCCCGTTCGCGATGGTGATGTCGCTGGTCGCGCCGGGCGTCCTGGCGCTGGTGTTCGGCTGGTTCATGTTCCGCTCGCGCATCCGCGGCGTCTATCTGTCGATCGTCACGCAGGCGCTCACCTACGCGGCGACGCTGTTCTTCTTCCAGAACGCCGCCGGGTTCGGCGGGAACAACGGCCTCACCGACTTCAAGCGGATCCTGGGCGCCTCGCTGCACGATCCCGGCACCCGCAAGCTGCTCTACGTCGCCTCGGCGATCGCCCTCTTCGGGACCTACTTGCTCTGTCGTTTCGTGGTGACCAGCCGCCTCGGACGGGTGGTCACGGCCGTGCGTGACGCCGAGCTCAAGACGCGCTTTTGCGGCTACGAGTCGACCAACTACAAGCTGTTCATCTGGACGCTGTCGGCGATGCTCTGCGCGCTGGCGGGGGCGCTCTACGTCCCGCAGGTCGGCATCATCAACCCCAGCGAGATGCAGCCCTCGAACTCGATCGAAATGGCGATCTGGGTGGCGGTGGGTGGCCGCGGCACGCTGGGTGGGGCAGTGCTGGGCGCCTGGCTGGTCAACGGCGGCAAGAGCTGGCTCACGGCGGCGCTTCCGTCGGCCTGGCTCTACGCGCTGGGCGCGCTGTTCGTCGCGGTGACGCTGTTCCTCCCGGATGGCCTGGTCGGCCTGGGATCGAAAGTCGGATCGAAATTCAGGTCGAAATCTCTCCGGCCGCCGACATGAGCGCGATCCCCGTGACCCCACTCGAAGACGACGATCGCCCGACCCCGATCTCGAGCGCGCCGATCCCCGCAGCGGCCCGCCCGGAGCTCGCGCTGTGGGTCGAGAACCTCTCCGTCACCTTCGACGGGTTCAAGGCCCTCACCGAGGTGACCTTGACGCTCGAAAAGGGGGAGCTGCGCTGTCTCATCGGTCCCAACGGCGCCGGCAAGACCACGCTCATGGACTGCATCACCGGCAAGACGCGACCGGACAGCGGCGCGGTCTACCTGGAGAGCCGGATGAACGATCTCACCAAGCTCTCCGAATGCCGCATCGCCGAGCTCGGCATCGGGCGTAAGTTCCAGCGGCCGACGGTCTTCCAGGGGCACACCGTCTACGAGAATTGCGAGCTGGCGTTGGCCGGCAAGAAGGGCGTGTTTCGCACGCTGTTCGCACGGCTCAGCGCCGCCGAGAGGACGCGGATCGACGAGATCCTGGAGCTGATCGGCCTGCAGGATCACGCCAAGCGACAGGCCGGCCTGCTCGCGCACGGCCAAAAACAGTGGCTGGAGATCGGCATGCTCCTGGCGCAGGCGCCATCCGTCCTGCTGATCGACGAGCCGATCGCCGGCATGACCCACGCGGAGACCGAACGGACCGCGGAGCTGCTGCGCAGCCTGGCCGGCGCGCACACGGTGGTGGTGGTCGAGCACGACATGGAGTTCGTTCGCAGCATCGCCCGCCGGGTGACGGTGCTGCACCAGGGGAAGGTACTGGCCGAGGGGCCGATGGCGCAGATCCAGAAGGATCCGCGCGTGGTCGAGGTCTACCTGGGGGTCTGACGTGCTGGCGGCGGCAAAGATCAACCAGTTCTACGGCGGCAGCCACACGCTGTGGGACATCGACCTCGACGTTCCCAAGGGAGGGTGCGTCTGCCTCATGGGCCGCAACGGCGTCGGCAAGACCACGCTGCTCAAGGTGATCATGGGGCTGCTCCCGACGGTGTCGGGGAAGATAAGCTTCGGCGACACCGATCTCACCGGCGCGGCCCCGGAGGCCCGTGCGCGCGTTGGGATCGGCTACGTCCCCCAGGGGCGCGAGATCTTCCCGTTTCTCACGGTCGAGGAGAACTTGCTCATCGGACGCGGGCAGAAGGGGACCCACCGCGAGATCCCGAAGCGCGTGCTGACGCTCTTCCCGGTGCTCAAGGAGATGCTCAAGCGCCGGGGCGGCGATCTCTCCGGCGGACAGCAGCAGCAGCTCGCGATGGGGCGCGCGCTGGCGCTCGATCCGCAGTTGTTGATCCTCGACGAGCCCACCGAGGGGATTCAGCCCAACGTCGTCCACGAGATCGGCGAGGTCATCATCCGCCTGGTCGACGAGGGGGTGACGGTCTTGCTGGTCGAGCAGAAGCTGGCCTTCGCGCGCCGGGTCGCCCGCAGCTTCTGCATCCTCGATCGCGGCCAGGTGGTCGCCGGCGGGCAGATCGCCGAGCTGACCGACGAGATGGTGCGACGCCATTTGACCGTGTGAGCCCGGGCCAAAGGACCCAGAAGGAACCTCCATGAAAAAGCTGACCATCGACGCGGAGCCGGGAGAGATCGCGATCGATCCCGCACGCACGGCCATCGTCATGATCGACATGCAGCGGGATTTTCTGGAGCCGGGCGGCTTCGGCGAGACGCTGGGGAACGACGTGTCGCTGCTGGCCAAGGCGGTGGGGCCCGCCAAGGCCCTGCTGACCTGGGCACGCAAGCTGGGCATGCTGATCGTTCACACCCGCGAGGGGCACCGCCCCGACATGTCCGACGCGCCCTGGGCCAAGGTCGAACGCGGCGCCCCCTCGATGCGGATCGGCGATCCCGGCGCGATGGGCCGCATCCTCATCCGCGGCGAGGCCGGACACGACATCATCCCGGAGCTGGCGCCTCTCCCGGGCGAGCCGGTGGTGGACAAGCCGGGCAAGGGCGCGTTTTACGCCACCGATCTCCAGACCATCCTGCAGAACCGGGGGATCCAGAACCTGATCGTCGGCGGCGTCACGACGGAGGTCTGCGTGCACACGACGGTGCGCGAGGCCAACGATCGCGGCTACCGCTGCATCGTGGCGGCCGACTGCTGCGGGTCGTACTTCCCCGAGTTCCACGAGATGGGTCTGAAGATGATCAAAGCGCAGGGCGGGATCTTCGGGTGGGTGTCGGACTCCACCCGCATCCTCGCCGCGCAGGATTCGCCAGGGGGTCGTTGATGCGGTCGTTCGTCAAAGGGGAGTGAACCAATGGAAAACGCTAAACCAAAACTCTGGGTGCCGGGCGACTGGAACGCCTTTTTCGGCTTTGGCACCAACATCCTCGTCAACCTGCTGACGCTCACCGGCCTGCTCCGGTTCGTCCTGCAGATGCCCGCCGATCTGGTCTTCAAGCGCATCCTCCCGGCCGCCGGCCTGATGATGTGCATGAGCACCGTCTATTACGCCTCGCTGGCCTATCGTTTGGCGAAGAAGACCGGTCGCACCGACGTCTGCGCGCTGCCCTCGGGAATCAGCGTGCCGCACATGTTCATCGTCACGCTGGTCATCATGCTTCCCGTCAAGATCGTCACGGGTGATCCAATGAAAGGCTGGCAGGCCGGCCTGACCTGGGTCTTCATCCAGAGCTTCGTGCTCATGGCCGGTGGTTACGTCGCCCCGCTCATCCGCCGCATCACGCCCAAAGCCGCGCTGCTCGGTGCGCTGGCCGGTGTTTCCATCACCTTCATTTCCATGAAGCCGGCCCTGGAAATGTTCATGACGCCGATGGTGGGAGTCGTCTGCTTCGCGATCATCCTGATCGGCTGGTTCGGTGGGGTGAAATACGGCGGAATTCCGGCCGGCCTGGTCGCCATCGCGGCCGGCACCATCATCGCCTGGGGTTCCAACCTCTTCGGCCTGCATTTTGGGGGGATGAGCGGCGAAGCGCTCAAAGCCTCCTTCCAGACATTTGGGTTCGCCGTTCCCCACCCGGTCATTGGTCTGGTGCTGGGAGGACTGCACTGGTCGTTCCTCAAGACGATTCTCGTCACGGCCATCCCGTTCGGCATCTATGACCTCGTCGAAGCGATGGACAACGTCGTCAGCGCCTCCGCGGCCGGCGACGAATACCCCACCACGCGGGTCCTCACCGCCGACGGCGTCATCAGCCTCATCGGATGTCTCATGGGCAATCCGTACATCAACGCCGTGTACATCGGCCACCCCGGCTGGAAGGCGATGGGGGGCCGCATCGGCTACTCCGCCGCAACGGGCTTGATGGTCATCATCCTCTCCTGGTTCGGCGTCATCTCCCTCATGACGGCTTTCATTCCGGTCGTCGCCATCTCGCCGATCTTGCTCTACATCGGCATGCTCATCGGGTCGCAGGCGTTCCAAGAGAGCCCCCATCGGCATGCGCCGGCCATCGTCGTGGCCCTCATCCCCTCGCTCGCCGCCTGGGCCAAGCTCCAGATCGACAACTCCCTGGGCGCCGTGTCTGGCATTCATCACGTCACGCCCGACATGATCGCCGCCATGCAACAGGTCGGCATTTTCTATCACGGCCTCTCCATCCTCGGAGGTGGCTCCATCCTCGCGGGCGTCGTTCTCGGTGCCATGACCACCTTCATCATCGACCGCGATTTCTCCAAGGCCTCGGGCTTCGCCGCCGCCGGCGCGCTGCTGACGTTCTTCGGCCTCATGCACGGAGAGGAAGTGGGCGCCTTCGAGAACGCCCCCGTCGTCATCGCCTACCTCGTCGTCTCCGGATTCCTGCTGGCGTGCAGGCGCTTCGCCGTGGCTGCTACTGCTTCGGCCCCCGCAAAAGTACGCGCCGAGCACAGCGCCGAGGGAGGCATCCTCGAAGCGTCCTGAGTGCCCGCGAACGTCCACCTCCGCCACGGGCGCGGAGGCCGGCGGCGCTTCACGCCTCCAGCATCCCCTCGCGGATCACGAAGTCGGCGACCGCGCCGACGCCGTCGCCGGCGCGCAGGCAGGTGAAGACGAAGGGCCGCTCGCCCCGCATCTTGCGGGCGTCGCGATCCATCACCTCCAGCGACGCGCCCACGTGGGGGGCCAGATCGATCTTGTTGATGACCAGGAGATCCGAGCGCGTGATGCCGGGCCCGCCCTTGCGCGGGATCTTGTCCCCCCCGGCGACATCGATGACGTAGAGGGTGAGGTCGGCCAGCTCCGGGCTGAAAGTCGCGGCCAGGTTGTCGCCGCCGCTCTCGATGATCACCAGATCGAGGGTCGGGAAACGCCGGCCCAGCGCCTCGACGGCGTCCAGGTTGATCGAGGCGTCCTCTCGGATGGCCGTGTGCGGGCAGCCGCCGGTCTCGACGCCGACGATCCGCTCTTCGGGCAACGCGCCGCTGCGCACCAGAAACTGGGCGTCTTCCTTGGTGTAGATGTCGTTGGTGACCACCGCGATCTCGAATTGATCGCGCAGGTGCTTGCAGAGCGCGTCGACCAGGGCGGTCTTCCCCGAGCCGACCGGACCGGCCACGCCGAGCCGCAAAGGTTGCAATCGGGTCATTTCGCGTCCCTCCTCACGATCGAAACAGCCGGCTGTAAAGGGTCTCGTGCCGCGCGCTGGCCAGCGCTTGCCCGGGGGCGGTCGCGCCCAGATCGTCGTCGGCGAGCGCCAGGGCGCGCGGGACCGCCCGCTCGATCGCGTCGCCGGCCGCCACCAAGAGGCGCTGCCCGGCGTTCTGGCCGAGCGGCACCAGACGGACCGCGGCGCTCGTGATCGCCTCGGCCCAGGAAAATGCGTAGCCGCCGAGCGCGTCCGCGGTCGGTATCGCGAAGCGCGCGGTGGCGAGCGCAAACATCGCGGCGTGGGTGACGTCGGCGCGGATCATCCAGGGCGCGGCCCCCTCGATTCCCACGGCCTCAAGGACGCGTGCCAGCGCGGTGCCGAGCTGCCGATCCTCGGCGCGGGCCTCCTGCGTCGGGCGGCAGGCCAGCAGCCAGGCGCTCCAGCGTCCGACGTCCGCCAGATCGTCCGCCCTCCAGGCGGAAGTCAGGCGGTAGAGGACCGGAAGATCGAGCGTCGCGAAGCTCGACTCGAGAAGACCCAGCAACCAGGCCTTGGCCTCCTGCTCGTCCGTGACCCACCCGTCGGCAACGGCCTGCTCCAAGCCCTGCGAATAGGCGAATGCGCCGATCGGCATGGCCGGGCTGACGATCTGAAGCAAACGCACCAGAGGCAGACCGCCGCCCTCGGGCAGCGCGAGGTCAGCTGCCATGACGGTGGTCTCCGTGGTCGTGATCGTGCACCTGGGGCGCGGGCTCGTGGGTGTGGCCGGTCGCGCCGGAGGCGCCGTGCCGGTACCCGCCGGCCTCGGGCTCGAACGGACGGCCGACCGCTTCGGCGCGGAGACCCAGCTCCTCGATCATGCCGTCCAGCACGTGGTCGTGCTCGTAGGCCAGCCAACCGGCGCCGATCTGCACCGGCACATGCCGGTTTCCCAAATGATAGGCCGCCTGCGCGAGTCGGAGACCGTCGTCGGCGCGGACCAGAGACAGGGTCTGCGGCGCCGCCCGGACGACTATCGCCACCGCGCCCTCCTCGCCGCGCAGCCCGTCGCCGTCGCGCAGGACCGTCCCCCGCGGCAAGACCAGCGCGATCTCGCGCCCGTCGTCGAGGCGGGTGCGAAACCGGCTGCGGCGGCGATCGTCGAAGCGGAGCGTGAGGACGCCGTCGGGCGTCCCCGGCATTCCCCCCGCGACGACCTCGGTGAAGCGCAGCATCTCGGTCTGCCGTTCCGTCAGAACAGGAAGTAGCGTTGGGTCAAGGGGAGCGTGGCGGCCGGCTCGCAGGTCAGGAGCTCGCCGTCGGCGCGAACCTCGTAGGTCTGGGGATCGACCTCGACCACCGGAAGAGCGTCGTTGAAGATCAGATCGCGCTTTCGAACGGTGCGTGTGTTCCGCACCGCGACCGCCCGCTTCTCCAGCCGCAGGCGGGACGGCACGCCCAGCTCGAGCGCCGCGTGCGAGACGAAGGTCAGGCTGGTCGCCAGGCGCGCACGGCCGAGGGCGCCGAACATCGGCCGGTAGTGAACCGGCTGAGGCGTCGGGATCGACGCGTTGGGGTCGCCCATCGGCGCCGCCACGATGAACCCCCCCTTGATGATCGTCGCGGGCTTGGCGCCGAAGAAGGCCGGCCGCCACAGCACCAGATCGGCCAGCTTGCCCACCGCGATCGATCCGACCTCGTGCGAGATGCCGTGGGTGATGGCCGGGTTGATGGTGTACTTGGCCAGGTAGCGCTTGACCCGAAAGTTGTCGTTGCGGCCACCAGAGGCGGCGTCCTGCGGCAGCGACCCCCGCTGCTGTTTCATCTTGTGCGCCGTCTGCCAGGTTCGGGTCAGCACCTCGCCGACCCGCCCCATCGCCTGCGAGTCGCTCGACATCATGCTGATCGCGCCGAGATCGTGGAGGATGTCCTCCGCGGCGATGGTCTCGCGCCGGATCCGCGACTCCGCGAAGGCCACGTCCTCGGCGATCCCCGGGTTCAGGTGGTGACAGACCATCAACATGTCGAGATGCTCGTCGACGGTGTTGACGGTGTAGGGGCGGGTCGGGTTGGTCGACGACGGCAGGACGTTGGGAATCCCGCAGACCTTGATGATGTCGGGTGCGTGGCCGCCCCCGGCGCCCTCGGTGTGGAAGCTGTGAATCGCGCGCCCCTTGAAGGCCGCCACCGTGTCGTCGACGAATCCCGATTCGTTGAGGGTGTCGGTGTGGATGGCGACCTGCACGTCGTGCGCCTCCGCCACCCCCAGACAGCAGTCGATCGCGGCGGGCGTGGTCCCCCAGTCCTCGTGCAGCTTGAGACCCACGCAACCGGCCGCCACCTGCTCTTCCAGCGCCTCGGGCCGGCTGGCGTTCCCCTTGCCGAGAAATCCGATGTTGACCGGCAGCGCGTCCGCCGCCTGCAGCATCCGCGCGAGGTTCCATTGCCCGGGCGTGCAGGTGGTGGCGTTGGTGCCGGCCGCCGGACCGGTGCCACCGCCGATCATGGTGGTCACCCCCGACATGAGCGCGTCGTCCACCTGCTGCGGTGAAATGAAATGAACGTGCGTGTCGATCGCGCCGGCGGTCAGCAGGCAGCCTTCGCCCGCGATGATCTCGGTCCCCGGTCCGATGACGATGTCGACGCCGCTCTGGACGTCCGGGTTGCCGGCCTTGCCGATGCCGCTGATGCGCCCGCTCTTGATCCCGACGTCCGCCTTGACGATGCCGCCGGTGTCGAGAACCACCACGTTGGTGATCACCGTGTCGGCGACCTCCGCGCCGGCGCGCTGGCTCTGGCCCATCCCGTCGCGGATCACCTTGCCGCCGCCGAAGGTCACCTCTTCGCCGTAGACGGTGTGGTCGCGCTCGATCTCGACGAACAGATCGGTGTCGCCCAGGCGAACGCGATCGCCGGTGGTCGGGCCGTACATCTCCGCGTAGGCGCGGCGATCAATGGTCTTCACTTCCGCGGATCCTTCGCCCGGGCGCCGGCGTCGAGCGGGCCCATCACGTCGCCGCGAAAACCCTGCACCACCCGCGCGCCGCCGTACGCGACCAGGTCGACCGTGCGCGATTGTCCCGGCTCGAAACGAACGGCGGTCCCCGCTGCAATATCCAGCCGAAACCCGCGCGCCGCCGGCCGATCGAACTTCAGTGCCGGATTGACCTCGTAGAAATGATAGTGGGATCCGACCTGGATCGGGCGGTCGCCGGTGTTGGCGACCTCCACCCGCAGGGTCGGCGCCCCCGCGTTGATCTCGATCGAGCCGGGGGCCGCCTCGACCGCGCCGATGCCCAGCGCCCGCCGCACGGGGATCGGTTGATGGACCGTGACCAGCTTGGTGCCGTCCGGGAAGGTGGCCTCGACCTGTACCTCGGGGATGAGCTCCGCTATCCCCTCCATCACGTCGTCCTCCGTCAAGAGACGGGTCCCTTCGGACATCAGCTCGGCGACCGTGCGTCCGTCGCGCGCCCCTTCCAGGATGGCGGCCGAGATGTAGGCGATCGCCTCGGGGTAGTTGAGCTTGAGGCCGCGCGCCTTCCGCCGCTCGGCGACCAGCGCGGCGGTGAACAGCAAGAGCTTGTCTTTTTCTCGGGGGGTCAGCTCCATGTCGACCCCTCAGGTGGCCCAGATCCGGGGCGCGACCGCCGGGCGACCGAGCAGCGCCGGTCGGAGGGTGCGCCAGCAGTCGTGAATGAACGCGCGGGCGCGCTCGGCGCTGTCGCCGCGGTACCGCGCGACCAGCAGGTTGCCGTCGCCAAGGACGGTGAAAGCCGCCAGGTCGGGCTCGGGCGGCGCGCCCGCGAGCTCGCGCAACGTCTCCAGCACCGCCGGATCGGGCGCCGGCGCCGCCACCAGGAGCGCCATCACCGGCGCGCCGGCCAGTCCCCAGGGCGCGTCGTGAACCGGCGCGCCCCCCTCGAAGAGTCCGCGCTCGATGAAGAGTGGCTCGGCCCCGCGCCAGATCTCGAACCGTTGCCGGCAGGCGCCGCGCGAAAAGCGCTCGCCGCGCGCCGGCAGCCCGAAGCAGATCGTCTCCGCGCCGATGAAGCGGGCGCCGCGGGCCAGCTCGACGCGGGTTTCAATGGCGACCGCCGCGCCGTCGTACACGATGATCTCCTGCGGCAGCCATTCGAGCGATCCGCCCGCTTCGACGGAGAGTGCCTGGATCTGCTTCGCCGTCGGGCCCAGCGTCCGATAGACCTTCCCAGCCGCGGGCGTCGTCACCAGGGCCTTCGCCGCATGCTCGACCCGGAGATCCAGTCGCAGCTCGTCGCCACCCACCAGACCGCCCGGCGGGTGCAGCAGATAGACGTGGCAGAGATCGGGACCTTCCGGAAGCAACGCGCGCTGCACCACGAACGGGCCGCGGTGAGCGCGGTGGGCCAGACGGGTGGCGCCCGTTTCGACGTCGGCGGCGAATGCGAGCTCCAGCGCCGCTTGCCAGCCCACACTGCCTACATTGCCAACACCCACGCGATCAGGACTCGCTGGGAGAGATCCAGGTGTTGGGCCGCTCCCAGACGACCAGCACCACACACCCTTCGGAGCTCTCGACGGCGTGGACCGATCCCGGCGGGTTGACCACGTGGGTGCCCGCTGGGTAGACACCCCGTTCGTCGCGCTGCGCCCCACGCAGGACGTAGACGTGCTCGACCCCTTCGTGTCGATGCGGCGGCACCGCGCCACCGGCGACGTAACGCAAGAGCGCCGCCGATTCGGCCTTCTCGTCGCCCCATACCCGATGGATCTCGACGCCGGGCAGAAACGGTTGCCAGACCAGATCCGGCCGGTTGGCGCGCACGAGCATCTCGTCGAGTCGGAGATCGTCACGGTTCATCCCCGCCAAGGTACGACGCGCACCTCGGGCGTCGTCAAGTGTGACCCGCCATGTGACGGCCAATGATCCCCAGATCGGCCTTGGCGATGGGCGTCTCGTGGACCGCCCGCCCCTCGCTGATCACCACGATGCGATCGGCGAGCGCGAAGATTTCATCCAGATCGGCGCTGATGAGCAGGACGGCCGCGCCCCGGTTGCGCGCTTCCATGAGCCGCGAGCGAATCTCGGCCACCGCCGCAAAATCGAGGCCGAAGCAGGGATTGGAGGCGACCAGCACCGCGACATCTTCGCTGAGCTCGCGGGCCAGCACCGCGCGCTGGACGTTGCCGCCCGAGAGGCTGCCGATGGGAGCGTCCGGACCGGGGGTCCGGATCCCATATTCGATGATCAGCGCCTCGGCGTTCCGCCGAAGCGCGCGGCCGCTGACCACGGTGCCGGCGCGGGTGAAGGGGTGGCGATCGTAGCGGCGAAATCCGATATTCTCGGCCACCGACATGGCGCCGACGCAGGCGTTCCGCAGCGGTTCGTCGGGCAGACAGCGCACCTTGAGCCCGCGCATCTCCGAGCGCCGCGCCCGGTAGCGCGTCCCGCTCACCTCGATCCGCCCGGTGCGCGCCTCGCGCTGTCCCGCCAGCACCTCGACCAGCTCCTCCTGACCGTTTCCCGACACCCCCGCAATTCCGACGATCTCGCCCGCGCGCACCTGCAGAGAAAAATTGGTTACCGCCGGCGTCCCCAGATCGTCGTCGGCCGAAAGATCGGCGATCTCCAGCACCGTCGTCTGAGCGGCGCCCGCCTGGCGGGTCTGGGTCGCGCGCGCCGGCTCCTCGCCAACCATCATGCGCGCCATCGCGTCGGGCGTGAGATCGGCGACCCGCCCGCGACCGACCAGGCGCCCGCGCCGCAAGACGGTCACCTCGTCGGCGAAGGCCATCACCTCGCGGAACTTGTGCGAGATCATCAGGATCGTGAGCCGCCCCGCCTGCCCGTCCTGCCCGTCCTGGGCCATCCCGCGCAGCAGGCCCAGCACCTCGTCGGCCTCGCTGGGCGTGAGGACCGAGGTCGGCTCGTCGAGGATCACGATCGAGCTGCCGAGATAGAGCTGCTTGAGGATCTCGAGCTTCTGCTTCTCGCCCGCCGCCAGCATGCGCACCGGCTTGCCGGGGTCGAGCCGGAAAGGCATCCGCGCCATGAAGGCGGCCACCTCTTTGGTCTCTGCCGCCCAATCGAAGATGAAGGGGTGGGCGCGGCGGGCCAGCACCAGGTTCTCGGCGACGGTCATATTGTCGACCAGCGTGAAGTGCTGGTAGACCATCCCGACGCCCAGCGCCGCCGCGTCGCGCGGACTGCCGATGCGCGCCTCGACCCCGCCGACCCGCACCCGCCCCGTGTCGGGCGGATAGTAGCCCATCACGCACTTGACCAGCGTGCTCTTGCCGGCGCCATTTTCTCCCAGCAGCGCGTGAACAGAGCCGCGTTCCAGCTCCAGCGAGACGTCGTCCAGCGCCAGCACCGTCCCGAAGCGCTTGGAGAGCCCGATCGCCTCCAGCGCCAGCGGCGCGACCTTGGCGGTCGCGTCCGCTATTCGGTCGGTCGGAACGACGCTCACGGCAACGACTCCAGGAAGACGGGCGAGCTCGACACCGTTCCAAAGACCCCGTTCTGCATCTTCACCATCTTGACGGCGGCGGTGTGGTTCCCCACGTCGGTGGCCGCGCAGCAGTCTTCCAGCAGCAGGCATTCGTAGCCGCGATCGTTCGCCTCCCGCATGGTGGTGTGCACGCAGACGTCGGTGGTGATCCCGGTGAGGACGATGTTCTGGATTCCGCGCTGCCGCAGGATGAGATCCAGGTCGGTCGCGCAGAACGAGCCCTTGCCCGGCTTGTCGATGACAGGCTCGCCCGGCAGCGGCGCCAGCTCCGGGATGATGTCCCAGCCCGGCTCGCCGCGGACCAGGATCCGGCCGCAGGGTCCGCGATCACCGATTCCGACACCTTCGTTGCCGGCCGTCCGCCGCGATCGCCAGCGCTTGTTGGCCGGCAGATCGGCGAGGTCGGGCCGGTGACCTTCGCGGGTGTGGATGATGTGGTAGCCGCTGGCGCGCATCCGGTCGAGGACGCCGCGAATGGGATCGATGCAGGCGCGGGTGAGGCCGATGTCGTAGCCGAGCTGGTCGATGTAGCCGCCCTTGCCGCAAAAATCGGTCTGCATGTCGATGACGATCAGCGTGGTGTTCTCCCGGGTCAGATCCCCGTTCCAGGGCCAGGGATAGGGATCGCCCGGGATGAACCGCGTGGGGACCTTCATCGCGCCAACCTCAGCTCGGCCGGCTGGCCGTGGAGCGCCCGATCGCGCGAGCTCGTCAGAACGATGATCGCCAGCGTGAGCACGTATGGCGCCGCGTTGAACAGGTAGTAGCCCGACGTCACGCCCACCGACTGCAGCGCCGGCCCGAGCGCGCTGGCGCCCCCGAAGAGCAGCGAGGCCAGCAGGCAGCGCACGGGATCCCAGCGCGCGAAGATCACCAGCGCGACCGCCATGAGCCCCTGCCCGCTCGACAGCCCCTCGTTCCAGCTGCCGGGATAGAACAGCGACAGGAACGAGCCCCCGATGCCGGCCAGGAATCCCCCGGCCATCGTCGCCAGCAGGCGCACGCGCGCGATGTCGTAGCCCATGGCGCGCGCGGCGTCGGCGCTCTCGCCCACCGTTCGGATGACCAGACCCCAGCGCGTCCGGCGCAACATGAAGCGGACGGCGGCGGTGGTGATGAGCCCCAGCACGAAGAGCGCGTTGACCTGCAGCGCGGATCGAACCTGCCCCGAGGCGCTCCACCAACCCAGCGACACCGACGGCAGATGGGGCGCGGTCGGTCCGATGAGCGGCTTGCCCAGGAAGAACGCCAGCCCGACGCCGAACAGCATGAGCGCGATCCCGACCGCCACGTCGTTGACCCGCGGCCGGGCGCAGAGGGCGGCGTGCAGCGCGCCCAGCACCAGGCCGCAGCAGCCGGCCGCCAAGACCCCCAGCCAGGGCGAATTGGTCAGAAAAGAAACACCGTAGGCCGCCATCGCCCCCATCACCAGCGTCCCCTCGAGCCCCAGGTTCACGCGGCCGCTCTTCTCGGTGATGCATTCGCCCAGGCTGACGAAGAGAAATGGCGTGCTGATCCGGATCGCGCCGCCGACCATCCCCAGCGCCACCCCGCCCGCCGCGCTCACGCCGCCACCGCCGGCTTGCGCCCCCAGCGGCGCCCGTAGAGCGACTCCGAGAACAGGATCGCGAGAAACAGGATCCCCTGCAGCACGTTGACCGTCGCGTCGGGCAGCTCGAAGACCCGCTGCAGGAGGCCACCGCTGGCGCCGATGCCGCCCAGGAGCAGCGCGACCGGAATGACGCCCAGCGGATTGCCGCGCGCGATGAAGGCGACCAGCACGCCGGTGTATCCGTACCCGGTCACCAGCGAGGCATTGGCGTTGCCGTGGATGGCCGACACTTCGACCGCGCCGGCCAGCCCGGCGGTCAGGCCGCCCAGAAAAGTGGCCACCACGATGAGGCGCCGCACCGGGAGGCCGTTGAGCAAGGCCGCGCGCACGTTGCCGCCCACCATGCGCGCCGCGAACCCGAAGGTCGTCCGCTGCATGACAAACCAGGCCAGCAGGCAGGCGACCAGGCCGAAGACCAGCCCCCAGTGGACGTCGAGCCCCGGCAGATTGCCGAGCATGTTGTCGTCGCCGATCGGCAGCGTCGAGGGCTTGTTGAGGCTGGCCGGATCGCGCAGAGGCCCCTCGACCAGGTGATTGAGCAGCGCGATCGCGATGTAGTTCAGCAGCAACGTGCTGATGGTTTCGTTGACGCCCCGGTAGGCGCGCAAGAGGCCGGCGCCCGCCATCCAGGCGCCCCCCATCAGCGCGCCGACCACGAACATCCCCACCTTCACCGACATCGGCGAGTGCAGGTGGATGCCGACCGCCGCCGCCGCCAGCCCGCCCAGAACCATCAGATCGGAAGAGCGTCGTGTAGGGAAAGAGTGTAGATCTCGGTGGT
>OCTA010002522.1_pt1 | contig 16588 bp, 15 predicted proteins | sample 1538991 | NCBI WGS metagenome assembly OCTA01 (sample SAMEA3539302, study PRJEB22396) | soil metagenome | biome: tundra; feature: field; material: soil | place: USA | collected 2010-05 | depth 0.15 m | reverse complement strand
TCCAGAACTACCGCGTGTTCCGGGGCACAACGAGTTCCAACCTGAGCCAAGTGGCCACTGTTGCGCAGCCCGCTTACACGGACACTTCCGGATTTTCCGCGACGAAATGCTATTACGCCGTCCAGGCGGTCGACACAGGCGGCAACCTCTCGCCGATGTCCGCCACTGTCTCGGCAACTACCCCGTTTAGCGTAAAGGATTTCGGTGCTCTCGGCAATGTCGTGCAGTCAATTGGCAGTCTGACCGGCACGGCTCTCAATTGCCCGACATGCACGTTCACAGCAGCGGACGTGGGCAAGCCTGCATTAGTATTCGGTGCCGGCGCGAGCGGTGTGCCGCAGGCCAATACAATCGCATCCTTTGTCAATGGCACAAACGTGCAGCTTCAGACTGGCGCCGTTAACAACGTGTCGAGCATTGAGATCCAATATGGCACAGACGATCACGCTGCATTTGTAAATTGCGGAATTGCAGCGAAGAATGGTACGTGCTACGTTCCTGGTGGCCGATATTTGACTAACTCGGTCATAACAGCTAACTATTCAGCCGATGTTCGGTTCGTCGGCGATAGCGGCAATACGAGCACCATCACATCTTTCAACAGCAGCAGCGTTAACTACATGTTTCAGGATTTCAATGGCACGGCGACATTTGAGAACTTGGGTTTCGATGGCAACACTATAATAATGGGGTCGACGGTCCTTTACGGTTCCACCGCCTTTTCTAACGCGTCCGGTTTGCTCATAGACCGATGCCGGTTTGATCGGTTCAGCTTTGCTGGCGTCGCCTTAGGCGGAATGTCCAACGTGTCAATCATGCATAGTCTATTTCAAAGCTATGGCAGTCTTCAAGGGCAAGCCATCTATATCGGTCTTTACGGTCAAAACATGGAGATCGCCTACAACAGCTTTAGGTATCTTAGTGCCGGGATTATCGCTGCTGGGGGAGGGAATGGCGCTTCACCCACTGATGTCATCGACAATCTCAATATCCACGATAACCAGGCAGATGGCGGTTGGTGGAGCGCGGTGCCTACTTACACAGGCTCTGGGCCAAGTGTCAGTTACACGTCCACGAAGTTGGCTGATACTCACGCCACCCTCGATCATATCGTAAATAATGCAACCGTGCGCGTCATGAAATCAATATCCTCGGGGACAGCCACAGGAATCTCCGGCACGCAATTGACCGATGCCGATGCCAACTTCACCGGCCAATCCATTCCCGTACGGGTTGGAGACGTCATTCGCACGAATGCCATGTTTGGTATCGTAACGGGGGCCGACAATGCAACCGCTGTGCAAGTGGAAGAATGGCTGTCCGACACAACTCGGCTGCCAATGGCAGCAGGAAGCCCAGGTGCGTACACGATCTACCGCTGGGTGTTGGGCCAAATGAGCCCAAGGGGGTTTACGACCACATCCATCACGGTGCCGAGGTGGTACGACTACTATGGCATTGTGTCGACTCCCGCCGCTGGTACGCGATACGAAGTAGTCGGCAACGCCACTGGTAACTACGCTTTTCTGAATTTAAACCCGTCGACACGGAACGTCCAGGTAGTCAATAATTCAGTTCGCCGCAGTTGGGCCGATTCTATTTCTACCTATGGGGTAGAGGACCAGATTGTCGGCAACACCGTCCGGGACGGCCAAGACGAGGGCATCACAGTGAATGGCAGCAATCACATTGTGTCCAACAATCACATCAGCCACCAAGGCACCTCAGGGATCTTCATTTCGGCGTCCAATTCAACATTCACTGGTAATGAGTCTGCGGAAGAGACGTGGGTGAACCCAACGAATAGTTACCAGGCAGACTTTACACTCTTTGGCGCTGTGGGAAGTGTCGTACAAGGGAACATAGGGTCCTCCACTGGTGCTGTGCTCAGCGACCGTTACTGCATTGTGCTAATCTCGGACAGTAGCAGTGTTCCCACGATTAACAACACCGTTACGGCCAATACCTGCTCCGGGCATGTCGTCCAAGAGGTAAAGTCGTACACAATCGGATCTGGCGTCGTGACCCCCAATAACGTACAATAAGGCGTAGAAAAGGCTCCAGAACCCGCTCTTCCAGAGGAGCGCTTTGCGTCGTGTGCGCCACCGGGCTCTCTCTTGGCACGGCTCCGACTCGTTTCGGCCGGCAGATCTGGCCACTTCGCGCAGATCTGCTTACGCGTCCGAGAGTCACCAGGACAGACCAAGAGTCAAAGCGCATCCCGTGCGAGTGGACGTCTTGGGATCAAGCCTGGACGGGTGTCCAATTGTAAGGCACGAGATCCGCGAGCCGGGGTAATGGGATGGTTTGGGATGCGGGAGAGGGCATCCTTGCGCCAGGTGAAGGGATCCACTCCAGACCACTGGCATCGAGCCACAAAGCTGCGCAACACCGTCGCCGTCGCTGCACTGGTCGCTGCCAGAGAATATCGTATGCGTCCGAGAATCACAGGGACGGGCCACCAGTCAAAGCCTGTTCGTGCGATGGAGGTTTAGGATCAAGCCTGGGCGGGCGCCCAGTTGTGTGGCAGAAGTTCAGCGAGCGGATGCGGGAGAGGATATCCTTGAGCCAGATGAAAGGATCGAAACCCAGCCCGCTGGCAAGAAGCCACGAAGCTCCGCAGCACCGCGGCCGTCTTTCCGCCCTGGTCGCTGCCAAAGAATACCCAATTGTTGCGGCCCTCAGCTACACCGCGAATGGTGCCCTCGGTGGCGTGTTGTCGATCGCCCACGCGGCATCCTCGCAGTAGCGGGTCAGCGCGTTCCAGTTCTCCAGCGTATAACGCCCCGGCCCCTCCGGGCTCTTCGGCAAGATATCCGCCTGGATCTCGAATAAATAGTCACGCAAACATATCTGGAAATAAGCCGCGACTGGAGCTGGCGCAACCCAAGCCGCTATTTCGGCGCCAGTGGCCGCGGTGTCGCCCCTTCACCTACTCTGCCACTTAAAACCAGGATGCGTATGCCTAATGTTCTGTTTGTGCAGGACCGGAACTTACCCCTTTCTCCTGAAAGCGCCCCGAGTTTCGCTCCCACTTGTTGCCGGATGCATGAGCGCCGATAACCGCGAAATCTGCGACGAGATGCCCAGTGGAGGTATTGTCGATAAACTGGTTGCCGATTACCGGCTTCTGCGCATCTTTGCCGTAGACGACAAGTCCAAAGCGCACCAGAGGCATCGAAGGATGAGCTTCCAGCCGGTTACCGCTGATGAGGTTGTTCTTAGCGCCGGACCAAACTACCATCTCGCCAAGAGATTCCTGATTCACAACATTTACCCAAGGAGTGTCTTCTATCCTATTGTTCACGATACGTGAACCCACAGCGTCGATGTATATGCCGCCAGCGCCTTGGTGGTGGACGTAATTGTTCGTCACCAGATGGTTAGCCCCATTCAGGGTGATCCCCATGTCTTCGCCATCGCGGATCGTGTTATCAGACACTTCGGAGTCGAGACCCCAGATGGAGCACTGATCTGAGTACCCGCGCAGAAAAGAGCTATGTTGCACGTGGATCCGCGTGGTTCCGGGCTCGGCATGAACCGAATAGTTGGCGGGGCGGGCAGCCATCTCGTATATGCTGCCGGCAGGGGGTAGGATGACGTTGCCCAAGTAATCACGCCAGGCATCCACTGTCACCGACTCGGGCGTCAAGGAGACTGCTTTTCCGATAAGCCATCGATAAATGCGGTACTGACCTGAGCCGGCCTGTTTGACCAGGCGCGTCGAATCGTCCAGCCATTCCTCGACCGAGAGCTTGTGAGGAAGAACCTGATCCACGACTGCAATGACATTTTCCATTTCGATCAAATCTCCCTGCCGGACACCTAGGCTTGCGAAGTTCTTCGCCGGGTCAGACAGTGAGCTGGCCGTTACAGCGCCAGTCCCGTTGACGAGAGGAGTCATGACGCGGACGGAGGCATTTTGAGCTACTCCGGCGAAGGAAGCCGATGGATCAACGACCGACGTTGGCGTATACTCGACCGAAGGGCCGCTATGGCTGAAGAGCGGGACGGTCAACCACCAACCCAGATCGAAGTGACAGTTGGTGATAGTTACGTCCCGCACCATTGAGGAGTCCGCCGATGCGGTCGGATTGCCGTGCATCAAAATACCGTTTTGCAGATAGCGGAAAGTACAATGATCTATGCCGATGTTGGACGCTCCGCGTTGAAGGAGGATGCCTGTGCCGGTGGCATTCCCCAACGCCTCAAAAAGAGTATTGTTCACTTTGACATCGGAAGCGCCAGAGATGCCAATGCCAATCGATCCTGGCTTTAAGAAGTGGCACTTACTTACTACGACCGAGGACGTGTTTGGAGTCAGCGCGAGTGCATTGATCACAACCTCGTTGCAATCGAATTCAAGATCCAGAACGGAGAGCTGCGACAAGGCGCGACCGGCCGCCATTTCAATCAATGCGGGGGCAGGCCTAAACGCTGTTAAGACCGTCGGCCCTTCGGCGGAGCCGGTGATTTGCAGGTTTGAGAAGTCCAGGACAATGTGGCCGGATCCAAGGAGGTAGCGCCCGGGGTTGAAAAGGAGTGTGCCGCCGCCAGCGGCGCGAATGGCTGCTACGGCGCGGCCTATCGCGGGATAATCATCGGTTGCCCACTGCACCTGGACATGGTGAGCTGAGGTTGGGAGGGGAGTTGCCAGCTTCACAGTTCTACTATCGACGAAGGCGCCGATAGTAGAATCGGAAGTGAACACAGTGCTCCCGAAGCCATGCAGGAGAATAGGCTTGCCGACATCTTGTGGCGTGAACAAAGGCGAGCCGAGATGGACTGTGCTCGATGGCGAATCGAAGGTCCCGTCGGCGATCTTCCCGTCCCCGAGCGCTCCATAGGACTTGACGTTCGCCTGTGTAGAGGCAGACCCAGATATTAGCGAGAGCGCGCCGAGCGAAAGCGCCCTAACGAACCGCATCACCAGCGGGATTGTCGATTTCATTCGGGTGTGGCTACTTTGGAACGACGCACAACTGGCTCAGATTCAGTCACTTCACAGGAAAAGATGGTGCGTCGGGGCTTGGAGAAAGGCGGGATATGAGAATATCCCAGTGATTTGCTTTGGGAATCAGACCTGAACGCCTCGGCGGAAACGCATCCGGAAACCAACTCTGGGATCACCAGCGTCTCGGCCCTGCGCTCTGGTCGCGACCATGTTGGAACAATTCTACAAGGAAATGTTCTGCAACGACAAGGGGGTTGGCGCGGTAGGCGCCATTCCCCGGCCAACCGCTCACCATTCGGGAGAAGACTGCGGTAATGGATGGCGGAACGCCCTCAGCGCCACTGGGAGAAACGCGGACACCATGCATGAATCTCACACGGCCAGTGCCCCCACTGATCCGAAGGCGATCCCACCCAAGGAGCTTGGTCGGCCGGATTCCAGCGGTGGGCCGTCGTCGTAAAGTAGCCACACCCATTTCATTCTATTTTACCTGCTGAAGGTTCTGACAGTGCCTTCTTGTTCGAGAGCGGGCCGTGCCCAACGAAAGTGCCGTGGGGGACGGAGAAGCCGCAGAATGGCCTAGACTCAGTCAGGTGCAGGCCGGACAAGAGGCTTTGCGCAGATTGACTCAAGAGCACGTCCACAATTCGCTCGGCAGCGTTTCCGTCCCACTTCTCGGGAATAGCACCGTGGGGAGCGCCGCCCTCGAGTATCGAGTTGGCTTCCTGTAGGATTCGTTGCGGGTCGATTCCCACAAGCACGTTGGTTCCGATCTCGCAGGTAATAGGGCGTTCCGTGTTGTGGCGCATCGTGAGGCAGGGCACGCCCAATACGGTCGTCTCCTCCTGAATACCTCCGCTGTCAGTGAGAACCATGCGGGAGCGCGCGACGAGACCGAGGAAGGGCAGATAGCTCATGGGTTCCATGATTTGGATGCGTGGGTGCATTTCGATCTCTTTCAGCCTCGGCATCGTACGGGGGTGAACTGGGAAGACCACCGGAATTCGGTGCGCGATTGCATTGATTGCACCCATGATGAGGGCCAGACGTTCGGGGGAGTCCACATTGGCCGGACGATGCAAGGTGAGGACCGCATATTCTCCCGGCACCAGACCATCCGGCAGGGGCAGTTGGCGGGCACGGCCAACGTGCTGGCGCAGGGTATCGATCATAGTATTCCCGACGAAGTGGATTCTGTCGGCAACAACACCTTCGTTCCGCAGATTCTCGACGGCCAATGCATCAGTGGTGAACAGAAGGTCCGAAATTGCGTCGGTGCACAGGCGGTTGATCTCCTCCGGCATCGACATGTCCCGCGAGCGTAGCCCCGCTTCGACGTGAGCGACCCGGATGCCGAGTTTCTTGGCGGTGAGCGCGCAGGCGAGAGTGGAGTTGACGTCTCCAACTACGATCACCCAATCCGGACGATGTTCTAGGCACGCCGGTTCAAACGCCATCATGATGCGCGCCGTCTGCTCAGCATGCGAACCTGAGCCAACCTCCAGGTTGATGTCAGGCTCGGGGATGCCGAGGTCGCGGAAGAAATCATCGGACATGTTGCGGCTGTAGTGTTGACCGGTGTGGACCAGGAGCAGATCGGCGGTCGAATGGCCGTTTCGCCTCGAAGAGAACGCCTTGTGAATTGGGGCGATCTTCATGAAATTAGGGCGAGCTCCGGCGACCAATAGATATTTCATCGAGGGAAACTAGGACAAGAAGGCGGGCTTCAGTTACCCATCGCAACCGCGTAACGGCCCCGGGCTGCTATAACGCGCTTCAATAAATGCGCGCTTGGGCTGTAGTCGAGCACGATCTCTTTCAGTGCCAGGACCAGCCGGCCGGCATCGCGCGCCTCGCAGATCTCCCGCAGGCAACTGAGCCATGTCAGCATGTCGCCTTCCGGCATGCCGTTACCTACGAAGATGCGGATCTTTTCATGGGCGGTGGGGGCCGTGTTCTCGAGCAGCGTGCTCAACTCTTCATAGAGCTTCTCGCCAGGGCGCATGCCGGTGAATTCGATCTTAATGTCTTGATGTGGTCTCAGCCCTGAGAGCAGAATCAAGTCTCTGGCCAGATCGACGATCTTTACCGGCTCGCCCATGTCGAGGACACAGATCTGTCCGCCTTCTCCGATGGCCGCAGCCTGCAACACGAGCTGGCACGCTTCGGGGATAGTCATGAAGAAGCGCCGCATGTCGGGATGCGTTACAGTCACCGGCCCGCCAGCTGCGATCTGCTTTTTGAAGATTGGAATAACGCTGCCATTGGAACCGAGCACATTACCGAATCGTACAGCGACGTATTTGGTGCGACCGTTCTGTAGGGCCAAGAGCAGCAATTCGGCGACGCGCTTGGTCGCACCCATGATGTTGGTCGGTCGTACTGCCTTATCGGAGGAGATCATGACGAAGTCTTCGACGCCGTGCTCGGCAGCGGCCAAGGCGACATTGTAGGTGCCGAAGACGTTGTTCTCGATGGCCTCGAAGACGTGCGTCTCCATCAGGGGGACGTGCTTATAGGCTGCGGCATGATAGATCACCGACGGCGAGTACTGACGCAAGACCTCGTCCAGGCGCACACGATTCTGTATGCTTCCGATCTCGGGGTAGAAAGGCACCTCGGGGAAGGCTTGGCGCATCTCGCGGTCGACCTCGAACAGCGGGGATTCAGCAGTTTCGAATCCCACGATCCCGGCAGGGTGGAAGCGCGCGATCTGGCGGCAGAGTTCGGAGCCGATCGAGCCAGCCGCACCGGTGACGAGCACGACTTTGCCTTGAAGCGCGCCACGGATCTGATTTTCTTCCAAGTGCACGGGGTTACGGCCGAGAAGGTCTTCGACAGCTACATCGCGGATCTGGTTGGCGAGGCCGTTCCCTTCTATGACGTCGGCGAGGCCGGGAATGGTTTTGTAGGAAACGCCGGCTTCGTGGCAACGCTTGAGGACATCCGTCATCTGAGCGCCGGTGGCGGAGGGCAAGGCGATGAGAACCACCTCGATGGCCCGAGACGCAATGACGGATTGCATTATGGCGCCGGTGCCGAAAACCTTCACTTGGCGAATGAGGCGGCCGGTCTTGGCCGGATCGTCGTCGAGGAAGCCTACGATCTCGTAGCACAGCGCTGGATTCTGGTGGATCTCGCGGAGCAGGGTGACTCCGGCATCGCCCGCTCCATAGATGAGAGTCCGTTTCTGGGTGCCTTGGCTCCGCAACCTGGAGAATTCGGACACCAGTCGCACTGCCAGACGGGATCCCGCGGTCATCCCAAAGCAGAGTACAAAATCCAGGAAATAGATGGAGCGAGGGAAACCGGGGGGGGCAAACAATAGAAGGGCGAGGCAACTGAAAGCGGATGCGGCAAAGTTCGCCGCTGCCAGGCGCGAGAGGTCCTGAATGGAAGCGTAGCGCCACCATCCGCGGTCCAATTTGAGAAAATGGAAGACGAGGGTTTTGATCGGCACCCAGACGCAGATCCCAACTAGCAAGTGGGCCCGGAAGTTCGCAGGCACGAAGAAGTCAAACCGCAGCAGGAACGCCAGGCCGCCGGCGAGGGCGAATATCGCAAGTTGTATCGCACGCGTACCCGCTCGCGTGTGGTGTGCAAGATGGCGGACGGCGCGTTGGAGACGGAGTGTTGACATGGCGATGAAAGTCCTCAGGCGCTGACGGCAGCTACACTCTCAAGTTCCAATTGCGGCCCGGCACACGCCGCGGCCCGAACCTGGTTGATCACGTAGTGCTGGTCGGCGATGGAGAGGCTGCTGGAACTGGGTAGGCAGATGCCGCGGCGGAACAGGTCTTCGGCTACCTTGCCACCATGGCATGCGCAGCCGGCGTACAGGGGCTGGAGGTGCATTGGTTTCCACACTGGGCGCGATTCGACTCCGGCCATGTCGAGCGTCCGGATGAGTTCATCGCGCGAGCAACCAAACGCTCTCTCTTCGATGAGGAAGCAGCTCAGCCAGTTTGTGTGGAGGCCGTAGGATGCCTGCGGCATAAGCGAGATGCCCGGAAGATCGCTGAACGCATCCCGATAGCGAAAGGCTATGGCACGGCGCTGCTGGACACGAAGATCGAGGACTTCAAGTTGACCGCGCCCAATTCCGGCCAGTACGTTGCTCATTCGGTAGTTGTAACCGAGTTCGGAATGTTCGTAGGCAATTCCAGGATCGCGGGCTTGCTGCGACCAGAAGCGCGCCTTTTCGATCCAGGCCGCATTGCGGGAGGCGAGCATTCCGCCACCCGTGGTAGTAATGATTTTGTTCCCATTGAAGGAGAAAACTCCAAGCTCTCCGAGTGTGCCGGCTGGCCGTTCCCGGTATGTCGCACCGAGGGCTTCAGCGGCATCCTCGAGGACCGGCACATCATAGCTTCGGCAGATCGCCAGGATGGCATCCATTTCGGCGCACTGGCCGTAGAGGTCCACCACTATGAGGGCACGGGGCAGTTTCAATCGATCTGCTCGTCGGCGGAGAGCGTCTTCAAGGATGTTGGGGTCGAGGTTCCAGGTGGCGTAGTCGCTATCTAAGAACACGGGCTCGGCTCCGAGATATCGGACTGGATTGCAGCTCGCGGCAAAGGTAAGTGTTGGGCAGAACACCTCATCGCCTGGACCAACTCCGAACAGTCGCAGGCCAAGATGGACGGCGGCGGTGCCGCTGCCAAGCGCAACCGAAGATAGGCCGATGCGGTCTTCGAAGTCCTGTTCAAACCTAGTGATGTTAGGGCCGACCGTGGACAGCCAATTGGAGTTAAAGGCCTCACTGACGTAAATCTGTTCGCGCCCGCCCATGTGGGGGACGGAAAGCAGTATGCGTTTCACGATGCCCCAACCTCTGTCGGCACTTCGACCTGTGTGAGGTCTCCCTGCAAGAACGTGCATTCCGGCGGCACAGCCGCTGCCAGCTCCAGCACAAATTCACCTTCGTTACCGGTAGCGACGAACCCGAGGCTGGGCAGGAGGTTTTCGACGAGCTTGTTCTTCGCAGTAGCAATGTAGCATGCGCGCAGGCGCTGCGCACCACTGCGTCGGGCACAGTCAACCATATCCCGAAACATGAAGGTTTCAACGCCGCGACCAATGACACGGCAGCTCATCAGCCACGTATCCACAGTCCACTCTCTGTCCGCCATGTCAGCCAGTAGAACTCCGATCAACCCATGGTCGGCGAACCGGTCGCGGAGACGGTACCAGCGAAACCAGCAGTCCGCTGACACCACGCGGCGCTGTACCTCTTCCTGGCTATACCGCCTAGTCATCAGATTGAATTGATTCGTCTTGTTTATGAGTTGCGTCACGCGGACGCTCGTATCTGCAGTGACCGGCCCGTGCTCGACACACATGCAAAGGTCAGCCAGATACCGATCCAGACTCCCACGGCACACGCGCAACTCCTCTTGCTGCGCGCTGGCCCGATAGGAAGTACTGCGCGCCACATCTTCGCCAGTCAGCCTAATCGCTTGGAAGTACAGTCCCCGCTCCAAAGCAGCAATCGATTCGGACGGCTCGCCGGAGATCTCGGGTACGACGACGTCTGGAAGCTGTTGGCGCACCGCAGTACGCTCGACCGGGTTGTCGTCCAAGAAAACAAAGCTGTCCAACCCAAGTCGCAACTCCGAGGCCATCTGCCGTATGTTGCTGGGTTTATCGAGCCAGTTCACTTTGAAGGATACAAAGTCTTCCAGCCGCAAGACGCTGGCTTGGTGACGACGAAAGACCCCCACCGCATCGTCAGGGTTGTTCTTCGATGCCACAGCAAGCAGGACACCCCGCTGTCCAAGTGCCTTGACATATTGCTGGAATTCCTGATAGCGCTCACCGAGAGCGGACGGCGGCCCCAGGCGAATACCGTCCAGCCCATCCTCTCCAACGACGCCGCCCCAAAGCGTATTATCAAGGTCCAGAATGAGCAACTTCCGGCTGAGGCCGAGTTCAGCGCGGATGCAGGAGACGAGGTGCTCTGCGACGGTCGGCAAGACTCGCGGCGCAGGAAAAATCTTGGCCGAAGACCATGCAATGGGGTCTTCCCAATGACCGGCATTACTGGTCGCAAGACGCTGAGCGTCAATCAGTGTCACTCTCGCGGGTGCGCGTTCGAGAAGGCCCTCGTTGATTCTCCTGATTGTGCGTGCACGGCCGGTGCTCATGACCGAACTCAGCACGTGGTAGGCATCTTGGGCCGGCGGAACAAACGTCAGTTGAATGATTTGGGCCGAGGTATGGTCTATAGCTGCTTGCCAAGACTCAGTCACACGGGAAACAGCGTGTTCTGCGAGTCCGTTTTCGCACACGTCTGGGAGCCCAAGATCACGCCAGTTCAAGAGCAATACGATGAACTGCGGCCCGAACGTACGTAGCTCCGAATCGGGCTGCAGGAGTTCCTGCATGTAGGCGCCAAACGGAGGTTCATAGAACTCCGGCTCCAGCTTGTCGCGGAGGCACAGCAATTCCATCACGCTACGGAGCAGGGTCGTGGTCGAACTGCCTAGCAACGCGATCTTTATCTTCCGATGGCATCCGAAAGCCGGCTTGCATTTCCGAACAAGTGTTTCCGCTCGAAGGAAGAAATCGTAGTCAGGGGCATCCTGTAGCGCCAGCCGAAGCAATACCGCCGCACGGTAGCTGTCGCCTTCTCGAACAGCGGCCCGAGCGCGATGTAACAGTGCTTCAGGTATCTCGCATCCGCTCTGGGTCACAACGCCTTCCCAGTGCGAAGAAGCTGCCTTCAGGCCTTCCACTGTTTCAGTCAGTGCGGCACGCAACCAGCGAGCCCCCTGGTCGGGCTGGGATTCGAGCGCGCGCAGAACCTCGCGTTCTAAGCCGTATTCAATCGTCATGGCAACCGCAGCCTGTACGGCGCGCCGCAAGTCGGGTCCAGCGTTCTCGACCGAGACCCGGATGACCTCAGCGGCGGTAATCACGCAGCCGTTCCTTTCCGTCCGTTCAATGCTGCCATGAAGTCGCCGACGCAGTGCAGACCAGTCACTTCGTCGGTTGTGAGTCGGGCGCCGAAGGCCTCCTCGATAGCAAGTACGAGCTTGACCTGCGCTACTGAGTCCCAATCAGCGATCTCGCTGGGGCTCGTCTCGGGTCGTACGACGAGCGCAGGGTCGTCGAAGACTTCTTGGAAGATCGAATTGAGTTGGTTTATTACAGACATATTGAAAGTCCGTGGGTTTCCGATTCTGCCTACACGTGTTTGCGTCCAGACAAGAAAACGGTAATGAGTTTACCGCGCGCGATGACATCACGGCCGTTCAGCATTATGATCTTCAATACGACGGAGCGCATCGTTTCTTGCACCTGGGTCACTTCAGCGCGGACATCGATACGCTCCCCGGCAATCGCCGGCTTCACAAAGGTCACCGACACATCAGCGCAGATGGCGTGCTCAAAGTTTGTCCCAACGATACGGGAGAGAAGACTGACCAACAGGAACCCGTACTGCACACGGTCCGGAAAGCCAAAGCGCTTTGCGGTTTCCGCATCGGCGTGAATGGCGCTGTGATCACCGCTCAGCGCGGCAAACTGGTCCATTTCTGGATGCCCGAAGCTTTCCGACGCGTGGAACACGCGGCCGACTTGAATCTGCTCGAACCGCAGTGGCGCCAGGGCCCCCACTAGTGACACGTCAGGCCCCCGTCGATGGTGAGACACGTTCCCGTGATCCACCCCGCCTCGTCACTTGCAAGAAACGCAATTGCGGCCGCGACATCCTCCGCGCGTCCAAACCCGAGCAAATGGCGGGAACGAACAGCTTCTCGCTGTTCGGGAGCTAGCTGGCTCAGCCATCGGTCCGACATCGGCGTCTGGACTACTCCCGGCGCCACCACATTGATGCGAATGCGCTTCGACGCCAGTTCCGCGGCCACGCTCCGGCAGGCCGATAGCAGCGCGCCCTTGCTGGCGGCGTAGACGGCTTCACCGATGTTGCCGATCATTGCCGCCGCGGACCCCAGATAGATGATCGAAGCCCCTTCCGGCGGAGAAAGCTTCGCCGCCATCCTCGTGCACAGGAGCGCTGATCGCACGTTGGCCGCCAGCGATTCGTCGATATGGGAGGCTTTGAGTAGTTGCAGTGGCCTCAGCGAATGCTGGCCGGCACACAGAACCGCTGCGTGGATGGTACGCTTCTCTGACTTCAACTGAGTCGTGGCATTGTCCACCTCAGATTCTTTTGCGGCATCAAACGGCAAAGCGAGGTGTCCGGTGCCGGGTAGATCGGCCACGACCTGATCAAGGCGATCCTTCGTCCTAGCCGTGCAGACCACCGTTCCGCCCTCCTCAGCGAAACGTCGCGCCACTGCCAAGCCGATACCGGATGATGCGCCTGTGACTAGGACCGTGCGCCCCTCAAAGCGCCGCACTGAGCATCTCCCCATCCGGCACAACGGGGTCCAGGTCCGGCACTGAATTTGAGTCCTCAGGCCATCGAATCACTGCCACTCCCCACGTCAGACCGGCACCAAACGAGCACATGAGCGTGCGCGAGCCCGGAAGAATCCGGCGCTGCCGCCATGCCTCAGCTAGAGCGACCGGCGTCGAAGGGCCACTGCTGTTTCCCATGGTTTCCAGGCAGTAGAAGCGCTTCTCGGGCGGTACACGCAAACTTTTATAGATAAGGTCCATCATTGTCTTGTTCGCCTGGTGGAGAACCACCATATCGACATCGTCCGTTGTCAGCTCGAGCTCGCTCAGCGCATCCCGGATCACTTCAGGCACTTTGTAGACCGAAAAGTGAAAAACTGCCGGCCCGTCCATCACCAGATTCTCGTCGGTGCGAACGCAACCGGAACCATCCGTTCTTTCGACCTTCGTCTCGGAACCGCAGGGCATGCGGGAACCGCCGGCTGGAACCAGGAGATGTTTTGCCCCAGAGCCGTCCGTGCCGAGGACGAACCCCTCCAGGCCGTAACCGTTCTTGCAAGGCCCGAGGATCGTCGCTGCGGCCGCATCACCGTGCAGAACAAGCAGACTACGATCTCGCGGGTGAATCAGTTTGGTCAGAGTGTCGGCATTCAGGATAAGAGCATATCGAGCTACGCCGGCTGCGACCATGGAGTGCGCGATGCTCAGCGAGTACGGATACGCGCTACATGCCTGGTTCACGTCAAATGTCGCACAACGCTCACGAAGGCCCAGTTTTCCATGAAGAACGGATGCCGTCGTTGGAATCTTGTAGTCGGGCGTCTGGGAGACGAACATGAGCAGATCGATCAGAGATCGATCAAATCCCATATGGCTAATGAGTCGCTCTCCAGCAGTGAGCGCTAAGTCAGATGCATGCTGTCCGGCTCCGGCCACCCTGCGTTCGCAGATGCCGGACATCTTGATCGCTGAGGCGACCTCGTGACGGCCGAAGCGGCAGGCGATCTCGTCATTGTCGAGTCGTCCTGCCGGCAGCACTGCGGCGAGCCCGAGAATGGAAGTCCCACTACGAACTCTGCCCATTTGCCGAACTCTTCCTCACGAGCTTGAGAATGTCGCCGTAGGTGCGCAGCTTCTGGAGTGCTGCAAGCTCGAAAGGACAACCACTTAAATCGGAAAGGCAGACCATTAGTGACAGCCGTGCCGTGGAGTCATATGCAGCGAAGCCTTCCAACTCCGCTTCCTCGGTCAACTCCTCTGGCGCGGCTTCGAGAATCTCCGCGACTGATTCCCGTATCTCAAGTTCATCCATGCCGCTGGTCTCCAATGCCAACACTCACGATTTCCTTCGGTGCGCGTCGGTCAGGTCCGCACACTGCTCTGGCAGGACATCCTACGACTGTTAGCCCCGGCCGCACCGTGCGAACCGCGTGCGAGTTTGCACCCACTACGGCCCCATAACCGACTGCGACCCCAGGCGTTAGGCTCGCATTCGACCCCAGGAAGGCCTGCTTGCCAATGCGGCATCCGCCGCTGATCCGTGCTCCGGGGCAAATCTGGCTGTAATCCTCCAGGACGCTGTCATGCCCGAGCGACACATGTGTATTGATGATTACGTGATTCCCTACCTGCGCCCTTGGGCAGACAACGCAGCCTGGGGCGATATAGGTGCCTGCACCGATCCTGGCATCGTCCGCCAGAATGACGGAAGGATGCACAAGAGTCGCCGGGCACCATCCGGCAGCCTCCGCAGCACGAGCCAGTGTCTCCCGCGTGTAGTTGTCCCCTACGGCAACAGCAAAAGCGACATTCTGTCCGGCAAATTTCTCGGCAATCTCCTTGATGGTTCCGTGCACGAGATATCGACCGAGCTGCTTCCCGCGCTTTTCCGGCGCGTCGTCGGAGTAACCGAGTATTTGCCATGGCTGACGGGCCGAGCCATTCCGCTCAGCCGCTGCGTTCATCTCTTCGGCGACCCACGCAAACTCGGTTCCTAAGCCACCAGCACCAACGATTACAAGCGTCCGGGTCTGGGTGTTCAAGGAATATGTCACTTACACACCTCCATACCGAGGCGAAGGCCTCCGCCACTTTGGGCAGGTGAGCAGATCGTACCAGACTTCATGGGATTGCCTTCGCTTGTATGATCGTCACTGAAACTCACGTCGTTTTCCGATGAACGCCAAATTGGTCCCGGCGTTCAATACGCCGCTGACTGCGGAATAGGCCCGCATTGCACACCCGAGTTCATTCACCTGCCCCCAAGTCGGGTCATTGATTTTGACATCGAATGTCTTGAGTCTGAAGGCCTGACCGAAAAGATGCTGGATCGTTTTCGGCTCGTAGACGAGTTGGTGGTGAGGCAAGATGATTGCTCCGAAGCGACGGCTATCCAGGGGAATAATCTGATGGAGCAGTGCGGATAACCCTGCCACGTTGGGCACGTCACCGTGGATTCCTCCCTCCGGCATGGAAAATTCACACACTCGCTCGGTGAACAGACGCGGCTCCGTTATGTGTTCAAGAACTTGATGGAAACAGATCATATCGTACCGTCGGTCGATTTCCATCTTAAAGAAATCGCTTAGCTTGATGCGCTCTCCCAGTCGTCGCTGGCCAGTCTCAACTATTCGGGCGTCAATGTTTACACCATGATAATTTACTCCTAGCTTCGTGAACTCAGCACCCAGCTCACCTGCACCACATCCGATTTCGAGCATCGAGAAAGCCGATCGGCCAAGCAGTTGGCGGTACGACTGATACCGTCGCTGAGCGAGAGTGGCATATCGTTTCACCTGTGCCGGAGTTGTCTGCAGCAGCATATCTGAATAGCACTCGTCCGTCGTGATTGATGCCGGTCCGGACGACGGCGATTCCAGGCTGACAACTGGATCACAGAACCAGAATCCGCATGCCCGGCACCGATACAGGGTTGTGGCCGGAAACGCGTGCTTAGGTCTCGCATGGTCCGATCCGCAGACACGGCACGAGTCAGAGATGGAATCGAACGATGAGACAAACGGCCTGTTTCGGTGGCGCATGCGGCAGACAGATCACGTAAGCGGATCCGGAGTCGATGGTAAAGATTGCAGTGTCGGCCCTCCTGTTTGGGACCGAACGGATGCATGCGATCAGGACAACTCGTCTGCGGGAGGATGAAGATTAAGATGTTGGCTTTTGTTACGGTCTAATGCGGGTCGGTTTCCAATGTAGATCCGAGAAACTCGGGCATGGTGGCATGGCCATCCTGGGTGATGCCCTCGCGCC
>OCTA010002520.1_pt1 | contig 16598 bp, 17 predicted proteins | sample 1538991 | NCBI WGS metagenome assembly OCTA01 (sample SAMEA3539302, study PRJEB22396) | soil metagenome | biome: tundra; feature: field; material: soil | place: USA | collected 2010-05 | depth 0.15 m | reverse complement strand
GCAAGCTGACGGCCACGTCCGTCTTCGAATACATGCGGATCTGCTCAAAGGCTGCCTCCAGCAGGCGCTCGAAGTGGATCCATCCAATGCTGGCGCGAACGATGCCCGGCGGATCGTAGAGCAGCTCCTCGGGCGGCTCTCGGGACGCGAAGCGGATCAGAATGCGGCTCAACTGATCGACGCAGTTGATGGCGGTGGTGGGGTCGTTGACGGCGGGCGAGATCGCCTTCAACGCAATATCGACAATCTGCAGGACGCCAAATTCCGCGTCCTGCTGCAACGTTCTGGTCGGGCCGAAGTCGAACGCGGCAAGCAGCCCGGCGGTTCCTTCGGGGGGCAGGCGGTTCCCCTTTGAGACCATCATCAGTGGGATTCCCGCCGGAACAAAGTGGCCGGCCCGCCGCAGAACGCGGATGCTGACGTGGTAGTGCTTCGCAAGGGCGACCAGGCGTCGCGTATCGATGAAGCGTATGTAGCCGGAAACATCGCTCGAAACGGCCGCCTCGCTCAGGTCGGGTCTGAGCGATTCTGCATCCTTCAGGCGGTTCGGCCGGTGTGGCCCGGGCATCATCTCATCGATCATGGCTTCCGTTTCTTCCGCGATTCTGTCGACGATGTGATTGACACTGATGGCCTGCGAGATGTGGTGAATGAAAAAGAGCAGCAAACCGACGCAGACCAGCGCCAGCGCCATCGCGCCCATGACGGTGGCCACCGGCGCGAAGGGGTGAGGGAGCGAGCGCGCCGCCGGAAGCGCCGCCATGCAGTACGAGAAGGTGCCGAGGAAGATACCGAGCGTCCATTGCGTCACGCGGTCCCTGGAGAAGCTGACGATGATGCGCGGGGAGAACTGCATCGATGCCAGGGTGAGCGTCATCAGCAGGATGGCGAACACGATGGACACCACCGTCATGATGGAGGCGGCGATGCCCGCCAGAATGACCTGGGCGACTTGCGGGTCGGCGTGCGAGGGGAATAGGACGGTGGGCACCCAGGCGCTGGCGGCCGGGAACTCCTCTTCCAACCACGACAGGAATGCGCCCGCGCAACCCAACGCCAGCGCGATTGTCAGCGGGCGAACCAAAAAGCCGCCACGCAGGTTATACGTAGCGTGGCGAAGCATCAACGGCAGGCTCTTTTTCACGGCTTTATCTGTTCAAGTGTAGTGGATCGGACCCACGCGTACAAAGCAAAAAGGGGAAACTGGATCGGTGTCGATCCAGGAGGACCTTCCAGAAGACCTACCGGGGAGCGGTGAGGAGAGGGACCGCCGCTTCCGGCGTAAGAACCCTGACGCGCGACCCGTGAAACCCTTTTGGATCCCGCGTCACCACGACGTCGCAACCGGCGGAACCGGCTGCGGCAGCCGCGACCGAATCTTCGAAATCCAGCGAGGGCAGTTCCAGAGCCTCTCGAATTACGGTTCCGTCCACCGGAGCTATGCTGAAAACCCGAAGAAGAGCGGCGATGACACGCTTCGCTTTTGGGCTGCCCCGTTCCTTGCGGACCAGGTTGTGAATCGTGGTTATCGCATGAGCGGCCAGGAAACCCTCTGCCAGGCCCGATTCGACCGCCGCCCAAACCGCCGCGCTCGCTTCCACATGCGGCTCGCGGTCCAGCAGAACATCGAGTACCACATTGACGTCAAGCAGTACCTTCATCGGTATTCACCGGTCAGGTGCTTTCTGTATTCCTCCCGGCCGGCATTCTTTAGAATTCCGCGGACCGAGCGGAGAATCGGCGTGGCCGTGCGTTCGCCCGGCGGCGACGAAACCGATGCCAGGTAGGACTCCACCATCCGCGAAACCGAGATGCCCCGCTCCCTGGCGTACCGCTTCGCACGCGAGACGACCGATCGATCCACGCTCAGCGTCAGTTTGGACATAGTGTACGTATTATCTCAAACGTAATTGTACGTAACGCTCCAGGGTCAGCCCCGGTTGAGTTCGAAGACCGTAATCTCCGGCGGCGCGCCGATGCGGATGGGCACGCCGATGGTGCCAATGCCTCGGTTGACGTAAAGCTGGCCGCCGGGTTTTCCGAACAATCCGGCCACGTAGGGAGTCACCAGGCGGCTGGGCGCAATCTCCGGGCTGATGAACTCGAGCGCGGCCTGGCCGCCGTGCGTGTGCCCCGCCAGGCTCAGGTCGATGCCGAGTTCTGCCGCGCGGTCGAAGGTGTCGGGATTGTGGCTGAGCAGAATGTTAACGCGGTCCGGGTCGATCAGCGGGTCAATGCCCTCAAGGAAACGCCGCACGACGCCCTCGCTTCTCGACCCCATGGCCCGCTTGCTGGTGTAGTCGATTCCCATCAGGTTGAGCGATTCGCCCTGGGTGGCGACCGCGACGCTCTCGTGGCGCAGGATCCGTATGCCGGCCTGCCTGAACAACAGCGTGATGGAATCTTCAACCCTGGCCCACGCATCGTGATTGCCCAGGCAGCCAAATACGCCGAACGGCGCCGTCAGGCCGGAAAGCGCCTGGACGACGGCCTGCTGGGTCGCCGGATCCCAAGTGACAAAATCGCCCGTCAGCACGGTGAGATCGGGCTTGAGCGCGTTGGCGATTGCCACGTATTTCCGGATTTGGTCCTGCGTCATGAACGGCCCGATGTGAATATCGGAAAGTTGCGCGATCCGGAAGCCTTGGAATGCCCTGGGGAGGCGCGCCAGGTGGATGGGTTGGCGGGTGATTTCCAGGTTGAGCCGCCCCAGGAACAACCCATAGGCTCCGGCGGCGAAAGGCGCGGCGGCTACCGCGTTCGCCGTGCGTCGCAGAAAGACGCGCCGCGGCAGCGACTCGATCTCAGGCGCCCGAGTTCGAGCCGCCAGTTTCCGCGCGGCCCAAACTGGCGCGTGGACGATGGATACGCCAATCCAGAAGAGCATCAGAACGAGAAAGGAGACCAGGGAACACGCGATCCACCAGGTGAACGGCGCGCCTAGCAGGACTTCGCCGGGCGTCAGGTAGATTGGGGTATGCCTGCCGTTCAACCATCCCACGTTGAAGGCCAGCATGAGAAAATACACAGCCAACGCCGTCCCGCCCAGCGCCAGGCTTGCGGATGTTTTCCGGAAGGCTTTCCGGATCCGGACGCTCGCCCGCCAGAACCAGTAGAGTTGGCTCACGCAGAGAATCGACAGGATGACGCCGAAGATTGAAAACATTCCCGTTCGTTCCGCAGAGTGCAGGCGAGGTTACGTTCACACTGCGCGCACGCAACCGCTGATTCCAATTTAGCGTGAAAGCCCGCCCCACGCTGGGCTGGCGCCTTGACCCTGTGGATTTGTCCAGTGGCCGCGGGCCGGGCATGCCCGGCCCCTACAGCGGGCGCTACGCGCCGCCGCGGCCGCCACGGCCGCCGGCGGGTTGCGGTTTGGGTAGCGGCTTGCGCGGGAGCTTCTCGGGACGCGTGGCCGCATTGTAGACGAAAGACGCTTCGATGGCCGCCATCTGAAGCACGTCGGCCCGCTGAATACGGTCGTACACATCCATGTTGGTGTGGTGTGTCCGGGTTTCGTAGTCCATCGGGTCCTGAATGAACTGGAAACCGGGCAGGCCCACGGCGTCGAACGACTGGTGGTCTGTGCCGCCGGTGTTGCGGACCGTCACCGTGTCCGCGCCTAGGTCCTTGAACGGCGCCAGCCACGCTTCGAAAATCGGCTTCACCATGTCGTTGCCTTGCGTGTAGATGCCACGGATTTTCCCTGTGCCGTTATCGATATTGAAGTAGCCCGCGAACTTGTCGTGCTCGGGGGTGGTCTTCATGACCTCGGGGTCGGCGAAGTGCGCTTTGACGTAAGCCTTCGATCCGTAGAGCCCCTCTTCCTCGGCGCCCCAAAGACCGATGCGGACGGTGCGGTCCATCTTGAGGTTGAGCGTCTTCAGGATGCGCATGACTTCGATGGCGACCGCGCTGCCCACGGCGTTATCGGTGGCGCCCGTGCCATAGTGCCATGAATCGAGATGCCCGCCGACCATGACGACCTCATCCTTCTTGACCGCTCCGGGAATCTCGCCGGCCACGTTGAACGAATCGGGGTTGTCGTCGATGTACCGCGCCCTCACTTCGAACTGGAGTTTCACCGGGACGGGCGGATTGTGCGTGACCAGCCGCGCGATGCGGTCGTACTGCTCGGTCGAGAGGATGACCGTGGGCACGTTGTCCTTGGACTCCTGGTTCGCCCCGCCTCCCACGACGGTCCCGCTCTCGAAGGAGCTGGAGTTCTGAACGACGACGAGAACCTGCTCGGCCTTCATGAAAGTGGCGAGGTTCGCTTGAAACTGCCGCCGCTCCTCCCTGGTCATGGCAGGCTGGCCAGGGGCCCCCGGCCCGCCACGTCCGCCGCGGCCCGCGCCGGGGATCGGGAACGCAGCGATTTCGGCCAACTGCTCGGCCGAGTAGCGCGTGAACAGAGGGGTGGTGGGCGGCGCCAGATCGCGCGCAGCCGACATCAGGACCATTTTGCCTTTCAGTTTGCCCTTGAACTTCTCCATGTCGGCCGACGTCTGGATTGTCGCCATCACCGCATCGCCAGTCACCACGCCATCGGTGCCCGGGGTCCACGCCACGGGCGCGCCGATCAGCGGCGAATAGGCCGGCTCCAGCATGTGGCCGGAGTAGAAGCTGTACGTCCAACCACGGCCGAACGGCCCCCACTTCTCCTCATGCGGATTGGTTACGCCAATCTCCTGAAGCGTCTTGACGCACCAGTCGCCGGCGCTCTGAAAGCCCGGCGAACCAGCCAGACGAGGTCCATTGACGTCGGTCAGGTAGAACAGGTAGTCCATGGCCTTGGAGTTGTTGAACGCCTCCGCCTTGATCTGGTTTACGACGGAGAGGTCCACTCGCTCCTGAGCGATAACAAGCATCGGAACGAGCAGAAGAAGCACGCTACAAAGAAGTCTTCGAGACATAGGCGCCAATTGCCAGAGCATATCACACTGCTTTCTCCGAAACGGCACGAGGCGGTAGAATACAAGTATGGCCAGAGGTTGGGAACGCGAGCCGGCGGCGGCGGCCGGCTTGGCCAAGGACCGTCGCCACGCCGTTCCGGGAAATACGCCCGATTCCGATAAGCTCCAGTTGATCCGCAAGAAGGAGTCGATCCAGCTCTCCCGCGTCAGGGTGATCAGGGAATTGAAGTCCGCGCAGAATCCGCGCTACAAAGCCCTGATGGTCAAGACCCTGGCGGATCTGGACGCGCAACTGTCGACCTTCAAAGCCGATTAGCGAAGCCACCGCCGGGCGCCTGGATCGAGGCTCCCGCGCGACGACGCCGTGCGGATTTGCAGGCGGGCGGACGATTAGCAAACTTCCCGCTGGAGTTACGCGAGCAGCGCCGCGTGGCCTATGCCGGCAGGTAGGTTCGAAGCAAGCGTGCATCGCCCTCGGCCCGGATTTCGGGCTGTTCGCCGGTTTCGGGCAGCAGCCAGACCTCGCCGGGGTGGAACGCTTCCAGGCCAATCCGCCCGCGGCCTTCGATCGCGATCCACATCTGGCACTTCTCGGGCGTGGGAGCGATTCGCTCGCCCGCTTTCAGTTGCGCCAGCTCGGTCGCGAAATATTTGCAGCGCGCCAACTCGTCGCGGCCAGGAGCCAGCGGCTTCGGCTGCACGACGCCGGGGTGGACGCCCAGGTCTGAGATGGGAATGGCTTTCTCCACGTGCATCTCGCGCGCGCGGCCGTAATCCCACAGGCGATAGGTGATGTCCGTGTTCTGCTGGATCTCGTAAAGCACGAGGCCCGCGCCGATGGCATGCACCGTGTGCGCGGCGCTAAACATCGTATCGCCGGGCTTCACCGGGACCCAATTCAGCAATTGCTCGATTTCTCCCGTCCGCGAGGCTTGCCGCAGCCGCTCGCGGGTGATGGGCTCGCGGAACCCTACTGCGATGGACGCGCCCGGATCGGCCTCCAGGATGTGCCACATCTCCGTCTTCCCGGCCGGCCCGTCCTCGCCGTCCGCCGGATGCACTTGCACCGAAAGCCGCTCGCTGGTGAACAGCAGCTTGACCAGGATGGGAAGCTCGTGGCCGCCAAGGTACCAGACCTCGCCGATGGGCGTTTCCGAATTCGGGAACCAGGGGGCGAGGCGCGTCTTGCCCCACACCTTTTCGCGAAAGGAGGGAGTGAGGCGGATTGGATCTGCCATTGATCTCCTAGGAATGTTCGACGATGAATCGATGAATGCGGTCGAGCCCGCGCTCCAAGTCGGGCATGGATGCGGCGTAGCTGATGCGGATGTGCCGGTCCGTGCCGAAGGCCTCGCCCGGAACGGCGGCGACGTGCGCATCCTCGAGCAGCCGCCCGGCCAGTTGGAGAGTGTTCTCCATGCCGCTCTTCCCCAGCGCGACGCCCACGTTTGGATAGACGTAGAATGCGCCGCGCGGCTCGGCGCACGTTACGCCGGGGATGGCCCGCAGGCGCTGGACCACGAAGTCGCGGCGGCGCCGGTATTCGGCGAGCATGACGGCCACGGAATCCTGCGGGCCGCTCAGCGCCTCCACCGCGGCTTTTTGAGCGATTGAGTTTGGGTTGGACGTCGAGTGGCTTTGGAGCTTAGTCATGGCCGTGACGATGGGCGCAGGCGCCAGACCAAAGCCGATGCGCCAACCGGTCATGGCGTACGTTTTCGAAAGCGAGCCCGCCACCAGCACGGTTTCCTTGGCGCCGGGCAGCGAGGCGGCCGAAAACGGCGCGCTATCGTACAGAAAATGGCAATAGCACTCGTCGGTCATCAGGTAGATGCCGCGCTCCGAGGTGAGACGGACAATCTTCTCGAACTCGCCGCGATCCACCACCGCGCCGCTCGGATTCGCCGGTGAGTTGACAATCGCCATCTTGGTGCGTTCGTTGAGATACGGCTCGACCATCGCGGCTGTGAGCGCGAAGCCGTTGGCCTCGTCGGTATCGACGAAAACGCACTTGCCTCCCGCGTAATTCACGACGTCTTTGTAGGTCACCCAATAGGGGGCCGGGATCACCACCTCGTCGCCGGGGCCGACCAGCGCCTGCGTAAGCTGGAAAACGACGTGCTTACCGCCGACCGTAACAATGCATTCGTCCGGCTTATAGGCGGTACCGAAATCCCTGGCGTGCGAATCGCAGATGGCCGTCTTCAGCTCCAGCGTGCCGGCGGCGGCGGTGTACTTGGTGAAATTCCGTTCCAGCGCGAGTATGGCCGCCTGTTTGATATTGGCGGGGGTCGGGAAATCCGGCTCGCCGGCCCCGAAATCGACAACGTCCACGCCCCTCGCGCGAAGATTTTCGGCGTCCGCGGCCACCTTCATGGTCGACGACACGCTGATGGAAGAGATACGTTCCGCTATGCCGTTTACGGCTACCTTCATGAGTCCCCTCAAACTCCCTTTTGCGTGAATTTCGGAATCCGCTCGCGCATGCGCGCCTCAACCAAAGGCGGCGCCAGGCCGGCGATGTTCCCCCCCAGACTGAAAACCTCCTTTACCAGACGTGAACTGATGAAGGAAAACGCTTCGTTGGCCATCAGGAACACGGTTTCGACGCCGGGACAAAGCCGCCGGTTCATCAGCGCCATCTGCAATTCGTACTCGTAATCGGAAATCGCCCGGATGCCGCGCAGCAGCACCGTCGCCGAACGGGAGGCCGCATAATCCACCAGCAGGCCGTCGAAGGAATCCACCTCCACGTTCGGGTAATCGCACACCACCTCGCGGAGCATCTCCGCGCGTTCCTCCACCGAAAAGAGCGGCTCCTTGCGCTCGTTTCGCAGAATGGAGACGATGAGCCGGTCGAACAGCCGCGAGCCGCGCTGGATCAGATCGAGATGACCGTTCGTAATCGGGTCGAAGGACCCGGGGTATATTGCGATAGTACTGCCGATCTCGTGCGGCTGGCTATTGTTCACTTTCTCGACCGGGTTACTCACAATTCTAGCGGAAACGGTGGGGCGGCGGAGCGGCCCATATTACAATCAATTCGAGGCCTTGTGAATCAACGAAGAATCCTGGTTACCGGCGGGGCGGGTTACATCGGCTCCCACACGGTGCGCCTGCTGCTCGAGCAGGGCTACGACGTCGCGGTGGTGGACGATCTCTCGAAGGGACACCGTCACAACGTCCCCGCGGACAAACTGTACGAGCTGAACATCTCGAACGGCGGCGCTCTGGCCGAGCTCATGCGCCAGAGGCGCTTCGACGCCGCCATCCATTTCGCCGCGTTCGCCGAAGTCGGCGAATCGATGCGCGAGCCGGCGCGCTACTTCCAAAACAACGTGGGCGGCTCGCTCTCGCTGATCGCCGCCATGGTCGAGGCGGGCGTGAAGCACATCGTGTTCTCGTCCACGGCGGCCGTGTATGGCAATCCGCATGCCACGCCGATCCGGGAGGATTTCCCCATCCAGCCCGTAAACCCGTACGGCGAATCCAAAGCGATGGTGGAAACGATGCTGCGCTGGTTCGATGAGATCCACCACCTGACGAGCGTTACCCTGCGTTACTTCAACGCCGCCGGCGCCGATCCCGAAGGGCGGCTGGGCGAGGAGCACGACCCGGAATCGCACCTGATTCCACTCGTGCTGCGAGCCGTCATGACGGGCCAGCCGGTCACGGTTTTCGGTAACGATTACGACACGCCGGACGGCTCCTGCATCCGCGACTACATTCACGTGAACGACCTGGCGCAGGCGCACATTCTGGCCTTGGAGCGCCTGTGCGGCGGCGGCGCGTCGGACCGTTTCAACGTCGGCACGGGAACGGGGCACACGGTGATGCAGGTGATCGGCGCGGCGGAGGAAGTCACCGGCCAAAAGGTTCCGTATGTCATGGGCCGGCGGCGTCCGGGGGACCCGCCGAGCCTGGTCGCCGGCGCGGACAAACTGCGCGGCGCGCTGGGCTGGAAGCCGCAATACGCGGACCTGCGGACGATCATCGATCACGCGTGGAACTTCGCTCGGAAGCACGCGGCGAAATAGAAAAAGCACCGCCGGCAAAGACCGGCGGCGGTACTGGGCCGCCCACCGGCGGCGTAGGGGTCGGGCATGCCCGACCCCAGGGCCGAGGTTATTTCGCGGAGTTCGCGGCGTTGACGACGTCCTCGTAGTACTTTTCGTATTGCGGAATGATCCTGTCGCTGCAGAACCGTGCGGCGGCGTTCCACCGGCCGGCTTTGGACATGCGGTAGTGCAGACTCTCGTCGGACAGGAGCGACGCCACGCGCGCCGCTTGCCCCTGGATATCGCCGACGGCCTCCAGAAACCCGTCTTCGCCGTGGGTGATTAACTCGGGCACGCCGCCGACATTGGTGGAGACCGGGACGACGCCGCATGCCATCCCCTCCAGCGCCGCCAGGCCGAAGGATTCCAATTCGCTCGGCAACAGGAGCACGTGAGCCAGCGGAATCAGCCGCTCCACGTGGTTCTGCTTGCCGAGAAACGTAACGTGGCGGTCCAGCTTCAGTTGATGCGCCAGATGCTCGGCGGCGCCGCGGTCCGGTCCGTCGCCCGCCATCAGCAGGTGCGCGGGGACGCTCTTGCGAACTTCGGCGAGGATGCGGATGCAGTCCGTGACGCGCTTCACGGGACGGAAGTTGGAAAGGTGAATCAGCAGTTTCTCGCCGGCCGGGGCATAAGCCGCGGCGCCGGTCTTCCGGTTATCGGGATGGTAGAGCTCGCAGTTGACGAAGTTGGGGATGACGCGGATCTCGTTCGACGACCCGAAGACTTCCACCGTCTGCCGCCGCAGGTACTCGCTGATCGCGCTGACGCCGTTCGAGCGCTCGATGGAGAACTTCGTGATCGGAAAGTAGGTGGCGTCGGAGCCCACCAGCGTGATATCCGTCCCGTGCAGCGTGGTGACGAAGGGCAGGCGCCGGTGGGGGGCCAGCATCTGCTGCGCCAGGAGCGCGGAGATGGAATGGGGGATGGCGTAGTGAACGTGCAACAGGTCGAGATCGTAGGACTCGGCCACGTCGGCCATGCGCGCCGCCAGCGCCAGGCTGTACGGCGGATATTGGAAGAGCGGGTAGGTGGAGACCTCCACTTCGTGGTAATGAATGCGCGGAATCCCCGGGTCGAGGCGAATCGGGTTGGCGTAGCTGATGAAGTGGACCTCGTGGCCGCGGCCGGCGAGTTCCATCCCCAGTTCCGTCGCGACGATGCCGCTGCCGCCGTAGGTGGGATAACAGGTGATGCCGACGTTCATTGGGCCTCCTGGAGATCGAGTTGCGGAATCGTCATGGCAGCGGAACCCTGAACCTGAGCCCCACGCCGCGGCCGGGCCGCGAATCCAGCAGCATGTCGGCGTTCAAGGATCGCGCGCGGCGCTTCAGACTGGCCGGGCCCAGCCGCAGGAGTTCGAGTTCCTCCAGGGTATAGGCGCCGGAAAATCCGAACCCGTGGCCGTTGTCGTCCACCGAGATCTCCAGGCCGCCGCCGGTCTTCTCCATTGCCACGGCGACGCGAGTGGCCCCGGCGTGCTTCTGCACGTTGTGCAGCGCCTCGCGCAGCATCTGAAGAACTTCCAAGGTCATCTCCCGCGGCAACCCCACGGGCGTGTTCGAGCCCAGGAAAGCGACGGGAATGCCGCTTTCCTTCTGGAACGTCTCGGCCGCGCGGCGGGCCGTGGCTACCAGATTGGCGCCGTCCACCTCCGCCGGGCGCATGCTGTGGAGGAAGGCGCGCAGATCGCGCACCTGCGATTGCGCCAGCGCCTGCAACTGGTTGAGGTCCTCCAGGCCGGCGCTGAAATCGCGCTCCAGCAGCTTGCGGAGAATCTCCAGGCGCATTTGCAGGCTGATGAAGCTCTGCAGCGGGCCGTCGTGAAAGTCGGAGGCGATCCTCTGGCGCTCCAGCTCGCGCGCCTTCTCCGCGTCGTTGCGCGCTTCTTCCAACTCTCCTTGCAGCGCGGCGATCCGTACGCCCTGGCGGCGCTTGTTCACCGCGAAGCCGCAGGCCAGCGCTCCGGCCACCACAACCACGCGCTCCACCATCCGGAGGGCGGGGTTGGGAAGCGCGGCGCAGATGACGATGCCCACCAAAGCGACCACCAGTACTTCCCAGGGGCCGTAAGACACCAGCGCCTCGGTCAAGAGGTACAGAAAGAAGAGGGAAATGAGCCACAGCAGGCGCTCGGGGCCGTAGCTCGCCAGCACCATGAAATAAATCGTATCCACGACCAAGGCCAGCAGCCCCAGCATGCCGCTCTGCCGGAAACCGCCGACGGCCAGCGCCAAGGCACAAACCAGGAACAGCCCCAGCACCGCGAACAGAACCGCGCCACCCTGCGGCGCCTGGCGGTAGAACGCGATCAGTCCGGCGCCCGCGAACAGGGCCCGCGCGCAGGCGATGTAGCGCGCCCAGGCGAATTTCGGTGGAAACAGCACGGCATCACTTCCGATAGAGGAACAGCGTGTGGCTGCGCCCTTCGCCATCGTCGGCGATGTTCTGGGACTTCTCCGGCGTCCAGTTCGAGAACTCGAAATCGTGCGACACCACGCGGGCGCCTTTCTTCAGTTGCCGGTCGAGCAGCGGCTGGACCTTGTCGATGAAGCCGGGAAGCAGGTACACCGTCACCAGGTCCGCGGAATTGTAATTCTGCTTGAGGAGATCGCCATTGACGATGCGCGCGGTTTTCTCCAGCCCGAGCTTCCGGATCTTGTCCGTGCTCAACTTCCAGAGGTCCTTGTCCAGCTCCACGCCCACGGCCTCGGCGTGGAACTTCTGGGCGGCCATGATGACGATGCGGCCGTCGCCCGACCCCAGATCGAACATCTTTTCGCCGGCCTTCAACCCGCCCAATTGCAGCATCTTTTCGACGACCGTCTCCGGCGTCGGATAATATGGCGCGAGCTTTTCGGCATCGCCGCCTTGCGCCACGGCGACGCCGCAACCGAGCACCGCGAGAAAACAGAGTCTACGCATAACCGGGCTCGTACTCAATTTAGCATCTTGCGTCTTTGGAGACCCCGCAGTTTTCCACCAGATTGTGGAAAAGCCTGTGGAAATCCGGCGGGACGACGGGCTAACCCTGCGTGCGGTAACACGCCTGTAACGTTATGCACCTGGGTTCAGCAATCGGCTCACGGGCGCCAGAGACCGTCGGCGGTACTCATAGCCGGATCTTGTCCAGCGGCGCACCGCGGCGGCATATCTCACACTGGGCGGCGTCGGCGTAGTAATGGGCGTCCAGCTTGGCGAGGTAATAGGTGGGGAGCGGCTCGAAGGTGATGGTGGTGGGCGTCGGCTGGTAAACCACGACGGCCAGCGCGATTACGGAGGCCCCGTGCGACTCCAGAAGCTGCTTCAGCTCCTTCAGCCTGCTGCCGGTGCGCAGAATATCGTCGACCATGATCACCTGCTCGCCCGGGCGCGGCGCCAGATATTGGCGGAAGCGGAGCGGCTCGGCGTCGTGTTCGCGCTCGGCCCAGTACACCTGCTTCGCCCGCAACGCCTCGCAGACGCCGAAGGCCACGGGCAGCCCCCCCGTGGCCGGCGCCACGATGGAAACCTCCGGCGCCACCGCGCGGAGTTCGGGGTTGGCCCTTAACAGGCGGCTCAACCCGACCGAGAGCATGCGCTGATGCTGGTAGTAGCGCAGCGCCAGGGGAACCTGGAGGTATCCGTCCGAATGCAGGCCGTTGGGGTATTCGAAATGTCCGGTGCGGAGCGCGCCGGTCTCGCGCAGGACGGCGACGACCTCGTCTTGAGTCGGAATGAGGTGCATGAAATCAGCCTTTCAATTGGCTCCGCGGCCGGTGAGCACGCGGGGAATGGTGCGCAGCAATATCTTCCAGTCTAGCGCCAGGGACCAGTTGTCGATGTACTGCATGTCCATCTTCATCCAGGTCTCGAAATCGACGGCGTCGCGGCCGGAGATCGCCCAGATGCACGTCAGCCCGGGCCGCATGCGCAGCCGGCGGCGCTGCCACCGCTTGTATTGGTCGACTTCGCCGGGAACGGCGGGCCGCGGCCCCACCAGCGACATGTCGCCGCGCAGCACGCTCCACAATTGCGGCCACTCGTCGATGGAGAACTTGCGCAGGTAACGGCCGATGGGGGTCAGGCGCGGGTCGTCTGGAATTTTGAACGCGGTCTCGCGGGTGCTGAGGTGCTCCAGCGCGGGCTTGAGATCCTCCGCGTTCTGGCACATGGAGCGGAACTTGTAGAAAAGAAAGCGCCGGCCGTTCAACCCGCAGCGCACCTGGCGGAAGATCGCGGGCCCCGGCGAGGTCAGCTTGATCAGCGCGGCGATCACCGCCATGAAGGGGGTGAGCAGCGCCAATCCAACCGCCGCGAGCACCACGTCGGTGACGCGCTTCACCAGCAGCCGGATCTCGTCGTCGGGAGCGGCGGAAAAGGTGAGCAGGGGCGTATCGCCAAAACGGTCCAGGGACACCGTGCTGTTGACGTGCGGGAAGAAGTCCACCGCCACGCGCGTGCGCACGCCTTCTTCGTCGCACAGCAGGAACACTTCTTCGAGGTCCGCCAGGCGGTCGCTGCCCACGGCGAAAACGATTTCGTCCACAACATGGCGCCGCAGAATGGCAGGCAACTCGCCGATGGGGTATACCTTATAGATCGAGCCGAGCGCGATTTCGGCGGGGATCGCGGCCGTCGCCGGGCCGGTCTGCTCGCTGAGAAAGCCGGTCAGCCGCACGCCGTATTCGGCAAAGCGCTCGATCGCCTGCGCCATGCGGACCGCGCGTTCGCCGGTTCCCACCACCATGACGTAGTGTGGGGCGGCGAATTCGCGCCGAACCAGGCCCGTCATCCGTCCGGCCGCCAGCCGGAACAGCATCAGGAAGACCCACGCATAAGCGCAGAACAGGACCACAAAGGGGCGGCTGATTGCCGGGTCAAGCCGCAGAACATACTGGAGCAGCGCGACGCAGGCCGCGCCGCCGGCGCATTGGCGAGCCGAATCCCGCAACACGATGCGCGGATGCCATGAATCGAGCTTCTCGTACACCGCAAGCCAGAGACCGATCGCCACCCAGGCGAATATCGAAAAACCCAACACCAGGATCTTGCGGTCCGGCTCCATGTAAAACTGCTGCTTGAGATGCAGAAGGGCGCGCGTCTCATAAGCCGCCGCGAAGGCCAGCCCGATCAGGACAATGTCCGATAGCGCGAACAAAACACGCGATTTACGCTGGCGGCTAAACACTCGGAACTCAGCATATCACGCGGCGCTCCCCCCCAACCCGCCTACGGTCAGCAACACAGGCAAGCGCGCCGAGCCCCCGGCGAATCGAAGACCATCACGCTGGCGCTTAGCAACGCGGCAACAGTTCGATAAGTGGGCAGGCGAATCGCCTGCCCCACCATGGAAACGCTCCTGCTAGAGTCTAATTCTCATGAGAATCCTCGCCGTGCGAGTGCACTACCTGGATTTGGTGGCTTAGGTGGGGCAGGCGATTCGCCTGCCCGTGCAAACATGCTCGAATACCGCAGGAGACTGCCGCATTTCCAGCCCGACGATGCCTACCTCTTCGTCACTTGGCGGCTCTGGGGATCTCTCCCTGCCAACCGGCAAAAGGCAACCTACCCCACGCCCGGCCACGCCTTCGTAGCCACCGATCATACCCTCGACCGCCGCGGCTCTGGCCCATTATGGCTGAAGGACGCTCGGATTGCCGTTCTCATCGTCCAGGCGATCCAAATCGGAGAACGCGATAAGCCTTCGATGAGCTCTGCGCCTGGGTTGTGATGCCGAATCACATGCACCTGCTCATCCAGCCCAAGGCCGATCTCCCCGTGATCGCACGCTGGCTAAAGGGATCGACCGCGCGCGGCGCCAACCAACTGCTGGAGCGCACCGGACAACCGTTCTGGCAGGACGAATCGTACGATCATTGGGTAAGGGACGGCAACGAGTTCGTCCGCATCTGCCGATACATCGAAGACAACCCGGTGACCGCGGGCCTGACCGGTTCCGCGGAGTTTTGGCCGTGGTCGAGCGCCGGCTGGCGGATGAAACAAGAGTAGCGGCAGGCGCTAAACTGCCAACCCGGCGCGACCTGGCGCACAGGACACTCGGCCGGGCGTTACCAGTGCTTCCGCCAGGGCCTTTCGCGTTATACTACCCACTGATACTCAGAGCGTTGGAAAGTCCCGAATGAGCACCACGCAGGCTATTCCCACAGGCCGGCGCGAACAGGCCGAACTTGCGCACCAATGCCTTTATTACATGAGCTTGATGCGCCAGATGGAGGACCGCATCGAGCGCAAGCTCTACCGCCAAGGTAAGATCGTGGGCGGCGTGTATGTGGGCCGCGGGCAGGAAGCTATTTCGACGGGCGCCGCGCTTCTGGCGGACCCTGGCGATATCCTGTTCCCCACGCATCGCGACATGGCCGCATACCTCATTCGCGGCATTCCGGCGGGCCGCATTCTGGCGCAGTACATGGGTCGCGCCGATGGTGTCACGCGCGGACGCGACGCCAATATGCACATGGGCGATCTCAAGCTCAATCTCGTGGCCATTATCAGCGCGCTGGCCGCCACCGTGCCCGTGGCCGCGGGAGCGGCGCTGGCGCTGAAATACCTGGGTAGAAAGAACGTCGCCATGTGTTGGTTCGGCGAAGGTTCCACCAGCCTCGGCCATTGGCACGAAGGCATGAACCTCGCCTCCGTGCAGAAACTGCCGGTGGTCTGGATCTGCAACAACAACCAGTACGCGTATTCCACGCCCATGGCCGCCCAGATGGCCTGCGCCAACGTGGCCGATCGCGGGCCGGCGTACAACATTCCGGCCGAAATCGTCGACGGCAACGACGTTCTGGCCGTCCAGGAAGCCACGCGGCGCGCCCTGGAGCACGTGCGCGCCGGCAACGGTCCCTACCTGCTCGAATGCAAGACGTTCCGCATGGCCGGCCACTCCGCGCACGATGCCGCCCACTACGTGCCGCCGAGTCTGTTCGACGAATGGGGCAAGCTCGATCCCATCGCGCGCCTGGAAGCCCGCATGACGGCCGAGGGTTGGGCCGAGCGGGACGAGATCGACGCCCTTCACGCCGCCGTCCGTAAAGAAGTGGACGAGGCCGTGGCATTCGCCGAGGCCAGTCCCTACCCCGATCCGGCAACCCTGACCGATGGCGTGTACGAGAGCGAATAGCCATGTCCACCACCTACCTGGAAGCGATCCGCCAAGGCCTCTGGGAGGAAATGGAGCGCGACCCCAACGTCTTCCTGCTCGGCGAAGACATCGGCGTCTACGGCGGCGCCTTCAAGGTGACCGACGGCTTTTACGAGCACTTCGGCGAAAAACGCGTTGTGGATACGCCCATCTCGGAAGCCGCCATTGTGGGAGCGGCCATCGGAGCCTCCTACATGGGCCTGCGGCCGGTGGCGGAAATGCAGTTCGCCGATTTCATTAGCTGCGCCTTCGACCAGATCGTCAACTTCGCCGCCAAATCCCGCTACCGCTGGGGGGCAGCCGTACCCATCGTGGTGCGCGCGCCTTCGGGCGGCGGCATCCACGGCGGCCCGTTCCACTCCCAGAACCCCGAGATGTGGTTCGTCCGCACGCCCGGACTGAAAGTGGTGGCCCCCGCCACGGCGTACGATGCCAAGGGCCTCATCAAATCCGCCATCCGCGATAACGACCCGGTGCTCTTCT
>OCTA010002519.1_pt1 | contig 16600 bp, 14 predicted proteins | sample 1538991 | NCBI WGS metagenome assembly OCTA01 (sample SAMEA3539302, study PRJEB22396) | soil metagenome | biome: tundra; feature: field; material: soil | place: USA | collected 2010-05 | depth 0.15 m | reverse complement strand
CGCCATGATGATGAAAATCTCGCCGCAGGAGGTGGCGATCTCCGGCGCGCCGCCGCCGCCGGGCAGCCGCACCTTCGGCTTGTCGTAGGGGCCGACCACCGTGGTGTTGAGGTTGGCGTATTTGTCGATCTGCGCGCCGCCCAGGAAGCCGATCTTGATGCGGCCGCCTTGCAGCCAGTAGCGGAACATTTCCGGCACCGACACAGTCGTCAATGCGGTCTCGCACAATTCGCCGTCGCCGATCGAGAGCGGCAATACGTTCGGCTTGGTAGCGAGCGTGCCGGATTCGTAGATCAGCGTGATGCCGGGCGCGTGCGTCAGGCGCGCGAGGTTGCAGGCGGCCGACGGCTGGCCGATGCCGACGAAACATATGTCGTCGTTCTTGAGCGCGCGCGCCGCTGCGATGGTCATCATCTCGTTCGGCTTGTAGTCGGTCATCGTCATTACTCCGCCGCCGCGCGATGCTTGTGCGCGTACCTGGCAAAGTCCTCGGGACCTTTCTCGAGGACGTTTGTCTTCATCCAGGCCAGGAAGGAGTCGCGCTCCTTCGCGATCGAGTCCCATTCTTTATAGAAGGCGTTGTTGCGCTTGTAATAGCCTTGCGCAAAAGAAGGAAACGCGCCGCCCGGCACTTCGGCCACATAGCCGACGGTCCAATGCGGCAGCACCACCGCGTTGAGGCTGCGCTCGCCCAAATCGTCGACGATCTCCTCCACCGTCACCACCGAACGCTTGGCGGCGAGCACGGCTTCCTTCTGCACGCCGAGCACGCCTTCGATCAGCACATTGCCGGCCTTGTCGGCGCGCTGCGCATGGATCACCGCCACGTCGGGCCGGTGCGACGGGATGGCCGCCAGTTCCTCGCCGGTGAACGGGCAGGTCACGCGCTTGATCTTGGCATTCACCTTCGGCAGGTCGCCGCCGATATAGCCGCGGAAAATGGCGCAAGGCAGCCCGGCCGCGCCGGCCTCATAGGCATTGGCCATGGCGGCATGCGAATGCTCTTCCAGTTCCAGCTTTTGCGGCCAGCCGTTTTCCACGGCGTCGCGGAAACGGTGCAGCGAGCCGACGCCCGGATTGCCGCCCCACGAGAAAACGAGCTTGTCGACGCAGCCCATGCCGATGAGCTGGTCGTAGATCAGGTCCGGCGTCATGCGGATCAAGGTGAGACGCTTGCGGCCCTGGCGGATGATTTCGTGGCCGGCGGCATGCGGAATAAGGTGGGTGAAGCCTTCCAGCGCCACCGTGTCGCCGTCGCGAACGGCGGCTTGGATGGCTTCGGCGAGCGACGAAATACGCGCCATGCGGTACAGCTTCCCAGTTGCGGCACCGTATTTACGTCTCGCCAAGGACAGGGTCAAATGGCAGATACGCGGTTGGGCAACCCCGTTTTAGAGCTGGAATAAGGAGAGCGCCGCAGTGAAAGACGATCTCGGCTCAGGCCGTCTCGACATCACGCTGCCTGCTTCGCTGCATGCGGAACGGCAGGGCGACGTTGCCATCCTGCGGCTCAAGCGGGCGCACAAGCGCAATGCGCTGGACGATGAGACCATCATCGGCATCGAGACCTTCTTTACATCATTGCCGGACGGCATCGGCGCCGTGCTGCTACATGGCGAAGGCGAACATTTTTCCGCCGGGCTCGACTTGAGCGAGCTGGAAGAGCGCGACATCAAGCAGGGCATCGCCCATTCCAGGCTGTGGCACCGCGCCTTCGACACGATCCAGTTCGGCAAGGTGCCGGTGGTGGCGGTTCTGCATGGCGCGGTGGTCGGCGGTGGGCTGGAGCTCGCAGCCGCCGCGCATGTGCGCGTAGCCGAGCGCTCGGCCTATTACGCGCTGCCGGAGGGCAGCCGCGGCATCTATGTCGGCGGCGGCGGCTCGGTGCGGCTGCCGCGGCTGATCGGCGTCGCACGCATGATGGACATGATGCTCACCGGCCGCACTTATTCGGCCGAGGAAGGCCAGGCCATGGGGCTCACCACTTATTTGGTGGACTCCGGCAAGGGCTTCGCCAAGGGGCTCGAACTCGCGGCTCGCATCGCCGGCAATGCGCCGCTCACTAACTTTGCGGTCATGCACGCGCTGCCGCGCATCGCCGAAATGGACCCGGCGAGCGGCTATGCAGTGGAGGCTCTGATGTCGTCGATCGCCCAGGCCGACGGCGAGGCGAAGGCGCGGCTCAAGGATTTTCTGGAGAAGCGCGCGCCCAAGGTGACGCGCGGTCCGACATGAGCGCGGCGGTGGCATCGATGTCCAGGCTGCACGCGTCGGCGCCGTTGCGCCCGGTGCGGCTGGGCGCGTTCGACGCCGTGCTGGAGCGCGAGGCCAGCGGCGTCATCCATATTCGCAACGCGCAGGTGTTGGCGCCTTACCACGCCAAGCTGAGCGAGCCGCTCGAGCATTGGGCCAAGGCCGCGCCGGATCGCGTGTTCCTCGGCCAGCGCGACGCGGAAGGGCGCTGGCGCACGCTCAGCTATAGCGAAGTGCTCGCGCTCACCAAGCGCATCGGCGCCGCGTTGTTGCGCCGCGGGCTTTCGCCCGAGCGGCCGATCGCCATCATCTCCGGCAACGACATCGAGCACGCGCTGCTGGCGCTGGCGGCGATGGGTGTCGGCATTCCCTATGCGCCGATCTCGCCGGCCTATTCGCTGCTGTCGACCGATTTCGGCAAATTGCGCGCGATCGTCGGCTTGCTCACACCCGGCCTCGTCTTCGCCAATAACGGCGGGCCATTCGCGCGCGCTATCGCGGCGGCGGTGCCGAGCGAGGCCGAACTGGTCGTCACCCATAGTCCGCCGGAGAATCGCAAGGCGACGCTGTTTGCGGATCTCGTCGGCGCCGAAGACGACGCGGGCGTCGCCGCCGCCAATGCCAAGATCACGCCGGACACCATCGCGAAATTCCTGTTCACCTCCGGCTCCACCGGAAACCCCAAAGGCGTCATCAACACCCAGCGCATGCTGTGCTCGAACCAGGCGATGATCGGCGCCGGCTTCGCCTTCGTCGCCGACGAGCCGCCGGTGGTGGTGGACTGGCTGCCGTGGAGCCACACCTTCGGCAGCAACCACAACTTCAACATGGTGCTGGTCAACGGCGGCTCGCTCTATATCGACGACGGCAATCCGACGCCGCCGGGCGTGCCGAAGACCGCGCGCAATCTGCGCGAGATCGCGCCGACCATCTATTTCAACGTTCCCAAGGGTTATGAGGCGCTGGTTCCGCATTTCCGCGCCGACGAGACGCTGCGCAAAAATTTCTTTAGCCGCCTGAAAGTGCTGTTTTATGCCGGCGCCGGCCTCAACCAGACCACCTGGGATGATCTCACTCAGCTCGCGATCGAGACCACCGGCGAGCGCATCATCTTTTTGTCCTCGCTCGGCTCGACCGAGACCTCGCCGCTGGCGCTCGCCTGCTGTTGGGATTTCGACCGGCCGGGCAATATCGGGCTGCCGGCGCCGGGCGTCGAACTCAAGCTGGTGCCGAACGAAGGCAAGCTGGAGGCGCGCCTGCGCGGCCCGCACATCACGCCCGGCTATTGGCGGCAGGAGCAGCTCACGCGCGACGCCTTCGACGCGCAAGGCTTCTACAAGATCGGCGACGCGCTGAAATTCGCCGACCCCGCCGACGCCAGCAAGGGCTTCCTGTTCGACGGCCGCATCGCCGAGGACTACAAGTTGTCGACCGGCACCTGGGTGAGCGTCGGGCCGTTGCGCGCGCGCTTCATCGATCACTTCGTGCCCTATGTGCGCGACGTGGTGTTCGCCGGCCCCAACCGCGACGATATCGTGGCGCTGGTATTTCCCGACGTCGAGGCCTGCCGCAAGCTGGCGCCCGAGCATAGCGTTGATGCGGCGTCCGCCGCCATCCTCGACGACGTACGGGTGCGGTTGAAATTCGTGAGCCTGCTGCAAGCACTGGCGGCCTCAAGCCCCGGCTCCTCGACGCGCGTTATGCGCGCCATTCTGATGGCGGAACCGCCCTCCATGGACAAAGGCGAAATGACCGACAAGGGCTCGATCAATCAGCGCGCGGTGCTGAAAAACCGCGCCGCGCTGGTGGACGAGCTTTATGCGACGCCGCTATCGTCTCTCGTAATCGCCATCGCAGGCGCGTAAGGGATTTAAGGCCATGGAAATCAAGGGACAAGCGGCGATCGTCACCGGCGGCGCATCGGGACTGGGAGCAGCCACCGCGCGCGCGCTCGCAGCCAGCGGCGCCAAGGTGGCGGTTTTCGATCTCAACGAAAAAGGCGCCGCCGACGTGGCCGCCGGCATCAAGGGCATCGCGGTGGCCTGCGACATTGCCAACGCCGAAGGCGCGAAGGCGGCAGTGGAAACCGCGAGCACCGTGCACGGCCCGGCGCGCATCCTGGTCAATTGCGCCGGCATCGGGCCGGCCAAGCGCATCGTCGGCCGCGACGGGCCGATGCCGCTGGCCGATTTCGAGCGCGTCATCCACATCAACCTGATCGGCAGTTTCAACATGATGCGGCTCGCCGCTGCCGCCATGCAGCCTTTGCCGGCGCTTGCCGACGGCGAGCGCGGCGTGATCGTGTCGACCGCTTCGGTCGCCGCCTTCGAGGGCCAGATCGGGCAAGCCGCCTATGCCTCTTCCAAGGGCGGTGTCGCCGCGCTCACTTTGCCGGCGGCGCGCGAATTCGCCCAGTTCGGCGTGCGCGTGCTCGCCATCGCGCCGGGCATTTTCGGCACGCCGATGCTGCGCGCGCTGCCGCAGGAAGCGCAGGATTCGCTCGGCGCCTCGGTGCCGTTCCCCAAGCGGCTGGGCGAGCCGCGCGAATTCGCCGCGCTGGTACTGCACTGCATCCACAACAGCTATCTCAACGGCGAGGTGATCCGCCTCGACGGCGCGCTGCGTATGGCGCCGCGCTGACGCATGATCCCGGTCGACTGGAAATCGCTTTTCGAACCCGCGCTTGCAAGCACGGGCGTTCCCGGGTCAGGCCACGTCACCGCGTTACGCAACACTCGCAAGGTGCGCATCGAGTGGGGCGACTGCGACCCCGCCGGCATCGTTTTCTATCCGCGCTATTTCGAGATCTTCGATGCTTCGACCTCGGCGCTGTTCGAGCGCGCGCTTGGGCTGACCAAGTTTCAAGCGCTCAAGACTTTCAATTTTGCCGGTTATCCGCTGGCGCGCACGCGCGCGCGCTTCGTGCGGCCCACCCGCTTCGGCGACGACGTGACGGTGGAAACGACCGTCGAATTCGGCCGCGCCAGCTTCACGATCGAACACCGCCTCAGCCTTAACAGCGTAACTTGCGTCGAGTGTTCGGAGACGCGGGTGTGGGTGGTGCACGATCCGGCCGACCCCGGCCGCATCAAATCGCATCCAATTCCGGACGCGGTGCGGGCGAAGTTTCGCGCCTAGCCGATGTCGTCCCCGCGAAAGCGGGGACGACATCCGAGAGTCACTCAACCTCTGCCGCGATCTTCTTCAAGATTTGCAGAAACCGCTTGCGGTCGCGCTGGCCGATGATGCCGTCGAGCACGCGTTCGTGCCGGCGCGCGCAGCGCGTGAGCATGGTGAGCGTCTGCTTGCCGGCCGCCGTCACATTCAGCCGATAGGTGCGCCGGTCCGCTCGCATGCGCTTGCGCTCGACCAGGCCGCGCCGCACCAGGTCCTCGACCACCGGGGTGAGGCTCGATTTGTCGCGGCCGTTGGCGTGGCTCAATTCGGTCTGGCTGATGCCCGGGTTGCGCGCGATCAGCGTCAAGGTGGCGAAACGGCCCGGGCCTTCGCCGATCTCCTGCGAGCGGCGCGAAAACGCCTGGAAGGCGTGCTCCTGCGCCATGCGCAGATTGAACCCGACCCAGGTCTCGAGCGGACCGAATCTAATCGCTTCGGCAATGGTTTCGCCCTTCTTGCCGCGCCGCACTCGGCCGCTGCCGTTGGTCATCCGCGCCATTTTCGTCCCCGCGCGACCGCGCCAAGCCGGCGGTCCGGCACATAGTTTGATATCAAACTATAACCTTTACAACGTCCGCGACATGCGGCTGAATAATAAAAAAGTTGGCCGCGTAACCAACACTTGAACCGAGGAGGAATTTTATGTTGTCCCGCTTGCCCGCCGGCCTCTGCGCGGCCGCTCTCGCCGCCCTGATCGGCGCGCCGACCCCGACGCTCGCCCAGGATAAAACCTTCGAACTCAAGCTCTCGCACTGGGTGCCGCCGTCGCACCCGCTGCAGAAGGCGTTGGAAGAATGGGGCGCCTCGGTGGAGAAGGACTCCGGCGGCACCATCAAATACAAGGTCTATCCCGCCCAGCAGCTCGGCAAGGCGTTCGACCATTACGACATGGCGCGCGACGGCATCGCCGACCTCACTTACATCAATCCCGGCTATCAGCCCGGCCGCTTCCCGATCATCGCCGCCGGCGAACTGCCGTTCCTGATGTCGAACGCCAAGGGCGGCTCGATCGCGCTCGACGCCTGGTATCGCAAATACGCGGCCAAGGAGATGAAGGACGTCAAGTTCTGCCTCGCCTTCGTGCACGATCCGGGCTCAATTCATTCGTCCAGCAAGAAGGTCGCGGTGCCGGCCGACATCAAGGGCATGAAGATCCGCCCGGCGCAGGCCACCATCGCCGAACTCGTCACGCTGCTTGGCGGCACCAACGTGCAGGGCTCCGCCCCGGAAGTACGCGACATGCTGGAAAAGCACGTCGCCGATGCGGTCTTCTTCCCCTGGGGATCGGTGCTGCTGTTCGGCATCGACAAGGTGACCAAGTATCACATGGACGTGCCGCTCTACGTGACCACCTTCGCATTCGTGTTCAACATCGCAAAGTACGAGCAGATGTCGGCGTCGCAGAAGAAAGTGATCGACAATCACTGCACCGGCGAATGGGCGGCCAAGGTCGCCGGCCCCTGGGCCGACTTCGAACATAACGGCATCGACAAGCTCAAGGCGGCGGCCGGACACGAGGTCTACGACATCACCCCGGCGCAGCTCGCCGAATGGAAGCAGGCCACCGCTCCGCTCGAGGCCAAATGGGCCGAGGGCGTCAAGAAGGCCGGCGTCGATCCCGATCTCACGATGAAGGCGCTCAAGGCGGAGCTGATCAAGAACAAATCGGCCTATTGAACAATGATACAACGAGGGGACAAAGTCCCGTCGAGCGGTTCATCGGCATTAACGAGGTGACGGCGGCGGCATTGTTCGCCGCCGTCATTTTCAAACCGGCGTCGAAGGCGGCGGAGCGCGCATGAAACGCGTCTACATGGATCGTTTCATCGATTCGATCGAATGGGTGGCGGCCGGATTCGTCGGGATCGTCGCCGCCAACATCTTTATCGCGGTCGTGCTGCGCAATCTTTTCACTTATTCGATTCCGGATTCGTATGACTTCGGGCGGCTGATGCTCGGCATTCTCATTTTTTGGGGGATCGCCGCCACCTCCTATCGCGGCACCCACATCACCGTCGATCTGGTCTGGGGCAATGTCGGGCCGAAATATCAGCGCATGATCGACGTGTTCGCGACGCTGGTGCTGCTGTTCGTCGTCTCGGTGCAGACCTACACTTTGTTCGACAAGGTGATGACCACACGCACCGACAACGTGCTCACCTTCGATCTCCGCCTGCCGACCTGGCCGTTCTTCATGGTCGCTTGGCTGGGCGACGTGTCGGCGGTGCTGCTGATCGCCATCCGCACCTACCGCCTGATTGTCCGGCCGGAATTAATGGTCGAGACAAAAGTAAAGCCGGTCGAGTGACACGATGAGCACCGATGCCGTCGCCATCATCGGCTTTATCGCGTTGTTCGCGCTGATGCTGCTGCGCGTGCCGGTCGGCATGGCGATGGGATTGGTCGGCGTCAGCGGTTTCGGCTATCTGGTCGGCGGCGCGCCGGCGCTCAAGCTGGTCGGCCAGACCTCGATGCGCACGGTCACCGACTACACCTTCGGCGTGATCCCGATGTTCCTGCTGATGGGCGCCTTCGTGACCGCGTCGGGCATGAGCCGCGAACTGTTCCGCACCGCCAATAGCTTTGTCGGTCATTTGCGTGGCGGCCTCGGTATTGCCACCGTCGCGGCCTGCGGCGGCTTCGCGGCGATTTGTGGTTCGTCGGTCGCCACCGCCGCGACGTTTTCCACCGTCGCCTATCCCGAAATGCGGCGCTTCGGTTATCCGCAGAGCTTCGCCACCGGCGTGATCGCGGCCGGCGGCACGCTCGGCGCCATGCTGCCGCCGTCCACCGTGCTGGCAGTCTACGGCATCATCACCGAGCAGGACATCGGCAAGCTGTTCATTGCCGGCATCGTTCCCGGCCTGCTGGCGATCACCATGTATATGATCACGATCGCGATCATCGGCTGGGTGCGGCCCGGCTTCCTGCCGAAAGGCAAGCGCACCTCCTGGCGGCAGCGGATCGCCGGGCTGAAGGACATCTGGGCGCCGCTGCTGTTGTTCGTGTTCGTGATCGGCGGCCTCTACGGCCTGCCGTTCCTGCCCCGCTTCACGCCGACGGAAGCCGGCGGCGTCGGCGCCAGCGGCGCCTTTCTCATCGGCGTGCTCAGCGGCCGGCTGACCAAAGACGGCATCCTGGGCGCGCTGCTGCAAGCCACGCGCACCGCCGCGGCGGTGTTCACCGTGCTGATCGGCGCGCTGATCTTCGGCTATTTCCTCACCATCACCCAGACCCCGCAGAAGGTGACAGAATTGCTGACCGGTCTCGGGCTCGGGCGCTACGGCGTGCTGGCGCTGATCATGTTGATGTATCTGGTGCTCGGCTGCCTGATGGACGCCATGGCCATGATCATCCTCACCATCCCGATTATCTTCCCGGTCATCACGCATCTGGGCTTCGACCCGATCTGGTTCGGCGTCATCATCGTGATGACGGTGGAACTCGGGCTGATCCATCCGCCGGTCGGGATGAACGTGTTCGTGATTAAAAGCGTGATCAAGGACGTCAGTTTCACGACTATCTTCAAGGGCGTTATCCCCTTTATCATCACCGACTTGATCCGGCTGGTGATCCTGATCGCCTTCCCGATCATCGCGCTCTGGCTGCCCTCGCATATGTAGGCCGACTTATGCTATATAGTTGGGGTCCCAACCATTTAGCCGATATCTGACAATGGAACGCTCGTTCAAAAAAGAAGTGCAGGCGCTCAAACTGGGCGACGGCGAGACCTTCCGCGGCGAAGGCATCCTCGCCGTCACCAAGGCGCTGCTGCAATCGGGCGTGTCCTACGTCGGCGGCTACCAGGGCGCGCCGGTCTCGCATCTGCTCGACGTGCTGGTCGACGCGCAGGACATCATGGGCGAGCTCGGCGTCCATCTGGAGACCTGCGCGAACGAAGCCTCCGCCGCCGCCATGCTGGGCGCCTCGATCAACTATCCGCTACGCGGCGCGGTGACCTGGAAATCCATCGTCGGCACCAATGTGGCGGCCGACGCGCTCTCCAATTTGTCGTCGCCCGGCGTGATCGGCGGCGCCATGATCATCATCGGCGAGGACTATGGCGAGGGCGCCAGCGTGATCCAGGAGCGCTCTTATGCCTACGCCCTGAAATCCTCGATGTGGCTGCTCGATCCGCGTCCCGATCTGCCGTCGATCGTGCGCATGGTGGAGAAAGGCTTCGAGCTGTCGGAGGCGAGCCACGCGCCGGTGATGCTGGAGCTGCGCATCCGCGCCTGCCACGCCACCGGCGAATTCGCCGCCAAGGACAATCGCAAGTCCGAATTCTCCGGCCTCAACAAAATTTCCGGACCGCCGCGTTTCAACTATGCGCGGCTGTCGCACCCGCCGGTGACCTTCAGCCAGGAAAAGCTCAAGGTCGAGGAACGCTTGCCGGCCGCGCGCGCCTTCATCCGCGCGCACAAGCTCAACGAATTCATTGCCGGCGAGCTCGACGATATCGGCATCATCGTCATGGGCGGATTGACCAATTCCGTGTTGCGCGCGCTCGAGCGCATGGGGCTGGCCGATGTGTTCGGCGACTCGCGCGTGCCGCTGCTGGTGCTCAACGTGGTCTATCCGCTGGTGCCGGAGGAAATCCGCGAATTCTGCGCCGGCAAGCGTGCAGTGCTGGTGGTCGAGGAAGGCAATCCCGATTACATCGAGCAGGCGATCAACGTCGAATTGCGCCGCGCCGACATGCAGACCCGCGTGCTCGGCAAGGGGGCGCTGCCGCAGGCCGGCGAATATACCTCCGACGTGCTGCTGGAAGGCCTCGCGACGTTTTTGCAAGACACCAGGCCGCACGGCCTCGACGCCGACAGCGTGGCGGAAAAAGCGCGCGGCCTGATCGCGCACAAACAAACAGCCGCTGCCGCGCTCGGCCCGCTGCCGCCGCGCCCGCCGGCGTTCTGCACCGGCTGCCCGGAGCGCCCGGTGTTCGCTTCCATCAAGCTGATGCAGCGCGAATTGGGACCGACCCACATCAGCACCGATATCGGCTGCCATTCGTTTGCGACTTTCGCGCCGTTCTCGCTCGGCAATTCCATTCTCGGCTACGGCATGTCGCTGGCCAGCGCCGCGGCGGTCACGCCCAACATGGCCAGGCGCCCGATCGCGATCATGGGCGACGGCGGCTTCTGGCATAACGGGCTGATCACCGGCGTCGCCTCCAACGTGTTCAACAAAGGCGACGGCGTGCTGATCGTGTTGCAGAACGGCTACGCCTCGGCCACCGGCCAGCAATATATTCCGTCAAGCACGACGAGCCGCGAAGGCCCGACACCCGGTGTCGATATCGAGCAGACGCTGCGCGCCATGGGCGTCAAATGGCTGCGCACGGTACACAGCTATTCCGTCGCGCTGATGACCAAGACGCTGAAAGAAGCCATGCGCACCGCCGAGCGCGGCCTCAAAGTGATCATCGCCGACGGCGAATGCCAGCTGGCGCGCCAACGCCGCGTGCGCGCCGAGGATGCCGTCAAGCTTGAGCGCGGCGAGCGCGTCACGCGCACGCGCTACGGCGTCGACGACGAAATCTGCACCGGCGACCATTCCTGCATTCGTTTGTCGGGCTGCCCGTCGCTGACGGTGAAGCCGTCGACCGATCCGTTGCGCAGCGATCCGGTGGCGACCGTCATCGATACCTGCGTCGGCTGCGGGCTGTGCGGCGAGGTGGCGCATGCCGCCGTGCTGTGCCCGTCGTTTTATCGCGCCGAGATCGTTCGCAACGCCAATTGGCGTGACCGCGCGCTGTTCCGTCTGCGGCAAAAAGTCATCGGCTGGCTCGGCGGCTATGGCGGCGAGGCCGCCGCAAAGGCGGCGCCATGACCGCGACGCGCCACATCACCTTGCTGATCGCCGCGCTCGGCGGCGAAGGCGGCGGCGTGCTCACCGATTGGATCGTGTCGGCGGCGGCCGAGGCTGGCTATCCGGTACAGAGCACCTCGATCCCCGGCGTCGCCCAGCGCACCGGCGCCACCACCTATTACATCGAGATTTTTCCGGTCCCCGCACGCGAGCTCGGCGGCAAGCGGCCGGTGCTGGCGCTCACGCCCGGCGTCGGCGATATCGACATCGCGGTGGCGAGCGAACTGTTAGAGGCCGGCCGCGTGGTGGCGAGCGGTTTCGTCACGCCCGAGCGCACCCATCTCATCGGCTCGCTCAGCCGCTTTTATGCCATGGACGAGAAGATCGCCATGGGCGACGGCCGCTTCGACCAGGACAAACTGATCAAGATCGTCACGGACCATGCGCGCGAAACCCTGCTCATCGACATGGACGCGCTGGCGAAAGAAAGCGGCTCGATCATCAACGCGGTGATGCTGGGTGCCATCGCCGGCTCGCAGCGGCTGCCGCTGTCGGTCGAGCAACTAGAAGCGGCGATCCGCGCCGATGGCAAGTCGATCGACAGCAACCTGCGCGGCTTCCGCGCCGGGCTCGACGCCGCGCGCGCGAAAATGCAGCCGGCGAAGCAACTTGAGAAAAAGCGCAACGCCCCGACCACCCCCGAATTGCTCGAGCACGAGGTGTCCTACTCGCTGCCCGCGCTGGCGCAGCCGACCGCGATCGAGGGCGTGCGGCGGCTCATCGCCTACCAGGGCGTCGCCTATGCGCGGCTCTATCTCGACCGGCTGCGTGCTTTGATCGATGCCGACGCCGCATGCGGCACACCAGGCCGGCTGCTCAAGGAAGTCGCGCGCCAGCTCGCCGTGCGCATGTCGTATGAAGACGTGGTGCGGGTGGCGCAGGCCAAGATTGCGCCTTCGCGCATGCGGCGTATCGCGCGCGAGGAGCTGCGCGTCCAGGACGAGCCGTTCTCGGTGCACGATTTCCTCAAGCCCGGCATCGAGGAGCTGAGCCAGCTACTGCCGCCGTTCCTGGCGCGCCCCATCCTGGCCGTCAGCGAGCGTAGAGGCTGGCTCGGCCGCGTCTATTTCGGCATGGAGATCAACTCCACCTCGATTAGCGGCTATTTGCGCTTCCTGATGCTGGCCAAACTGCGCTGGCTTCGCCCGCACGGCCACCGCTTCAAACAAGAACAGGCGCAGATCGAGTCCTGGCTCAGCCTGATCGCCGAGGCGGCGCGGCAGCCGGGCGCACTGGCGCTGGAAGTCGCCGAATGCGCCCGCCTGATCAAGGGCTATGGCGACACTTATGCGCGCGGGCTTGCCAACTATCGCAGCATCGAGGCGCGCGTGATCCGCCCGGCGCTGGCGGGCCAAATCCCCCTGGGGCGCGCCGCCGATGCGGTCGCCAGCGCGCGCACCGCCGCCCTGGTCGACCCGGAGGGCGAAAGCCTGGGCAAATGCCTAGCCGAGATCGAGGGCCAAGCGAGTTTCCGCATCGCGGCGGAGTAGGCCCCGCGTCCGTTGTCAGCCCCTCCCCCGTCGCGTAAAACAACCTGAAAACAACGGTAGCGCCCGCACTCAAGCGGACGCCATACGGGGCGAAACGCATGGCCGTCACACCGACTGGGCAACGACCGGCAATCGCCGCCGAGGCGTTCCTGCGCGCGCTCGCCGACCACGGCGTCGATTATTTCTTCTGCAATACCGGCACCGATTTTCCGCCGATCGTGGAAGCGTTCGCTCGCGCCAAGAAGACCAACGCCAAGGTTCCGAAGCCGATCCTGATTCCGCACGAGAACCTGGCGGTCGGCATGGCGCACGGCGCCTATCTGATGACCGGCCGCCCGCAGGCGGTGATGGTTCACACCACGGTCGGCACCGCCAATACCATCAACAACCTCATCAACCTGTCGCGCGACCGCGTACCGCTGGTTCTCGCGGCCGGGCGCACGCCGATCACCGAAAAAGGATCGTTCGGATCGCGCAGCCGCCCGATCCAATGGGGCCAGGAAATGTTCGACCAGGCCGGCATGGTGCGCGAACTGGTGAAGTGGGACTACGAATTGCGCGTGCCCGCCCAGGTCGGCGACATGGTTGCGCGCGGCGTGGAAGTCGCGATGGCGCATCCGCGCGGGCCGGTCTATCTCATGCTGCCGCGCGAGCCGCTGTCGGCGCCGCTGTCGGAGCCGATCGCCCCGATGAAGCCGCGCGCGCAGGCGGCGCCGGTGTATCCCGATCCAAAGGCGATCGCGACGCTGGCGGAGTGGATCGTGGCGGCCGAGCGGCCTTTGATCATCGCCTCCGCGCTGCCCGCAGCCGCGGTGCCGGCGCTCGCCCATCTGGCGGAGCGCTGCGCGATCCCGGTGGTGAGCCACAATTCGCGCACCGTCTGCCTGCCCTCAAGTCACACGATGCATTTCGGTTTCGAGCCGGGCGCGCTGCTCGCCGACGCCGACCTGGTAATTTCGCTTGAATCCGACGTGCCGTGGCTTCCAAGCCTGCAGCATCCACCGGCCGGCTGCCGCGTCGCCCATGTGGGCGAGGAACCATTCTACGTGCGCTACCCGATGCGCAGCTTCCCGAGCGATCTCGTCGTGCAGGCCGGCGCCGTCAACACATTGCAGGCGCTGATCGAGGCGGTGGAAGCGCGCCTGCAAATGGCGGAAGCGCGCATCGCCGCCCGGCGCGCGCGGCTGACCGAGCGCATGCGCACACGGCGCGCGCAGCTCGCCAAGGATTCAGGCGTGGCCGCGCACATCACGCCGGAATATCTGTCGCGCGTGATCGGCGAAACGATCGGGCCGGACGCGATCATCGTCAACGAATATCCGCTGCGGCCGGACCATTGCGCACGCGAGAAGCCGGGCACCTTCTACGCGCTCGGCCCGGCCGGCGGGCTCGGCTGGGGCTTCGGCGCGGCGCTCGGCATCAAGCTCGCCGCGCCCGACGCGTTCGTGGTCGCGACGCTCGGTGACGGCGCCTACATGTTCTCCAACCCGATGGTCGGACACTGGATCGCCGCCGCCCATGCGCTGCCGATCCTCACCATCGTGTTCAACAACAGCCGCTACGGCGCGGTGCGCCGCGCCACGCTATCGATGTTCAAGGATGGCGTCGCCGGCGAGAACGACGGCCGCACCCTCGCCGATCTCGACCCGTCGCCGGCCTATGAGGTGATGGCGCAAGCGCAAGGTGCCTATGCCGAGCGCGTGGAGAAGCCGGCCGACCTGCCCGACGCACTAACGCGCGCCCGAGAGGCCATCGTCAACGGGCGCCGGCAGGCGCTGCTCAACGTCATTACGCCCTATTGAACCGAGGAAATTTCATGCGCGTCGACGCTTACACTCATTTTATCCCGGAGTGATTTTTCAACAAAATCGTGGAAAGCGACCACACCGATATCGGCAAGCGCGTGCGCGAAATTCCCTGCATTCACGACCTCGAGGTGCGCCGGAAGGTGGTCGATCAGTTCGACGACTATGCGCAGATCCTGTCTTATCCGATGCCGCCGCTCGAGCTGCTGGCCAAGGGCGAGCAGGTAGAAAAATACGCTAAGCTGGTGAACGACGGCTTTGCCGATATTTGCGAGAAATATCCCGATTACTTTCCCGGCTGGGTGGCGCAAGCGCCATTGACCGCGCCCGATGCCGGCGTGCGCGAAGTGACGCGCGCGATCAAGAACGGCGCGCTCGGTGTGCAGATCAACACCAATGTCGCTGGAATGCCGCTCGACCATCCGGCCTTCGAGCCGTTCTACGCCGCCATGAACAAGCTCAACAAGCCGATCTGGCTGCATCCGGCGCGCGCCGCCAATTTCCCCGATTATCTCAGCGAGAAGAAATCGAAATACGAAATCTGGTGGACCTTGGGCTGGTCCTACGAGACCACGGCGGCGATGGCGCGGCTGGTGTTCTCCGGCATGCTCGACAAATATCCCAACCTGAAGATCATCACCCATCATTTCGGCGGCATCGCGCCGATGCTGGAAGGCCGCATCGGCCCGGGCTGGGACCAGATCGGCGCGCGCACCTCGGACGAGGACTTGAGCAAGGTCCTCAAGAGCCTGAAGAAGCGCCCGCTCGATTATTTCAAGCACGACTTCTATGCCGACACCGCGGTGTTCGGCGGCGTGCCGGCGACCCACGCGGGCGTTGCCTTCTACGACCTCGACAAGATCGTGTTCGCCTCCGACTGCCCGTTCGATCCGGAGAAGGGCACCATGTATACCCGCGAGACGCTGCGCATTCTGGAAGGAATCGATATGCCGAAGGCCGACAAGGAGAAGATCTGGCACGGCAATCTGGAGGCGATCACGGGGGTGAAGTTTCCGGCCTGACGTCATTCCGGGGCGCAGGCGAAGCCCGCGAGCCCGGAATCCATAATCACAGACCGGGGTTATGGATTCCGGGCCCGGCCCACTCAGGTCGGCTTTAGCCGACCTGAGCAAATTAAAATGCCGATCTCGGGTAAACCCGAGATCGGTGGGCCGTTCCGGAATGACGGCGGTGGATTCGGCAACTTCATCTGCTACCATCGGCACCCATGGCAGTCGCACACCCCATCGACCTGTCAGAACCCGACGCGCCGCCGCCAGGCGACGGCAACGGCCGCGTCACCCCGATGATGGAGCAGTATATCGAGATCAAGGCCGCCAATCCGGACTGCCTGCTGTTCTACCGGATGGGCGATTTCTACGAGATGTTCTTCGACGACGCCGAGACCGCCTCGAGTGCGCTCGGCATCATGCTCACCAAGCGCGGCAAGCATATGGGCGCCGACATCCCGATGTGCGGCGTGCCGGTCGAGCGCGCCGACGATTATCTGCACCGTCTGATCGCGCTCGGCCACCGCGTCGCGGTCTGCGAGCAGCTCGAGGACCCGGCCGAGGCGCGCAAACGCGGCAATAAGAGTGTAGTGCGGCGCGACGTGGTGCGTCTGGTCACGCCCGGCACGCTCACCGAAGACACTTTGCTCGACGCCAAGCGCAACAACTATCTGCTGGCGGTCGCGCGCGCGCGGCTGTCGTCGGCCAGCGAGGACGCCCGCTTCGCGCTGGGCTGGATCGACATCTCCACCGGCGAATTCCGCATCACCGAATGCGACCGCCTGTCGTTGCCGGCCGAGATCGCGCGGCTGGAGCCGAGCGAGATCATCGTCTCCGACGCGCTGTTCGCCGACGCCGACCTGGTGCCCTATTGGCGCACGCTGCCGGCGGTGACGCCGCTCACCCGCGACGTGTTCGACAGCGCCAGTGCCGAGCGGCGGCTGACGTCGTTCTTTGCGGTGGCGACAGATCGGAAGAGCGTCGTGTAGGGGAAGAG
>OCTA010002516.1_pt1 | contig 16609 bp, 12 predicted proteins | sample 1538991 | NCBI WGS metagenome assembly OCTA01 (sample SAMEA3539302, study PRJEB22396) | soil metagenome | biome: tundra; feature: field; material: soil | place: USA | collected 2010-05 | depth 0.15 m | reverse complement strand
TCGTAGAAGCCGTGTACGAAGCGCTCGAATCGCCGGATCGCGCCGCGATACGTCCTTTCGAAGCTACGGAAGTCGCTCGCGTCCACTCGCCCTTTCGCGCGGAGCGCGCGGTCGACCGAAGAGGCCGCGATCTCGGCCGACTGCATCGCGAGGAGAACGCCCGTCGAGAACAGGGGATCGAGGAAGCAGGCCGCGTCTCCCACGAGGCAGAAGCCGTCGCCGGAGATGCGGGGCGTCGAGTACGAGTAGTCCGCGATGGCCTGCACGTCCATCGTCCGCTTCGAGCCTGCGAGAAGGTCGCGCACCTCTGGCGTCGCCAGAACTGACTCCTCGAAGAGCTGCTCCACGGTGCCCTGCCGCTCCTTGAACCGCCGCGAGGGCATCACGATCCCGACCGAGACGGAGCCGTCGGAGAAGGGGATCAGCCACCACCAGCCGTCCGGCGTCGTGACGATGACGATGTCCCCGCCGGTGGGTCCCTCCGCGCGCCTGAAGGTGTCGTAGTGGGCGAACGCGGCCGAGCGGTCGAGAAGGGGGTCGCGCCTGCGCCCGCCAAGGTGACGCGAGAGAAAGGCGTCGCGACCCGTGGCATCCACGACCACCTTCGCGTCCACCGTGCGCGGCTCGCTTTCCCCCTTGAGGAGCACCTTCACGCCGCGTGCCCTCTTGCCGTCCGCGCTGAAGAGCACTTCCGTCACACGCGCTTCCTCGAAGACGGCCGCTCCGGACTCTCGCGCGTGATTCAGGAGGAGAGCGTCGAACTCGGCCCGCTTCACCTGGAACGAGCTCGGGTGGTCGCTGTCGATGCCGTTCGCGAACAATACCGGTCGCGTGAAGGACGATCCCTGATGGTAGAAGCGGGCCCCGCGTTTCACCTGGGGCGCCGCCGCCTTCAGCTTTGAAAGCACGCCGATGCGCTCGAAGAGCGGCACGTTCCAGGGCAGGAGCGACTCGCCGATGTGGAAGCGGGGAAACTTTTCGCGCTCGAAGACGATGGCACGATGGCCCATCCGGGCCATCAGCGTCGCGAACGTGGAGCCGCCGGGGCCCCCGCCGCAGACGACCGCGTCGGCCTCGGCGGGGAAGACCCCAGGACTCGCATTCCCTTGCCCGAGACCGTTCACCGACACGCCCGTGATTATCCACGTACCAGGCCGGAAAAGCGTGCTGGCTCCGCCTTTGCACCCCTTTCGACCAGGAGGAGCCAGCAGGCGCCATGCGCCGGATTGCCCTATACGTCGTCGGGTTCCTCTGCGTGCTCGCCACCCCGGTTGCGGGGGAGGAGGTCGTGGCTCCCGGAACCCCCATCGTGGTGGTGCGGATCGACCGGCACGACGTCTTCGATCTCGACGACCCGTCGATGTCGGCGTGGCCCTATCGCTGGGTCGACGCCCTGCACATCCTCACCCACGAGGATTTCATCCGCTCCCTGTTGCTCTTCCGGGAGGGCGACCGCCTCGACCCCCTTCAGTTGGCCGAGAGCGAGATCATCCTGCGCGCGACGGGCTTCCTCAACCCCGTGAACATCTCGGCGCGGCCGGTCCCCGGCGGGGCCGAGGTCGTGGTCGAGACCCACGACCAGTGGTCGACCGGCGTCAACGTCAGCTTCGGCATGTCCGGAGACCGCCGGACCGCGAGCTTCGGCCTCTCGGAAGACAACGTCCTGGGGCTCGGGAAGAGCTTTCTCTTCGACGTTTCATCGGACCCCGAACGCACCTCCACCACGTTCCGCTACAAGGACATCACGTTCTTCCACAGCCGCTGGCAGCTCGCGCTGGAGCACCAGTCGTCCTCCGACGGATCGATGGACCACCTCCGGTTCGAGTATCCGTTCTTCTCCCTGACGACGCCGCGGGCCGGGGGCGTCGACTGGAGCCGCAACGCGAGCACGATGTACCTCTGGTCGGACGGGGAGCGGCGTGTCACGGGCGATGCGAACATGCGAAGCTGGGAGGTCTGGGGCGGACTGCGCCTGCCCGGCAGCGGCATCCGCACCGACCGCGTCCTCGTGGGAGCGTTCGGCGAGCGAGCCGTTTTCAGCGACTGGCAGAGCCTCTACGGTCCGCCCTACCCGCAGCCGCGGGATCGCAACCTGGTGGGCCCCGAGGTGGGCTGGGACCACCGGACGTTTCGCTGGAAGCTCGTGCAGGGGTTCCGGGCCTGGCTTCGACAAGAAGACCTGCCGCTCGGGCCCAACTGGACGGTCACAACCGGGCTTTCGCTGCCGCTCCTCGGCGCCGACAGCGTACGGCTTCGGTACCACGGAGTGTTCGAGTCGGGCCAGTTCGAGGGGCGGACCTACACCTGGCAGCGCGTCGACTTCTCGGGGCGAGTCGAGAGCCGTGGCCTCGGAAACGCGATCACCCACCTCGAGGCCGGGGGCGCCATCACCGGGTCGGCCGGCGTTCGGGTCCGCGTCGCCGCCGACCTCGGCTACGCCCTCGACGGCGAGAGGCAGCTCACGCTCGGAGCCGACACCGGTCTGAGAGGGTACGACCCCAACACCTTCGACGGCACGTCGCGTGTGGTGACCAACGTGGAGTGGCGACATCGCATCACCGGCGAGCTCCTGCACGTGGCGGCGATCGGTCTCACGGCGTTCGCCGATGGCGGAAAGACATGGGGAGCTCGGGTCGGGCCGTCCACCGAAGGGTGGCGCGGCGACGTCGGCGCGGGCGTCCTCGTGGAGCTCACCCGCGCCTCACTGGTGCGCATCCTCCGCTTCGAGGTGGCGCTTCCTGATCGCGGCAGAAGGCCCGTCTACCTGATCACGACCGATTCGCTGTTCTGAGCGCAGATCGCCAGAACGACCAGGCCGACGGCGCGCGACCGTGCCCTCGCCCGGTCGGGGGCGCGCGCCTTGTAGAAAGTGCCTGACTCGAGTGCACGTCCTACCGGCCCGCTGCGGGGTGGCCTCTCACTTCTCGTCGACGGGCCTGCGCGACGAGATCAGGTTCGGGTAGGCGCTGCGGAAGAACTCGAAGAGCTCCTCGACCTTCGCATTCTCGCCCTGCCGCCACCCGACGTCGCGGAAGCGGTACTCCTCGCTTCGCGTCTTCACGACCCACTCGAAGCACTCGTTCCCTCCGGACTTCTTCAAGCAGGTGAGCTGCTGCTCGGTCACCTGAGCAGCCGGAAGGAGGACGTTCTTCCCGGCATCCCTGGAGTCCATCCAGCGAAGCGACGCGTCCTTGAACTCGAGAAACCCTCCGTCCCACCGGCTCTTTAACAGCACCAGCCCCGAGTTCCTGCGCATGAGACCGTCCCAGCGGCGGGAGTCGTTGAGGCCGGGAGTCATCTTCGGCGCGCTCGCGGCCGTGCCGGCCTCCGCTCGCCGAAGGGTGATCGACGTGATGAGGGTCTCGGGTACGCCCGCGTCCCGAAGGCGCACGACGTCGTCGGCCGTCAGGTCCCGGGCGAGATCCGAGCGAGCGAAGTACTTGTTGATGAACTCCTCCGAAAGGTTGGCCTTCCAGAGCCTGATGATGTCCTCGACCAGCGCAGAGTTCGCGGAGGTGACCACCGGCGTTGCGGCGGGATCCTGCGGTTCGGCCGTGCTCCGCCCCGCTACCGACGTGGCAGCGACGAGAGCGACGGCGACAACGAGCGTCTTCATGGAGCATCCTCCTGCTTCCACGGGCTACTTCTTGACGGCGTTTCCGAGATTCGTCAGGACCTCGCCGACTTTGCGGCGCGCCGTGCCGAGACCCTCCTCGACCGCGCCCGTGGCGCGCTGCACGGAACCCTCCCGTTCCATCTTCTTGTCGCCGGAGAGGATCCCGACGGCCTCTTTCACTTTCCCCTTGGCCTTCTTCACTTTTCCGCGGACTTCCTGCTGTCTCATGGGGTTCTCCTTTCCATGCCTCCGCGAGAGTGATACGCACGTGACATGCCATGCGGAGCACTCTCTCGCTCGGGCCGTGCGCGCTTCGCCGGCGACGGCCTAGATGTAAGGGCTCAAGACGTGGTTCACCCGGGGTAACCGGTGCGAGGGCCAAAAAACGTGAGTGCTAGCATCGATTTACTGGAAATAGATGGCGGCCGAGCCGCCTCGCATTCAGCGGATTGGAGGCGACTTGAGCTCCGGTGGGGTCTTCGTCACGGGCGGCACGGGCTTCGTCGGTGACAGGCTCGTGGCGGCCCTCCTGGCTCGGGGGCGATCCGTACGGGGGTTGGCGCGTCCGACGAGCGAACGACCCGCCTCCGCCGAACGGCTCGAGTGGGTGACCGGTGACATCCTCGACCGCGACTCGCTCCGGCGCGGGTTGGCCGGGTGTACCGAGGTGTTTCACCTCGCCGCTCACGCCAAGAACTGGGCGACGGACCCGTTGCTGTTCTTCCGGGTCAACGTCGAGGGCGCCCGGAACGTCTTCGAGGTGGCGGCGGAAGCCGGCGTCCGGCGCATCGTCTACACGTCGACGGTCGTGGTCTTCGGGCCGACGCCTCGGGGAGTCGTGGGGAACGAGGAGATGCCGAGGGCGACTCCCCGCTTCCTCACGGAGTACGAGGAGAGCAAGGCTGTTGCCGAAAAGGAGGCTCTCGAGCTGGCCTCGCGGGGCTTCCCGATCGTCGCTGTCCACCCGACGCGCGTTTACGGACCGGGGAAGCTGACGGAGGGCAACTCGGTCTCCCTGATGATCGACCAGTACGACCGCGGGAGGTTCCCTGTGCTGCCCGGCCGGGGCGAGAATGTCGGGAACTACGCACTCGTGGACGACCTCGTCGAGGGGCACGTCCTGGCGATGGAGAAGGGGAGGGTGGGGGAGCGATACATCCTCGGCGGCGAGAACTCGTCGCTGAAGGGCGTCTTGCAGCTGGTGGACGAGTTGACCCAAAGGAGACACGCCCAAGTCGGCCTGCCTCGCTCGGTCTTGATGTTCTACGCCGCCCTCGAGAAGCGCAAGGCCGAGTGGCTCGGCGTCTACCCCCGGATCACGCCCGGGTGGGTGGAGACGTTTCTCGAGGATTGGGCCTACACCAGCGCGAAGGCCGAGCGCGAGCTCGGCTACCGGATCACACCCCTGCGGGAAGGCGTTCGCCGGACCCTCGACTGGCTGCATCGGGAGCGAGGTGCTCGATGATTCCGCGCGAGGAGCTGCCCTCGACCGGAGGCCTCATCCGCTCCGCCGACAGTAGGGCGACGATCGTGCTCATCAGCGCACCGGTGCTCGGGATCCTCTTCGTGTACCTCGGAAGCAAGCCGTTCTACTTCCAGCACCTGGCGTCCTCGTTCGTCCTCGGGGGCAACAAGGAGCTGACCGCCGGACTGTTCACCTTCGCGTCGGCGTTCGTCCTCCTAGGCCTGGTCCCAGCCCTGATCGTGAAGGTCGTGTTTCGGGAGCCGCTCTCGGCCTATGGGGTGCGGTCGGGCGACCTGTCCTTCGGCGCGAAGGCATTCGCCGTCGTCGCGCCGGTCATGGTGCTCCTCAGCTTCTCAGCTTCGAGGATGCCGGAGTTCCTCGCCCAGTACCCGCTGAACCGAGCCGCGGGCGACGGCCCGCTCTCCTTCGCGGGACACGCCATCGCCTACCTCTTCTTCTACGCGGGCTGGGAGTTTGGCTTCCGGGGGTTCGTGCAGTGCGGATTGCGCGACGAGCTGGGGGACTGGAACGCCATCCTCGTCCAGACGCTCGCCTCGTCCACCCTCCACATTGGCAAGCCCCTGGGGGAGACGCTAGGTGCGGTCCTGGGCGGGCTCGTGTGGGGCGTCATCGCCTTCCGCTCGCGCTCGCTGCTCGTCCCGCTTCTGACCCACTGGGTGCTGGGCCTGTCCCTCGACCTCTTCATCGTTTGTCGGTAGCGGTGCCGGGCGATGACCATGAGGCGGCCGACGGACGACACGGCGCGATTGGTCTTCGGGCGGGTGGAGCTGCGGGCGGCCGACGGAGTCATCCTCGCTTCGCTCGCGGTGTTCAGCCTCATGGCGGTGGGCGGGAGGGCGGTCGTCGAGGGCTGGCCTCTTCTGGTCGCCAGGAACCTTTGCGTCTGCGCGGCCGTCCTGATCTCGACGGCCGTCACGCCGTGGATCCGGCGTCCTCTGCTTGCGTTCCTCCTCCGCACGGCCACGGTCACCCTGTCGTACGCGTACCTGTTCAGCGCCGTCGCTGGACTTCAGCTGATCCTTCACGGACGCTTCAGAGACGACCTCGTTCTCGCGTTCGAAATGTGGCTCTTCGGCGTCCAACCCACTTTGTGGATCGAGCGATTCATCACGCCCTCTCTCACCGAGTGGATGATGTTCTGCTACGTGATCTACATACCGCTCTACCCGGTCCTGTGTGTAATCCTCTGGATCAAGCGGGGCGAGGCAGCGGCGGAGGAGTACTTCTTCACGCTAGGCCTCGCGAACGTCCTGTGCGACGTCGGCTTCATCCTCTTCCCCGTGGCCAGCCCGATGTACTGGATGCCGGACCAGTACCGCGTGCCGTTTCACGGATGGGTTTTCACCTGGGCGGGGGAGCTCATCCGGACACGAGCTCATTTCGTGGGCGGCTCTCTCCCGAGCCCTCATGCCGCCGCCGCGACGGTCATGTGGTTTATGGCCTGGAAGTACTACCGAAAGGCGTTCTGGGTCCTCGCGCCGGTGATCCTTTCCCTCTACGTTTCCACGTTCTACGGCCGGTACCACTACGTGACGGACGCGATCCTCGGCATCGCGACGGCGTGGCTGGCGTTGATCGTAGCGCCGCCGCTCCAGCGGGCGTGGGACCGGCTCGCTGGCTCTCGCCTCGCCCCCACCGACCCCTGAAACGTGTCCCGGCGGCTGGCGACCATTCCCTTCCAGCCTGAAACAGGTGGCTTCAGACACCGCCTGGGAACGGGCCGGGCGGCGGGGGCTCCGATCGAGCCGTCCCGCCGTCCTGCGGGCTCCTTACATTTTGGGCTTCGTCTCCTCTGCCTTGGGTTCGGGAGAATTGCCCGTCTTCATCATCGGGCATTCCATCGCGCCCTTCGTGCCGTGCATATGCATGTGATGAATCATGTGCGCCATCATCGCGGGCTGCATCTCCATCATCATGGATCGAAGGGCCTTGCGCTGAACGACGAGCTCGTTGATGACAGCCGCCATTGGTTTCTCCAGGGCGTCGACCTCTTTGGACCCCTTGGCGGCGTTCATCTCCGCCACCAGCTTGTCCAGTGTGGCGTCCATCGTCTGAAGCTTGTCCTGCATCTCCTGCTTCTTGGTCATCATGGCCTCGCACTCCGCCTTCATATCAGCGTCGTGCGTGGCCTTCGCAGCGCTGGTCTTGTGTTGCCCAGGCATCGCCGCCGCGTGAGGGCTCGTGGCGGCCGGGGTGGGCCCAGGAGGCGGAGTCGTTTGGGCGCCGGCGCTCACGCCCAGCGCGAGGGCGGTAGCGGCGAGAATGCCAGGAACGAGGATCTTGAGATGCTGGGTTTTCATTGTCGTGTCTTCTTTCTGGCGGCCCGTGGGACCGCGCGATCGGGCGCCTTGCTGTAGTCAGGCGCGGATGGAAGTGCGGCGACGCCGCCCACGAGCAGCACGAGGGCGGCGCCTTCGAACGTGTTCAAGCGGTCTCCGATCCGTCGGTTAGCCGCGTCTGCTGTTCCAGTAATAGCCGCCGCCTCCGAACAGAAGGACCAGCACGACGACCAAGAGGATGAGGTTCATGATCTTTTCCCCCCTTTCTCGAGAGACAAGTAGCATGAGATGTGCCAGCGGGTGAACCGCCCATCGATCTTCTCCGGCTAGTCGTTCTTCAGGACGACCTTCAGGGCATGCTGCTTCGCGGCATCGCCGAACGTGTCATAGGCCTTCATGACGTCCGCCAGCGCGAAACGGTGGGTCACGAGCTTCTGGGGCGCGAGGCGGCCGGACTGCACGAGCTTGAAGAGCATCGGGGTCGTGATCGTGTCCACGAGGCGAGTGGTCAGCGTGATGTTGCGGTCCCAGAGCTTCTCGAGGTGCAGCTCGACCGGCTTGCCGTGGACCCCAACGTTGGCGAGCCGCCCGCCCGGCGCCAGGATCGACTGGCAGATGTCGAAGGACGCGGGAACGCCGACGGCCTCGATCGCCACGTCGACGCCTTTGCCACCCGTGAGGGCCATGACGCGCTCGATGGCCTTGCCGTCGGAAGAGTCGACGACGCTCGTGGCGCCGAAGGATCGGGCCACGTCGAGACGGTTCGCGTCGAGGTCGATCGCCACGATCTCGGCGGGCGAGTAGAGCTGCGCGGTGAGGAGCGCGGCGAGGCCGATGGGCCCGGCGCCAACGATCGCCACGGTGTCTCCCGGCTTCACCTGGCCGTTCAGGACCCCGCACTCGAAACCGGTGGGGAGAATGTCGCTGAGCATCGTGTAGGCCTCCGCGTCGGCGCCGGGCGGCAGAGCGTAGAGGCTCGTGTCGGCGTGCGGGATGCGGACGTACTCGGCCTGGGTCCCGTCGATGAGGTAGCCCAGTATCCAGCCGCCGTCCTTGCAGTGCGAGTACATCCCTTTCCTGCAGAACTCGCACTTCCCGCACGCGGTGACGCAGGAGATCACGACCTCGTCCCCACTGTGGAAATTCGAGACGGCCTTTCCCACTTCCTCGACGACGCCCACGCCCTCGTGCCCGAGAACTCGCCCGTCGGTGACCGCGGGGAGGTCGCCTTTGAGGATGTGGAGGTCGGTGCCGCAGATCGTGGATGTTTTGATTCGGACGATGGCGTCCGTGGCGTCCTTGATCGTCGGCCTCGGCTTGTCCTCCCAGGCGCGCCGGCCAGGGCCGTGGAAGACGAGAGCCTTCATGGTCGTTTTCTGGGTGCCGGTCTCGACTCTTTCCATCAGGGCTTGTGACTTGGTCATTGCATCGTGTCCTTTCGCGTCGGGCGGGGGCCAATTCATCGACTCTTCCGCAACTCTTCCACAGCATCTTCCGCAACAACGATGCCGACTGACGCTCGCACCGCCATCGACTTGGACGCGCGCGCCGGCAGGCTTTGCCGATCTCTGCGGAAAAGCGTGCCGATGCCTCGTGTACGCCCTCACGCTTCGCTCCGAAACTCCTGGCCTGCCGCTTGCAGAGCCGTCATCATGAGAAAAATCGTGCATTTCACTCTCTCCGCCGCTCTTCTGGTTCTGGCGACCGGCGTGCCCTTCGCAGGGACTGCGGGCGCGCAGCCTCAGCCCCCGAGGCCGCCCGGGTCGCCGGCGCTCCTGGTGCCCGGGGATTTACACGTCCGCATCGTCCAGGAGGCTCCGCCGCCGTTACGGCAGGAGGTCGTGACCGAGCGCCCGGGCCCGAACCACATGTGGATCAAGGGGTACTGGCATCACACGGGCCAGGCGTGGGGTTGGAGCGACGGTCGCTGGTCTGAGCCGCCGCGCCCCCACGCTCATTGGGTCGCCGCCCGCTATCAGAAGGTGCGGGGCGGCACTCGATACAGCCCTGGACACTGGTCGCACGAGCACCTCATCTACAACTGATTCGCGCCGCCGGGAGCTCCCTGCGGTTCACCTCTTCGAGCGAACGAGAGCTCGGAGAGGTATTTTTTCCAAAAATCCGGTCAGGTTTGCCTCTGGTGGCCGCGCCGTTCCGTTGACGTCCTGATCGATCGAGCCCTATGCTCTTTTCGAGGACCTGGCTCGATGCCTACCCCGATGCGCCTCCTGCTCGTCGACGCCGACGAGGACGGCGTCGTTCTGGTGCGCGGCCTGATCGCAGGGCTGGCGGTTCCCGCGGACGTGGAGCGGGCCGCGAGCTTCGGCGTGGGCCTCGAGAAGATGACGTCGCGCCGCTACGACGCCCACCTCGTCGCCTGCCGGCTCGGCACGAAGAGCGGTGTCGATCTCCTGCGCGCCTATCGCGAGTCCGGGGGCGGCGGTCCCGTGATCCTGATCGCCGATGAGCCGGAGCGAGCCGAGGATCTCGCGGCCATGGAGAGCGGCGCTGCGGACTACCTCGTCAGGGATCGTCTCGACGCGACGCTGCTCGAGCGCTCGATCCGATACGCGGTCCAGGCGTCGCGGCACGCTGCGGGTCTTCGCCGCGTTCGTGACGAGCTGGAGACCCGGGTCGCCGAACGAACCGACGCGCTCGAGACGATGAACGAGGCGTTGGCGGCCGAGGTGGCCGAGCGGCGCACTGCCGAGCGTGCGCTGCGCGGGGCGGACCGCCGGAAGGACGAGTTCCTCGCCACGCTGGCACACGAGCTTCGCAACCCGCTCGCGCCGCTGACGAGCGCGACCGAGATCCTGTCACGGACGCGCGACACGCCCGAGCAAGGGGCGCAGCGTGAGCGCGCGGAGGGCGTGATCGAGAGGCAGGTCGCGCTCATGGTGCGCCTGATCGACGAGCTTCTCGACATCTCCCGGATCACGTATGGGAAACTGGAGCTGCACCGCGAGTGGGTGTCCCTCGCGGCCGTCATCGAGAGCGCGGTCGAGACGGCCGGGCCTCTCCTCCTCGGCCGCCGGCAGGCGTTCGAGCTGGTCATGTCGGAGACGCCGGTGCTCGTGCACGTGGATCCGATGCGGTTCGCGCAGGTCCTGTCGAACCTCCTTTCGAACGCTGCCAAGTACACCGAGCCGGGCGGGCGAATCCGTCTCGAAGCCGTGCGAGACGGCGAGGATCTCGTGGTGTCGGTCGTCGACTCCGGAATCGGGATCCCGGCGGCGCACCTCGCGCACGTTTTCACGATGTTCGGGCAGGGGCACCGGGCGCACGAGGCGGTTTACGGAGGGCTCGGCATCGGCCTGGCCCTCGCGAAGAGCCTTGTCGAGCTGCATGGCGGCAGCCTGACGGCGGCGAGCGAGGGCGAGGGCAGGGGGAGTGTCTTCACGCTCCGGCTCGCTTGCGCGGCGAAAGACTCCGCCGCTCCTCTGGCCAAGCAGGCCCCGCCGGGCGCGATACCGTCGCCGCGCCGGATCCTCATCGTCGACGACAACGTCGAGGCCGCTCTCACGCTCGCCGAGCTCCTGGCGCTCGACGGGCACGAGACGCACGTCGCGCACGACGGCCCGTCCGCCGTCGAGGCGGCGCGGCGCTTGAGTCCCGACGTCGCGATCCTCGACATCGGGCTGCCCGGTTTCGATGGATTCGAGGTGGCGCGTCGGCTCCGGGCGGAGCCGGAACTGAGGGGACTTCTCCTCGTGGCTCTCTCCGGCTGGGTCCAGCCGGACGATCGGGCACGGTCTCGCGAGGCCGGCTTCGACCATCACCTCGCGAAGCCGGTCCAGCTCAAGAACCTCGAGCTCGTCCTCCTGAAAGCGCGTTGTGATCGAGGCCGCACGGTGTGAGCCGGTCCTCCGATGGAAGCCAGACTGTCGATGACGGTCATTGGATCATTGGCCCAACGCCCCGCGCACCTGTCGCACGAACTCCGCGGCCGTGAATGGCTTCTGGACGAACGGGAGGCCGCCATCGATTCCGACCTTGTGTACGGCGGATTGCTCGGTGTAGCCGGACATGTACAGCGCACGGAGCGAGGGTGCTCGAACCCGCAGTCGGCTCAGCAGCTCGAGGCCGCCGCAGCCCGGCATGACCACGTCCGCCACGACCAGATCGATCGCGTCGGCATTATTTGCGAATAATCTCTCGGCGTCGTCCCCGTTCGATGCTTCCAGCACGCGATAGCCGGCTCTGTCGAGAATGCGCTTCGCGAGCTGGCGCACGCCGGCCTCGTCCTCGACGAGGAGAATGGTTTCAGAGGCCTGCTTGACGGCTGCGACGACAGGGCTGACGGCTTGCAAAGGAGCGTCGCGATCCGAACGGGGCAAGTAGACTTTGAGCGTCGTCCCGAGACCAGGCTCGCTGTATACCCAGATATGGCCCTTGCTCTGCTTGATGATGCCGTAGGTCGTCGACAGGCCGAGGCCGGTGCCCCTTCCTGCTTCCTTGGTCGTGAAGAACGGCTCGAACAGCCGCTGCTGCGTTTCTTTGGTCATCCCTTTGCCCGTATCCGTGATCGCGAGCATCAGGTAGTGCCCCGGGATGATCTCCTGCTTGTGAAGGGAGAAGGCGCCCAACTCGACGTCCGCCGTTTCGATCGTCACCCTTCCGCCATCGGGCATCGCGTCTCTCGCATTGACGACGAGGTTCATCACGACCTGTTCCAGTTGTCCGCGATCCGCGAGCGCCCGGGGGAGATCGGGGGCCAACGAAAGGTGACGGCGATGTTCTCGCCGATCAGCATCCTCAGCATGCCGGTCATGTCCGTGATGAGCCCGTTCAGGTCGAGGGGCGCGGTGTGCAGGACTTGCTGACGACTGAAGGCGAGCAGTTGTTTGGTGAGACCCGCGGCGCGCTCGGCAGCCTTGATGATCTCGCTGAGGTCTCTCCCATGCTTCTGGGCGATCGCGACGTCTTCGTTCACTATCGCCGCAAAGCCGAGAATCACCGTCAGAAGATTGTTGAAATCGTGGGCGACGCCGGAAGCCAGGCGCCCGATCGCATCCATCTTGCCTGCTTGCCGAACCTGCGCTTCGAGAATCCTTTGTTCCGTGACGTCCTCGATGACGGAGATGAAATGCTGGGCCTCACCCTCTGCATCGCGATGAACGGAGATGTTTACCCGGGCCCACACGAGGCTGCCGTCTCGCCGTCGATATTGTTTCTCGTCGATGACGTGGCGGTCCAGCGTTCCCGCGGCCATGCGGCGGAATGACGCGGCGTCATCGTCCGTGTCCTCCGACCGCACGAGCGCCTGAACCGCTGTGCTTTGCAGCTCCGCGGGCGAGTATCCCAGGAGATTGCAGAGATGCTGGTTGACCCGCAGCCATTGGCCGTCCAGGTCCGCGTGTACGATCCCGACGGGCGCGGCGTCGAACGTCTCTCGGTAGAGACGCTCGCTCTCGACGAGGGCGGCCGCGCGCGAGGCAACCTCGCCTTCGAGCATCTGGCTGTACTTGTCGTGATAGTCACCGTACGCCTTGAGACGCAACAGGTTCCTCACCCGCACGCACAGCTCGGCACGATCCACCGGCTTCGTGAGGAAGTCCTCGGCTCCGGCGCTCAGCCCGAGCATTCTGGCGTTGCGATCTTCCAGGGCGGTGATCATGATGATGAGAATGTTCTTGGTGGCGAGGTCGCCCTTGATCTTGCCGGCGACCTGGTAACCGTCCATACCGGGCATCATGATGTCGAGGAGGATGAGGTCGGGCGGTTGCCGCGCCACGATCGCTAGCGCTTCCTCACCGCTGGCGGCGGTCTGGAGAAGAAAGCCTTCCGGCGCGAGCAGGACTTCCAGCAACTGTCTGTTGTGGGCTTCATCGTCCACGATCAGAATGCGCGCCGGGTGGTCGGGGATGTCGGGCCGCCGGTTCATGTTCGGGCCAGGTGAGCCGCGATAGTCGCCAGAAAGTCCCGGTAGCGGATCGGCTTGGCGATGTAGCCGTCGCATCCCGCGGCGCGAATGCGCTCCTCGTCGCCCTTCATCGCCAGCGCGGTGAGGGCGATCACGGGAATGGCACGCGTCGCGTCGTTCCCCTTGAGCAGCACAGTGGCATCGAGGCCGTCCATACCGGGAAGCTGGATATCCATCAGGATCAAGTGAGGTTGCTCGGCGCGTGCCAGCGTCAGCCCAACTTCGGCGTTCGTGGCGCTGAGAACGGTATGGCCCACCGACTGCAGCAGGAAAAGCGCCAACGTCATATTCGCGGCGTTGTCCTCGACGATCAGGACTCTTGCCATGTCAGGCGGCCTCGTGGCGCCCCGACATGGCCCGCCGGACTTCGGCCCTAAACTGGTCACGGTCGAGCTCGGCCTTTTCCATGATTGTCGTAACGTAGCCATTCAGCTTGGCGCGCTCCCCGGCGGTGGCCTGCTTGGCGGTGACCACCAGGATCGGAATGCGAGCGGTCTCGGGACGTTCGTGAAGCGCTTCCACGACGTCGAAACCGTTCACATCCGGCATCATCAGATCGAGCACGATCAGGTCCGGTAGCTCCCGCCGAGCGGCCTCGATCGCCTCCCGGCCGCCATACGCGCGCAGGACAGTATTTGCCAGGTCCATGATGCGAACGGCGATCAGCTCGACCGCCTTCGGATCGTCATCGACGACGAGGACCTTCAGCGTTCGCCCCTCCACGGGAGGAAACAGACCCAGATCGACGAGCGACTCGTACAGCTCCTGCCGTGAGATCGGCTTTTGCATGACCGCCGCCGCGCCGAGAGAGAAGCCCTTGTTTCGATCCGCCACGATCGAGATGATCACGACCGGAACGCGACTGAGCGACGGCACCTGCTTGATGCGGCGGAGGAGTTCCCAGCCGTCCATGTCGGGCAGGATGATGTCCAGCGTGATCAGCGCGAAGGTCTGCTGCATGGTCAGGGCCAGCGCGGCCTCGGCGGAGGACGCATGAAATACCGTGAAGCCTTCCGCTTCCAGTTGCACGCGGATCAGCTCTGCGGACTTGTAATCGTCTTCCACGACCAGCGCGGTGCGCGCTCCCGCCAGCGCCGCGATCCGGGGAGCGGTCGCCGTTTTCCCCGATGCGAACACCCTGTCCTCGGTCGCGCGGAGGGGCAGCCAGACCGTGAAGCAGGAGCCCACATCCACCGCGCTTTGTACCGCCACCACGCCTCCGTGGAGCTCGGCGAGGAGCTTGACCATGGCCAGACCGAGTCCCGTGCCCTCGAACTTTCTCGCCAGGCCGCTGTCGATCTGACTGAAAGGTGTGAATAGGCGCGCTAGCCCCTCGCGCGAGATGCCGATGCCGCTGTCGGTGACGCTGATCTCCAGAAAGTCCGCGAACTCGTTCTCGGCCAAAGGGAAGGTTCGGCCCGCCCAGGAGCCGGAGAGCCGGCCCACGGCGGAGCGCGGAACGCGGCCTGCGTGGAGAGTCACCTCGCCGCCTTCGACGGTGAACTTGACCGCGTTGGAGAGCAGGTTGTACACGATCTGCTTGACCTTGCGCGCGTCCGCCTGAACCGAGCCCAGCTCCTCGGGGGCATCCAGACCCAGGCGGATGTGGCGGGTCGCCGCCTTCTCCCTGATGATCGACAGGCTGTTTCGAAACAACGAGGACACCGACACCGGCTCCAGGTCGAGCGTCATCTTGCCGGCTTCCACCTTGGACAGGTCGAGGATGTCGTTGATCAGGGAGAGCAGGTGCGTGCCGCTGCCGAAGATGTCGCCGATGAACCCTCGCTGTTGATCAGTCAGCTCGCCGAGCAGGCCGTCCTTAAGCACCTCGGAGAAGCCGATGATGGCATTCAGCGGCGTCCTCAACTCGTGTGACACGTTGGCGAGGAATTCGGACTTCATGCGGCTCGCGGCTTCCAGCTCGACGTTCTTCTGCTGCAGGGTGTGCTCGAAGCGCTTCAGCTCCGTGACGTCGCGCGCCGCGGCGAACACGCCTTGAAGACGCCTTTCGCGGTCGTAGAAGGTCGTCGCGTTGTACGACACCACGGTGAGCGTGCCATCCCAGGCGCGCGCGGTGAGCTCGTAGTTCGTGACTTCGCCTTCGTTCAGCACGCGGTTGATGCCCGCCTCGGCTCGGTCTGAGTCGGTGAAGTAGTTCTTGAACGGCGCGCCGATCAGCTCGTCACGGGTGCATCCGGTCAGCGCCTCCGTCTGCTTGTTGACGTCGGTGATGATGCCGCGCGGATCCGTGGTCATGATGGCGTCGATGTTGGATTCGATGAGCGAGCGTGTATAAAATTGTTGGTCGCGCAGGCGCTGATCGAGCTTCTTCCGCTCCTCTTCGACCTGTTTGCGCGCGGTGTTGTCGGTGCCGATCAACAGGTAGCCGATGATGGCGTCCTGCGCGTCGCGGAGCGCCGTGACGGACACAACGGCGGGGAACCGGCTCCCATCCTTGCGGAAGTAGGTCAGCTCGTAGATGTCTTCGATCCCGCGCGAGGCCTTGAAAACCAGGGCCTCGAAGCCCGGCGTGATCGGGGTGCCGAGCTCGACGCTCAGCGCCTTGGCGCGCACGATGACTTCCTGAGGATCAGAAATGTCGGCCGGGGTGATCTTGTTCATCACTTCGGCGGCCGTGTAGCCGAGCATCCGTTCGGCGCCGACGTTGAAGATCTGGATGACACCCTTGGCGTCGGTGGCGATGCTCGAAAAGTTGGCGCTGTTGAAAATCGCGTTTTGCAGGGCCCCTGCCTTGAGGAGCGCCTCTTCCGCCTGTTTGCGCGCGGTGTTGTCGGTGCCGATCAACAGGTAGCCGATGATGGCTTCCTGTGCGTCGCGGAGCGCCGTGACGGACACAACGGCGGGGAACCGGCTCCCATCCTTGCGGAAGTAGGTCAGCTCGTAGATGTCTTCGATCCCGCGCGAGGCCTTGAAAACCAGGGCCTCGAAGCCCGGCGTGATCGGGGTGCCGAGCTCGACGCTCAGCGCCTTGGCGCGCACGATGACTTCCTGAGGATCGGAAATGTCGGCCGGGGTGATCTTGTTCATCACTTCGGCGGCCGTGTAGCCGAGCATCCGTTCGGCGCCGACGTTGAAGATCTGGATGACACCCTTGGCGTCGGTGGCGATGCTCGAAAAGTTGGCGCTGTTGAAAATCGCGTTTTGCAGGGCCCCTGCCTTGAGGAGCGCCTCTTCCGCCTGTTTGCGCGCGGTGTTGTCGGTGCCGATCAACAGGTAGCCGATGATTGCGTCCTGTGCGTCGCGGAGCGCCGTGACGGACACAACGGCGGGGAACCGGCTCCCAT
>OCTA010002514.1_pt1 | contig 16614 bp, 16 predicted proteins | sample 1538991 | NCBI WGS metagenome assembly OCTA01 (sample SAMEA3539302, study PRJEB22396) | soil metagenome | biome: tundra; feature: field; material: soil | place: USA | collected 2010-05 | depth 0.15 m | reverse complement strand
TGCAGGAGTCCAACTTGCTCTGGATGGCCGCGACGTGCGGATCAGAGGCGACGCCGCGAGCAGCCGGAGTGGGATCCCCGGCGCTTGATCTTCATCTACCCTCGAGGATCCCCAAGCTGCGGTCGCAGCCGGTCTCGGCCAGTTCCATCCCGATCACTGCCAGGGCTTCTTTCGCCACGCCCAATACGGGACTATCTAAATCGAAAAGGCTTTAGTCCAAGCGTGTCCTATTGAAGGTGCAGTTTCGACGGCGCATTAACCCAGCTCCGGACCGGATGATTCGTACGACACGACTTCGGGCTCACGTTGGGCAGCCTGCTCCTCCAGGACCAGCCGCTGCACAAGACCGTCCATCTCCAATTTTAGCTGGATAGGTTTGTCGGGCCCGGCAGCCTTGAAAAGCTTGTCCGCGAGGACCAAGCCTTCGGCACAGTTAAGAACGGCCCCCCGCATGCCGGGGCGCCGGCCTGGAATGTTTAGCGTTGTGAGTCTCATGAGGCAAATGATCCGTACACCTTGATAATAGCAGCGAGCTCCAGTGGAACCGCAGCCAGGAGGGTGGGGCGGCCGCCGAGCGACTCCTTCGCCGCCGCCAAGTATTCACCCCGGCCAACGGCCACCAAGTATTCCCTCGCCTCGATATCCCGTCCTATGGGGTAGGCTTGCCACCGCCGGAAATTCGCGCACTTCCTCTTATCAAACCCTTCCCTTTCAATGAATTCCGGCGTCACGGTTAGGCCATTTACGCGATGGGTATTCAACTCACGCACCTGCCAGTAAATCCAGCGATCCGGGTCGAACTTTTCGACGTTTGGCATGATAACGTCCTCAAAGAGGTCGCCCGCTTCAACCTTTGCCTCGTCGATCATCTGGGCCAGGGCGCCATCGGAGATTATCTCCGCGCGCACCAACTGCTCTCGCAAGGAACTATCCTCTCGTTCGTTAAGAAAGTGCATCGCAGGATTTCGCCCTATTGGTAGCTAATCTGTGTGCTCCCCTGGAACAACAAGCACGGCTGGCGCGGATCGGAGGCGAAGGTTATTGTGAAGCCGTTCAGAACGTAAAGTTCCAGCGTTGCCGGAGGGAATTGCAGGTAGGGATTGATCAAGGTGTACCGCCCGTCGTCATTGCCCTGCGATTGCCACGTCGTGACCGCTGATGTCACCCCAGTCGACTCGATGTATTTGCTCTGCGCCATGTTGAGCGCCGCCGCCCGGCCTTTCATGACGGCCACATCGGCCACGTTCAGGACTTCCGACGCATTCGGGGCGATCAGAAAATACAAGATGCCGAGAACCAAAACGACCAGGATGACTTCGATCAGCGTGAAGCCGCGGGCCCCGACCCTTAAACTCATGGCCTTCAGTGTTCTCATGGCGGAAGCACCAGATTCACCTTGGGGTGATTGACAGTGTAGTTTGTGTCCCAATAGATGGTTGCCGACGCCCCGCAGAGATTCATTTGCGTCGAGCCGAGCGCCGAAGCCGTCGAGTTTGCGGTAACATCGGCCCCCATCGTGGAATCAAGCAGCGGGGCAACATAAGTGCTGAAGAAGGCGACCTGGCTCGCCGGCCCCGTGGCCAGCGGGTTGGAATTGAATGTGGTCCGGGCCGCAGCAAGCGTCGGTTGTTCAGCCATCCACCGCTCCAAGGCATCCTGGATGGCCACGGCCTGCTGCCGTGACACGTAATAGCGGCTCTGCTTCACCAGGACCGGACCGGTGGGGATGAACATCAGGGCTATGAAGCCTAGGATTGCCAGGACAAGAAGCCCTTCAACGAGTGTAAATCCGCTGCATGAGCGCCGCATAACCGGATAATAGCAGTCCCAGGGCATCTTGTGGCACAGCCACACGCGAGACGCGGTTGTGCCGTTGAAGCGGGGGGGGCTGCTATCCTCCTAGTGGCAATGAAGCACTGCACCCTTACGGAGCGAATCGATCAATTGCTAGGCGACGGCCGCGTGGCGGACATCATCCTACGCCCAGGCATCCCCCTACGCTATTCCATTCACGATCGGTTTCAGATCGATCCCGACGTCGTTGTGGGCGAGGAGGATTTTGCATCGATCGTCAAGGAGGCAGGCCTAAATTGCGAGGCAAAGGATGACGACAGACAATGGAAGCGGGGAAATAGGTCCCTGCGCTGCAATCTCCTTACTGCTCAGGGCATCCCGCAGATATGCATGCGCATCTTCCCGGCGAAGCCGCCCCTGTTCGACGACCAGCAATGCGACTTTCCGAAGAGTCCGGAGCTACGGCAGAAGATTCTGGAGCCAAAAAAGGGTATCATTTTCCTGGTCGGCACACCGGGCTCCGGCAAGAGCACGACGTGCGCCGCCCTGATCCACGAGTATGCCCGCCTCAACGACCGCCATATTCTCACCTTCGAGGACCCGATCGAATTCGTATATCCGACAGACCTAAAGTCGCTCATTTCCCAGCGCGACATGCGCACAGACATGGTCAGCGAGCTGCTGGCTTTGAAATCGGGCCTGCGCCAGGTGCCCTCGCTGCTCGTCGTGCAGGAAATCAGGGATGAACCGACCGCGGCCCTGGTGCTCATTCTGGCGAGTCTCGGCATTCGCGTAATTACAACCATCCACGCCGACACCGCCTGTGAAGCCGTCGGGTCCTTCCTTAAATGGCTGGATGGCAAGCGCTGGTCATGGGGCTGCTTCATGCTGTCGAAATACCTGGTTTGCTCGATCGCACAGCGGCTCGTGACGGCAGTCGGCGATAACAGCCGCCGGTATGTTCTCCACGAGCTCCTTTGGGCCAAGCCTACGCCGCGATCGCGCGCCGTCTCGAACCTGATTGCGCAGGCGGCGAAAGATGAGCACAGCCTCGACGGGCTGGATGGCCAGATCCTGAACGGCGGCTCGGATACGCTGCATATTTCGTGGCGCTCCTCCCTCGAGCGCTGGGAGCAAGCGGGCGTGAAATTTGATGAATCGCTTGCAGACGAACTATCGAATCTATCCCGATGAGCGCCAATCCTGTCCTGGGTTATCTCTTCCCGCCGTTTGAGTCGCTGCGCGTGCCGCGCGACTATACCGGCGAACCACTGGCGCGCCGCCTTGGCCGCAACAAACTCCTGGCGATTGCCGTCTCTCGCACGGCCCTGGAGCCCGCCGTTCTCTCAATCGAGAAGGATGGCGTCGTCTCCGTGCCCCTCCCTGCCATCCCGACGACCGACGGGCTGATCACGAAGGGGGTGCTCCGCGACCTGAAAAGCCGTAGCAACACCGCGTACCTCGCCGTCTCCTTCGCACGCCTCAGTGAAGGAGCGCCGCTCAGGATGATGCTCTGCGCGAATATTCCGACATTCGCCTCCGATCTGCAATTTCACTTAACGCTCGAGCACACCCCCGAGCGCCTCGTGGCGAAACCCAAGCCCGGTCTTTCCTACCGCGGGATCCGCCACCCGGTCGCCCCGGTCGCGCTCGTTGCCGAAATAGACTCCGCCCTGGCAAGCGGCCTCGATGACATTGCCGCCCAGGTGGGCTTCATTGTCGTGCGGCGCCAACTCGCCCTCCTCCAGCTCGCCAACATCGGGCTCGCAGCCCAGACGGTACGTGACGGCGCCACCCTCTTGGTCGTCGACCACTCCCAGGTGCTGGTGATCACGAGCTCGGTCGGCGGTGTTTGGGAGGAGCCGCGGCTGAGAGCAATCGACCGCGGGCAGGCCGATTTCGCCCCCTTTGTGAAGACAAGCTTGGTGCCGGCCCTGCGCGCGAAGTACCAGCAGACCATTGTCGTCATCGATACGAAAACCTCTGCCGACGTCGATGTCGCCGCCGCGTTCGGCGGAACGGCGGTCGAGCTCAAGCCATTCGCCCCGCCCGGTCACGACGATTCCGCACTTCCAACCCTCGCGTTGTTCGCCGCATGACCCCTCCCACCATCTCCACGCTCGCCCACGATTTGGGCGCCATGCCGGTCCAGTCCGTCCATCGGCCTTCTCCGTGGCATTTCGCCGTTCCTGTCATCTTCTGGGCCTCCCTGGTCGCACTCGTTGGCGTCACTACCTACCGCGCGCGCGCACAACGGTACATCGACGCCGACGCAGCGGCCCTTCAAAGAGCCATTGCCAACACCGAGATTGAACGCACCGCCACCGAGAAGCATATCTCCGCTCTTCGAGCCCGCTTCGCCTTTGCGCAAACAATCGATGACTGGGCGGCGAGTTCGCCGGCCCTCGCTCCGGCCGTTGGCGCGATCTTGCACGCCTTTGAGGAGGCACGAATCAAGCTGTTGAATATCCACCTGGCGCGACACCCCGGCGAGAACACAGCCTACGACCTACAGCTCACGCTGATCGGCAATGGTGACATCGGGCCCTATGTCACTCTCACCGTCGACCAGCATCTGGCCCGCGCCGGATGGGCTTTCCTGGAGGAGAGCGCCAAACCTGTAAACGGCGCCCTTGAAATCGACGCCGTAATTTCACCGTCCTCGGTGGACCACCCCTCCCCATGAAACCCTTCATCTACGCGGCGCTGATCGCCCTCGCCATGTTTGCCTCCGCGTACCGCGCCACCAAGAACGCACAGTCCGCCCTTCTCGAAAAGCGAGCCGCCGTGACCGACCTCGTGGCGAAACTGCGTGCGGCGAGGACCGTAACCGAGGCCACCCGCGCCAGCGGCCGGTCAGCAGCCGCAGTAACGCCGCAGCTCAATGCGTACATCGATGTCTGGATGAACACCACCCCGATGTACACGCGCATCTCTGAGGAAACGCAGGACCTGCTCCATACGTATTCCTGCCAGACCATCGATAACTCACTGCGCGAGGAAAATCGCAAGGTTCGTTTCGCCGGGCACGATTACACCGCGGCGCTTCGCTATTATTCCCACACCGGAACCTACGCGAACGCCGTTAATTACTACGCCGCCTTCGAGGCGAAGTTCGAGCTGATGTCCGTGCAAAGCCTCGATGTTACGCGTAAGGCCGACCAAGTGCGTTTCGCCGTAACCATGCTTCTGCCGCAATTTGAGGGCGCCGCGAACTGACTGATCCCACCGATGAAAACGCTCTTGCTCAGTCTTGCCGCCTTTCTGCCGTGGACCCTCTGCGCCGAGACGCCATCGACCCCGCCGGCCATCACCCCGGATGTGATCCAGCACCTTCGCCACCTGCCTGGCAAGCGGGCGTCGTACACGTTTGCTGGCACGGTGGTCCCGCTCGAGGACATCACCTTGTCAGCGCCGGTGCGCATCGGGGATGAACCCGCGCTTTCTCCAACGGAATTGAGCCATCGCGCGATTTCGGCGATGGTTGAAGGCCTGCGCGTGACAGCCGCGATCGTGACGCTGGATCCGCAATACCGGACCATTTGCATCGACCATCGCTCGTTTCGGCAGGGTGACAAGTTGGCCCCCGGGCTCCTCCCGCAATTCGATGGCGAGGTGATTGTCGAAACAATCAGTAGTGACGACGTGGTCTTCCGAATCTCCTCGAAAGACGGGGGGCATATCACCGCGAAGCTCGCGTACAGCTTCCTGTCCCATTCGAAAACCCACCGGCCTTGATTTCCCGATGACCCCGGCCATCCGGCACTCCTCTTGCCTGCCTCGTGCCGCTCTGGAACACGGGTTCACGTTGGTTGACGTGGTGGTTGCCCTCGCCGTGACCGCTCTCATTGTCCCAGCCCTGGTGGCCCTGACGTCGTTGTACACGACGGAATTTACCAGCGGCGGATTCGCGACCGTGGGCGGCCAGCAGATGCCGTACGCCCCGAGCATGGCCCAGCAGGCCGTTTCCGAGCCGCTGCTGACCATGTTCCGCGAGGATCAACTTGCGGCTGCGCAAGCCATCGGCGTCAACGCCGAGGTTAGCTCGTCCTATTCTGGAACTTCAGGGGTGCTGACGCCGGCCCTGACCGCCTCCCCAACTCAGCTCTGCAACCCGGCCTCCGCCTATTCCATCCTTTCATCCGCAGGCGTTCCCTTCACCGCCAATCCTGGCTTCAGCGTGTTCCTGCTCGGCCCGAGCGCCGCGATAATCGGAATCTATGCCTGCAATTATCAGGATTCCGGAGGGTTGCGCCTTTACCACGTCCGGCGCCAAGGCCCGCAGAACCAACCCCTGATCGCCTACAGCTTTGTCGAGGCCTCCGGCCTCACCCAGCCGGTTCCAGGCATTACCCTCGGGAGCTCATCGATCGACCCCGTCGATTACCTGGTGGTCCGCTTCCCGGATCCCGGCGACCGGCTCTCCGACGAACTCCTTCGCCTGCAGACCATTTCCAACCCAACGCAGCTCGCTGCCGCGCAAGCGGCCGTGCGCCGCTCGGCCCAGTATGTCCCCTACGTGCAATACCGCCGGTGACCGGGAACGCGGAGCCGTTCTTGCGACGGCGCTCATCGGCCTGCTGCTCATCTCAATCATCCTGACGGCGGCCTTCGCCTTGGCGTCGGCCGAATCCGCCCGAAATTTGGTCATGAAGAACGCCTTCGCGCGCTACCGCATCGTGTACGCGGCGAAACTGATGTTCCAGCAGGCGATTTTCGACGGCATCCAAGCCGGCGGCAACTTTTCCCAGGTCGCTTCGAAGGCCACAACGGCGACCGCGGCCCTCCAGGATGGCACATGGACGGCCACCCTCACCAACATCACGGAGCCAGCGTTCACTCTGGGCGACCGCGCCGCGGCTTTCGGCGCGACCGATGGCTCGCTGATGCAGGTATCCGGCCAGGTTTCCCGCGCCCGGACCAGCTACTTCACCGCCAACGTGCAGTTGTCGGGCAGCCCGAATGGCAGCACCGGGGTCAATCTCAACACCCCCATCACCGTCGCCGTCGTTGAGATCCCGGCGACCATGTTTCAATTCATCGTTTCCGATCAAGCGTTCGCCCAGAGCGCGAACACCCTTTTTACGATCTCCGGCTTGGCGCTATTCAACCGCGGCGTCTCCCCGCAAACGCCCGCGGCGCTCCAATTTAACGGCGCAGCCACGAGCTACGGCATGTACTTCGGCTCATCCAACATTCCCAGCCCCACAAACGGCGCCTACGCCTACGCCCCGGTCGGCAATACCTTCGGGTTTACCCGCGCCATTGGCGGCGCGGCCAACCTCATCGTTTCCCCCGGTTCGCCCGTGAGTCCCCCCATGATCTCAAACCAGGCCCTCTCGCTCGCTCCGACAAATTACTATCATCTCTCGTGGACCGATCCCACGACTGCCCCCACTGGGCTCCCACCCGGAATCACGTTCCGGAATATCCTTGGGTCCAACCGCATCGTCATCGACCTGGGCGCCTATTATGGCTATCAGAATGTCCACGTCGACTGCGGCCCACCCACCCAGGCCAATGGCATCGTGATTTTAGGCAGCCCTGCCGGGGGCACCTTCAACGCCACCCCCCTTTGCATCACAACCACCGGCGCCTTGCTGCTGCTCGGCAACAACGCCCGGCCGGTGATCACCGGCACCAGTTATAGCCTTGCGCTGGGCGCGAGCACGTCCTCACCCGCAAGCCCGGCCACCGGCCCGGTCACCTGGACCGGCTACGTCTGCCTCAGCTTCGCAAACCCCACCATCACAGCCCCGTGTTCCTGGGGGAGCCACTCCTTCACGATCGCCGGCACCTTCGCCTTCCCCGGCGGTACCCTCAACAACAGCCAAGTCCCGATGACCGTCCAGCCTTCCGCGTCCACCGCCCTGGCCCTAGCCTCCGGTAACGTCATCCCGGACCGACTCTTTTTTTGTGAAATCCGATGAAGAATAACACCGCCGGAGTTACCATCTTGGAGGTCCTCCTGGCCATCGTGGTTCTCGGGATCGCCGCGCTGGCCTGCGCATGGACTTTCCCCACCGTTGAGCTCGCGCGCCTCGACTCCGACATCAGCCGGGAAGCTGTCGCCTGGCACCACCAGTATGCCATGGGATTGGCAACCGGGGACTTTGAGCGGGCCGCCACCGCGGGTGCCGGCCCCAACCACAATGCCGTCACCCTCCCCAGTGGCATCACCATTAACGTTACCGACGCCTATTCGGCGCCTATTTCATCTATGCCGAGTGCCCTCTTCATCCAATCGACGGCCACCTGGTCTCTCACTAGTGGTTCAGGAACCGGGATCTCCGTCATTACGGTGGCCCGAGGCACCCCGCCCACCGTCCTTTGACCCAATCCCCTTTCTTTCGGTAGCCGCGCCGCAGGACGCCCCCGGGCTGCTACTATCCATTTGTTCATGAACACGCGCCTCCTCTTCCTTGTAGCCATGGCGGTGGCCGCCGGTGGCGGTCCGGCCAGCCTCCTCGCCCAATCCGAAGTATTCTCGGCCGGAGCTGAAGCAACCTACCGGATTTATCCCCGGATCGATCCGGGGGCGCGCGCAGCCGAGGTTCAACGCCTGCAATCCCTCCCCGCGGCAACGATCGATGCCAACAGCGCCAATGCCGACTCCACCCTCGGAGACGTGATCGAGAGCCTGGCCACCTCGGCCGGCATGTCTTACATCGCTCTTCCCGATGGGCCGCTCAAAAGCCAAAAGGTGACCTTCCATATCGTCGACACCCCTTGGGGAAGCCTTCAGCTGCTCGCTCACAATTACGAATTCGACCTCGTGTTTGAGGAGATCACTGAGGGCCACCCCGTTTGGAAGTTCATGCCGCTGAAGCCGGATGAACTCGTCACGCGCACGTACGTCCTCACGCACAATACCCATGAAACTACCCACTCCAAGGGCACGAGCTCATTTGGGAGTTTCGGAAGTGGCGGTTACGGGGGCCAGAACGGTTCGAACGTCAATATGAACCAGAACGCCGGCAACGCCGGCCTCGGGGGTGGAGGCAGTGGAACTTCGAATTTTACCACGGACAATCCCCTGACCAAACAGCTGGAGGAATACCTCACTGACGATACCGGGAAGGGAAAGAAGGGGTTTGCCAAATGGATCACCGACTCGAATACCTTCCTCGTACGCGCGACGGCCAAGCAGCATCACGAGATCGAGGATTTTCTCGCGAAGGTCGACCAGGACTTGCCCGAAATCGAACTCAATTTCACGTTCGTCCTGGTGAGTGACAACCCGTCCGCGACGACAGGCACGAATAGCTCGCTGATCACCAGCGGCCTTCCCCTCAGTATCGGGGGCCTTTCCGTCCCCCTGAATAATATCTCAGCCTCGCAACTGGCCTCGGCCACGCTATCGACACCGAGCCTGACGGCCACCTTGGCCTTCATGAAGAGCAACTCCACGAGCTTCTCGATGCTGACCGGCTCCCAGACGGTCTTGTCGAACCGGGACGGCTCGATCCAGTCGGTTACCGAGCTTCCGATCATGCAAAATACGCTGGCGGTCGTCGGGAACAGCACCACCACGAACACGGGCGTCACATCAGGCCAAATCACCTACAGTCCGGTGGGCGACATCATCAACTTCCACGCTAAACGCCTCGGCGACCACCAGATCGCCATGGCGATCGATATCGAGGTCTCCAATGTCGCCAGCACCACCAGCGTCGGCGGCCAATCCGTCCCCATCGTGGCCTCCCAGAGCTATACCACCGAAGCGATCATCGACGAGGGCATGTCGCTCGGCATGGGCGGCCTCGAATCCACCGTCAATGCCGAAGCCCTGAGCAAGATCCCCGGCCTCGGCGATATCCCGTTCTTCGGATTCGCGTTCAAAAACTTTCAGAAATCGACCACCCGCTCCCGCCTGTACCTCTTCATCACCCCCCATGTCCTTCCCGGCCATAAGGGCGCGCCCTTCGAGCCGAACCGGCATCTCACACCGGCCACTTCCGCCGTTGCCCGCACTGTCTTCCAGGCCGCGCCAGGCCTGCCCCTTTCCGCGGTCTCGGCCTCCCTCACCGGCTTCCCCGAGCAGCTCGCCACCCTGGAGATCGCCGTTCACGGTGGCCGCGGGGACGCTGAAATCAAGCGGCAGGCAAAGCTTTTGGCCAACGAGTTGGATCTGATGACGCTCACGGTGGAGGAAAATCGCCTTGTGGGCGTTACGGACAAGGACCTGGACCTGCGCCTGAACACCCTGCGAGAGCGCTGCCTGCAAGTCGTCAGGAACGCCGGCCTTCCAACCTTAGGAAGTAATTTATGATCTCTGCGGGCTTGATTTCACGGTCGGCGCCCGTCGATCCACTGAAGCAGGCAATGGACGGCCTGAGCGCGGTTTTGCGCCGAGCCATTCCGCATGGCGCACCCGCAGCGGAGAGCCTGCGCTCAATCGTCGACCATCCGGAGTTGGGGCAGAGCTGGGCCCTGACTCTTAACAACGATCAAGGCGCCGCCGCCGCGCTCACGAATTACGTTTACGAGGCACATAAGCTCTTCCCTTACCCGGTCCTCAGCACCCGTGTACCCGCAGCCGTGGCCCTCGCCTATGTGGAAACCGTGTCCAGCCGGCACGGCGATGAGTTTCTCACGGCTTTCCTGAACGGCTGCCCTGCCGTCCCGCTCCTGCAAATCGGCCCCGTCTTCCTGGTGGGCCATTTCAATCCGGAGTACCCGTTTCACGACGTTCTTCCCGGGGAACTCTGCATCCCTGTCTGGCTCTCGATCGCCGACTACGCCGGCCTGCGGGCGGATCTGATCGCCCAGGTGCAAATCGGGTCATCCGGGGGCATTCGCTCCCGTCCGATCTCGGCTGCCGGACCGTCGTCATTCGCTGCCCACCTGGATGCCGCCGGACATAGCCTGAACCCGGACGATCCCGAGGCCAGCCTCGCCGATTTCCTTGATTGGATTCTGACGTTCCCGACCATCACCGTGGCCGACGAGCAAGCCATCGCCGTCATCAAGGGCCGCGATGAAGCTCCAACCCTTGATGCATTGCCTCCCGACCTGCGCCTGCTCGCCCAGCGGTTTCTCTTTGGGGCGCGCGTCCTGCGCACGGATAGCCTTCTGATCGGCCCCGCCGTGGCCAAGGAATTGGATCCCTCCCTCGTCGCCGATCACCAGCTCTGCCCGGTTGTGATCACCGACCGCTACTGCTTCCTCGTTTGTGATCGACGCATTAAAGTCCAAATCGAGGACGATTTCCATAATCGCGCCGGCCGCGTCCCGGTCTTCGCCATCATACCGCAGCAGCAGTTCCAACAGGCTTGCAGCTCACAGACGGTCATTGAGGCGATCGCCGACTCCGATACGACTCAGGTTGCTTCCGACGAACCCGTCGCCATGGCGCTGAGCCCCACCCAGTTTGCGGCCGGCGCGCGCCGGCCAGCCGCATGGAATCCTGATGCCGAGGCCCTGCTGAGCTACCTGCTCTGGGCAGCCGGCGTCCACCGCGCCTCCGATATCCATCTGGAGTTTTTCGACGGACTTTATCACGTGCGCTTCACCATCGACGGCGTGCCCAAGGAGGTGCTGAAACTCCCCGGCCATATTCACGACGCGCTGGCCGCCCGCCTAAAGACCATCTCCCGGATCGCGCTGGAGGAGGTCGCGCCGGCCGACGGCCGCTTCGTCTATTCCATCGGCACTCGCCGAATCCAGGTCCGCGTGAAATTGCTGTTCGACCGGTATCGGAAGTGCCGCTTCGTGATCCGCCTGCTTGACCATACGCAGTCGGTGCACGGCATTTCGGGCCTCGGCCTCATGCTCGAGGAGATGACTACCTTGTCCGATGCCTACCAGGCTCCGGACGGGCTGCTGTTTCTTTGCGGCGCCACCGGCGAGGGGAAATCGACCACGGCCTACGCCATTCTCAGCGAACTGAACAAGCGCAACCGCGTTCTGTATTCGCTGGAGGACCCGCCTGAATTCTCGATCCCCGGTGTTACGCAAATTGCATGCACCGCCGAAACCCATAAGCAGTGGCGCGAGCTTCCGTCCTTTGCCACCGCGACTTTGGACCTGCTGCGGGCGGCTCCGGATGTGATCTCTGTCGGCGAACTGCGCAATGCCGAGGCAGGCCAAGCGTTCCTGGAGATCGGCCTGAGCGGGCATACCGGCATCACCACCTTTCACGCCAAGGATGTGTTTTCGGCGGTCCAACGGCTCCTCAGCTGGAAGCTCAATCCGGTCGACCTCTCTACCACGACGCGGCTCTTCACATGCCAGCGCCTTGTCCGGCGCGCGTGTCGCTGCCACAAGTTGGTCCCGATTACCGCCGAGCAGCGGCGGTTTTTCGAAGAGCAGGGCGTCTCGATCCCTGAGGATACCGAGAGGATCCCGGCCGCCGTGGGCTGCAATCTTTGCGGCGGGACCGGCTACTACGGCCGTCTCGCCGTGATGGAGATGTTGCGGGTGACCGAGCGAATCGCCGGTCTGATCCGGCAGATCGCCGGCGATGACGACGTGACTCACCTGCTTGAATTGCGGCGTGTCGCCGCCGAGGAGGGTTATCGCTCCATGCTCCAGAATGCGCTTTCGAAGGTCCTCTTGGCGCAAACCACGCTGAGCGAGGTCGATCGCGTCGTCTCGCGCGTGCAACGGCTCAATCGCGTCCACTTTAACGGCGACTCCTTCGGAGCAAGCGTCACGCGCTTCCCCCGGGCCGCGCACGCCGTCGGCCTCGGCACGTAGCCGCCCGGCCGGTCGGCGGCTGCGAAACACCGACTATCGTGCGACTGGCGCGGACACAGGCACCGGGTGGAATAACTCGAAATTCTCTTCGCATATTTATCCTTCGTCAGCCGAATCGCCATCCTCACTCGGCGTCCAGCCCGTTCCACCCGTTTTCGCCGCATTAGGGTCGATAGGATTAGGCGTCAACGCCTCGCGTTCGAATCCCTCGTCGAGGATCCGCTTCAAATCCTGCGGCGCGCCGGTTACCCGAGTCCGCTCCATTTCGGGGACTTGCTCCGGTCGCGGGACCGCGCCGCCCGGGCTCGCTGCGGCCGTGCTCGTGGAGGCATCCGTGCCATCAACGTTGGCGGCCCCCGCCAGCAGCGTAACGCCAAGGCCCTGCTTCTTGTCCTCGGCGATCGTCAATGGGCCAACTCCCTTCACGGCCGAATCGTCCGCAGACGGAGCGACATGCTTCCCTTGGTCGATCATCACCGCGACGCGCTGGCTTGGGTCGGGCCCGCCGGCGACGTCAACCTCTATCGCCTTCTTCTTGGCGACTTCAGCGGCGGCCTCCTCCGGAGCACGATCGTGGAACTCTCGCTCGAAATCCCGCGTGAACGTGCGGTGATAGTCGCCCTTGATGAGGTCATTCCAGTCCTTGTTCATGACCTCCACGGTGACGTACTTCTCCTCACGGCCTTCTTTCTGCCGCTCGAGCCGTTCCGAAGTGCGCACCTGCGCCATGTATTCGGCCGATTCCGCCGTATTGTCCACGACCACGCGGATCCAGCCCCCGCGCGTCGGCTGTTCAAGCACCATGATCTTGTTCTCGACGCAAAACTTTCGGGTTTCCTCCAATCGTTTGCGCCCCGCCGAATCGTCTTTCAGGGCGAGATGATATTCTGACGGCCCGACGAACTCCTCCCGGGTCGATACTCCGGCGGCGACGCAAGCCTCCCCGATTCTTCGGGACATGTCGCGGCCCGCGAAATCGTTGTCCAGTGCCCGGGTGACCGAAACACCCTTCTCCTTGCACAGCGCAATGAGCGCCTCTGGCGTCCGTGTGCCCGTGGTCGCCATGACGCACGTCGCCGGCTCGGGCTGCTTCAGCGCCCAGTACGACATGCCGTCAATCCACGCTTCGGTCAGAACGACCTCCCTCGTGGTATTCGGGTCGAACGCCCCAATCACCGCGAAGCCTTGCTGCACCGGCCCAAAATTATGGCTGTCTTTGCCTTTCTGCCGTTTCGCGATCGCCGGGTCCACGTGCACGGTCTTGAGTTGGTGGGCGATCACCTTGCCGGTGTTTAGGCCGAGAATCGGGATGCAGATCGCCGGATTGTGAAACAGCACCTCGGAAGTCGGCTCCCCGGTGACGCGGTCCTGCTTGTAGACAACACTCTGGCTCGGGTAGGCGGCGCCGGATTTGAGCGCGGCATCGACGAGCGCCCCTGGAAGCTTGCGGCGTTCGATTAAATAATCGCGCGTGATTTGCTCGTTGTCGAGAACGGCGCTTTCGCCCTCCCGCTTCAGGATGTATGGGGAAGTCGCCGGCACTGACGAACGCTGAAGCGGCACGCTGATCCGGCGCGCGGCCGGCGACAGCGCGTGCGCGAGTTAATCGCCCCCAAGCTGAGCCGCTTTCCTTTCGGGAGGGTTGACTCCGGGAGCGAAGCGCTGCGGCACCGTCGAGAGCACCGCCTCGCGAAGGCGCGGCGAAGTGCAGGAGGCGGCGAGATTTTGAAGCTGCGCTTCCGGCAGCTGACCGAGCATCATTCCTGCGCATGGGCCGTAAGGTGCGAGAATGAGGCCGGGATCGTCCGAGCGCGTGCCCGGCCGGATCTGATTGTGCTGGCTCTTGACCATGACCGCGTGATCGGCGTCGCCGACCAAGGCCGCAGCCGTGCGCGGGGAGGTAGCGAAGGCGAGCGCGAGCGGCTCCGCCAGTTTCCCGTCCTTGCAGATCCGCTGGCCCGCAGCATCGACCTCCACCAAGGTCACTTGCTTTGTGTCAGGCGACCAAGGCTCGACGACAAGGTACGGATTGCCCTTTGGCTCACCATCCTTGCCCACCTGCTGGATCACAGCGCCCTTGTGGAACCAGATGGCCGGGTTTACTTCGCCGACTTTCAATTGCAATCGGGGAGCCTTAAACCCCGCGTCTTCCAGCGGCGGCAGCACTCCGGCGAATTGGACATGCAAACGACGGCGCGCTTCGGCGAATTCCAGCCGCGAACCCCGCGCCTCTTCAATGGCCCGCACGAGGTTGATCGCGCCCGCACCGCCGCGCTTCCCTTCAAGGCAGCTGAAGGTATGCCCATTCAGCGCTCCGAACTGCCGCCCATCCTTCTCGACGTTCATCAGGACCCCGGCATCGATCGCGTACTTCAAGTGCCTTGAGCCCGACTTTTCGCCCGCATAGCCATACATCTCCTCCATGATCCGGGTCAGCGGGATCGAGTTGATTTCGCGCGTCACAAGCTTCATCCGCTCGAGCCTGCCCTCCCGGTTGAGCGCTCGCCGGACTTCTTCGCCAGCGGGTGCCGTTGGCTGTGGCGGCGAGGCGGTGGGAGCCTCCAAGTGTTCGCGGCGGGGTAGGCTGGCCGGCCGCACTTCGCCGATCGCCGCCCGAAGCGCGCCCGGCGTGCTTTTTTCCGCACGCAGCCGCTCAAGTTCTTCAGCCGTCAATTCCCCGAGCATGCGGCCCTCGCACGGCCCGGCCGGGACGACCAACAGCCCCGGGTCATCCGTGTGGATGCCCTCCGGAATCGCCGGATTCTCGCTGATGACTATTCGCCTCGCAGAGCCCAACCGCGCCTTCGGATCGCCTTCCCCGAAGCAGGCGGGTACTTGGGTGATGGGATGCGCCAGCCGGTCGTGGTAAGGTTCGCCCTGCGCATCGCATTTGACGGCGATCGCCCGCCTCTCCGTGGGCGACCAGCCGTGGAGGACACGCTCGTAACCGGCTAAGGAGCCCAATACCACGCCCTTGTGGAGGACCACGACCGGGTCTATGCCGAGCGCCGGGGGGTGCTCGGCCTGTTTCAGCGTACTCGTAGGTGCGTCACTCATCATTCTTAGAATAGCAGGGAGGCACCGACCTGCCGCAGCCCGGGGCCGCAACGATGCCGAAACCCGGCCCTCCCCTGCTATTCTCCCTATATGCGGCCGCAGAATCCATCTAGTCGCGGTTTCTCGTTAGTCGAACTCCTTCTTGCCCTTGCTCTTATGGCGCTCATCGCGACCGCCATAACCTATACCGTCGGCGCAATGCACCGTCAAAGCGACTCGAATGTGCTCCAGGCGGAGATGAAACGGCTAAACGATGCCGTCACGGCGTTCACCGCCTCGGGCGGCACCATCACCGGCTCCGACACCGCACTCACCGTGCTCGCGAAGATCCAAACGCCAGTAAACACAACGACGTTTCACGCTCTCGGCACGATGACCGGCTATCTGCCCGCAACTTACGATTTACAGGCGTATTCGGCCGCCGACGGCTACGCCCGCCTCGTCTGGAACGGCTCCCACTACCAGATCGCCACGTCGGGGACGGGGTACCGGCCCGTGACCCTGGCTACCCCGAAAAATCTCACCCCGCAAAACATCCCGACTGTCGGCCAAACCTTCGCGACCACTTCCCAGTGGGTCTGGCAATATCAGTCCGCCGGAACCGGCGGCGCCAACAACCCGGCCAATCTATCGATTTCCGGACCCTCCTCGATCACCACGCCAGGCTCATATACCTGGACCCTGACCAGCAGCCAAAGCGGGCCGCTGTCGCTCACGCTCAACAACGGCCAGATTTATACCGCAGTGGGCAGTTCGATGTCGCAGGGGGAAGCCTTCAATTACGGCGATCGGCTCACCTTCACCATCATCGGCACCTTTACCCCTGGCGACCTCACGTCCGCTTCGACCACGAGCCTTTTGGTGACCGTATCCATTCCAACCTCGGCCCTGGCGGTCAACTACTCGCGTGAGGATTTAACCACGTCCACAAATTTTACCTTCACCCAGGTATCCAACCCCAACGGCCCGCCCTCCGTGCGCGATGGCATTGTTCTGTCGGTGGCAGGAAATCCTCGCGGGGTGAGCGTCTACTACACCTACGACGGCTCCGCGCCCACCGCC
>OCTA010002513.1_pt1 | contig 16618 bp, 22 predicted proteins | sample 1538991 | NCBI WGS metagenome assembly OCTA01 (sample SAMEA3539302, study PRJEB22396) | soil metagenome | biome: tundra; feature: field; material: soil | place: USA | collected 2010-05 | depth 0.15 m | reverse complement strand
TGGTCAGTGACTGGAGTTCAGACGTGTGCTCTTCCGATCTGCAGGGCGCCCTCTGGCGGCACCTGGCCGCCGCCCACCTCGGTCCCAGCGCCGGCCCACTGGGGGATGTCTTCTTCGCGCTCTCGGTCTTCCACGCGCTCCACGTCCTCGGCGGCCTGATCGTGCTGGCCGCGACCCGGGCGCGGCGCCTCCGCCTCCTCACGATCTATTGGGACTTCGTGCTGGTCGTCTGGATCGTCATCTACGTCGCGGTGTGCCTGTGGTGAAGGCGCGCGGCGCGCGGGGCTCCGGCCGGCAGCGGCTGGCTCTGCGGGCGCAAACTCTGCGGGCGTTTGTTGTCCTGGCGCCGGTCCTGTTTGCGCCGGCGTGCCGGCGGGCGGCCGGCTCGCCGCCGCCGTTCACGGAGCCCGTGACGCTGGGCGGTCGCGCCATCGCGCCGGCCGCCCTCGAGCACGGGCGCGAGGTCTACACCCACTACTGCCGTCCCTGTCACGGCGACGCGGGCGACGGCAAAGGAACCTCCGCCGCCGGCCTGCAGACACCACCGCGCGACCTCCGCCTCGGGGTCTACAAGTTCGCCGCGGTCCCGGCCGGCCAGCTCCCCCGCGACAGCGACTTCGTCCGCACCATCCGGCATGGCCTCCACGGCACCGCGATGCTGGCCTGGGACGTCCCCGAGGCCGAGCTCGACGACCTCATCCAATACGTGAAGTTCTTCGCACCAAGATGGCGGAATGAAAGCGCGGGCGAGGCCATCATCGCAACGCCCGATCCCTGGGGCGCGCGCGAGCCCGAGGCCGTCGAACGGGGCAAGCGCGTCTACCACGGCCTCGCCCAGTGCGCGGTCGCCTGTCACCCCGCCTACGCGACCAAGGCCGAGATCTACGCCTTCTCCAAGGAGCTGACCGGCATGGAGGTTCGCGAATTCCGCGCCGATCTCTACTTCGCCGTCGCCAAAGACAGCGACTACGGCGTCAAGATCCTCCCGCCCGACTTCACCTTCAACGAGCTGCGCGGCGGCGACACGCCCGAGGACATCTACCGCGCGATCGCCGCCGGCATAGGCGGCACCGCGATGCCCACCTGGAAGAACGTCCTGCCCGACCCCGACCTGTGGGCCATGGCCCACTACGTCCGGTCGCTGGTCGCGATGCGCGATCGCCCGGAAGCCGGCGCGCTGGAGCAGCGCCTCCGCGACCAGCCGGCCTGGCAACCACCTCCACCGCCCGACGCCGGCGCAGACGGGGCGACCGACGGCGGCCTCCACCCGTAATCTTCACGGTCGACAAGGAGCAGACATGAGATCGATCCCGATGCTCGCGGTTCTCTGGGGCCTGATCGGATGCAGCGGCGGCGGTGGCGCCGGGACGATGGCCGGGAGCGCCGGAACTGGGGGCGGCGGACTAGCCACCGGCGGTACCTCCGGATCGGCGGGAGCGGGCGGCGCGGCGGGATCCGGCGGCAGGGGTGGAAGCGCGGGATCGACCGGTCTTCCCGCCTGTGCCGTCCCCGAGCAGCCGGCGAATCCAACCGACTGCGGCGATTTCGAGATCTCCGGTCAATGGTGCACGAGCGATCAGGTCCTCGTGGGCGACGGAGGATTCACGGTGGGGGGCGTCCTCGACGTCCCGAAGGGCGGCTCGTTGGTCGACGGCGACTACGACCTCGTTGGCGTCGCCTGGGCCAACGGCAGCACCCGCCGCACCATTCGTCTGTTCGCCAGCGGCACGTTCATCGAGTGGGCGATCGACGATGGAACCCCCGGCACGGACGCCGGCCTCGAGCACTTCCGGATCGATTCGCCGGTGACGGCGACCGGGCACACCCTGCAGGTCACCTCCAGCTCGTGCATCGGCACGCTGTCCGACAGCTTCGGGTATACGGCCACCGGCGACCAGCTCCAGCTGTTCAATTTCGAGGCGAGCGCGCTCTTCACCTACCAGCGCACCTGCGTGAGGTGAATAGCGGATCGTCCGGCCGGAGGCTCTTCTGTGCTACACTGCCAGTATGAGAGCCGGCCGCACCAAGACGACGAGCTTTTCGCTCGACGACGCGACCATGAAGAACCTCAAGGCACTCGCGGCCCGGCGTCATGATGGGAACGTCTCTGCCCTACTCGCCGAAGTCGCGGCCCGCGAGGCGAAGTTCGTGGCGGCCGAGGCATTTTTCGAACGGTACGGCGTTCCGCCTCTTGGAGACGAAGCGATTGAACGAATCGAAAAGGAGTGGCGCGGCGAGCCGCCGTCGAAAGATGTGCGACGGCGCCGCGCGGCGTGACGTTCACCTTCGACACCGGGATGCTGATCGCGCTCGAACGCCGCAAGGGTCGAGCAACGGAGGCTTTTCGCAACATCGTTCGGCGGGGCTTCCTGCCGATCGTCCCGGCGGTAGTCTACGTCGAGTGGTGGCGCGGACGAAGCGACGTTCGTGAAGCGATCTTGGCGGCCGTGGTCGTCGAAGACATGCCGCCAAGTTTGTGCCGAGCCGCCGGCGAGGCCTTGGGTTCCGTCAAGGGCTCCTCGCTGGCCGACGCCATCGTGATGGCCTCGGCGGCCTTGCGGGGTGGTGGCGTCGTGTACACGGGGGATATCGATGATCTCAGCCGGTTCCAGAGGCATTTTCCCAGCGTACGCGTCCTCCCCGTGTGAGCCCTAACGCGAGAATCTCCGGATCGCGATCGCGACCGCGAAGAAGATCGCGGGCGGAACCAGCAGAAAAACGCCCACGATGCGCAGCGCGGGGCTCAGCGTGGGGGATTGACCGAGGCAATTGGGGCAGAGCGCCCAGCTCGGCGTGGCGGCCAGGAACGCGGCCGCGCCGACGACCGTCGCCGCAAGTCCGCCGCGGACCCTCATCGGTGGCGCATCCGAAAGGCCATCTCCAGCATGAGCACCACCGCGAAGCCGGCCGCCAGGAACAGCGCCGCCAGCGCCAGGCGCGGATCGCGGCGGCGGTCGCCCACCCGCAGGAATACCGTCAGCACCAGCCCGACCTTGGCGATCAGCAGCCCGCAGAGCGCGGTGACGCGCGCGGCACGGTCCAGATCCAGGACGACGGCCACGCCCAGCTCGGCCACGGTCAGCGCGAGCAGCACCCCGAATCCGATCGCGGTCGCGCGAAGGCGAGCCTCGGCGGGAGGGGTGACAGGCCGATCGGGCGTGGCGGCGGTCATCGGGCGGGCAACAGGTAGAGGAAGGTGAAGATGGGCATCCAGGCCAGATCGACGAAGTGCCAGTAGAGCGCGACCACCTCCAGCGTCCGCTGTCCGGCGCGACGGAGCGACATGACCGACAGACAGACGACGCCCGCCAGGACATGGAGACCGTGATAGCCCGTGAGCGCGTAGAACGTCGACGCGAAGAGATCGCTGCCGACCCGGGTGGGCGCCGCGGCCGTCCAGAGGTGCCGGTATTCGAGCAGCTCTCCGACCAAGAAGACCAACCCGAAGGCCAGCGTCGCGCCCAGCCACCCGGCGCGCGCCCATCCCCGCCCGGCGCGCACGGCCAGCGTCATCGTGAGGCTCGACGTCAAGAGCGCGACAGTCATGGCCGCCACCGGCGCCAGCGCCAGCCGCGCCCGCGGGTCGGGCCAGCTCTCGGCGCGCACGCGCAGCATCGCGTAGGCGATGAAGAGGCCCCCGAACCCCATCGCGTCGGTCGCCAGGAAGGTCCACATCCCAGCGACGCCGACGCGCGCCGGCGCCTGTGACCCCGCGCCTATGGCGATCTCCGAGCTGGCCTGGCTCATCGTTTCTACCGATAGCACGATCGGCGGGCCGCAATCATTTGAGACAGCGGTGCGCGATCTCTTCCGGATTTTCGGCCACACGCAGGCAGCCGGGCAGATCGTCGCGGACGCGCAGCGCCTGACAGTGGCGCAGGTCGGCTGCGAAACGGCGCGCCAGCTCCTGCTGCCAGCGGGGGGCCAGCGCCGGATCGCGATATCCCGATTCCTTCAGCTCCAGCTCGACCAGGCGGTCGAGGACCGCGCGGCAGTCGGCGGCGGAGGCGACGTGCCGGTGGCAACCGCCGATCAGCGACCCGCCGGCCAGGACGGCGGCAAGAGCGACGCGACGAATTTCCCTTGCGACATTCATCGGAAGAAGTGAACCCGAATGGGGGGCGAGAGCGCGGCGATCGGGTCGCCGGCCGGATCGCGCGCCGGCTCGAACCTGGTACCGAGGGCGCACTGGCGCGCCGCGCGCCCGAAGCCGAAGCCGGGATCGTCGACGACATCGACGCGATCGGCGCGTCCGTCGGCCCGCACCGCGACCCGAAGGACCACCGTCTCCTGATCGACTTGCCGCGCGTCGGCCTCGGCGGGCCAGGGACAACTCCAGGCCGCCTGATCGAGCGCCACGCCGCGCGCACGGCTTCGGGCGATCGCGCCGTCTCCGGTGCCACCGGGCGCGACGATGCCGGTAGCGGGCGTACGGCTGGTTCCGGCTCTGGTCGTCGTCCCCCCCGCGTACGAGGAGCCCGAACCGACCACGAACGCCGTGCCCGTGAAATCGACAGGCGACTCCGCGACGGCCGCGAGCTTCCCGGCTTGTGCGGGCGCCGCCGGGCCCGGATGCGTCGGCGCCGCTTTCATTCGCAGGTGCACCACCGGCTCGGCCTTTGCCGGGGCCGGCGTCTCCGCTGCCGGCGCTGGAGGCGGTGGCGGCGGCGTGACATCCACCGCGCGCTCGGCGGCGACTGCATCGTGAACGCGCGCCGCCAGCTCTGCGCCAAAGCTTGGCCCTGAGCTTTCGAATCGGCTCACGACAAAGAAGGCGCCCGCGTAGAGCGCCGCGACCACCGCGCCGCCCGTAGCCAGCCGTCGCCGCCGTCCGGTGGGCTCACCGGCAAAAACGAGATCGACGATTCGCCCGCTATTCGTCCTCGCTGAAGGCCGGTTGTGATGGTGCAACGTCGTCGCCTTCAGCGTGGGGGCGCGTCGACCGGTAGCGCGCCGAAGGCGACGCGGGTGATGCCGACACCCTTGAGCTCGTCCAGAACGTGGACCACGCGCCGGTGCGGGACGTCGCCGTCCGCCTGGATGACCGCCCGCAGATCCGGGCTCCCGGCGAGCGCCGCGCGCGCTCTCTCGTCGAAGGCGCCGTCGTCGGAAACCGCTGCGCCGTTGACCAACATGGCCCCGCGGACCGGTAGGATGATCGACAAGACGACCTGCACCTCCTCGCCATGCGCGGCCCTCGGCAGATCGAGAGGGACGGCCGGCGTCACAATGATCTTGGCGGTCACCACGAAGATCACCAAGAGAACCAACATCACATCCACCATGGGCGTGACGTTGATGCCGGAGATGATCCCGCTGTCGGGACCGTTAGCGGACGCCACCCGACACCTCTCGCAGCGGTGGGATTTCGCGCGGGCCGCGCGCGGCGTCGGCGATGTACGCCAGCACCAGGTTCGACAGCACGTCCGTCCCCGCCAGCAGCGACGTCACCCGCCGCTGCAGATAGTTGTAGGAAGCAACGGCCGGCAAGGCGACGGCGATGCCGACCGCCGTCGCCACCAGCGCTTCGGCGATCCCGGCCATCACCGCCTGCGTCGCCACCTGCCCCGCCGCCGTCGCGCCGTGCCCGGGTGCTGCGTGCCCCAGCTCCTCGAACGCGTGGATGACGCCCACGACGGTCCCGAAGAGACCCACGAACGGGGCGTTGTTGCCGACGGTCGCCAGAAAAGCCAGACCGCGCTCGAGCCGCCCGCGCTCGAGAGCCGCCGCGCTCTGCATCGCCTTGTCGGCTGCCGCCGTGCCGCGATCGGCGAGGCGCAGCCCGGCGTCCGCCACACGCGCCGCCACCGCCGGGCTGGCCTCCAGGGATCGCCGCGCGCTCTCGAAGTCGCCCCTGTCGAGCTGCGCATCCAGATCGCGCGCCAAGGCTTCCAGATTGCCGCCGCGGCGCCGCAGGTAGAGCCAGCGCTCGGTCGCCAGGACCAGGCTGCAGACCGAGAGCGCCCCCAGGAGCCAGAGCACCCACCCGGCGCCCGACGCCAGCAGTACCTCCTTGACCGATTCCATCGCGCCCATTGTGTCCTCAGTTCGGCGACGGGTAGTGGCGAGCAACGTAGCAGAGCCCATCCGAGTTCAGGTGCCCCTGGGTGCTCTGGTCGTAGGTCGAAAAGTCGTAATAATCGCGCAGCCCCTTGCACGCGTCGGTACCGGCCGCATGCGGCACGTTCTGCGGATCGAACGCCATCACACCCGTGAACTGCGCGTGCACGTCCGTCGGAGGAGCGATGCAGTAGCGCCAGGAGAGGGCGTTGCCGAGGGCATCTTTGTAGGCGGTGTAGTCGACGCCTTGGGTCTGTTCCAGCGTCACCGTCGGGAATACCCCGGCCTGCCCTTGGCCCGCTACCCGCGCCGCGAACTGATCGAAGTGGGCGGGCGTGTCGTGGAGGACGCTGTCCCAGAAGGGATGGTCGGTGTGGATGGTGATTTGACCGACGACCGACTGGTTGCTCTTGAAGAAGATCCCGCGCTGATGCTCTTCCCCTGCGAGCCCGGCCGCGGGATCGTTGTCGGGATTCTGGCAGTTGACGTACGAGGTCGGCGACTTGAAGCACAGATGAAATGGAACGGACTGACCCACCGCGGGCCAGGCGGCGTATACGGCGGGATCGCAAGCGGCATTCGGCATGGCGGCCGTGGGACAAGTACAGCTCGTTCCGTTGAACGTCGCCGTCCCGACGTAGAGCACCGCGCATCCGTCCGCGGCCATCTGCTGGTAGTCGGTGAGACCGGCCGCGTCGATATTCACGTTCATCGCCGCGGAGGTCGCCGGGATGACATCGAAGCCGAAGGCATAAGCATTGGCGCCGCCGGTGTCAAAGGCGGCGTTGTTACCGGCGGGATAGTTCTGGCGCGACAAGGCCGCGATCGGCACCGCCTCTTCGCCCGGGCCCCCCTTGCCCTGCAGATATCTCGAATCGCCGTGGGCCAGATCGACCGCCCAGGGACCGGAGATCTTGGCGACGGTTGGCTCGGTGCAGGATTGATCGCCGGGCGTCACGTTCGGACCGTTCGAGAGTGAAATGTTGTCGAGGGTAACCAGAAGCCGGGTGAAGCTGACGCTCCAGCCATCGACGAACGCCGGATCGCCCGCGTTTGCGGGTGGGAATTGGTAGCCGGTGAGCGCCAGAACCTCTCCGGAAGCCGCAAAGAGAATGCCGCCTGGTACCGGATCCACCGGCGGCGGCGTGAAAGGCGCCAGGGTAAAGCTGCCGCTGCTCGTCCCGGCGTCGCCCGCACCAGCGGCGCACATCGCGCCGCTGGCGCAGGTGATCGTCAACGATTGCTTGCTCGAGCACGACGCGCACAGGGAGGTCGTTGCCGTTGCAAGCAGGCCCATCATTAGCTTCAGGTTTTGGGTTCTCATGGTTCGTCTCCTCGATTGTTTGACGTGGGTCAAAGGGCGTCGGTCCAGGAAAACGTGTAGGGCGCGGTGGAGCGGACGTCGGCGTAGAGGTTTTGACCGGTCGGTGCGTATCCCGGAGCCGTCGGGTCGTCGCTGAACGCGTAGCCACCGGTGCCGGCATCGGCCGGCAACTGACTGAAGTCGACGTTGACGAAGTAGAGACGTGGATCGATCCGGAGCAACAGCCCACCGGCCGTTTGAATCGCCACCGCCGCCGGAATCGGCGTCACGATGCGCTGCTTGCAAATCGGATCGCCACCGCCGGTCCCGACGCCGATCGCCTGGCGGTTCGAGCCGATGGTGATCGTTCCCGTGAACGGAAACGTCGTTCCGTTTTGCGCGGCGGTCCCCGCGATGACCAGGATCGGTGTCGGGTCGGAGGCCGCGTTGACGTCGCCGCCGGTCAGCCAGACCTGGCCCACCAGAGCCGGAGGTTCCGTGATTCCGAGGGCGCTCGCGGGGAAAGTCTGGAGGGCGGGGTTCAGCAGATCGACGTCGAGCGACGAGGTTTCCTGCGCCAGATAGGTCCCGGTCAGATAGCAACCGGTCGCCTGGCCACCGGAGACCGGCTCGCTCTGGTCCAAATAGACGGCCCCGACGTGGAGCGTGGCCTGGGTGAGCAGGACGTCCCAGGTGCCCGAGGTGAACGACAGCGGTTGGCCCGAGATCGCGTCCGCTGGCCCTGCGGCCGCGACGGGGAACGCGACGGTATTGCCGCCCGTCTGACCGATACAGCCGACGCAGAAGATGGAGCCCATCAGCAAGATCCCGGCGCGCATCACACCCCTCCGAAATTGATGGCAAACGTCGCGAACACGCCGCGCGGCGCGCCCGCAGTGAAAGTTCGCTCGGGAACCAGCGTCGGTGGTTGTGACTGGCTGTGAAAGTCGGAGGCGTAGTTGAATTCGCCCAGCCGATACTGCGTGTTGAGCAGGTTCGTCGAGACGATGCGGAGCTGATAGCCCCCCCAGGACAGCGACGCCGACCCGTCGAGCGTGAAGATGTCGTCGCTGACCTGACCGTACGGCAACGGCCGGGGACCGACGTACGTGATCCCGGCGCCGAGCGAGGCACGGAACGGTTTGCCCCGGAGCGTCCAGGGCAGCGCGCGGAAAAGCGCACTGTCGGACCGGAAGACGACGCCCGGAACGTAGGCCACCGCCTCGCCGTCGTCGTTGAAGGTCGAGCGGACCAAGGTCAGATTCGCGGACTCGTCGAAGAACGCTCCAGTCAGGCGCAAAGCACCTAGCCAGCCGGTCCTGGTGGTGCCAACGCCGAGCAGGTTCCGCCCGGCGGTCTGATCGAAGAGCAGATCCTGATCGACGACCGTCCGGAAGAAGACGGACCGCGCCACCACCACGGCTTTCTTGAAGCTCCCCGCGTAGGCGGCGCCCGCCTCGGTGGCCACGATGTTGGAGAACGGCGCATTGACGTCCGCGATGACGTGCAGGGGATCGACGGAGCGGATGCCCTTGCCGTAGCTGGCGGAGAAGGTGAAGTTTCGGAACGGACCGGCGATCACAGAAGCGCGCGGCAGAAACGCCACACCCGAGGTCGAGGTGACCTGATCGGGCTCGCGCGGTCGCCCCATATCCTGTTGCGTGAGGCAGCTCTGGTCGATCGGCGGGTCGGTGGTCGACGGGTGAGCGACGCTCTGGGCGGCGCAGTTGTCGAGGACGTCGTAGGTGACGATCTCGGCGCGCGCGCCGCCGCGCAGTGACAGCCAGGAGAACGGACGAAGGTTCGCGTCGCCGTAAAGGCCGATATTGCCAAGCTGCGCGTCGAGATCGGTGTCGGTCTTATAAGGAACGCCGGTCGACGCCTCGAGGCGCTGCTGCGTACCGGCGGCGTCATCGCCGCGGGCGAAGTAGCCGAGCTCCAGCTCCTGCCGCTGGCCGAGAACTTGCGCGTGCAGGCGCGCGGCGCCGCGCGCGCCGATCGTCAGCTCGTGGACGTTGAGATCGAGCATGTCCCCGCGCTGGTCGTGCAAGCTCTGCAGCGGCTCCTGCACGTCGAGTAGGAAACCGGTGAAGTTCTCCAGCAAGCGCATGTCACGCTTGATGAGGAAGACCTGCTGCGAGAGCACCGTGTCGCCCGGATGCGTCTCGATGTCGGCGGCGATCGAATAGCGCGAGGCATCGCCGCCCTCAGGGACCTTCTCGCTCGCGAAGCTGGAGAAGTCGTAGCTGTCGTAGAAGCCGATCTTCCCCGATGCGTAGTCGTCTTCGCGGATGACGCCCGCCGAATGGAAGTGCGTCACGTACGCCTGCGTGGTTAGCCGGAATGAACCGGACTCACCGAAGCGCCCTTCGTACTGCCCCATCGCCGAGCCGCGCTGAGCATCGCGGTTCTGACCGAAGCCGTCCGTCTTGTAGATCTCGGCGCCGGCGAACGTGTGCGTGCTCTCTCCAGGCGGACCCCAAAGCCCGAGCACCCGCTCCGTGCCGAAGCTGCCGGTGGTGTAGCTCGCCGTGAGGCCACGCTGCGCCAAGCCGAGCTGGTAGTCGGCGCTGCCAGCAACGGCGTAGTTCCCCTGGCGTGGATCGAAGGGCCCCTCCACCACCCGCAGCGACTCGACCAGCTCGGGGATGATGAAGTGGGTGTCGGCGTAGCCGTTGCCGTGCAGGTTGCCGCTCTCGTTGATCGGGACACCGCCCACGGTGAACTCGACGTCCTGCCCCTCGCCCGCGTCGAATCCGCGCATGAACACCTGCTCGGCGTGCCCCTCGCCGCCTTCGTTGGTGAGTAGGATTCCCGGCGCCAGCTTCAAGAGATCGGAAGCGTTCGCGTGCGGGACCTCGGCGAGCGCATCGACCCGGATCTGGAAATCGGACGCACCGCGACTGACCGGCGGCCGGCGTCCGAGAACGCTAACGTCCAGAGCGCTCGGCATGCGGAGCTGCGGCGTGTCCGGCGCCAGAGCGATGGGCGCCGGGATGGGCACCACCGCCACGGGCGGCAGCGTGACACTAGGCGCCGGGGCGACGCCCGGCACCGGCGGGACCGCTGCTGGCTGCGGCGGCGCGGCGAGCGGCGGTTCGAAGTGAAACAGCAGCTGAATGCGGCTGGGAATCGGCATGCCGTCCCGCAACGCCGGACGAAATCGCCAGTGCGTCGCCGCTTCCAGTGCCGCGCGATCGACCGTGGGGGCGATTCCGTGCGCCAGCTCGACGGCGCTGACCTCGCCGCTCGCCGCAACCGTGGCGGTGACCGCGACGTCGCCACGGAGGCCGCTTGCAAGCGCCTCTAACGGGTATGGCGGCCGGCTCTCCTCGATCACGATTGGCGGCTGCACCCGCGGCTCCGCCGCGTGCGGCGTCCCCTCGGATGGCGAGTCGGCCGGAGCCGGGTCGGCACGCGCAACTGGTTCCGCGTGGACGACGAGCGCCCAGGCAAAGAACACCCATGGGAAATCGCGGAACAATAGTGCGTGAGCGGACTGGTAACGAGACAACGGGCCCTCCTTCGGCGAGTCCAGCAGAGCGCGCGACCACCCGGAGGGTCGGAGCGCCCAGGCACGCGCGATCACGTCGGCGACGGATCGCGTGCGATCGACCTGCGGATGCGCGCCAACGAGCGCGCCGCATCCTGGTCAGAGATCGCGGATCAGGCCGAAGGGGGCGAGGTCTTGGGAGCGCTCGCCAGAACGAAGGCCCGGCCGAGCTGGGCGGCGACGACCGGTTCCGAACGGCAGATATTGGGCGGCGGCGTGAAACGAACGGAGACGTGGACGACCGGCGGCGCCGAGCCGCTCTCGACCGTGAACGCGGTCGCGCAATGCTCGTGCGCGTCGACGGTTTCGGCGGCCTGCGTCCCGATCGCGTCGCCGTCGCGGCGTGGCCCGACCGGCGACAGGTCGCTCGCCATCGCCGCCACGTGCGTCAGCTCGCCGTGCTCGGCGCAACGGAAGTGCCGCACCGTCATCTCGTGCGACAGCGCGAAGAACTGGGCCAACGTCGCGGCGGCCATCACGACGACGGCCAGCGATTTCGCCGGCTTCGTCAGCCCGAACCAGCCGTGATTTCCCGCACCCCGCCGCATCAGATCCTTCCATTTGACTAGACGAAAACAAACCGATCGTCAAGGATCGACGTCACGGTGCCACGCTTGCCCCACATCTTCACCATCGCGGCGTTCTTGTTTCTCGCCGGATGCCACGACGATTCGACCGGCTGTTGCATGGTCTGTCCCAGCACCACCTGCGCCTGTGGCAACAGCTGCATCAGCTGTGCGGACAAGTGCATGATGGGCCAAGGCTGCGCCTGCAACTCCACGTTGCCTCCCGCCTCGCCGAGCACCGCCGCACCGGCTCCCGCGCAGATGTCGGAATCGCCCGACGCCGGCGGGTAGCTTGACAGGGGCGCGCCCAGGACGGATGACCAGCGGATGAACGGGACCTCCGCCGACCTTCCTGCCCCGCGCTCGCCGACCGCGGCGCGCCTGGCCGGGAGTCCGATCGTCTGGGCGGCGCTGCTGGCCCTGCTGTTCGGCGTGCCGATCTTTCGATCGGTCACCCGTCGAATCGGCGCGTCGCCGGTGGTCCTCGGCACCCTCCCCGCCTTCACGCTCACCGATCAGCGCGGCCAGCCGTTCGGGACCCGCGAGCTGACGGGCAAGGTCTGGGTCGCCGACTTCATCTTCACGGCCTGCCAGGAGGCCTGCCCGCTGCTCAGCCAGAAGATGGCCGAAGTGGGCCGCCGCGCGCGCAAGCTGGGCCCCGATTTTCACCTGGTGTCGATCTCCGTCGACCCGGCGCGCGACACGCCCGCCGCCCTGGCCGCCTACGGCGCGCGCTACGGCGCCAATCCGATCGCCTGGTCGTTCCTCACCGGCCCCGCCGACGCCATCGAAGCGGCGGTGGTGGGCGGCTTCAAGGTCGGGATGGGGCGCGACAAGACGTCGGGCGAAGGCGCCGGCGACTTCTGGCAGATCTTCCACGGCGAGAACCTGGTCCTGGTCGACCGCGAGCTGCGAATTCGAGGCTACTTCCCGGCCACCCCCGAGGGCATCGACCAATTGCTCGCCGCCGCGGGCCGGGTCGCGAACGGCGCGTGACGCTCGACGGAGCGCCGTGGAGATACCTTGGCTCGTTACCATGCCCGTGACATTAGTAACATATATGTTACTATAAATCGGGCGACGCTTGATTCGCGTTCTCGGGAATCCTCGAGAGCAAGATCGATTTTGGTCCCGGGTATCGCATCTACTTCGGCAAGGATGGGGACTCCGTCGTCGTTCTTCTTGGCGAGAGCTCCAAGCAACGCCAGCAGGCTGCGATAGCCGCAGCGCTGGAGCGCTGGCGCGACTATCAGCGGCGCAAGAAATGAACGAGCGAAAGGCAACTACATGGCTCTAACCAGAGATTTCAAAGAAACGATTGTTGCCCGCGCTCGGCGCGATGCGCGTTTCTCCGAAGCGCTTTTCACGGAAGCGATCAACGCATACCTGGCGGGCGACACCGCAACCGGGAAGGCTATCTTGCGCGATCTCGTCAACGCCACGGTCGGCTTCGAGGGGCTGGCGGGAGAAGTCGGAAAGCCCAGCAAGAGTCTCCACCGGATGCTCGCGCCTCGCGGCAACCCCAGCACCGACAACTTCTTCGAGATCGTCAAGGCGCTGCAGAAGAAGACGCACGTCAAGCTGCGCGTGACCGCCAAAGCGGCTTAGATTTCACCCGGTCAGGACGTCGAATCCCTCGCGCGCTGCGGCCTGAGCCAGCTTCCGGTCGAGCACGACCACCGTCAGAGATCCAGGCGCCGGATCGGAGACGACCAGCGCCGCCCCGAGCTGCGCCGCGTCCGCCGCGCGTAGCGCGTGACGACCGAGGAGGGCCATGCTCTTCGCGCGAACCGCCAGCAGGTCGGTGACCTCGTGGGCAGCGTTCGCTATCCGGTCGATTCGGCGAAGCGCCGCCGAGCGGGTCTCGATGGAGAGCAACCCTTCCCGCGCGCGTCTCTCGACGGCCGAGACGAGCTCGACGCGGGTCAGACCCCACAGAAGCATCTCCGGGTCGGCGTCCAGCCAACCGGACACGACGCCGGTGTTTGGCTCCTCGATGACCAGCGGGACGACGGCCGAGGCATCCCAAAATCTCATGACCGAATCCCCGCGAGCAGTCCCCTAGAGACGATCTTGGCGATCTTCATCCAGCGCCCCTCGGAGATCGGCGCCGGCCGCAACGATCGGCGGCTCGGAGACGATGTCGCGGACGTTTCCGCTCCCACGTCTCAGAACGCCCGCCTTGACCAGCCGATCGACACGCTCTTTATCGCGCGGGTCCGGCGACTCCGATGTCTCGGCAAGTCCGACCAGGCGGGCGACCGGCACCCCCCGATCGAGGATCTGAACCTCGCTGCCGCGGCGAACCAGGCGAAGGTAGCGCGACAGATGGGCCTTCAGGTCGCTGACCGACGCCGTTTTCATATGACTATTCTAGTCTTTTAGATCTGACCTATCAAGTCATATGGCGATCGAGCCGGCCGGCCGCCGCCGAGGTGCCCGCCGAGGTGCCGCAACCCTTGACGTGCCGGGGAGCGCCTGTTAGCACGACGGGCATGAAGACGCTGCCTCGGGCCTTTTGCGCGGTTGCGGTTGCGCTGGCGCTAACGACGGTGGCCGCCGCGGGCTGCCAAAAGAGCGCGCCCGAGCCGGCCGCCGCCCCGCCGGTCACGCCCGGCGCCACCACCGTCACCCCGGTCGCCGCGCCCGCCGGGCATGCGGTCATCACGGGCGCCGTGAAGCTGGCCGGGACGCCACCCGCGATGGCGCTGACCAAACGCGACGCCGATCCATTTTGCGCGCGAACGCCGATGAAGGACGAAGAGGTCCAGGTCGGCGCAGGTGGTGGTCTTCGCAACGTCGTCGTCCGGATCACCCAGGGCGCGAGCGGACACTACGAGGCGCCGCCGACCATCGCCACGCTCGACCAGAGCGAGTGCATGTACCGACCGCGGGTGCAGGGCATCATCGCCGGCCAGATGATCTCGATCCGCAACGGCGACCAGACGCTGCACAACGTGCACGGATACAGGGGCGCCTCGACGCTGTTCAACCAGGCGGAGATCCCCGGCCTGCCGCCGATCGCGCGGAAGCTCGGCGAGGCCGGCGACGTCCTCAAGTTCAAGTGCGACGTTCACCCCTGGATGACCGGCTACGTCGTCGTCTCCGATAACCCGTTCTTCGCGGTCACCGGCGACGACGGCCACTTCAAGATCGGCGACGTGCCGGACGGGAAATACACGCTCACCGCCTGGCACGAGCGCTACGGCACCAAGACCACCGAAATCACCGTGGCGGCCGACAAACCGACCGAGGTGAGCTTCCAGTACGACGCGCATTGATGTTGGTTTGATGTTGGTCTATCGCTTCGCCGTCGCGACCGCCGTCGCCACCTATCTGCTGATCCTGATCGGCGGTCTGGTCCACGGCACCGGGTCGAGCCTGGCCTGCCCCGACTGGCCGACCTGCTACGGGACGATGATGCCCAAGATGGAGGGGGGCGTGCTGGTCGAGCACAGCCACCGCCTCGCGGCCGGAACCGTGGTGGTCCTGACGCTGGTGCTGGCGACGTTGCTGACGCGCAGCCGGGAGCCGGCGCTGCGCCGGCTGCGCCCGTTCGGCTGGCTGGCGGTGGCGCTGGTGTTCGTGCAGGCGCTCTTGGGCGGGATCACCGTCCTGCTGCGGCTGCCGACGCCCATCTCGACGGCGCACACCGCGACCTCCCTGCTCTGCTTCCTGACGGTGCTCTACATCGCGGTGCGCGCGCGACCCGAAGTCGCCCGGCGGGCCGCCGTGGCCGCGCCGCCGGTGGTGGCGCGGTTCGCGCTGGTCGCCGCGGTGGGGGTCTACTTCCAGATGGTGCTGGGCGCGCTGGTGCGGCATTCCGGCGCCGCGCTGGCCTGCACCGACGTTCCGCTCTGCCGCGGCTCGCTCTGGCCCGACGCCCACCCGACGGTGCTGGTCCAGGCGCTGCACCGACTGAACGCGGTCGCCGTCGGCCTGCTGGTGTTGGCCTCCGCGATCGTCACCCTCCGGCGCGCGTCGCGACCGGCGCTGCGGGCTCTGGCGGTGGTGGCGCCGATCTTGGTCGGTATCCAGATCTGGCTGGGTCTCCGATCGGTGACGACGTTCCTCGACCTCGCCACGGTCGAGAGTCACCTGGCCGTGGCCACCGCGCTGCTGGCGGTCCTGGCGCTCACCGTGCTCGGCGCCCGGCCGGAGGCGCAGCCGAGCTTCCCGCGACCGAGCTGGTTCCGCGACCTCATCGAGCTGGCCAAGCCGCGCATCACCGGCCTCGTGGTGATCACCTTCGTCGGCGGGCTGTGGCTGGCCCCCGGCCGGATCGCGCACTGGCGGGCCCTCATGACCCTGATCGGGACCACGCTGCTGGTCGCGGCGTCCAACACGCTCAACATGTACCTCGAGCGCGACATCGATCCATTGATGGAGCGGACACGCGAGCGGCCGTTGCCGCGCGCCTCCCTTTCGCCCGAGACGGCCCTGGCCTTCGGCGTAGCGATGGCCTGCGTCGCCGTCCCGCTGGTCTTTCTGGGCAGCAACCTCCTGACGGGAATCCTCGGTCTCTTCGCGCTCGGCAGCTACGTGGCGATCTACACGCCGCTCAAGCGCCACTCCGCCATAGCGCTGTTCGTCGGTGCGGTGCCGGGCGCGTTGCCGCCACTCATGGGATGGACGGCGGTGACCGGGAGGCTCGACGCCGCCGGTCTGGCGCTGTTCGCGGTGCTGTTCCTCTGGCAGATTCCGCACTTTCTCGCGATCGCCATCTACCGGGCGGCCGACTACGCGCGCGCCGGGTTCAAGGTCCTGCCGCTCACGATCTCCGCGCGCGCCACTCGGGCGACCATCGTGATCTTCTCGGCTGGATTGGTGCTGGCGACGATCCTGCTCGAGCCTCTCCGCGTGGCCGGGGTTCCCTATCTCGTCTGCGCGGCGGTGCTCGGCGCCGGGTTCATCGCCTGGGCGATCGCCGGGTTTCGTCGGGCCGCCGCCGGGGCCTGGGCGCGGTCTCTCTTCTTTTATTCGATCGTCTATCTGACGCTGCTCTTCGTGGCGCTGGTCATCGACAGGACCTTCGCGTGAGCTCGGCCGCCGCGACGGCGGCACCCGACAGCGTCGGCGCGCGGCTCCGCGCCGAAGGGCTCACCCGCCGCTTCGGCGCGCGCACCGCGCTCGACG
>OCTA010002512.1_pt1 | contig 16621 bp, 13 predicted proteins | sample 1538991 | NCBI WGS metagenome assembly OCTA01 (sample SAMEA3539302, study PRJEB22396) | soil metagenome | biome: tundra; feature: field; material: soil | place: USA | collected 2010-05 | depth 0.15 m | reverse complement strand
TGTAGGTTTTTCGCGTTCTAGAGATTTGGCTGATTGAGATCGCGCTGACTTTCTTCGCGATACCGCCTTTCGGCGGCGGCTTTCCCATTTGTAAATTACCTGATTTAAAGTACTTACAACGATCTATAGCACGGCTGAGGATTAAGGATCACAGCCTGGGCGTGCTGCTGGAGGGTCCGCGCTCAGAGATTTGTTCAATGCCACCCGATGATTTCAAGGAGGGATGTTCGGATGAGAAATTTCAATTCCATGCGCCGGGATTTTCTGCGTACTGGCGGGATTGGCGTGGCGGCTGCCGCGATTCCCATGGTTTCATTTCCGGCCTCGGCGCAGGCCGGGAATAGCCCAACCGCCGCACCCTCCCAAGGCATATTCGACGTGCGCAAATATGGTGCGACTGGCGACGGCAAGACGCTCGACACCGGTGCAGTGAACCACGCAATTGAAGCGGCGGTTGCCGCAGGGGGCGGATTGGTTATCTTCCCGGCCGGCACTTATCTTTGCTTTTCAATTCACCTGAAGAGCCAGGTACACCTATTCCTGCATCAGGGCAGTACTATTCTGGCTGCCGATTCGCCATTGCGTGGCCAACAGACCGGCTACAACGGCGGCACCTACGATGCGGCCGAGCCAAACACAGCATGGAACGCCTATCAGGACTATGGCCATAATCACTGGCATAACTCGCTCCTTTGGGGCGAAGATCTCCACGACTTCAGCATTACCGGCCCGGGCCTCATCTGGGGCAAAGGGCTTTCCAATGGCCGCGGCCGCGGGGACGACCCTGGGATTTGGGTTGCCGAGCAAGCTGGCGTGGGGAACAAGGCCATCGCACTGAAGAACTGTCGCAACGTTCTGTTCCGCGACTTCTCGATTCTCAAAGCCGGCCATTTTGGACTGCTGTTGACCGGCGTCGACAACCTGACCATCGACAATCTCAAGATTGATACCGATCGCGATGGCATCGACATTGACTGCTGCCAAAACGTGCGCGTCTCCAATTGCACGGTTAACTCACCATGGGATGATGGCATCTGCCCTAAGTCGAGTTATGCCCTGGGTTATGCGCGTCCTACGAGGAATCTAACCATCACTAACTGTTGGGTAACTGGCTATTACGAGTTGGGCTCAGTGCTCGATGGGACTTTCAAAAAGTTTGCGCCGGACTTCCGTGTTGCGCGCAATGGACGCATCAAATTCGGCACGGAATCAAATGGCGGATTCATCAACGTCACCGTCTCGAACTGCGTATTTGAGGGCTGCCAGGGTTACGCACTTGAATCGGTGGATGGCGCGCTGGTGGAAGACTTCGCCATCACCAACACCACCATGCGTGATCTGGCATCGCCGCCGCTCTTTATGCGCCTGGGCGCGCGACTGCGCGGCCCGAAGGAGAGCACCAGGGTGGGGACGATGAAACGGATCGTCATCAGCAATCTGGAGTGCTACAACGCGCCTATGGGGCTGAGCTCCATTCTCAGCGGGATCCCCGGTTACTCAATTGAAGATGTGAAGCTTTCCAATTTTTACATCGAGACAGTGGGAGGCGCCACGGCTGAGGCTGCCAAGGTGCAACCGCCGGAGAATGAAAGCAAATATCCTGAGCCAGATATGTTCGGGCCCATGCCTGCGTCCGGCTTCTTCCTCCGCCACGTCCGCAATCTGGAAATGAGCCACGTTGAAATTGCGAACACGACTCCTGATGCGCGCCCCGCAATCTATTTGACTGACGTGGAGCGTGCGGATTTCTTCGCTATCACTGCACCCAGGGGAGCAGACGGGGCTTTCGGGCTGCATGGCGTGAAAGATCTTCGTATCGGCTGGAGCCGGGCCGCTGCCGATGCATCCATAAGTAGTGACGATCACAAGATGTTGTGAGGGATTAGCTCAGGGTCCAAAAAATAGCGGCGCAGCCAACTTTGGTCGCGCCGCTTATTCGTCCTGACCCGTCTCCGATCTCTTGAACTTCGCTCTAAAACAGGTTCCAGAGCGACTGGTTGTACACCTCGTGGTGATACTGCACCTCGGAGCCCTTAACGAAGGTGCCTAGTTCGCGCGGTGAGCGGTTGGCGGCGGCCTGCTTCAGGTCGACAAAGCGACCCTGCACGTCCGAGCCCAGAATCTTCGCAATCCAGCTCGATTCCCTGAAGTCGTCGATTGCCGCCTGAATGTGGTCGGGCAGATAACGCCCACCGGCGCGCAGGTTGTCCGCCGTAGCGATTTCTCCATCAATGCCTGTTTTGAAGATTCCGTAAAGAGCCAGATAGGGGTTAGCATCCGGCGCCACCGCGCGCACCTCGGTGCGCATCGATCGGTGGTTGCCGATAGGCACACGCACCATGGCTCCGCGATCGGTGGCAGAGGCACGAATCTGGTTGGGCGCTTCGAAGTGCGGGTCCAACCGCCGATACGCGTTCACGCTCGAGTTGAAGATTAGACACAGATCGAGGGCGTGGCTCAGAATGCGGTCGAGAAAGCTCCACCCAAATTTGGAAAGCTGCTCCTCGCCCTTCTCATCCCAGAACAGGTTGGTCTTGCCCTTTGAGACCGAAACGTTGGTGTGCATGCCGCTGCCGTTTACACCCACCACCGGCTTGGGCAGGAAGCTCGCCGTATAGCCCATGTTGTTTGCGATTTGGCGAGTCAGCAGCTTGTAAAGCTGAATCTGATCGGCAGCCGCCACAACTTCAGAGTACCCGTAGTTGATCTCGAACTGGCTAGGCGCTACCTCGGGATGATCTTTCTCGTTCTGGAAGCCCATCGCCCTCTGCACTTCTGCCGCGGTGTCAATGAACTGGCGCAGCGGATCGAGGGGCAGAACGTGATAGTAGCCACCGGTATTGATGAACTCAAACTTGAGGGTCTCATGGTACTTGCGCTCTGCGTCTTTGCCGGCGAACAGGAAGCCCTCAATCTCGTTTGCCGCATTCAGCGTGTAGCCTTTTTCCTTGTACAACGAGTCGGAGTAGTTCTTCAGCACACCGCGCAAATCACCTGAGTAAAGCGTGCCATCCTTGTCAATGACAATGCCGAAGACCAGCACCTTTCCGTTGCCGAAGACATCGGCCGGCACCCAGTAGAAGGCGCTCCAGTCGATGCCGAGGCGCAGATCGCTCTCTTTTTGCGCCGTGAATCCGCGAATGGATGATCCATCGAAGGTTAGGTTTTCATAGGCGCCGAGCAAGAACTTCTTGTCGTAATCCAGCAGGTGAAGCCGTCCCTCAAGGTCGCTGAACAGTACCGTCACGGCCTTGATCCGCTTCTCGTCGGTCAGGTATTTCAGTCGCTTCTCGCGAATTTCATCGATGGATAATCTGTTCACTCGGTCAGACTTCGCTTGCAGGTTCAGTTCTTCAAGCTCGTCATACGGGAGGGCCAGAAAGTTACGGAACTCGGTAGACATGAATCTCCTTTTTGGGCATGAAATGCGACACCCAAAGAATAACCTACCGTCGCCGGGAACTCGTCAGTGAGAGACCGAATTGGGGGCCGGGGAGTGTTCGCTTTTGAGCATTTCCGCACTCCGGGGCTCCAGCTCGCCGAGGGGTCTGCGCTGATACGCGTGAAAGCCGCCAGCGGCGCGCCCTGACAACACCGCTCGGGTAGACGTGAACTCTACCCCTCTGGATGGAGGTTTTCCAACTTCGTTAAAATCCTAGATTCTACCGTATAAGGATTGCGTGAGGATTTGAAGGCTTAGCCGGCGACGGGAGCACCGTCACCGGCCATGTGCCAACCGCCGCATCAGGCCCCAACCAGTTCACCTTGGCCGACCGTCATGATCGTCTTCAGAATCCGCGAGACGATCTGGTACGGATCGGCTTCGGAGTTCGGACGGCGATCCTCAAGGTACCCCTTGTAACCGTTCTTGATGAAGTTTACAGGGAGCCGGATCGAAGCGCCGCGATCCGAAAGGCCATAGCTGAACTTGTCGATCGCCTGTGTTTCGTGAAGGCCGGTCAGGCGCAAATGGTTGTCCGGGCCGTACACCTCAATGTGCGCAGCGATATTGTTCTCAAACGCCTTCATAAGGGAATCGAAGTACTCTTTGCCGCCTACATCACGCAGGTACTTGGTGGAGAAGTTGGTATGCATGCCAGAGCCGTTCCAGTCGCCCTTGATGGGTTTGCAATGCAGCATAACGTCGACCTCGTACTTTTCGCAGAGGCGCATTAGCAGGTAGCGGGCGGTCCAAAGGTCGTCTGCGGCCTTGGCCGATCCCTTGGCGAAGATCTGGAACTCCCACTGGCCCTTGGCAACTTCGGCGTTGATACCTTCATGATTGATACCGGCGGTAAGGCACAATTCCAGGTGCTCTTCGACGATTTGCCGAGCCACGCTGCCCATGTATTTGTAGCCGACACCGCAGTAGTATGGGCCCTGCGGAGTAGTAGGATGGCCGTTCGCTGGGAATCCGAGGGGCCGCCCTTCTTTAAAGAGGAAGTATTCCTGCTCAAAGCCAACCCATAGGTCGGGATCGTTCTCAATTGTGGCCCGGTAGTTGGTGGAATTCGGTGAGCCGTCCGGGTGCATGACTTCGCTCAGAACGATATAAGCGTCTTTGCGGCTCCCGTCCGGATACAGGGCCACGGGTTTCAGAATGCAGTCGGACTTGCTGCCTTCCGCCTGCATCGTCGAGCTGCCATCGAATCCCCAAAGGGGTAGATCGGCAAGGGTAGGTGGCTTCTCAAATGATTTCAATTGAGTTTTGCCGCGAAGTTCAGGAATGGGCTTCTTGCCATCCAGCCAGATGTACTCCAATTTGTACTTTGTCATGGGTCTTCCTTTGCGGGAAAGAGATGCGGGACTAAGTCAAATCGTAGGCCTTTAGGCATAAAGAACCCGTGAGGATTTTGAAGTGCTTGACTGTGTTTGTTGGGTGGCTACCGATGGCGCGCAACCAGCATCATCAACAGCAGAATGACGACCGGAATAAGGGCGAGCGCGGAGTAGTAGAGGATCTGTCGTGGCAAGTGTGCCTTGCGCTTTTGCCAGTCGCGCAACTCGGGCCTGTCTTCGACTCCCACCTGGTCCAGATGCATCAAATCGTTGGCAAAATCATGTGCGCTGGCGTACCGGTTCTTGGGGTCGCGTTCCAATGCCCGGTACAGCACCTCCTGCAACTGTGGGGAGATGGACGGGTCGGCAACCGAGGGAGGCGTGGGATGATTCAGCAGGCGGTCGTTCATCGCTTCCAAGGGCGATGAACCAGAGAAGGGCTGCTTGCCTGTCAGCATCTCATAGAGAATGATTCCCAGGGCGTAGATATCGGATCGTCCATCGCCGCGTTTGCCTTTTATCTGCTCGGGTGAAATGTAATCGGCGGTTCCCAGCGTTGCCGTAAAGTTGGCATAGGTCAGCCGTCGCGCGCCCGCATCGCCTGCGATTCCAAAGTCGATGAGCTTGACGTTGTCCTCGGCATCCACCATGATGTTTTCCGGTTTCAGGTCCCGGTGCACGACGCCGTTCTGGTGGATGTACTCAAGCGCTTCCAGCACGGAGATGGCAATGCGAATTGCCCGGTCCTGGGAGAGTTTGCCCTCGTCCAGAATCTGGCGCAGCAGGCGCCCGTCGCACCACTCCATCACCATGTAAATGCGCGAGCGCTTCTCGCCGCCGTAGACTCGCATCACCATGGGATGGTTCAGCTTTTCGCCAATTGCCGCCTCGCGTTGAAAGCGATCGAAGAGGATGGGATCGGCTTCCATGTCGGGGTGCGGGATCTTCAGCGCCACAACGCGGTTGTCACGCGTGTCCACCGCGCGAAAAATGGACGCCATGCCGCTCCGGGCCACAGGAGCCTCAATGCGGTACGAGTCGATCTGCGCGCCCGCTTCTATGCTGTCAAGAAAACCCATCGTGGGATCAAACTCCCGTACCGTAGTAGTAGGTGGTAGTAAGTAGTAGGGTAGCTTCTTCTACTTTGACGTCCTCCCCTCCCTAAAGGAAGGGGATTTCTACGAGGGCGGCTAGGCCGCCCTTTCGGTGGGTTCCTGTTTCGTCGGGGGTCTTACTTCAACCACTCCTCCACAGGCATCATCGAAGGACGGGCCCTCGAATACGGCGAGTCCCGCCGCAAGAATATTCAAAGAGGCTGTGTAGTCGGCATTCGCGGCAAAGCCGCATTTCACACATAGAAACACTGACTGAGTTTTACGGTTATCTTTCGAGACACGGCCGCAGGATGGGCATTTTCGAGAGGTATTCATCGCAGGAACGGCGATGACCTGTCCTCCGGCCCATCTCATCTTGTATTCGAGTTGGCGTCGATACTCGGCCCAACCCTGATCCAGGATAGAACGGTTCAAGCCGGATTTCTGCTTCACATTGCTGCCCGGCTCATCGAGCATACCGCTCGCAGAGCCAGACATGTTGCCTACCTTCAGGTCTTCGATGCAAATCAGACTGTGGGTTTTGGTCTGCTTGGTCGTCAACTTATGAAGGAAGTCTTTTCTGGAGTTGGCCACCTTCTCATGCAGCTTCGTTAGGCGAGCCTTGGCCTTTTTCCAATTCTTGCTGAACTTCGTTTTGCGGCTCATCATGCGTTGGTAACGGCGCAGCCGGTACTCGCGCTTCCGGAGTGCGTTTAAGGGTTTGACGGAGGTGCCATCGGAAACCGCGGCAAAGTTGCATATTCCAAGGTCTACGCCGATCTGAGATGAGGACGGATGCTTTGGCTCTTCGACTTCAAATTCCGTCTGAATCGAAACGAACCATTTGTCTGCGTGCCGGGAAACAGTTACATTCCTCGCTACGCCTTCCAAAGCACGGCTGCAGCGATATCGAACCCAACCTATTTTGGGGAGATAGATTCTGGAGTCGCCCTCTTCGATCTGAAACCCCTGAGGGTATCTGAACGAATCTCTGCACTTCCACTTCTTCTTTGTTACCGGACGGGCCGCCCGGCCCGCGAGGAAGCTCTTAAACGCGCTGTCCAGATCGACGATGGCTGATTGAAGGACTTGGGAGTGGATCTCGTAAAGCCAGGGAAACTCAGCCTTCCAGGACCGGAGAATGGGGTTGGTTTTGAATCTACCTTCCCATTTTGGAAGACTTAAAGCCTTGTTCCACACGAACCGCCTTGCCCCTGCAAAGCGGTTGAACGCACGGCGCGTTGCTCCGTCAGGCCGCAGTTCGAATTGAAAGGCTTTCTGGATCAACATGGACTTGGTCCTCATTATAAGAAATACAGTCGAGTCCCTCAAGATCCTCACGGATCGTCGGGGCTCAACCCTGGGCGTAAACCCCACGCATGAATGGCGGGGGTTTACGCGCCGGAAAGGCTAAAGGGAAAAGGTTCTGAAATCGCAATGGTTGCGTAAGTCTTTTGTTAAGGAGGGTATCTCTCATCAGGAAGGCAGCCGGTACGGCCGTCCTCGATACATGCCCACCTGCTCCACTGAGCGCACCCGAATCACCTGCGCGGTGGTATTGTCCCCGCCATCGATCTCGACTGCCCGCGTTACCAGTTCGCGCGCAATTTCGTCCATGCTTTTCTGCTGTGAGACGATTTCTGCAAGGATCTGGCTTTTCATCTCGTCGTGCAGACCGTCGGTGCACAAAACCAGCACGTCGCCTGGCTGTAACGTCAGTGCCGTCGTGTCGGGAGAAACGAACATCTCCGGGCCAAGAGAGCGAATCAGCACATGCCGTGAGTCAGATGCCGCGACATCGCTGGCTGAAATCAGTCCCATTTTCCTTTGTTCGTTCACCCACGTGTGGTCCTGGGTAATTTGCTTGGCCGTCCCGTTGCGCACCAGGTAGCAGCGCGAGTCGCCCACGTGCGACACAATGGCCTGGTCGTGCCGCAAAGCGCAGGCTACCAGCGTTGTGGCCATCTTTTTCCCCCGGTACTCCGGGGAGAGTGTGCGATCGTGCACCGCCGAGTTAGCAAATTGGATCAGCCTCGGCAACAGGCTGATGAGCATCGCTCCCGACTGGGCCTTCTCGAATTCCTCGGTCAGCACTGAAATGGCTGTGGACGAAGCGACCTCTCCGAGGTCCATGCCGCCCACTCCGTCGGCCACCGCGAAGAGATAGCCGTGAGATCGGGCCTGATGACGCGAATTAGGAATGAAAATTCCCATCGCATCTTCATTGTTGGTTCGAACTTTGCCAGGATCGCTGGCCTGGCCGAAGGTTACATCCAACATGAGCGCTGCCGCCTAAGAGTCCTTCCGCCCGCCGTGCGGGCCGCAAGAATGTCATCTCGATTCTGGAGCATTCGCCTTGAAAAGACCACTGGGTGGTTTGTCGGCGCCGCCTCCCGTTGAGGAACGTTGCCGACATACCACCCAGTTTTTGCGGTGAGGTTGACTGTTAGGTCTTAATAGCTTGCTTGGATTCGAGGAGGATCGTTTTGCCCTTTGACTTGGAAGACCGAAGGAAGTAGATGGCTCCGTAGAGGCCCCACACCGCCGAGATGCCCAGCGCAGTGAGGGGCTCCATTTTGGTTCCGAGGTTAAAGAATGGGCCGGCCACATAGAAGCCCATGCACACCAGGTTCGCCAACAATCCGAAGCCTGGGATCAAGGTGTGCTTCAACAAGTTGTAGTCGGGCCGGTTGTGATATGCAACGATGCAGAGCAGGCAGCTCAGCGCATAAAGGATGAACGTTCCGAAGTTCGAGGTCAGAGTAATTGCCAGCAACGAGTTCGGGAGCGCTGCCATCTTGTCGTGCGTTGAATAGCCAAAGCTTGAGAAGATGCCATGCGGCAAAGCTGCGATAGTCGCGTCGGTGGGTGCGCCAGCGTCCCCGAAGGCCAACGAACAGGCAACAACACCGATGACGGCAGAGATGATTGCCAGGGTCCAGATGGCCTTCCGCGGCGACAGAGAAACTGCATGCAGAATGCCGAAGTGCTCTGGCGCCTCGTCGTCCTTGCCCATGGCATAGGTGACGCGAGCCCCGGTGTTCATGCAGCTCAGCGTGGTGCCAATCAGGGCCAGGAACACCGTGATCGCCTCGGCGAACATGAAGTACTTGCCGTGGCCCTGGCCGAGGAGCCAGTCGCCGACAATGATCATCATGTCACCGATAGGGGCCGCGGAACCTGCCGCGCTCTGCATCGTATAACCCGAGTTGAGGAAGTAGTTCGCGCAGAAATACTCAAACAGGTAGCAGACCAGGCCCTGAATGAGCAGAGACGCAATCACCGCGATGGGAATATGCTTGGTCGGGTTTTTGGCCTCGCCTCCCATCGCAGTTACGGATTCAAATCCTACAAGGATCAGAATTGCCACTGTCGCCTGGATGAAAACCCAACTCCATTTGTGAGGCGAAATTACCGACGCGGCCGACGTGTGGGAAAGGAAGTTGCCGGTCGCGTCGGTCTCAGGATAGGTGATGACGTAAGGAACCGGCTTGCCGGCTGAATCGAGCAACGGCATGGGCGTGCCGCTCGAATCGCGTATGGTTGCCCCGGTTTTGTCGGTAGCAAACTGATAAGTATAGGTGGCCAGTGACTGCGAGTCGTACTGGAAGGCCGTAGGGCCGGTTGCGCCCGTCGGATGGTTGGCGCGATAGCCAATCGCCAGCACGCTGAAGACGACCAGCGCCGAGATCTGGATGACGTTGATCGCCAGGTTTACAGCCGTGGATGCACCGGCGCCCTTGGCAGCAATCCAAGCCACGAAGAACGAGAACACGATGGCAATCAACGCCATGAACAACGGTCCGGGGTTTGATCCACTGAGGAAGCTCGGATAGAAGAAACCGACGATGTACCCTACGAAAATGCCGGTGACGGCCACCATCACACCGGGATAGACCCAGTAATAAAGGTGCGAACCCCAGCCTACGATGAATTTGGCGACACGCGCATACCTGAAGGCTTTGTCTTTCGAAAGCAGCGCCTGCTCAGCGTAGTAGTAGCTCGACCCGGTGCCAGGGTAAAGTTTGGAAATCTCGGCGTAGGAGACGGCGGTGGCCAGGCACAGCAACAGGGAAAGGAAGATGCCAAGCCACATGGCAGGCGCAGTGGAAGGTTGGCCGGCCACACCGGTCGTAGCCTGGATGAAGAAGGTGAGCCATAGAAAGGCGCCGGGGGCGATAAGCGCCATTGCGTTGCTGGTCAGCCCGGTAAGGCCCAGGGTGGCCTGCATCTGAGGTGCTTTTTGATCTGCCATGAGCATTCTCCTGGAAAGTTGAAGTTCGTCTGGCTGCTCCCGGTCATTCAATCCGGGACTTTCGTTCGACTCGCCCGTGTTGGGGACCTTCGTCCGGGCTTGCTGTTGCGGCGCCTTCCAAGTGAAGTGCGCCGGCTCGTTCCAGGCTCATCGCGCCTGATACCGGTTTGCGGATTGTGCCCGGCCAGGGTGCGCCTGCTCTTCTGCTGGCCGAGCCGATGGTTTCAGTTATGCGTCTCGGTCTGGCGTCTTTGCCAGATCGAAGACGCGCTCTAGCGTTTCGGTCCGAAGAAGGCCACGAATCCCGCCGTCAAGGTCGATTGGTCATTCACCGTGCCGGTATCGCCCTTGTGAAAGAACTGTTGGTTTGATTTGTCGAAACGGTATTCAATCCTGCTCAGCAGACCTTCGGCCCACTTGTATTCATAGGTCGCCGTGATCTCCCACAGGTCCTGCATGCGTCCTGTAGAGAAGCCCTCAGGATCGCTGAAATATTCACCGCGCATCGCCAGCGCCTGGGTTCCCGTCATTCGCTGGTGCGCGGCAAAGGCGACGCCCTGCCAGCGATTCAAAGCGCCATCGCCGCCCTTTGCGATCGAAGCATCGCGGTTTTGGCCGTAGTCGTAGTTGATATAGGCGTTGAACTTCGCGTTCGGCGTCAGCAGCAGGGTGGTGTCAAACAAATTGCGGTAGCCGCTCTGCGTGTTGGCGTTCGAGGGGCCGCCGTAGTAGTTCGCATTCCAGGTGTACTTCGGCTTGACCAGCGCATTGGTCACGCCGATCGTCACGCCGCCGTTATTGGCAACCACGTTATTCCAGCCGTTCACCACCTGCACGCCGATCGTATCGGTCTTCGATACCGGCATGGAGGTCCGCAGGCCGAAGTGGAAGTACGGAATGGCCCATGCAAACAGGAGGGAACGCGAGTAATTCCAGTTGTCCTTTGATTCAATCACTTCAGCGCCCGCCGAGGTGACGAATTTGCCGAAGTCCATTTCCAGGCCCTTGGCTTTTACAGGTTTGAGGCTAACAAAAGCCTGTTCGAGAAACTGCGTCTCATTCCCGGCGGTAGTGGGGCCGTTGATCAAGGTATTTGCGCGGCCAAACAGCAGGTCCACATGCGCGCCGACCGGGTCCGGATCGTGATTCAATGTGAGCCGGGCCTCAGCCAGGTTGAACTGGTCTGTTTTGTCGTCGAAGTTATACAAGTCGTTGATCTGCCCGTTGGCGAGATTGCCTGGACGGTTGTAGTTGTAGCTGTAGTAGCCATCGATTAAGCCGCTGATATCCATGGGCCCAACGCTCCACGTGGGCGCCGCTGCCGGTGCTGCCGCCGGAGCCGGTGCTTGCGCGGGCGCCGCAGCTGGTGCTGGATCGGACGCGGGTGCTGGCGGTGCCGGCGCCTGTGCGCCCGCGGCTACAGCGATTGTCATCGCTGCACCGGTAAGAAACTGCAGAATGCGATTCTGGTTGACGTACATCAGCGCTGTTCCTCCCATGAAAAAATGAATTGTGGATAACGCGGAAACATGAAGTGGGCGAGAAAAATGCCCGTTGTTTCTGTGTGGACTCCATCCTGGCCGACCCCTGCGGCTGCCGGGGCAGCCTGGCCGTCTGGAGGTCATGATTCAAGGAGCTTTGCGATGTTCGTTGCTCTCTGATGTGGTCCGGTCATGCGGGTTAACACTAGTAATGCAAACCTCACATAAAGAACAAATGAGGATTGAAAAAAGAAATCATTATGCCCCTCGAAGGACGGCCGATTGCCCATCGGGGCGCTCGCATCGCTCTCTGCGGCACACGCCAGCCTGCTGCCCGTACAACGAGGCGCATAAGAAAAACATGGGGATGCTGTTAAAATTCATTCACGATTTCAGGCGATGAAGAGGCTGTTCGGCTCACCTTCGGAGCCCTTCCGCTTTTGAAGAGGCGTCGTCAGAATCGGATGGCTCATCCGTTGGCGCTTTTTCAATATGTGGGTCATCCCCGCAGTCGAATAGAGAGGATCGCAGCTTGTCTGGTACCTACATCCCCGTACGTACCGCCCTCAGCACCCGACGCGTGCGCAGCTCCGGACCACGAGCGCTCCTGTTCTCGCTGGAGTGTGCGCTGGGGATCCTCTCCGTCTTTCTCGTGGTCACGTTTGCACATTGGTTTCAGTGGCTGCTGCCCGTTTCTGCTCTCCTCTGCCTGATGATCGTGGTCCCCGTCGCTCTTTGGTGCGGATTCTGGCAGGCGGTGGTTGTCTCTTTCTCCGCGTCGGCGGCGCAAACCTACTTCACTACGCGCAAGCCATCGTTTAATCCGGAAACGGATGCCGCCAACTCGGTTGCGCTCCTTGCCTTCGTGCTCACCGCGCTGGTGGTGAGCCGGCTGTCCGCGCGCGTGACCGAACACGCCAAAGAGTCGGTCTCCTGGGGCGGCCAGATGCATGACCTCTATGAGTTCACGCGCCGCACATTGCAGATGAACCTCCATGTGGAGCCGGGCGCCCAACTGGCTGAACTGGTGCACGAAATCTTTGCGCTTGAGGCCGTGGTCGTCTTCGATGCCGACCTGCACGAAACCTATCAAGCCGGCTTTTGGAACGACGATCCCCAGGAACTGGCGCAGAATGTCTATTACTTCGAAACCTCAGACGACGATCCGGAAACAGGCATCGGCCGCCGCGTTGTCCGCCTCGGCACCGTCCCCGTCGGCAGCCTCGTGGTTCGCGGAGACACCAGCCCCCTCACCAACAACGCCATTGCATCGCTCATCGCCATCACGTTCGACCGCTACCGCGCCTTTGCCAACGAAAGCCGCATTGAGACCGAGCGCCGCACAGAACAGTTGCGTTCCACCGTCCTCGACAGCCTCGCTCACGCTTACAAAACGCCGCTCACGGCTATCCGCGCCGCTTCAACCGGCCTCGGCGAGATGGGCCACCTTTCGCCCGCGCAGGCCGAACTTGTTTCGCTCATCGACGAACAGGCAGGTCTGCTCAACGAGCTCACAGCCCGCCTGCTCACGACCGCGCGGCTCGACGCCGGCGAAGTCGCCATCCATGCTGTTCAGGTGGGCGTGGGTCCGCTGATTGACGAGATCGTTGCCAGTCTCAGCGATCGCCTGGCCAGCATGAAGGTGGCCGTCGACCTGCCTGAAGACTCGCTCGTTCTTTGCTGCGACCGCCAGCTCATGATCATGCTGCTCACGCAATACATTGACAATGCCTGCAAATATTCCATCTTCGGCACCACCATCACCATCCGCGCCGTTCACGCGCAGGCTGAAGTCATCTTCTCCGTACACAGCTTCGGTCCTGTCATTCCCATCGCCGACCGCGAGCGCATCTTCGACCGCTACTATCGCTCCTCCACCTCGTCCAATCGCGCCGCAGGCACCGGAATCGGCCTCTCCGTCGCCAAGCGCGTCGCGCTGATTCATGGCGGATATGTCTGGGTCACAAGCGATCAGGATGAGGGCACAACGTTTTATGCGGCAATTCCAGCCCCGGTACACAAGAGGAAATCTCAATGAGCCAATCTGCCATTCGCGTTCTGATCGTCGACGATGAACCTGCCATCCGCAGAGCCCTGCGTCCTCCGCTGATTGAGCTCGGTTTCCAGGTCGCTGAAGCGTCGCGCGGCGAAGAAGCTCTGCAACTGCTCCACGCCGGCAACATCGACGTGGTCCTGCTCGACATCAATATGCCCGGCATCGGCGGCATTGAAACTCTGCGCCGCATCCGCGCCTTCGCGCCCCGCCTGCCCGTTCTCATGGTCACTGTTCGCGATGGAGAAGAAGAAAAAGTGGAAGCCCTCGAGCTGGGCGCCGACGATTACGTAACCAAGCCCTTCAGCATTCGCGAGCTCATTGCGCGGGTTCGAACCGCCCATCGCCGCGTTCACGCGCCGGTGCGCGCTGAAGACGCTCCCATCGAGATCGGCGAAATACGCCTCACCCCGGCGCGCCGCAGCGTTACCCGGCGGGGCCAGCCCATCCACCTCACGCGCAAGGAGTACGACATTCTCCACTGCCTCATGAGCCGTGCCGGACGCGTTGTCACCTACGCCAAGCTCCTCACCGCCGTGTGGGGCGCCGACTGCCGCGAAGAGGTCGAGTATCTGCGTACCTTCGTCCGCCAGCTCCGCAAGAAGATTGAGGATGATCCTTCGAATCCCACTTACCTGCTCACCGATGTGTATGTGGGCTACCGCTTTGCCGACGCGCAGATGCTGCAGGATGGGGCCGAACCATCCGCTGACCCAGCTCCCCCCGAGACCGTACCGGAGAGCGCTCCATAGACGGCGTTCTTGTACTCCGGGTCAACTCTGGTTTGGATGGCTCACATTCAGTGATTAAGACCGGTCGTTTTCGCGTGTATTACCGGCCCCACGTGAGGATATCGGCGACCTGCTCGCCCGCTCAACTGCAACGGCCAACCGTCATTCAATGAATTCATCGATTGCCTCAAAACCTTGGGTAGTGTCCTAATTTGGGCGCTAGTCCTCATCTCGCTCTTCATGCCCGGTAATGTCCATGCTGAGCATCCCAAATCGGATGCCGTCGTCGTCATGCCTTATGTTGATTTGTTGCGGTCCTCCGAAAATCATTCGAAAACTCAGACGTGACGTTTCTTGAAAATATCCCGATAGGAACACTCGCCGTACACATAAAACGCGTGGTTGAGATTCCAGACCCGTCCAAAATCGATCTCTTTCCCATACAGCGGATTGGTTACGGCTATATGATGCCTTCCCGGCCCGATGATTGCGTCGGACTGGACCAAGTTAGCAGGCGGAGATTCGAAGGGGCTCAAGAGCGGATGCTCCCGAATGATGGAATCAACCCAGATGCGGACTTCGAATGCCGGGGTTTGGCCCATGTTCTCCATCTCGATTTGGGCCTTAATCTGACTGTCATCCCTAAAATTCAAGCTAGCCAAAGATACGCACATGTAGGCTCTCAATTGCTTTTTGGCGGTATCGCGGGCATTTTCAACGGCGTCCTCCGTGGCCTTGGTTTGGCGTTCGATCTTCTTCAAAGTGCAAATGGCGATCCAAACCCCACCAATGCCTACTGCAGCAAAAATCAAGTTAGCTATCCACAACAATTTGTCATGCCACGACCACGTTTCAGACATGGGAGCCGAATTGGCGATATTTATGGCGGAACGCTGGTCGTGATCGCTGGCCTTATTGGATATGGATTGGTCGGCCCCGTCGCTTTCGTTCTTTACCGAAATAGGCGTAGTAGTTGGGGATGGATTCTCATTCTGCTTGACGCTTTGATCTTGTTTCTTGGGGCCGGTAGCGCCTTTATTGGATGCCTGCCCGGAAGTTGGCATAGTTGCCTGTGCGACGGAGAGGACCACAGCGACAACCGCCAACCATTTCAGCATAATTTAGAAATTGTACCCCAAAAACTATTGACTTTATACAATTATTGGGGTACATTAAATACAGCAGGAGAGAGTATGGCAAACGTCCTCAATACCGATTAGCAAATCGTAATCATCGCGGCGTTGTCTGAGGGTTCTAGCATCCGCTCAATCGAGCGCATGACTGGCGTTCACCGCGACACGATCATGCGTCTTGGCGTGAAAGTTGGACAGGGATGCACCGCCTCACCGCAAACCGCAGTCAAAGCTGCAATTGTGCAGGAGTTTAGAAGCCTTGAATCAAAAAAAGAAAACTAGTAGAGCTGGACGCCCTCCACTCCCAAAAGGGAGCGCAAAGGCGGGAACTTTGCGCGTTCGCGTGACGCAGGATGAACTGCGAGCGATTGAGATGGCAGCTAGAGCCGGCAACCAAACTATGTCTGAATTTATACGCGGCAAGTTGCTTGCCACAGAGGAAGCGTGATCCTGTGGATTTCAAATTAGGACACCACCAAACCCTGAACAAGCTTCCGAATTGACGCTCAGTGGCGTACGATTAAGTCCTCAGGAGTGCTGAATGCGGCTGTTGTCGAGTCTGCCGGGTTGGCCGCCTCAAGGAGGGGCTGGACCATTCGATACCCGCAAAGAAATCTTTGCGAGTTCCCCGGAATTGGTGACCATAAAGAGTGTCGACAGGATCGTGAGCACGCGCGTCGACATAACCTGCATCTTCCGCAAAGAAGTCGTTACCTTCCGATTCTTCGCGGCAAGTAAGGGAATGGCCGAAACTGTCGCCGAGGTTCTCAGGCAGAACGCAGGTCAAACCTTGCGCGATATGGGCTCGCGCTTTGTTGAAGACAGCGAATAGCTCCGTCAATCAGATTTCCCAATTCCACGCCCCCAGACCAAACTAAGGGGAAAACCAAAACTGTCTCACTTCAGGGGTTCACCTCAACGGCATGTCAAGACCCGCTCCCCAATTACCCCACCTAAACCACTGAAAACAAAGCCCGCACCGAACACCGCATTTTGCAGATTGATTCCCCACATCGCGTTACCCTGAAGACACTCATAGCAAACCGCAACTCCGCAGAGCCCAAGCCGTTTCAACATCGCTCCACGCGTTTGGGC
>OCTA010002511.1_pt1 | contig 16621 bp, 19 predicted proteins | sample 1538991 | NCBI WGS metagenome assembly OCTA01 (sample SAMEA3539302, study PRJEB22396) | soil metagenome | biome: tundra; feature: field; material: soil | place: USA | collected 2010-05 | depth 0.15 m | reverse complement strand
TGACTGCCACACCCCTCCTGTATCGTCGGCGGGGATGCAGTCGCCAGCCAGAGACCTTGTTGATCACACTCAGCGACGTCGGTTCGGAGACGCTTTCAGCGGCGGTGCCGGGCTGACCGACTCCGGGCGCTCGTTCCTTCTCAAGAAGCTTGGGGACGAAGACGACGCCGGGGGAGGCGACGACTTGCTGTCGTTAGCGGAGCTGGGCGACATGAGTGATCCGAAGCGACGCCAGGAGGTTCGGGCCTGGTTCGAGAGCGCGTTCGCACTGGGGTGGGACCGTGCCGTGCTCCGTCCACGCGAATTGGGCGATCTCGCACCTGCCGCTCGGCTGGTTCCAGATGGTCGCCTTAGCCCGCGAAGCCTCAGTCGACGGGCACGAGCGGCACTGGAGCGAGCGGGGCATTCCCGTTGGTCGGAGCTTCTCGATCTCAGCGTCGCTCGCCTGCTAGGGACACCAGGCCTTGGCCCGACGACCGTCGTCTCAGTGCTGGCCGCCTGCTTTGATAGGAGCTTGATCGGCCTTGCCATGAGTGTCGAGATTCAGGACGATGGCGACCTCGCCGCGCTCTTGACCGAAGAACGGCGCGGTCCGAAGCAACCGGTGCTGGAATCGCTGCTCGACGCCGCGACAGCAGATAGCGAAGCTTCCAGCGCCGACTCTCGGCGAAGCGCCGCCGCGCGCCGCCTCCTTACCCGCAATGCGCCTTGGGCATTGGAGAACGTCTCGGCACTGTCCGAGCTCCTGAGGGGTATCACAGACGATCAGGATCGGTTGATCTTCAGATCGACCGAGCTCCGCTCGGAGTGCCGGAGCCTTGGCGAACTCGCCGAAGAACTCGGGATTACACGCTCACGTGCTGCCCAGCGACGCGATCGTGCGGCGGTTCAGGTTCGCGAAGAATTGACGGCGGCGCCTGCGCCTCTCGAATGGCTGGTTAAGGCGGTTCGACAGACGCTTGGGCGAGTGACGACGCCAAAGACGGCGCATGAGGTTTTGCGCCATTTCGGCCTTGACCCATCGACCGGGCACGAGGCGAGGATGGCGGCGGAGCTGTTGCTTTGGCTTGCGGGTCCATTCGATCCCGTGCCTCGTTGCCCTGGCTGGCTCTGTATGGAGCCAGACGACCTGCTTTCGCGGACGCGCGAGATGTTGACGCAGGACGGCGGCGTCCGATCTCTCGCCACGACCAAGGCATCGTTGGAAGAGCTAGGTGTCACGCCTGCTCAAGTCGGTGCCTGGCTTGGCGTGTGCGGTGCTGCCGTGGTTGACGACGATCTGGCTGTTTGGCTGTCAGGACCGTTGGCGGACGTCTTGGAGCGCTTGATGGATGCCAGCGGTCGTGGCCTTACAGCCTCCGAGTGCCGGCACCTTCTCCTCAGCGGAGGGCGCTCGGCCGAACGGTCTGAACTCGAGCGAGCGCTTCGCGGTCGCCGGTTCAGGCGGGTCACCGGAGAAGTTTACGAACTGACCTGTTGGTCGCAGAGCAGCGCGGGCGTGCCCTCATCGAAGCCGCCGAGCACTCGACCACAACGCCCGGGGTCCGGTGCCACTGACTCGGCCGTGGCCCTCGACCAGGACCGACGACCCACCATCTGGTGGCACGTCGGTCGCTCGAGTGGAGCTTTGCTCGGGGGACCAGAAGTGACTTGTGACCGAGATCCGAACGAACAGCTGGGCCTCCCGGGCATTGCCAGGCTTGAGCCCGGGGGCTCTCGCGACGGCGGTGTGCAGATGTCGGGATTCATGGCCGGATGGACGTTGGCTGAGCCTGATAGGGATGGCTCAGCCTCACATCGCGCGTGGTTGTTGGCGACCATCGACGACGATCTGATGCGAGGGGGCGAGTCCGCGGTTCCGGACGGCCTTGTTCGCCGTCTCGGTGTCGGCTGGCGCCAACGTCGCACGTTCTCGAGCCGGTACGGGCCGGTGACGCTGGCCAACGACGGCGCCGAACCCTCGCGCGGACCGCTGCGCCCGATCGCGATGGCTGTAGGGGCCCGTCCTGGCGATGTCCTGACGCTTGGGTTCGCCTCCGAAGGGGACGTTGTCGTCGAGGTGCGCACAGCTGAGCTTGTCGCACGAGCCCTGACGCCCGGCAGCGATCTCTACGAGGGTGGACAATCAATGGGCGGCAGCCAAGCTGACGAAACGACGGACGAGACAAGAGGAGCGACATGAGCGACTTGTCAGATGTGGGCACGGTGTGCCTCGAGCGAGCGCTCGAGGCACTCGAGACCGAAGCGACAGCTTTACTGAGCGCGGTTTCGTCCGTGGCCCGGGTTGCAAGAAAGGCCAAGGCAGCCGCTGAGACCGGAAGTGTCCGAGACATCCCGCAAGCCCTCGATGTAGCTGCCCAGCTGGCTGCCGATGTCGCGGCCGCTGCCGAGCGTCTGAAAGCGGGGTGGCACTTCGATGTGGAGGACTGGTTCGCGTCCGGCGAGTACACGAAAGAGCTGCTGGTCTCCGCCGCCGAGGCTGGTGTGAAAGCTTTCGAGTCCGATGACCGCATCCTGTGCTACCCCGTCATCGTGCAGGTGTCGCCGAGCGATGTTTCCGTCGTCATCGACAAGAAGAAGGACCGCCGGATCCGCCCTTCGGTCGTTGTCGCCCGTCTCGGCCGTCTTCAGCAAGGCGAGCCGAAGTTCAAGCCGGAGGCGTTCATCGAGTCTCTTGCTGTCGCCTACGACCTTGTGATTGCCTCAAAGTCGATGCGACCAGGCGCTCCCGTCAAGCTCGTCGATATTCACGGCGTACTCACGATCATGCCTGGGACTGCCCGTGAGTACACAAGACCTGAGTTCGCCCGCGACATCTATCTCCTGGATCAAAGTGGGATCGTGAAGACGAGGCGAGGACGCCGGATGAGCCTTCCGGCGAGTTCTCTCACGCGATCAGGCGGTGTGCTACGCACGGTGACGCGCAACGGCCAAGCGAAGGACTATGCCGGCATCTGCTTCGAGGAGGTGGGGGAATGATCGGGGCCGACGAGTACGTCGAATTCCTCTCTCGGGAGTACCTCCGCGGCTACGTCGACAAGGGCGGATCTGCGGTCAAGTTCGTGGTGGCGGATGACTTTGTCGCGTCGGGATTCCGGGACCGGGTGGCCGACGAAGGGCGACAGTCCGGCTACGTTGTCGCCGCCGTGGACGCGGCGACGACCCGCGTGCACCTGATGGAGCAGATCTTCTTCGAGGTCGCCCGTCAGATCGACTGGGACGAGCTCGCAGTGAGCGCTCTGCGGAGCGCCGTTGCCGCGGCGGGCTTTCCTGCACCGACGGACGACATCCCGACAGTCGACGAACTTGCTTCGCACTACAGAACCGACGCCCGGGAGTTGAAGCGCGATGTCGATCGTGAGCTGCAGCGCCGCATCTTCAAGGATTACGACATGATCCAGGAGTTCCGGATCGCCATGTTGCGGTTGTGCCAGGCGGCGTTTCGGACCGGGCAGGTGAGCGACGCTGAGCACGGCGCCATCATCGAATGGCTCCGTGGCGATCTGCGCCAGATGTCGGCGCTCAAGTCCGCGCTCATCTACCGGCGGATCGCCCGCCACAACGCCCGGCAGATGCTGTTCTCTTTGCCCCACTGGCTTGCCACGAACGGCTTCGCGGGATTGCTGGTCGTCATTGACATCCGCCGACTTGGCGTTGCCCGCCGGCCCCCGTTGGACGAAAGAGCCGGCCAGTATTACACGAGGCTCGGGCTCCTCGACGCCTACGAGGTGCTGCGCCAGCTGATCGACAGTACCGACGAGCTCGCTCGGTGCTGCGTTGTCGTGATCGCAGCACCGGAGCTGTTGACCGACGAGGCCCGTGGTCTCGATGCCTATCAAGCTCTCAAACTCAGGATCTTCGATGAGATTCGCGACCGTCGCCGGGACAACCCGTTCTCGTCGCTAGTCCGTATTGGCTCCGAGGAGGTGGCGGTATGACTACCGAGACTGTCGATCGTGCCGTGCGGGCGCGCCGGGCGCTCGAAGCCTTACGGGCGGGTGTACCGAACCGCGACGCGGTAGTCGAGCTCGGGTCGATGCAGATCGGCGTGGAGGATCGGTTCGCGGGCATTCTCGACGGCGTCGGGTCCTCGGCCGGTCAGTCGCCGGGCGCGCCTTCAGACGTGACCGCGGCCCTTGTCACCTCACGTCCGGCCTCACGGGCCATGGTCATCGGTGGCGGATTCGGGAGCGGCAAGACCCACCTGCTCGAGCACTTGACGAACATCGCACTGAGCCAGCATTTTGTCGTCTCAAAAGTAACGATCTCCAAAGAGACCCCCCTCCACGACCCGTCCAAGGTTTTCCGCGCCGCGATCGACGCGGCACGGGTTCCGGGCCGCCCGGGGTCGGCGATCGATGAGATAGCTGTGGCGACCGATCTCGACTCGCTCGCGTACCGGGACCTCTATCGCTGGGTGCATGGGGAACAGGCTCCAGTTGACAAGCAGTTCGCGGCCACGCTTTACCTCTACGAGTACGCCCGTGGCGACGAGGAGCTGCGTGATCGCATTGTTCGTTTCTGGGCGGGTGACAAGCTCTCGGTGACCGACATCCGCCGGCGGCTTCGCGAGCACGGCGCAAGCTCGTCCTACCGGATTGCCGGGGTGCGCGAGGCGGAGTTGTCGCGGCAGCGGTTCCGGTTCGTCTCCAGGCTGGCGAAGGCAGCGGGATACCGCGGTTGGATCGTACTGTTCGACGAAGTGGAGCTCATCGGCCGCTACACGATCGGTCAGCGCGCCAAGTCCTATGCGGAGATCGCCCGCTGGGTACGTGGCGACCGTGACGACCCGAGCGCCCCAATTGGTGCAGTTCTAGCCACAGTCGATGACTACGAGACTCAGGTGCTCGTAGGCAAGAACGACCTTGTGCTGATTCCGCAGCGATTGCGGGCAAGTGGGACCGTGGCCGATGAGATCCTCGCATCACTTGCCGAGACGGGGATGCGCATCATCGGTCACGAGCAGGTGAAGCTCCAGCCTCCCGCGCAGGAGGAGCTCGACCGCACCTACGGGAGGCTACGGGAGATACACGGAGAGGCGTTCGGTTGGGATCCTCCCGCGGTGGCCGGCCTGGAACGCCTGCCCTCGAACCGGATGCGCCAGTACGTGCGCGCCTGGATCAATGAGTGGGATCTCCGGCGTCTCGACCCGTCTTACGAGCCGGAGATCGAGGCTGCCACTCTCGAGGTCGACCTGAGCGAGGATGCCGAGCTCGAAGGCGGCGAAGCCGAGGGTGAGGGGAATCTGCTTGGCGACCGAGACTTTGGGCGCGGCGTTGGCGGTGCTGACGAGACGGACTCGGAGGTCAACGCCTCGAGCGGCTCTTCGCAGGCGCATGATCAAAGAAGCCGGCTCGACGACCGGACCGGCGACGCCACAGAGTGACGATGTGTTGGCCGATGACATATCGGAGGTTCTGCAGGGGCATGCGGGGCTGACGGCAGCCGAGATAGCTGCCGCGTTGTCATTGGCGCAGCCGGATCCTCAGTGTCGACAGGACGTTCGGACGATCACACTGGCCTTGTTCAGTGACCGCGAGCGCTTCAGGTGCGACCGCGGCCTGCCGGAGAGATGGTCGCTAGCGGTTAGCAGCAAAGCTGCTGTCGCGGTCGCATCTCAGGTCACGAGTGGCCGGGCAGCAGCGTTCGATCGTTCGCGTTTGTACGCGTGGCAGCGCGATGCACTCGTTTGTTGGGAGGCAGCACAGCATTGTGGCGTGATCGAGGCGGTGACGGGATCCGGCAAGACGATGCTCGGCGTGGCGGCAGCAGCCGATGAACTGGCTCGACGAGGTCAGGTGCTCGTCATCGTGCCCACCGTCGAGCTGATGCACCAATGGCACCGCCACTTGGTGCCCGTTCTCCCGCCTGGCTATTTGATCGGTTGCCTCGGCGACGGCGAGACCGGAAGCTTCGCGACCTGCGACATCATCGTCGGTGTGGTGAACAGCCTTCGGGGCAACGACCTGCGGATGACTCGCCGCGGAGGACTGCTCGTGGCCGACGAGTGCCACCGGTACGCCAGCGTCATGAATCGGCTCGCGCTCGACCAACGCTTCGAGCGCCGACTAGGCCTGAGCGCTACCTACGCCCGTGACGACGACGGACATGTCAACTGGCTTGATCCCTTTTTCGGCGGGACGTGCTTTCGGATGGGATACCGGCGAGCGGTCGACGATGGCGTCACGGCTCATTTCACGGTCGCCTTGGTTGGCGTCGAACTGCCTGCGACCGAACGGGCGATCTACGAGGAGCTCACTTCGCAGATCGGGCACCGGCACGCCCGGCTGATGCAGCGCTATCAACTGCCGACTGCCTCTTTTGGCCAGTTCATACAGGCGCTGAACCTGCTCGCCTCAGGTGTCGGCAGCGATCCGGCCGGCGCGAGTGAGGCCCGCGCCTACCTGGCCCTGCTGCTCGAACGCCGCCGCCTCCTGGGTGGCACTCCGGCGAAGACGCGAACCCTGGCGGGACTCGCTCCGGCGATTGCCTCTGCGGACCGGTCGATTGTTTTCACGGGCTCGATCGCAGCAGCTGACATCGCCGTCTTGACCCTGACCACTCTGGGTCTGCGGGCTGAGTCCGTCCACTCGCGGCTCGCAATGGCGGACCGCCGCGAGGTGCTCCGGCGTTTCGCCGAAGGTGATCTGCAGGTGATCTCGGCGCCCCGGGTACTAGACGAAGGCGTCGACGTCCCGGAGGCGGACCTTGCTGTGATCATCGGCGCCAGTCGTTCCCGCCGCCAGATGATCCAGCGGATGGGTCGCGTGCTCCGAAGGAAGGCCGACCACCGCCGCGCGCGTTTCGCCGTCCTCTACGTTGAATCGACGATCGAGGACCCGGCCCAAGGCGCCCAGGAGACGTTTCTGGAAGAGATCACAGAGGTGGCTGACGAGGTGCGCTCGTTCGGTAGCGCGTCGGGAACGTTCGTCGCCGCAGTCGAGTTCCTTCGTCGTCTCGGCGGTTAGCTTCAGCTCTAGCGCTTCCAGATCCGCCCAGGAAACTCCCGAATCGCGAGTAGCCAAGGTTGGATTCGCGGGCCAGCCGCGTTCGCCCGTAACGTCCACCAGCTGCAGCGGGATCGGCCCGGTGAAACTAGTGAGCTATGCGACGAACTCATCTCGATCGCCGAACAGCCTCGGAGGAGCTAATGCCGGATGGTTTCTTTACCAGATCGGCTACACGGGAGGCTGGCCGCCTGTGGCCGGAGCACCTGCTGAGCCACCCACATGTCTGGATCGCTTCCCCAGAATGAGATGGACGTCGCCGACTTGACAGGTGCCGACGCCCGATTCTCGGACCGGCGAGTTCGCGTAAGCGACAGTCTCCGGATCACGGCGAGTTTGCAGGTGAAGTACCCGCGTGACCGATCGCGATCCGGAGCGCAAACAGGAGCGGTCAAATCACAGGTATGATTGCCGGTAGAAAATAGCCCGGCAAAGTGGGTTGAGAGCCTGTTAGAATTGCAGACGACCGAGGTTTCTTAGTGAGTGTTCCAAGTGGAGGTGAGTCCAGTGACGGTCCTCAGTCAGGTTGGCGTGCGCACGCGTGCACATAGGGAGGGCGTGAGTCTTGATATCGGGGACGTTGCAACGTATCTCCAGGAGAACCTCGGCCAGCGACTCACGGCTCTGCTCGCCGGCATCACGGACCCGAAGGGGGTTGGCCGGTGGGCGAAACGGCAAAACAGCCCACAACCTCAGATGGAGCGGCGCCTCCGAGAGGCCTACCAGGTATTTCAGCTTGTCCAATCCGTCGAGTCGCCCCACACGGTCCGGGCCTGGTTTATCGGACTCAACCCGCAGCTCGACGATGAGTCCCCGGCCGAGGCGCTCGCCGAGGACCGTTTCCGGGAGGTCATGGCCGCGGCACGAGCCTTTGTCACGGGCGGCTGACGTCGAGTTCTCGGTCGCAGGTCCGCCGTCGGGCGGTCTCTGGCGCGTGGCCCGCGCCGACGAACCGCTGCGACCAAGTTGGCTCGAGCCCGGTGACGCCGATCTCCCGTCAGGCGGTAATCGCTTCGACTCATCGGACTGGGGCACGCTTTACTTCGCCATGAATCTCGAAGGTTGTTTTGCAGAGACCCTCGCGCGTTTTCGGCCGTCGGCACACTTGCTGGCCGTCCTGAAGGACGACGACGATTGGCAGCGCCGCGGCTTCATGGAGCCAGGTAGCGTGCCGGCCGACTGGCGTCACAGACGTGTCGCGGTCCGAGTCGAGCTGCACCGGGAATCCCGCTTTCTGGACGTCGAGGTCGCAGAGAGCCACGTCGTGCTAACGCAGGAACTCGCGGAGGAACTCGACGACCTGGGATATGCGGCGCTTGACGTGGCGGTTGTGCGCGGAGGTGACCGACGAGTAACCCGAGCGATCGCCGAGTGGGCCTACCTCGCGGTCGACCTCGACTCAGACGAACCGGCGTTCGGTGGCGTGCGCTATGTCTCACGCATCGGCGATTGGGAGTGCTGGTCGATCTTCGACCGCACTCCGCTCGCTGAGCTGGAACGACGGTCAATCGCGCTCGAGATGCCCGAGCTCGTGAGGATCGGAGCGCGCTTTGGGTTGCGTCTCTACTGACAGTAGAGCTGACAGCAGTCGATAGCGTCTCCGCCGGAGCGGAGAACCACGGCTGTCACTCTGGGAATCCCGAGTTTTCGTCAGCTACACGGCCGCGGCCTTGTGTAATAATCCGGACAACGAGTATTTCGAGCGAGATTCCCATGGTGGCGGCAGCGTTCTCGAGCGCCCCGAGAACGGTGTTCGGCAGCCTTACTCTTGTCTCTCCCCATGGATCATTTTTGGCATATTTGCCTAGGTTCGCCGGAGTTCGCAGTTGTTCGGACAACTCACCTGAGCTGCTCAACTCGTCCGCCGAAGTTCACTGAAACCCGCCAAAAATAAGGGGCAACTCGCTAGCCGAGAACGCGAATTCGATTCTCGTCGCCCGCTCGAAGAACTCCCGGGTAGTGGCTCTAAAATGGCGAGTAGCCAGCCGTCTCAAATGGCTTCATCCCGCGGAACGTCAGCGATGAGGGCTACACGACAGGCTACGCGATGTCTCGAGATGGCGTTACCGGCTTCAGCGTTCACTGCGTACCGTGGTCCCCCGATTTCGACAGGCACTCGATATCGTTGGGTTTGAGGCCTAGAAGACTTGAAGTCAGCCGCTGCCAACTTCGTTCGGGGATAGCCCGCACTCGTCGGCAACGGATTCGGCCATTCCTGCGACTATGGTCCTGTCAGTGAGCGCCGGCGAGTTCACCATCGAGTTTTTCGAGGCTATGAGGGCCGGAGTCCAGTCGAAGAGTGGATGGACTCTGATCTGACGGACGTTGAGCTGGCCGTGCTCCTTGCCGGCCTCGAGCACATGCTGAGTAACCGCGGGGTCGACGTCTGTCAGACAGAATGGGGCAAGCAGCTCGGGGAAGGGCTCTTCGAGTTCCGCATCCGCCATACTTCAGCCGAGATCGAGCACATGTTCACTGGCGCGTCATCTAGTCGCCAGGCAGGCAAGCGTGAGAAGGTTCTGCTCCGTGTCTTCTGCCACGCCTATGGGACGAACGTCCTGAACGGTTACGACAAAGCAGGCGATTCGAGCGACAAGCGCCAACAGCGCGAGATCACGCTCGCCCGCCGGCGGCTCGTCGAATTCAAGGAGCGGCAAGCCCGCGAACGCAAGAGGCAGCGCCGAGGAGGTGGTCGCGATTCCCAGGGGTGCGGTTGACGACGGTATGTCGTAAAGTGCATACTGGCAATCGCGAAGGAGTTGTGACTTGGCTCGCACCCTTGATGACTACCTACAGCGCTCGAAGCGGGCGAACAGCACGGAGGTCAGCGCGGCGCGGGCGGTGTTTGACCAGGCTTATCGGATCGCCTGCCAGGTGATTGAGCTACGAGAGAAGCAGAATCTCACCCAGGTGGAGTTGGCTGAGAAGGCCGGGGTCCCCCAAGCGCAGATCAGCCGTATCGAGCGCGGGGTTGTGAGCCCGACCAGCGCCACGCTCGGGAAGATTGCCGAAGCGCTTGGAGCCGACCTGCGCCTCGTCGAGCGTCCTCAGCCGAGCGCTCGGCGCCGCGCTGCCAGCTGACCCACGCAGCATCCGAGCGACGTGGAGCTCGCTGCAGGTGGCGCGCTGACGATGAGCAAACCACGCATGGCACGATGACCGACCGGGGCTCGGGACGATGGACGCTGCAGTTAGCCGTCGATCCGGATCCTGTTTCCGGCGAGCGACGGCGCTTGTCACGCACCATTCATGGAACAGGATCCGAGGCCAAGGGCGCGCTCCTGCGCCCAGTCGTGGACGCCGGAGCCTGCGTAGGGTGACCTCGGCGCCTGCGCAGTCCAGCAGGCGGTCACCGTCGTAGGTGTAGCTGGTTTATTCCGACTTCGAGCGGGTCCTCGCAGCGTACCGCCGATGGCTCGGATGCGAGTGACGATCACCCGGCAGAGACTGCAAGGCCCGGGCACCCCTCTCATTGCGGAACGGGCGCCACAGTTGGATGCCGCCCGCTGTGGTGCGCATAACTCTCCTACTCTGGTAGTGGTGTTGTGCCATGCCCCGAGGAAGACCGTCGCCCAAGCTCGCAATCACAGTTGACTCTGACGTCCACGCGCGGGTCGTTGCGGCAGCAGCCGACGAGGGCGTGAGCGTGTCGGCTTGGATGACCGCCGCGGCGCGACGGTCCCTTCTCGTCCGAGACGGGCTGCGCGCCGTCTCGGAGTGGGAGGAGGAGCACGGCGCGTTCAGCGACGCCGAGATCGAAGCGGCCCGGCGACGCGTCGCGGACGAGGTGGTCGCTACCGCCCACACTCGCTCGGCGTGAGCATCGTCTACGACGCGGGCGTGCTCGTCGCTGCCGAGCGTGACGATCGCAGCGTTTGGGCCGATCACCGTATCCGCCTCGAGGTCGGGGCTGTGCCGACGACGACGGCGCCGGTGGTCGCCCAGGTGAGCCGCTCGGCTCGGCAGGTACAGCTGCGGCGGTTCCTACGAGGCTGTGAAATCGCGGCGTTCTCGCCACAGCAGGCCGATGAGGTGGGAGAGCTGCTTGGCAAGGCAGGAGCTTCCGATGTTGTCGACGCGCACGTCGTCGTCATCGCGGCCACGACAGGCTCGCCCGTGCTCACCTCGGACCCCGATGACCTCCGCCGGTTGTCGAACCACCTGCCCACCCCGGTCGTGATTCGGCGGATCTGAACCGGCACCCGTCTGGGACGGCCAATTTGCGGGTCAGGAGATCGGCTCAGAGCGTGATTCGGGGCGTGGTTATGCGCTTGTTTCCGCGTGAATTCCGATCGGGTGATGGCTTCGCGAGTCCCACAGCGTTCGCGATTGTTGGCCGACCTGCTCCGGCACGTGCTGTGCGGGTGGGCGGAAGCAGCGGTTGCCCGGCCTCCGGATGGACAGGATGGACGCTGGTGCGCCGACCGCTATCTGCCGGTGCGCTCGCGGTGCCTGCACCCCGGCCAGCAGCAGGGCCGACGCCGGCCTTCCTCCAGTTCCTCCTGGGTCCGGCGAAGGCGCCGTTCCCGGGTCATCTCCTGCTTGGCATCCTCGACCCAGCAGATGAACTCGTTGCGGGCCAGAGGCGTGATGTCCTTCCAAGCATCGAGTGCCGTGGGGTTGGCGATCAGCGCCTTGAGCAGGTCCGCGGGAAGCTTGTGCGCCACCCCACCGGGCACTCGGTGGCTGCTCACAGGGGCACGGTAGCGGTCCAGGGGCGAGCCTGTTGTCGCGGGCACACTCGGTGGCTCGACGATCCGGCGTGGTTCACGCGGACGCCGGTGGTCTTTCTTGGCTGATCGCTTCGAGCAGCAGCTTCGCGGCCACGACCGCCCCGTCGGTCCGGATCGTGCCGGCCACGGCGATCGCTCGGGCGCGGGTCTCGGGCGCCAGGGCCGTCATCAGCGCATCCGACAAGGACTCAGCAGTCGGAGTCGGGCCGTCGTGTGCCGCGCCGAGGCCCAGTTCGGCCACCCGGCCGGCCCAGTATGGCTGGTCCGCCATCTGGGGTATCACGACCTGAGGCGCCCCCGCTCTGGCGGCCGTCGCCGTCGTCCCCGCGCCGCCGTGGTGCACGACAGCGGCCACCCGGGCGAACAGTGCCTGCTGGTTGACCTCGCCGACAGCGAAACAGTCGTCCCGGTTGTCGATCAAGGCCAGGTCGGCCCAGCCGCGGGCAACGATCGCGCGACGGCCTTGCGCGCGGATCGCCTCGGTGGCCACCCGGGCGATGTCCGTCGGGGCCCGCATGCTGCCGAAGCCCACGTACACCGGTGGTGTGCCAGCGTTGAGGAACGCCACCAACTCGGCCGGAAGTGCGCGCTCATCCGGCAGGATCCACGCCCCCGTTTGCACGACGTCGAGATCCGCCGGCTCCTGCCACGGGCCCAGGGTCGGGTCCGCCGCCAGCCAGGGGTGGTCGGTGAAGCCGTAGTCGTAGACGTTGTCCACCGGTGGCAGGCCGATCGACGCCCGGCGGCTGTTGAGCGCCTCGCCGAACAGCTCGTTCGCGACCTGGGCGTTCAGGTCCCACAGCACCCGGTTGTCGGTCACGTCCGGTGGGAACGGCCGACCGGGAAACGGTGTCGGAGGGTGATGCGGCGACGGCAGAAAGATGGGACAGTAGGCCGCGTAGACATGGCGCATGCCGAGCTTCTCGGTCACCGACCGCGCGCTCGCCGCGGCCGGCAGCAGGCCGGACGCCACCAGCGCATCACATCCCTCGGCTGCTGCGGCGAGGGTGTCGAACTGCAGGGCCATCAACTCGGCCGCGAGCCGGGGCAGGTCGGGCGGCGACGGCGCCGCCCCGTGCACCAGCGGGCGCACCGGGGGGCCGGCCGGCACCAGGGGCACGCCGATCTCGGCCAGCCGCTCCGCGCACCGGTCTAAGCCGGAGAAGTCCGGCGGCGCGCAAATCCGCACCTCCGCGCCAAGTTCGCGCAACCTCACCGCGAGTCCCACCAGCGGTTCGACGTCACCGCGCCCCCCATACGTCGACAACAACACACGCATTTCGCGACTCCTATCTCCGTAGGTTCTGGCCTCGACCATAGATTGTGCGGCACGGCCCGCGTCTTGCCGCAAGCGACCGGTGCGCTAAAGCTGAGGTTGGCAGGTTATGTGCTTAACCGTGCACTTGGCGCGTGGCGCCACGACGGAGACGTGGACCTTCGGTGTGCCGAGTCAGGGAGCCGGCGGTACAAGGGGCGTCGCGAATACAACTGTTCATCAATGTGGCCTGAGACCAGCCAGGGCCGCACGCATACCTGTCGGTACGCAGTGGACCGGGTCGAGGCAGTTGCTTCGCTCGCGGGGTACCGCGCCTACGCTTCGATGTAGACGGTTATGGGGGGCAGCACGCCGTGTGCCTCCGCTTGGGCGGCCGCCTCCGGCGGCGGCGAGGACAGCAGCTCCTGCGCGGCCTTCATGTCGCGGACATCGAGTGTGACGGCGACGTTCTTGCTCCCGTCCGCGGCGACGTAGTCAGTGACGTTGGTGCCGGCAGATCCGATGGCCGCGGCGCGCTCGGCCTTGCCCTTCAGCCAGCGCTCGACATCGACGACGGAGTGGGTTAGGATGACCCTTGGCATTCGAGCTCCTTCTCACCGTAGTTAGCTGTCTAGCGCCAACTCTATTACCGGTCGGGATTGACGGCCCCGAGATTCAGACTGGACGCTTGGAGTGCCTCCGATCGCCGGCCGCATAGAAGTTCGTCCAGTATCGGCCTCGAGTCGAGACGGCATCGGCCCCCGATTCGGCAGAAGTCGGGCTCTGGTGGCTCCACCAGCGGTGCAGCCCTGATCGTCCGCCGGCCTCGAACAGCGCCCGAGCGACGCGGTGCATGCCGTCGATGAACCGGTTGTCGAGTCATATCGGGTAGGAGGGATCCAGGGAGGCCCCCGAGCTCACCGCCAACACGGCCCTGGGACTGGTCTTCCTCGCCGCCGAGGCGGCGCTCGTCGACGGCATCCTCGTACGGCAGTGGATTCGCCACAGATGACGATCCCCAGACGCAACAACCAGCTCGGTAGAGCCTCAGCTCCGCGCTCCGCTGCTGGAGCCTCGGCCAGACTGGCGGAGCCATAACGCCGGTACCTGGGCGACAGTAGTTCCGGTACCTGCACGACACTTTGCTCCTAGGGATCCACCAGGTGGCCGTCACCACCTTCTTCGCTGTTGGCGTTGTCGTCGACACGCCCGATCCTCAAACGGACCCTTGCGGGACGACCCACTCGTGATCAGCACCACCGACTTCCGAGATGCGCCCGTAGTCAGTGTCGTAGTGAAGCACGACGAGCCCGGCGTGTTTCGCAGCGGCGGAGATGACAAGGTCCGGGATCGGGACTCGGTGCTGGCCGCGCCGAGCGAGAGCGTGTTGAAGCTCGACGGCCGTCGCCATGACTTCGGGGGTAATCGGTGCCGTATCCAAGGAGCGGCGCTCCTCCAAAACTGCCTCGTAATCGAGCAACCGACGGGCGCTATAGAGGACTTCGAGATCCACGAGGGCACAGGTGGCGATCAACCCATCTTCCATGAGGGGCCGCAGCCGTGACGCTACCGCCAGTACTGGGAACCGGGCGAGGGCGCTCTCGTCCGCGAGGTATCGGGCGCTCAGCGCCAAGCTCCGGCCATGACCCTGGACTTGTCGAGGTCAAGTCCCTCCATGGTCTCGAGCCGCTCGCCGTGGCGGCGCCGGCGGGCGGCCAGTATCACCGACTCCAAGGAGCGGTTGACTGCTTCCTTCATCGTGGCTGCCCCGAGAGCGGCAGATGCCTCCTCGAGAAGTTCGTCGTCAATGTCCACCAACCGTTTGGTCATGGGGCCCAGTATATCCATCAGGTGACTCAGAGGATATATTCGATTGGCGGTCTACTCAAGGCGGTGATCTGCGTTCAGCCTGGAGACGGATCCAAATCTCACCTGTCGCTCTCGGCGCGGTCTTCTCGACTTGTCGCAACGTGTCAAGGCGAGGCATGAATCGGCCCGCTTAGGCTCCGTAGGCCAAGTAGGGCGCTCAGTGCAGTTCCGGCAGGCAGGGTTCTCGATGAACCGAGCTTCGATATCAGCAGCCGCAGCGAGCATCGACGCGCCGACCGCCGCTCTCCACCTCTTGGAGTTCTCCTTCGCGAAAGCTGCGTGGCACCAATCCGCCGGTCGATGTCGCCCGTAGTACTACCAATACCCGAGCATGACGACCTAAGGAGACGAACGACATGAGACAGACGACGCACCAGAAACATGTAACTCGAGGCGTCCTGGTTGGACGCATCGCAGCGGGTGTTGTCGCGGTTGGCGGAATCTCAGTCTCCGCCTTTGCGATCAGCACCGCAGGCGCCGTGACGAACAGCGCGGCGAAAAGCGTCGTCATCTCAACGATGAAGAACGCGAAGCTCGGCACCGTCCTAGTGAGCGGCAAGACCGTCTACGTCTTGAAGGCAAGCAAGGTGGGTTGCGTCGGTCAGTGCACGAAGACCTGGCCTGAGGTCTTGCTCCCCAAGGGCGTCACGAAGGCGACAGCTGGTAAAGGTGTGACGGCTTCGAAACTCGGTTCGGTGATGCGTTCCGGCGGAGTGCGACAGGTCACCTATTCCGGCAAGGCGCTGTACTGGTTCAGCTACGACACTGCCGCCGGACAGGTGAACGGCAACGGCGCGAAGGATACCTGGGGGTCATGGTCCGTCGTCGTGACGGCGAAGGCGGCGACGACACCGGCGACGACGACGACAACGGCGCCAAGTGGAGGCTACGGCTACTGACACCCGCCTCCGTCGACACAGGGAGACTGTCACCGGACCACAGTTGGGATGAGCCTCTGATCCGCGTCGAGGCGGACTCCGGTGTCGCCATGCCCCCGCCGGGAACGGCGGCGGCTACCTAATCACCACGCGACGTCGCATGAGGCCGGTCCCGGAGAGCGGGTTGAATCGCCACTTCCGGGAGACCTACAACTGGTTCCATCCATCGGACGAGCTTCTATTAGGTGAAGACGGCACGACTGCACACACGGATTGAAAGGGGGATGGGGAACCGGGTCCGCTATGCGGGCACCGCGCCCTGACTATCAATGGCACAAGTGGACGCGGCCGGGTTGAGGACGGAGTGGGCCAGCCGGCCCAAGGTCGCTATCGGGAATCGCCTTAGGTACGACACCGATGTGACACATTCGCCCCTAAAAGACCGACTCGAGATGGCTGGTAGAAGCGCGGAGTCGATGATCCGGAGGCTCTACCTACCTTCACTACTACTGGCGGGCGTGACGGCGGGGTTCGTGGTTGCGGCAGTGACCTCGCTCCACCGGGCGGGAGCATTGAACGCTGTGACCGCCAGCTCGCGATCAGAGCTCGCGGGACCGGCCGTGATCGGGTTCGTGCTGGTCGTATTCACCTGCGAACGAATCTGGCCCGTCGAGCGTCGAAAAGTACTCGCTCGGGGGCACCTTCAAGACGCGTGCTTCTTCCTCTTGTTCGCGACCGTGATGGCGCCCTTCGTGACGCTTCTCGGTGTTGCGTCTGCAGAGCTGTTCCATCGCTACACGCCGTGGATGTCCCTCTCCCTCACCGCGCGATGGCCTCTTTGGCTCGTCGTCGGCGTGACGCTCGTGGCGATGGACGGCT
>OCTA010002510.1_pt1 | contig 16628 bp, 24 predicted proteins | sample 1538991 | NCBI WGS metagenome assembly OCTA01 (sample SAMEA3539302, study PRJEB22396) | soil metagenome | biome: tundra; feature: field; material: soil | place: USA | collected 2010-05 | depth 0.15 m | reverse complement strand
CCGCGACGACGATCCTGTAGCCGCTCCCGGCCGGCAGACCGCCGATCCCGGTCGAGACGGTGGCGCTGTTGCCCACGTCGATGCTGCCGCTTCGGTTGAAGCTATCCGGACCGGTGATGGTGTAGCTGGCGCCGGTGATGAGCGCGCCGCCGCCGAGCTGGAACGCGACGTTGATGGAGCCGAGATTGCCGGCGACGCCGCCCCCGAGTCCGACGCCGGTGCAGGCGCCGACCAGCGCGGCCACCGCCAGCGACGCAACGAATCCCCACCGGATGAGAGCTCGCACCACGCCTCGAACGTTTGCGCGCGGGCGCGAGACCCGTCCAGCGACGTCTCCGTTACAGCCGCCGACCGCGCCGCGGCGGCAGCGCTCACCGAAAATCGAGCACCCGGCCGACCGAAATTCGAAAATTCGGGCGCGGCGCCGACGATCCCGCCTTATGCTCCCGGCCGATGAAAACCATCCAACGCCTGCCCCGGTTGTTTCTGCTGATCGCGATCGCGGTCGCCACGGTGAGCGCCGCCGGGATCGCCCGCGCCGAGTCCTGGACCGCCGCGCCCAAGGTCCCGCCGGCGCTGGCGGTGCCCGCGACGCCCAAGGGGCCGGCCAAGGTGGTGGCGCACTTCCACGGCGTCGGCGCGCAGGTCTACGCCTGCACCGCGGCCGCCGGCACCACGACCTACGCCTGGACGCTGCAGCGCCCGGACGCGGCGCTCCTCGATCAAAAAGGCGGCCCCGCGGGGACCCACGGCGCCGGTCCGATCTGGACCGCCAAGGACGGCAGCACGGTGACCGGCAAGAAGATCGCGCAGGCCGACGCGCCGGCCGCCGACGCCATCCCCTGGCTGCTGCTCAAGGCCGACAAGACCACCGGCGACGGGATCTTCTCGAAGGTCACCTACCTGCAGCGGGTCGCCACCAACAAGGGCAAGCCACCCGCCACCAGGTGCGACGCCACCACGCCCAAGACCGAGACCCGCGTCGACTACAGCGCGGATTACTATTTCTACAATTAGATTCCCCCGACGCGCGACAATTAGCGTGGGACCCTGGAAGGGTCCCACGCCCCCCGCGATGGGCTCGCACGGGCAAAGCCCGTGCTCCCCCGACGCGCTCTGATCGGGGTCAGTCGCGGGTTCGAAACCAGCCGGCGATGCTCCAGCGCTCGCGGGTCGCGATGCGGGCCTCGTGGGGGGTGTCGTCGCTCATGAACAGGACCAGCGTCCCACCGTCGGGCGCCTGCGTGAGCCGCGGCGCGTCCTGCGCGTCGTAGATCACCAGCTCACCGCCCGCCTCGGCCGGCCAATCCGAGTTGAGATAGATCACCGCCGAGACCACCCGCGCGTTCGAGCTCTGGTGTCGATCGACGTGGGTTTCGTAACCGGCGCCCACCGGGTAGTGGGCGTATTGCGCCTCGAAGCTGTCCAGCCCCAGGAAGAGATCCCGATTCAGCGAGAGGCGCAGCCCATCCATCCAGCGCAGGAACGAATTGCCCGCCGGCATGCCGGACTCGAGCCAGCAGATCGAGCCACCGCGGGTGAGCCCCTCGGTTCGAGCGCCGTCCCCGCGCCCGATGCGCGCGCTCGAGAACGCGTCGTCGGCAAACAGCTGCTGGGCCTCGGCGCGCAACGTTCGCCACGCCGACGCTGGCATCGCCCCCGGCAACGTCGCGTACCCGCGGTCGCGGAGGGCGACGGCCGTCGCCCGCCAATCGCTCTCGTCCTCGAGCATCGGTCTACTCGGATCCGAGCGCGAGCGCCGCGCGAAAGCTGATCGCCATCCGGTTCCAGGCGTTGATGGCGGCCACCGCCAGCGTCAGCTCGACCAGATCCTTGTCACCGAATTCCTTCTGCGTCTCGTCGTAGAGCGCGTCCGAGACGTGGTCGGGCCCGAGGCGGGTCACCGACTCGGCCCAGGCGAGCGCGATCCGTTCGCGCGGCGTGAAGAACGGCGCCTCGCGCCAGACCACCAACGCGTCGAGCCGCTGGTCGGTCTCCCCCGCCGCCCGCAGCCCCTTGCTGTGCATGTGGACGCAGTAGGCGCAGGCGTTGACCTGCGAGACGCGCAGATAGATCAGCTCGACCAGCTTGCCGTCGAGCCCCGACCCGCGCACGTGGGCCTGCACCCCGGCCAGCGCGCGGTAGACGTCGGGGGCAACCTCTTTGTAGCGAAGGCGTGCGCTCATGGCTCAAGCGTACCCGCGAACGACATGCCGCGCTTGCGCGCTGGTGGTCCAGCCACATGCCGCGCCCGCGGCGCTTCAGCGCTGGTGACCGAGGCGCACGTCGATGGCCGGGTGCCGCGCGACCAGCGCGCGCAGGTTGCCGAGGCTGATCGCGTTTTCCGGGCGGTTGCCCGAAAACGATCCCGGCTCGACGCCGTGGTCCCAGCCCCAGCGCGTGTGGCAGGTGTCGCCGGTCAACAGAACCGGCCCCTTCGGCGTGCGCACCAGATAGGCCAAGCTCCCGGCTGTGTGGCCGGGCACCAGGATCGCGAGGACCGTCCCGTCGCCGAAGAGATCCACCACCCCGGCGAAGTGCCCGCTGGGATCGGGCGCGAAGGTCAGCTCTTGGATGGGGTCCTGGCCGTCGAGTTGGCGATCGATGGTTCCCTGGGTGAACAGGTACGGCAATTCGCTCCCGTGCGTCTCGCCCGGGCCGGCGTAGATCGGCGTTCCGTGCGGCACGTCGCGCATCCCGCTCACGTGATCCAGATGGAGATGGGTGAGCAGCACGCCGGCCAGCGGCGGCTCGCGCGATAGCAACGTCGCCGTGTCGGTGCCGAGCTTCATCTTCTCGACGTGGTCGGCGCCATGGTGCTCGGCCGGCCCTTCCACCGTCTATCCCGCATCCGGCAGCTCGCCGAGCTGGCGGTCGATCTCGGCCCCGCGGGAAAAGCGACGTTCCATCTGGTCGTCGCCAAGCGAATGGTCGACGTGCCACGCATCCGCGCCGTCGTGGACGTCCTGCTGGGCGAGCTGATCAAGACATAATGGCGGCGATTGTGGGGTCCCGATGTCAAGATAGCCAGTGTGAAGCACGGTGCGGCGGCCAGGCCTCCCCTCTCCGTCGAAGTGCGGGCGATTCGCTTCGAGGACGTGTCGCCGATCGTGGACCTGATCCGGCGCGCCATGGAGCGCGGCTGCCGGGACCATTACGATCCCGCGCAACGCGCCGCGGTCTTCGCCAGCTACGCGCACAACCTGTTCGTCGAGGCGCTGGGACCCTTCGAGACCGTCGCCGCCCTGCAAGCCGGCCGGCCGATCGGGTTCGCCCAGCTCGATCCGTCGAGCGCGCGCCTGCGGGCCCTGTTCGTCGACGGGGAGTTTCAACAGCGCGGCATCGGCAGCGCCCTGCTGTCCGAGGTCGAACGGCGCGCGCTCCGCCGCGGCGCCGCCCGCTTGCACGGCGCGATGTCGCTCAACGCGATCCCCTTCTACCTGCGCGCCGGCTTCCAGCCCTGCCCCGGCCCCGAGCGCCTGATCGCCTCCGGCATCTCGGTCCCGGTGCTTCGGATGGACAAGACGCTCCGGGCTACGGAATCTGGGGGAACGGATCGCCGTCGCGGAGGATGAAGACCGGCTGCGCGGTGTACGACCCGAGCCGCATGGGATCTCTCACGCCCGACGATTGCCCCGGATCGACGCACAGCGCGCCAATCGCCTCCGCTTGGATGGTCTTCACCGACCCGAGCGCGAACGCGATCGAGCTCAAGGTCTATCGAGACGAGTCCACGATCTTCGGCGCTTGACGACCGCTGAGCTTGCCGGTGACCGACGGCGACCCCAGTTTACCGGCGCTGGAGCTCGTCTCGGAATGACGAGCCCGCATTTTCACCCAAGGAGCGAACAATGACGCGACGAGGACTCACGCTGACAATATCCGGGATGGTGGCGCTGGGGGGCCTGATGCTGCCGGGGTTGGCGCTCGCCAACGAGGCCAAGGCGGGTGGGCCGGACATGTTTCAGATGATGGACACCAACGGCGACGGCAAGATCTCACCGGCCGAGCACGCGGCGGGCTCGATGATGATGTTCCAGAAGATGGACGCCAACCACGACGGCAAGGTGACGGCGGCGGAGATGGACGCCTTTCACGCCAAAATGATGGCCGGGGAGAAGGGCAAACCGATGGCGATGTCGTCGGCCGACAAGATCAAGGCCATCGACACCAATGGCGACGGCGTTCTGAGCGCGGAGGAGCACGCCGCCGGGTCGAAGATGATGTTCGACAAGATGGACACCGACAAAGACGGCTACCTCACCAAGGCGGAGCTCGAAGCGGGCCACGCCAAGATGATGAGCAAGGCGGCCGCCAAGTAGGCGGTGCGGCGCCGCCCCGCGGGGCTATCGGCTGTAACGCCCCGGCCGGGTCACGGGCAAGCGCCATTGTGGGCCTTGGAAACGCCGGCCTGCTCGCGGGGGCAGTCCCCCGCGTAGGTCTTGCCGTCGCATCCGCAGACGGCCGGACCTTGCACGCAGTCGGCATTCCACAGTCTGCCCTGGCACGTTCCGCTGAGCGCCGCGCACATTCCGTCAGGCCGCTCACAGAAGAATCCCACCATGCAGTCACCGTCCGATATACAGAACGCCCCGGCGGGGCCCCCACCGTCGGGATAAAGCGGGCCGCTCGAGCTGCAACCGACGCCCAACGATAGTGCGGCCAAGGCCAACCCCAACCCCAACCCCAACCTAACGATCGCCGGCGGCGCAGAAAACGAAACCGGAGGCCGAACCCGAAACGACCAACGGCTCTTCTTCGTCGTCCCGTTCCGCACCCCAGATCCCCGCATTTCAGAATCGTAGTCCAAGAAGCCCGCCGTCGACATGACGGACCGCACAGCGACGAGGTCCGTCGCAGGCGTTGCGGTTGTCGCAAGGGCCTGGTCCAGACACTGCGGAATCAGCTCGCCCAGAAGCGCGCGGAGCCACCTCGCAAGATCGAGCTTCCCCGCTGCCCCGGGACCGTGACCCGAGGTCTTCGACGGGACGACATCTATGCCGACGCCGGCTGATCCCGCTATGAAGCAGATGCGTGAAGAGTATGAGCTGAAGGCCGGCCGCCCGAACCCGTATGCCCGCCGGTTCGGAACGAAGGGGGGCCGGGATCTGCTGCGATGGTGGTCGAGGACGACCGCAAACGTGCGCATGCTGTCTGACAGCCCAACCCGCGAGTTTCCCGATGCGAAGTCGACGAACGAGGCATTGCGGCTTGTCGTGAAGCTCCGAGCGGGCAAGCCGAAACGGCAACCACGCCGAACACGTCGCGCCGCCGCGAGGTAACTTAGGTCGCGAGATCGAGCTTCCCCGACTACCCCGCCCCTCGATCCGATAGACTGACTGCGCCATTGGTGGGCCCATGCCGAAGACCGGAGCAGTCCTGGCAAGCTTCTGGCTCATCGCTACGGCGAGCCTCGGGTGCCCGCAGGGCCAGCGCCCCGTGTCGAGTGGGGCCGGAGGTTTCATGGAACGCGGTGGCAATGGCGGCGCGGGCGGCATCCGTGCGGCCGGGACAGCCGGCGACACCGCGGCTGGCACCGGCGGCCTCGCCGGCGCGGGCGGCAGCCCCGCGGCTGGCACCGGTGGTGGTGGCTCGGCGGGCGCGGGGAGCGGCAACGGTGGGTCGGATGGCGTCTGGACGACAGCTCCCACGAACGGCCCCTGCTATCTCGAAGTAGCCGATCCGAGTCGCCTGGCGATCCTTCCCTTCACCTGGTCCGTTTGCGGGCCGGGCTGCTTGGTGACGCCGGCGCTGCTGCTCTCGACCGATGTGGGGGTTCAAGCCGGGCCCGCCACGGCTGCGGTAGAGGGCGACGATGTCCTCCTGCATTTGGACTCACAAGCACTCGGCTACACGTTGGTCGCGACCCGGCGGCTTTTGGACGGCCAGCTTCTGGGTGCCGTTCGCCAAACTACGAACCTCGGGGCATGCGTCACCATGGCGTGGGCCGCGAGCGCCCCGAGGGTCTTTGGATTCGGCGCCGAGGTCGCGGTGACAGGTACCGGCGTGGACATCTGGGTGGGCTACTTGAACGTTGACGGATCGTTTACTTGGTCGCCGACGCTGGCGAGCGTCCCCATACAGGACAGCATTTTCGAAAACGACCTCGGTTGGGGCCTAGCCTTCGACGACGGCACCTTGGAGACCATGTTTCCACCGGGGAGTGGCGCGCTCACGACCATCGACGAGGGGGCGATCTATCCGGCGCACAGTGCCGTCGCCAGAAAGAGCCTCGTGATCTCCAACCCGGCGATGCCGGGCGACGAGGACGCGGTACTAAGGGCCTGGGAACCGACCCGACCTTCGCGAACGATCGTTGCCCAACCGAACACGGACGTCCCGAGCGTGGCCCTTTCCGACACGGCGATGGTCTGGATCGGAACCCACGGTCCCGAACGAACGAGCGGTGGATATACGGCCGCCGAGCTGTACTGGACGGCATGGCCAGCGGGCCAGGACTCGCCTCCCATCATGGGTGGCAGCCCGCTCCCGGCGATCTCAGGTCTTCTGACGCTACAGACCTGGGGCGACTACGCGGCCATGACCGGTGACACTTCCGACACAAAGCAAGTGATGTTCGTCGTCCGCCTATCGGACGGCAAGCTCTGGACGATCGCCGCTCGACCAGGAACTTTCTACAGCAACGTGCTCGCCGTCTCGCCGACCGAGATCCTCTTCGGCGAGATCGACGACGTCAACAACCCAGCGCTGGGACAGGAGATCCAGCGCTTCGTTCGCTACGATCTGGCCCACCTCGACGACCTTTCGACCGCCTGGTGACTCCTATCCATGAACCAACCCAGACACGCCGAACACGAGGACGCGTTGGTGCGGGCGTTCATTGCGTCTCAGAAGCAAGCGCGCTGGCTCGACCTTCTGGCGAGGCCCAAACGCCGCCGGGACCTCCTGAAGACCCTGACGGACATCAAGGATCTCGACTGCCGGTTCACGTCCCGAATTCCCCCTGCCCAGCAATCGACCGCCGGCATCCTGGCCCTCCTTCGATCCCGCGGGGCGCCGCCCGAGTGCTACCTGATCTCCGAGCGCACCGCTCTCGACGCCCGAGCGCTGCCGTTGGTTGAGGCGCTCGACGCGGTCGTGGGGGCGGGATTCGGGACGCTCGTTTCGTGCGTCCCCGGGCGGCTCGGATACTTCGAAGGCGAAGGTCAGGGTCAGCGCTACCTTCTCGAGCGGCGGACGCCGTGACGCCGAGCCGTTCGAGGCCTGGTGCCCGAATGGCGCGGTACTATCCGTCATGATCGACCACACCGGCATCGGTGTCGCGGACGTGGCCCGTTCCGCGGCCATTTACGACCGGCGTATCGAACGAGGTGATGTATCCGGAGGGCGCGGTCTACGACGGCGAGGGGACGTTGGACGCGACCCTCCCCCCCAATCCGGATTCCCCGTCGAACGGAACCGGGGCGGTCATGCTCCACGCCACGTTCTGACCTGCGGAGTCGAAACCGTCACGGTCGGGGACGCCGTGATGCCGAGTAGGCCGCCTGCGAACGCCACCGAGGCGTGGCCACCAACGCGAGCCAGCGGTAATATCCCCCCATGGCCACTCGCGTATTCCGGATCATCCTCGAGGTCGGCGACCCCGAACGGGCTACCGAGTTCTATTCGCGGCTCCTCGGCGCCGAGGGACGGAAGGTCGGTGGCGGCCGCGTCTACTTTGACTGCGGCCCGATGATTCTCGCGCTCCTCGCGCCGGAAGGGACGCCGAGGCCGCTGCCCGAATACATCTACTTCGCCGTCGACGAGCTGGAGGTGCTGCACGCGCGCGCCAAGGACCTCGACGCTCTGTCGAAGGAAAAGGTACATGGCGAAAGCGCCGCCGACATCGTCGTGCGCCCCTGGGGCGAGCGTTCTTTCTATGCGTTCGATCCCTGGGGCAACGGTCTCTGCTTCGTCGACGACCAGACGCTGTTTACCGGCCGCCGCTAGTCGCTTGCCGAAAAGCCCCGCGCCACCTGTATTGTCGCGTCCATGACTCAACAAGCGTGGGGCGGCCTCGAGGTGGTCCGTGTCTCGGACATGGGCGAGGACGAGCGCGGCGGCATTGCCGTCGTCGTCCTGCACGGCTGGGGCGCCCCGGGCGACGATCTGGTGCCGATAGCGCAGCTACTGAAGCGCCCGGGCGTGCGGTTCTTCGTCCCGGCCGCGCCGCTGCCCGAGGTGGGGGGCGGCCGCGCCTGGTGGCACCTGGATCCCAACGCCCGACCGCCGCACGCGGCCACCGATCAACCGACCCCCGGGTTTCGACCCACCCCGGCGGTCGTCGCCGCGCGGCAGGCCTTGCAGGCGCTGATCGCGACGGTCGTCGACCGCCATGCGCCGACGACGATCGCGCTGGCGGGCTTCTCGCAGGGGGCGATGCTCGCGATCGACGTCGCGCTCGCCGGCGCGCCCAGCGTCGCGCGCGTGGTGGCGATGTCGGGCGTCTTGCTGATGGATTCGGTGGCGGCGTTGAGCGCGCCGCGCCCGAGCAAGCCGCTGTTTCTGCTCTCCCACGGGCGTCAGGATCCCGTGGTCCCGTTCGCGGCCGGCACCAGCGCCAAGGACCTGCTCGAAAAGCACGGCTTCGCCGTGACCTGGCGACCGTTCGCCGGCGGCCACGAGATCCCGGCGCCGGTGCTGCGCGACGTGGAGGAGTTTCTGTTTCCAGAGCCGTAGCGACCGGCAGCAGGGCCCGATCGCTAGCCGGGGCAGTATTCCCGGACAACGGACATGAGGCGCTCGAAGACCACCGGCTTTTGAAGGACCCGCGTGGCGCCCGCGGGCGCCGGGCCCGGCGCCGACGAATGCACGACCACGGGGACCGATGCCAGCTCGGCGCGCTGGCGCATCTTCTCCACGAAATCCCAGCCGTTCATGACGGGCATCAGCAGGTCGAGGATGACCAGGCACAGGTTCTCGATGCCGCCGATCTTGTCGAGCGCATCTTGACCGTCCTGGGCGGTGACGACCGCGTACCCGCTCAGCTCGAGCGCATCGCGCATCATCTCGCGCAGCTCGTGCTCGTCCTCGACGACCAGTACGGTGTGCATCATGGATTCTCTTGCGGTAGCCTGGAGATCATCGGCTGCGTCGTCGGCAATGTAACCCGAAACGTCGTTCCCTCGCCCGCGCTCGATCGCAGCTCGAGGTCCCCGCCATGCGCCAGGCTCACCTCCCGCGAGATGTAGAGGCCGAGGCCAAGGCCCGCGGTCTTCGAGGTCCGGCTGTCTCGCTCTCCCCTTCGAAAGGGGCTGAAGATCGTGGCCTGCAGGTCGTCCGGAATGGGCGGGCTGTCGTTATGTACGTCGACCGATACCAGACGGCCGTCGTTGCGGCCGTCGATCGCGACGGGCGTGGCGGGGTCGCCATAGAGCAGCGCATTTCCGATGAGGTTCGAAAATACCTGTTCCAGCCGATCCGCGTCCCATACGCCCGGCAGCGGACCGGAACGCAGATCGATCGTTCGCGACGGGTGGACGACCCGCAATTCCTCGATGACGTACGAGATGAGGGCGCGCAGGTCCATCGGCTTCGGATCGAGCGGAAGGCCACCCGCCAGGCGCGCTCGGGTCAGATCCAGGATCTGCTCGATCATGCGGGACATGCGCTGCGAGCTGGACTGCATCCGGTCGAGGATCCGGATCGTCGCCGGGTCTTTCGACATCTGCCGCAGAATACCCGCACCCATGTCGAGCGAAGCCAGCGGGTTCCGCAGATCGTGTCCCAGGATCGCCAAGAACCGTTCCTGAAATTCCTGGATGCGCGCCTTTTCTTCCAGCTTGGCCCGTTCGGCGACCAGCGCCCGTCGGGTCTCCTCGGCGGCCCGGCGCTCGGTGAGATCCCGCGTGACCTTCGCGAAGCCGAGCAGGCTTCCGTCGGCGTTGCGCAAGGCCGTGATGACGACGTTGGCCCAGAAGCGGGTGCCGTCCTTTCGGACCCGCCAGTCTTCGTCTTCGAAGCGCCCGACGCGGGAGGCGACTTCGAGCTCGCGCTCGGTCTTGCCCGCGGCGATGTCCTCCGGGGGATAGAAGGTCGAGAAGTGCTTGCCGATGATCTCGTCGGCCCGGTAGCCCTTGATGCGCTCGGCCCCGAGGTTCCAGGTCAGCACGTGACCGCCGGGGTCCAGGATGAAGATCGCGTAGTCCTTGACGCTCTCGACGAGGAGCCGAAAGCGCTCCTCGCTCGCGGCCGTGCGCTTGTCTCCCGGCGCCGGGGTGCTCAGGGCCGAGGCCACTAGGCTCGTTCCATCATGCGTGAGCTTAACGCATCCCCGCCCCGCTGGTTGGATTGAACTGGGTCCCGGCTGAGATCGGTCCCGACCGCCCGCCGGTTCACTTCCGCGCCACCGACAGCCCCGCGAACGCCTGCCCCACCGGCATGATCTCGATCGAATTGACGTTGACCCGCGCCGGCAGCGTGGCGACCCAGAACACCGTCTCCGCGACGTCCTCCGGCAAGAGCGGCTCCGCCCCGGCATAGACCGCGGCGGCGCGCGCGTCGTCGCCGTGGAAGCGGACGTTGGAGAACTCGGTGCCGCCGACCATCCCCGGGTCGACCACCGTCACCCGCACCTTCGTCCCGAGCAGGTCGGCCCGCAGGTTGAGCGAGAACTGGTGCACGAACGCCTTGGTGGCGCCGTAGACGTTGGCGCCCGGGTAGGGCCAGTGACCCGCCGTCGAGCCCAGGTTGACGACGTGCCCGCGATCGCGGGCCACCATCCCCGGCAGCACCGCTCGGGTCATCGCCATCAGGCCCTTGACGTTGGTGTCGACCATCGCCTCCCAGTCGTCGAGGGAGGCCCGCTGCGCCGGTTCCAGCCCGCGCGCGAGGCCGGCGCTATTGACCAGCAGATCGATCGCGGCCAGCTCCGGCGGCAACCCGCCGATCGCGCGTTCGACCGCGGCGCGGTCCCGCACGTCGAGCGGCAGCGTCAGCGCGACCGCGTCGCCCAGCTCGCCCTGAAGCGCGGCCAGCCTTTCGGTGCGCCGCCCGGCCGCGATGATGCGGTGGCCCTCCCGGGCGAATCGGCGTGCAATCGAGGCGCCGAACCCGGAGGTGGCGCCGGTCACGAGAACGATCATGGGTGGCTCCTGAGCGCGGGTGTGCATGCGATCTTTCCACACTGTGGAGCTGTTCACCATCGAGTCACGCAAGACCGTCGTCCATCCCGCGGCGATGCGCACGGGATATGGTGAAGTCAGGATCTCGCGTCCGTCAAGCCGACGTCTCTCCGCCGTACAATGTCCCCATGTCCGGCGTGGCCATCGCCCTGCTCGCCATCGCCGCGGTCGGCCTGGTTCGGATCGCCTACAGGGCATTCCTGAGCCAAGAAGCCCGGACCACCCGCGCCCTCGCGGACCGGCCGCGCGCCCGGATCCGCGACGCCGCCGAGGGATCCGTCCGCGTGACGGGACGCGTGCGCCGGCGCGGTGAGCTGCTCGAGGCGCCCGTGAGTGGCCGCCGGTGCGTCGCGTTCCAGCTTCTCGTCGAGGAGGACAACGACGGCTGGGGCAAGCTCCTCGAGTTGCGGGACGCTCGCCCGTTCGTGCTCGCCGACGAGACCGGCGAAGCCCTGGTCGACACCGCCGCAGGACCGTTTCGGCTCGCGCTCGACTCCGACGAGCGCGGTGGAACGGGATCGTTCGACCAGATTGGCGAAGCACAGCTCCAGGCGATCATGAGCGTCGGCTCGTTCGAATCGCCGGGAAGGTCCCGACTGAACCGGCGCTACCGGGAGGGCATTCTCCGAGAGGGTGAGACCGTCGCCGTGGGTGGCCGCGGTGTCCGGGAGGCGAGCGCCGAGGGGACCAGCGCCAACCTGCGCGAGCCGTCGCAGTGGCTGGTGTTGCGTGGCACCGTCGACGAGCCCTTGCTCATCAGCGACTCACTTGACGCGATCGCCCCCGACGCCTCCCGATTGCCCCGCCGTTAGCCGACCCGCCATCTTCCGCACATCGGTGCGGCGTCGAGGATACCGTCGACAGAGGCGCGCCCTGCTTGCTATGCTTGCTAAATGAAGGCTGTGTCTCCCCAGTCGCAGGGAGGTAAGGCGCGGGCCAAGGCCCTGGGGCCCCGGAAGCGCACCGACATCGCGCGCAAGGCGGCGGCCGCTCGGTGGTCGAAGCGCCCGAGGTCGGGGACCGTTCCGCTGGCGGACATCCGGCGCCTGGCCGTCGAGATCGCGCGGTCTGCTTCACATCCGACGTCGGTCACGCTCTTCGGTTCCTATGCACGGGGAACGGCGGGTCCATCCTCCGACATCGATTTGATCGTGGTCGAGGACGGTTTGCGCGATTGGGCCACCGAATCGGTTCGCTTGAGACGTCTCGTTCGCAGAACACCGCCTCTGCTTCGTGCGCCTGTCGATCTGGTGGTGATGAGCCGCGCGGACTACCGGAAGTGGCGCGGGCATTTTGGTACGGTCCAGCACGAGGTCGAGCGCGAAGGCGTCCCGCTTGTCGAATAGGGCGATCGCGAAGGTGCCGGCCGGCAAGGCCTACAGCAACGCGAACGCCGCGCGGCTGATGAAGGACGTACCCAGCCAGCAGATCGGCGACGAGGTCTTCGGCAACAACGTCCAGCAAGCGATTGAGAAGTGGCTCAAGGCGATGATCGCCTGGAAGGGCCACAAGTATCCGTTCACGCACGACATCGGCGAGCTACTCGAAGCCGCCGAAAAGGTGGGACTCGCCAAACCCGTCGAGGTGGACGCGGATCTGGCAGAGACGCTTACCGACTATGCCGAGAAGGAACGATACGAGTCCGTACGCCGAGGTCCGCCGATGGATCGGGACGCCCTCTCCGCGCTGCTTGACGCGGTCGCATCCTGGGCGGAGAGCGTCGGGGTCCGCAAAGGCTGAAGGTCGCGGCGCTGTACAAGTCCGACGCGGTCGCGATACTGGTGGCGCTCGCGTTGTTCGGCCTGGTGATCGCACCGGTGAGCGGACGTCCGTGCGTGGCGTTCCAACTCTTCGTCGAGGAGCGTAATCGTCGGAGCTGGCTCGATCTCCTCGAGTTGCGAGATGCTCAGTCGTTCATAGTGGCCGACGATACCGGCGAAGCGTTCGTCGACACCTCCGGACCGTTCTCGCTGGCCCTGGTCCCCGACGAGCGGGGCACGATGGGATGGTTCGACCGCATGGTATTCGAGCTACCCGGCCAGCAACTGGGCGGACTTGTTGCTGAAAGGCGGATCGCTTGCATCGTTCGCGTTGTCGTTGGGGCCCTTGTTGGAGCAGGCCACGGCGAACAGAAGCCCAAACGCCGCGTAACGGGCCAACAACGTCATCGGTCGAACGTACCATTGGCAGACCTCCACATCGATTGATGCTGGGCCGCGACCGGAAGCCTACTTCGCGCCATTGCCCGCGCCGGGCCGCATCCCTTTGCCCGCGCCCGCGCCACCGCCGTCGCCCAAACTCTTGCCCGTCACGATCTGCGCGGCCAGCAAGGTTTGCACCACCCGCAGGACGTCGTTTGATCCGGTAGTCACCGCGCCGTGGTCGCCGTCGCCGCTGCCGAAGTTCACGAACTGGCTGTTGGCGAGCGCGCTGGCCACCTGCGCCGTCAGCTCAGGCGCCATCTCGAGGCGGCGCAGATCCAGATAGGCGCCCCCCGCCTCCATCAAGGCCTGCGCCTTGATGCGGATCGCTTCGGCGTCCGCCTGGGCCACGGCCCGGATCCGGGCGGCCTGGGCGCGGCCCTCCGCCTCTTGATTGATGACGTTTTGCTCGGCGTCGGCGCGGGCCTGCGTGATCTGGCTGGCGTTCAGCTCCGCCTCGCGCTGCTGGCGCACGGCGGACTGCTTCTCGGCCTCGGCCTTGGCGATCGAGGCGCCGTTCGAAGCGATCTGCATGTTCAGCGCGCGCTCCTGGTCGTTGATCTTCTGCGCCGCCTCGAGCTGCGCGATCCGCGCGCGCTGCTCTTCCTGGGCCTGGACCACGTCGGCGTCGGCCTTGGCGCGCGCCCCCGACTCTCGCCGGCGCGCTTCGGCGACCTCGCTGAGCACGGCCTTGATGTTGAGGCTGTTGAACGACAGGCCGATGTCCATCAGCTCGCGCGAGCAGGCGTCCTTGATGATGACGGCCAGCTCGTCGTCCTCGCCCCGCTGCGCGAGCGCCAACGCGTTGGGGGCGGCGGGAACCAGCGCCGCCGTGCCGGTCACGGGCGGAACCGTTCGCACGCTGAAGAGCTGATCGTGCTTGAGCAGGTTGATGGCGCGGCGGCCGGCCGACGACAGGACGTCGGTCAACGTCGAGAGTTGCTCGGCGACCGACTTGGAGAAGAACTTGTTGGCGGCGGTGTTGACCATCGCCTCGTCCTCGCCGACGCTGACGATCGCCGAAGCCCGCACCGTGACTTTCACGGGCGCCGAACGGCCGTTGTTGTCGACGTCGGCCGTCTGGTCGGTGATCTCGATGTCGACGTTGATGGCCTGCGCCGGGATCACGCGCGTCTGGGTGATGATCGGGACGATCAGCGCCTTGCAGGGACCGCGGTAGATCTGCAGATTCCGGCCGCGGCTGGCGAGCAAGATCTCGCCCGCGTCGACGCTGCGCAGGAAGGTGGTGATGATGATGGAGGTGAGAACGACCACCCCGACGACGACGCCTCCGACCAGAACGAGTGACGGTTCCACGATGATCTCTCCTTGTTGCGTTGGCTACGTTGGGTTGTCGATTGATGAATCATTCGGCAGAACGGAGACGGTGACGCATTCGCGGCGCGCATCGACGTCTTCGATGCGCAGCCGCTGGCCGACCGCGACCGGCGCGGTCGCCTGGTCGCCGGTGAGCCGGGCGCTGAGCTGGACGCGGCGGCCATCGCGGACCGTCGCGACCAGGCCGCGCCCGTTGCGAAACGGAACCACCGCGTGGGCCTCGGCAAGGATCAGCTCCTCGAGCGGCGTGCTGGCCTTGCCCTGGAAGCGAAACACCAGATTCCAGAGCGGCCGAATCAGCAGCCATTCGATCAGGAGCGCCGGCCCGATCGCGATCCAGGCGGCGAGGGCGCGGGGAAGATGCGCGGCGTGAACGAGCGCGTTGCCGAACGCACCGTAGAGCGCGAGCAGGCTGAACACCGCGCGCGGCGAGGGGATGAAGCGCAGGCCGAGGTGCGCGGGGACCGACGGGGCGTCTGTCCGCGCGAGCGCGTGCGCGTGCCCGACCGGATGCCCGAGCGTCGGCGGGTGCCCGACCGGATGCCCCAGCGTCGGCGCATGCCCGTGCAGACGGAGCTGCGCCAGGTGGTGTCCGCCCAGGGCAGGCACCGCCATCATGACGAGCCCGACCAGTCCGATGACCATCACGGTCAAGAACACGCTCCACGCTCCTTTCCCACGGCGCCGTTCGCGCCGTTACCGTCCGCGCGTTTACTATGTCCCTCGCCCGATATTTGTCGAGCCGCGGGGCGCTCTGCACCGTCAGCGGTAAGATGCCCGCCCCCGGCCGAGGTGACAGGCACGGCGCCGTCCCGCCCGGCAAAAGACGGCACAGCTCATCTTCGACCGATCATCAGCAGGTCCGGGACGGCGTAGCCCCCCGGCAGATCGATCTTCGCCGATCCCAGGTGGAGCGAGAGCTGCGTCGAGGGTCCGCCGTCGAGCAGGATCGCCGAATCGAAACCGGCGGCCGCCAGCTGCTCCGCCAGCTCGCCCGCTTCGATCGGCGCGTCGACGACCACCAACGTCAGCGTCCCACCCCCGCGCTCGAGCGCGACGCCCGTGCGCCGGGCCCGCTGTGGCTTGAGCTGCAGCGCACGGCCGTCGACCACCAGCCGCGGACCGACCTGGATCGCCCCCGACGGGGCGGCCTTCGGCGCGGAGGTCTGACCATCGAAGTCGCGCGAGTGAACGATCCGCGCGCCCGCCCTGTCGAGCAGGAGCACCCCCCAATCGACCTTGGGCCGCAGCGGCACGCGCACGACCGATTGCGCGATCCGCAAGCCGAGCGGGCGGCGGTGCTCGTCGAAGAAGCCGCCGTTCACCGCGGCGACGGCGCGCCGCTCGCGCAAGAGATCGGCCGCCGTCGCGGGCCGCGGCGGCCACCCCGCCCCGACCGCCACCTCCGCGCGATAGCGGTCGAGGCCGAAGCGGAACAGCAAGATCTGGGTGACGCCGTCGCGCGCGATCAGCGTGGCCCGCGACGCCCCGGGGCCGAGGTCCTTCCAGTCGACGGAGGTCGGCGCCGCGAAGGCCGGCGCCGCAACCGCTGGCGTGGCGACCGCTGGCGCCAACGCCGCGAACGCCAACGCCGCGAACGCTAACGCGGCGAACCCGGCACGGACGAAGCGATCCCGGACGAGCGACATGCGCGGATGTTACCCGGTGTGACCATCAAGGAACCTCCTCGGCGCAGGACAGCAGTGCATTTGATCCGCCCAGGCAGATATAGGCCGCCGGACACAACGACGCCGCGCAGCCGCAGGTAACCGTGCCGGCGCAGCCGCCCGGGATCGCCTGGCAGAGGTAGCCGGAATCGTGGACGCACAGGTTGGCGGAGCCCTCAGGATGGCTCCCGGTCGGACACATGCCGGCGTCGTTGGCGACGATGAACGCGCCACCGCTGACGACCGTCGAGACGCAGACGTAGCCGGATCCGCACGCGGGGCTGCAGGTCACCGAGATC
>OCTA010002509.1_pt1 | contig 16629 bp, 21 predicted proteins | sample 1538991 | NCBI WGS metagenome assembly OCTA01 (sample SAMEA3539302, study PRJEB22396) | soil metagenome | biome: tundra; feature: field; material: soil | place: USA | collected 2010-05 | depth 0.15 m | reverse complement strand
ATTGGTAGTTCTCGTCGGCGACCATGATGGCGGCCTGCGCCTGGTCCGCCGGGAGCGGCGTGTCGAACACCACCCGCAGGCTGGCCGGCAGAGGGAATGCCTGCAACCCCGGCGCGCCCGCCTGGACCGGCGCCGGGGCCCCCGTGGCGATCTTGCCTGCCGGGCGGAACGTGGCCGCCGTGGTGCTGCCGCAGGCCACGGCCCCCAGCAGGCCGGCACTGAGCAGGCACGCGGCCATGAGGATGGCCGCGGGTGCCGGTCGGCTCCCCATGACTCCTCCAATGGCCGCCTGTCCGATGGCCGCCCAGTACCGATGTTCCCCGCACGCAGGGAAACGTCCAATAATTTACCGACCGCCAGGATAAATCCGCAGCAGTTGTTACCGATACGACGCCAGGCAATGAACTCGAAATCATGATCAAAGAGGTAAATCCCCCGGTCAGGCCGGGCATGAGCCGGACCGTGCCGGTTAGCCGGATAACCAGTTACATACCGGGATAATGGAGCATTATGGACATACCAGGCTGGGTGTCAGCGGTGATCGCAGCCGCTGTCGGCCTGGTGATCGGCTCGTGGCTCGCCGTGGTGATCGCGCGAGTTCCGCATGGCCAGAGCCTGCTCCGGCCGCCGCAGTGCGCACGGTGCGCTGCGCGGCTGCGTGCGGCTGACATGATCCCGGTGGCGGGCTGGCTGCGCCGCCGCGGCCGGTGCCGGGACTGCGGGGAACCGTTCGGCCGCTGCTATCTCGCCGCCGAACTGGTCACGGCCGTCTCGTTCGCCGCGCTGGCCCTGCGGCTGGGTGTCAGCCCGGTGCTGCCCGCGTTCTGCTACCTGGCGGCCGTTGGCGTGGCCCTGGCCATCATCGACATTCAGCACAAGCGACTGCCCGACGCCCTCACCCTGACGTCCTACCCGGTGGCCCTGGTCCTGCTCGGCCTGGCCGCGCTCGGCACCGCGGACAGCGGCCGCCATGTCCTCGACGCCTTGATCGGCATGGTCGCGGTGGGCCTGTTCTACCTGCTGCAGGCGGTGATCTACCCGGCCGGGATGGGCTGGGGTGACCTGTTGACCGAACTACGGCGGCGATCTCCGCAGGCGGCCGACGTCACGGAGCGTGGCTGTTTTCCCAGCTTGAGGGCCCTGAGCGGTGCCTAGGCATCCCACGGTTGCAGTCCTGGATGTGTTCCCCTGTGACCGTCAGGTCGGCGAGCGTGGGGGTACACCGATGGGGGAATCCGGGCTGCGGGACGTCGGGCGGCGGGTAGTTCCGGCGACCGGGGCGGTGGTGGAGGCACCGGGTGACCGGGTGCTGCCGGTGCGGCTGCGCCTGGTACTGGCGCACCCGCCGGGAGTGCGGCAAGACGATGAACGAGGGCGGCCTGTTCTACGCCCTGCTGTTCGAGACGGGCGTGTTCGGCCCGGACGCGCCGCCGAACCTGATGGCCGCCACCCGCCGCGGCCAGCTCAGCTGCGCCGGGCTGATCGACCGCTACCAGATCGAGTGCGCGCCCGTCCGCGACCTGCTGGTGGACTACCTCGCGGTCCGCAGGCCCGCGGTGGACTACACCTCGCTGGACAACCTGGCCCGCAACCTCGGGCTGCTGTTCCGGCGGGACCTGGAACTCCACCATCGCTCACATGCGCAGCGTCCTGGTCGCCATCGGCACGCTGCCCAGCCGCGATGAACGGCTGGTGAAGCTTGAACGGTGGATCACCGCCGCCCTCGATACCCGCAAGGACCCAGACGAACGGCGGATCCTGCTCGGCTACGCCATCTGGCACCACCTGCGCAGACTCCGGCAACGGCTGGGCACAGCCCACGCCACCCACCTACAGATCCTCAACGTCCGCTGCCACGTCACCGCAGCCACCGGCTTCCTGGACTGGCTGACCGCCCAGGACCTCACGCTGTCCTCCTGCGCCCAGCCCGACCTCGACCGATGGGCATCCGGGGATGACCTCACCTACCGGGACGAGACCGCGCACTTCGTCCGCTGGTCGGTCACCCACCGGCACGCCAGCCACCTGACCTTCGGCGCCGTCCGCTGGGAAGGCCCTCGCGGCCCGCACGACGGCGAGAAACGCTGGGGCGACGCCCGGCGGCTCCTGCACGACGACAAGCTCACGGTCTCCGACCGGGTCGCCGGGCTGCTCCTGCTCCTCTACGCCCAGCGCATCGCCAACATCGTCAAGCTCACCCCCGACCACGTCCACGATGACGGCGACCAGGTCAAGGTGGTGCTGGGCACCTCACCAGTGGTACTTCCCGAACCCGTGGCCGGCCTCGTCCGTGACCTCGTCGCCACCCGCCAAGGTCACGCCACCATCGGCCGCCCCGACACCACACCCTGGCTGTTCCCCGGCGGACGCCCCGGCCAGCCCATCGGCGACGACCGACTCGGGATGCGCCTGCAGAACATCGGCCTGCACCCCCGTCAGGCCAGATCCACCGCACTGTTCATCCTCGCCACCGAACTCCCCGCCGCGATCCTCGCCCGTATGCTCGGCATCCACATCCAGGTCGCCGTCCAGTGGCAGAAAGCGGCTGCCGGGGACTGGATGACCTACGCCGCCGACGTCAGCCGACGTATTCCCCAGCGCGAGGGACAGAAATAAACGTGTCCGACCCCTCTGGAAAGCTTCGGCCTATGACCAGCAACGATTCCCCGGACCTTCAGCAGATCAGCCGCCCCCACCAGATCAGCCCCGAGCTGACCCAGGAACTCATTACCTGCTGGATCACGGTCAGTAACGCGGGTGGAGCCGTCGGATTCCCCTTTCCACCCGTCGATGTCACCCATGTCGCGCCGGTCGCCCGGGAACTCATCGCCGGCCTCGCCCCGCAACGCAGCCGACTTGTCCTCGCCACGATCGACGGGGTTCTCGCTGGCTGGATGAGCATCCGCCGTGACCCCCATCCCGTGGTTACGCACTGGGGCACCGTCAACCACGTCCAGTCCCACACCGACTTCCGTGGCCGCGGTATCGGAACAGCCCTGATGAACCGCGCACGCCAGATCGCCCGCGACGACATGGGCCTGGAACAACTCCACCTTGCCGCCCGTGCCGGCGTCGGACTCGAGGACTTCTACGGACGACTCGGCTGGAAGGAGATCGGCCGGTGGCCCGGAGCGCTCCGCCTCGGCCCAGACGACAACCGCGACGAGATCCTCATGATCCTGGCCCCACTCTGAACGATCAGGACAGCCACATGCAGCCCAGAACAGAGGCATTCAGACAGTTCCAATATCCGACGGTGCCGTTAGCGATCTACCCCGAGGACGTCATCACCGGCCACCGGGCGTTCATCGCCCGCCGCCGCACCCTGCGCCCCGGCGAAGAATATCGTGACCTCAGCCCCGCCGAGTGGGATGAGTTCCTGGGCCACTTCGAGCTCCGCAAGGTCGAGCTCGGGGTGTGCACCCGCGACTTCGGCACCCCCTGTGTCCACGAGCATGCCTGCATCCGCTGCCCGGCCCCGCGCCCAGATCCCGCCCAGCGGCACCGGCTGGAGGACATCCTGGCCAGCCTGCGCGCCCGCGTCGCCGAGGCCCGCGAGCAAGGCTGGGGCGGGGAGATCGCCGGGCTGGAAGTCAGCATCGCCGCCGCCGGGCAGAAACTAGCGGCCATGGACCAGATGGCGGCCCGGCACCAGGTCACCCATCTGGGCATGCCCGATTTCCGGCCCAGCGCCGGCCGTTCGTCCGGTGCCGAAGGCAGGCCGTGAACCTGCTCCTGGTGGCATCACTGGCGGTGGCCGGCCTTCTTGCCGGCTGGGGACAGCGCGCCGTCGTCGTCCGTTACGCCGTTCCCGCAGGCGAGCCGCCGCTCCGTGGTTGCCCGGCCTGCGGCCAGCAGTTCCTAGCCGTCCGGCAGATGGCTCGTGCCCCGCTCGCCCGGTGCGCTGCCTGCGGCCTGCGCACCGGGCCGCCCCCGCTGGCGGTCGAGGCCACCACGGCGCTCCTGCTCGGTGCGCTAGCCGCGCGGGTTCATCCCGGCCTGGTCCTGGCCGCTGCCTGCTGGCTCGCCCTGTGCTCCGTCCCGCTCGCGTTCATCGACGCCGCGGTGCGGCGACTGCCGGACGTGCTCACCGGCGCGGCACTCGCCGGCACCGCGCTGCTCCTGCTCGCGGCGGCTGCGGCTGGCGGGAACTGGCATGTCCTGGCCCAGTCGGTCCTGGGTGGCGTCGCCCTGTCCGGCTTCTACCTGGTGCTCGCGCTCATCAGCCCGTCCGGGATGGGCATGGGCGATGTCAAGGCCGCAACGGGCCTGGGGACCATGCTGGCGTGGCGAGGCTGGGCCGCATTGATCGTCGGTGGCTTCGCCGGGTTCCTGCTCGCCGCCGTCTACGGCATCGCGCTGCTGGCCTCGAGACGAGCGACGAGGAAGCATCAGATCCCCTTCGGCCCCTTCATGATCGCCGGCGCGTTCCTCGTGATACTTACTTGGCACTCGTAAATGTAGGTTCTCATCCTAAATGGCGCTTTCTCATAAGGTCTGACGCCTATCTGGCGCTTGCGCCATTTCGATGAGAATCCGCCGCCGCCGGTGCCGTGAGCCTATGCCCGGCACCGGATCGGGGAGTGCGGACGACACGACAACCCCCGCTTGACACGACAACCCCTAGTTGTCATACTGGGGGCGTGGCAGAGAAGAAGGCCGACACCCCGGCACACCAGGAGACTTTCAAGCGCCTGAGGGAAGTTCGCGACGAGGCCGTCCGGCACACGCGCCTGGCGCAGCAGCTGCACGCCGAGCGCCGCGACATCCTCCGCGGCCTCATCGCCGAAGGCTTCTCCCAGGCCGAGATCGCCCGGGAGCTGGGAGTCACCCGCCAGGCCATACAGAAGATGCTCGCCGGATAGCCGGCCGCGATCCCGGCATCAGCCCCGCGGTTATCCCGCTTTTCCGGAGGCGGCGCCTCCTGGATTCATGCAAGGCATCCCACGCATGCGCGCATGCCATCATGACAGGCCCCCGCATGCGCGCTCCGGGCTGAACTCATCTCAGGACATGAAGGAGGCAAGGACGGTGGAGCGCACACAAAGATCTCCCGCGGCGGGAATGAGGCAGACTACGGCGTGGCGGCTTATGTCCGGCGGGACATGCTGGATGGCCACGCTTGAATTCTTCGCGGCTCAGGCTATCGCGCAGGCAGCATGGAAGGGCTCTGATTACAGCCTGGCGGGCAACGCGATCAGCGACCTCGGGGTAACGGCCTGCGGCAGGATCACCATCGCCGGGCAGCCCGGATACTACTGTTCGCCCCTGCACACCCTAATGAACGCGTCCTTCGCGGCAACCGGGATCCTCATGCTGCTCGGGCTTTACCTGACCCTGCCGGTATGGCCGGGCAGGCGCCTTGCCCGCTGGGGAATCGCCCTGTTCACGCTGGCCGGAATCGGCAAGATCATCGTCGGCCTGGCACCGGGAAATGTCAATTACGGGCTGCACTCCCTGGGCAGCCTCGGCATTATCCTCGCGAACATCGCCATGATACTGCTGGGATCAGCAATATCCGGGAATAATGACCGGTGGATAAAGCGGCTGTCAGTGTCCCTGGGAGTTCTCGGGCTTATCGGCGAGGTATTCTTCTTCGCCCACCGGGCTCTCGGCGACGCCGGCGCGGCAGAAAGGGTCGCCGATTACCCGGTATTCGCGTGGATGATCGTGCTTGGCGTCTGCTGCGCCCGCTGGTCGCGCCATTCCGGCAGTCCAGCCGCCCGGACGGCCGCCCCGGCCGGCACGAGCATCCCATGAAGCCCGCAAGCCTGTAGGCATCGCCGGGCAAGCACGGCAGGGAAGCTGCCGTGACACCGCGGCAGCGACGACCCCGGAACGCCAGGGCAAACCGCAGCCTGGGCCGCGAAATCTCAGGAACGGAGCAGGCAATGAACCGCAAGGGCGTGAGAAGCATCGCCTACGCGTCGCTGGGCCGCGGGAAGGAAAGGACACCGCACGATGAGGCGTAAGGGCGTCGTTTACGACGCCGGCTGCATGACGGGCGTGACCTGGCGGCCGGACTACAGCCCGGCGCTCGCGCGCCGCGAGCTGGAGATCGTCAAGACCGGCCTGCACTGCAACGCGGTCGAGATCCGCGCCCGGGACACCAGCCGGCTTGCCGTGGCGGCCGAGGCCGCCCTGCGGCAGGGCCTGGAAGTGTGGTTCTGCCCGGAGCCGTGGAACAAGTCCCCCGACGCGACGCTGCGCCACGTCGCGCGCGCCGCTGTGGCCGCCGAGGAACTCCGCGCCAGATGGCCGGGCCGGCTGGTGTTCAGCGTGGGCGGCGAGCTGACGCTCTCCATGCGCGGCATCATCAGCGGACGTACCTACGGCAAGCGCACCCGTATCCCGGTGCTCCGCGAGGTCCTCATGTTCGGTGCCCACAACGGGCCGCTGAACAGTTTCCTGGCCCGGGCCAGCGCGGCCGTGCGCGAGGAGTTCCACGGCCCGGTCACCTACGCGTCGTTGCCGGCCGAACGCGTCGACTGGGACATGTTCGACCTCATCGGCATCAACCACTACTGGATGGAGCAGTTCAAGGACCGCTACCTGCCACGGCTGGAGCCGCTGCTGGCGTCCGGCAAGCCGGTGGTGATCACCGAGTTCGGGTTCCGCACCTACACCGGCGCCGACCGCAGCGGTCCGGAGGCCCTCCCGAACATGGACCCCGTCACCATGGCGCTGCACTTGCTGCCGCTGACGCGACGGCTCGTCCGGCCGCGGGTCAAGACCGTCCAGGAACGCAACGAGGACCTCCAGGCCCGCAGCCTGCTCCGCCACTTTGAGCTGCTAGACACGGCCGGGGTCGACGGCGCGTTCGTCTACACCTTCACCGCCCCGCTCTGGGTCCACGGCGACGACCCGGCGCACGACCTCGACACCGACAGCTTCAGCCTGGTAAAGCCCTGCCCCCGCGGCCGGCACGGCGCGACCTACCCGGACATGGCGTGGGAGCCGAAGAAATCCTTCACAGCCGTCGCGGACTACTACGCGACACGATAAGGACGGCAGCCGCCAGGCGTGCAGGCAGCCGGACCGCATCGGCCCAGTCATCCCCTGCGAACAGCCGCAATGTGTCTCCTGCCCTCGCGATCGGTCACGGTCAGCAGCCTGCGGGAGAACCATCAGCGACCTAATGAATCAGTGCTCACGCCACACCAGGACGGGCACGACATCCCATCAGCGATCCACTCTCCCGGCCAGCCGGCAGGGGCACGGTCTCTCATCAGGACTCAACGTCCAGGAGCCCAGAGTGCTCACCTGCCGGTGGCTACCAGCCCCGAGTCTGCCGGATGGCCGACTCGCTAACACTCATTAGGTAGCCGAGCTGCTGGACGCAGCTCGGCTACCTGCCGGGCGGGGTTGCCGGGCCCCGTTATGGGGTGCAGCCCTGGGTGGACACAGGCGCCGTCGCGCTGGCGGCCGCTTTGGCGTCGGCCTGTATATACGCGGCGGTCAGCGCGAACCCGGTGTCCGGCACCCCGGACTCCACGGCCTGCAGCACGCCGTCGACGGTTCCGCTCGGGCTCAGCAGCGGCCCGCCGGAGTCGCCCGGGACCAGCGCCCGGATCTCGTAGACCTGCCTGTCGACATGGCCGGCCTGGTAGATGTTCGTGCCCTCGGCCCGTAGCACCCCGGCGATCCGGGCAGGCACAGCCGTGAACGCCCGGTCCAGCGGGTAGCCGGCCACCACCGCGTTATCGCCAGGGTTCGCCTGCGAGCCGAACCGCAGCGGGGCCACGTTCAGGCCAGGCACGTCCAGCACCGCAATGTCGATCCGCGGGTCGTAGAAGACGACCGTGGCGCGGTACGTCACGCCGCCGGCCGTGGTCACCGTCTGTCCCCGGGTGACCCCGGCGACCTCGTGCGCGGTCGAGATCACATGCTGGGGAGCATAGACAAAGCCCGATCCCTCGATCGCCTTACCGCAGCTCGGCGCGGAACCAGTAATCTTCACGACGCTGCTGCGCGCCGCCTGGACGCCAGGGCTGTTCAGCGCCGCCGGGTCGGGCGCCGAGACGTTCACCAGGTGCACCGGGCCGAAAAACGCCGCAGTGACCGTCCGCCCGCCTGTGTTCCCGGCCGGATGGCCGACGAACACCGCTACCGCCGCGATCGCCGCCGCGATCGCCGCGACGCTCGCGGCGGCGGACGCCGGAATCAGCCACCCCCTAGCGTGCCTGACCTTGGAGCCCCGGGGGCGAACGGTGCTGTCGCCGGCCGCCATGAGGTCCGCAGCGGCGCCGAGGGCGTCCTTGAGCCGGTCCGCGGTACGCGTGATCTCATCCTGGCTGGTCATGATGTCTCCTTAAGCGCGCGGGCCAGGGCCGCCAGGCCCCGGGCGGTTGTGGACTTGACGGTGCCGGGGCTGATGCCGAGCATGGCGGCGGTCTCCGCCTCCGACAGCTCCAGGTAAAACCGGAGCACCAGCACTTCCCGGCGCCGCGGGGGAAGAGCCGCCAGCGCCGCCAGGACCTGCCTGCGGTCCTCGGATAGCATCACGGCTTCTTCCGCGGTCAGCGGCGGGCAGGGTCAGTGCTTTTCTGCGTGACGGCGGGTCAGCAGCCGCCGCCGCAGCGCGTTACGGCAGCTGTTGACCACCGCGGCGCGCAGGTAGGGCAGCAGGTCGCCGTCCAACGGGTGGCCGCGCTGGTGCACTCGCACGAACACGTCCTGGACGACGTCTTCCCCGGTTCCCCTGTCCCCGACGATGAACGCGGCCAGCCGGACGAGGCCGGCGCGGTGCAACCGGAACACCTCACCGAGGTCCCCCGGGGGATGCAGCGTGGGTTTCATACACACCACACAAACTGTGCCCCGCTTTGGTTGCCCGCCCGTGGAAAACTACGCCGCGAGTTCGGCATCCCACATAATCGAGGCCACGCTGCCCGTCCTTCCTGGCCGCCTCCGGAAGTCGACCGGATTTCACCGTCCCGCTGGCGCTGGGAGCCTGCTGAGTCGTCCTGGATCGGGCGCCCGTCCCTCTTTGCGTAATCAGGTACTCTCTCTCCGCGCTGGACCCTATAGTTACTGTCGGTCACGGTCGTTAGCGTTTCGTCAGGGCGGGGCTCAGTCGAGCCTGCGGCGCGAGAGGTGCCACGTGAGTCCTGCGGTCGGTTCCGTCTAGCCCGAGTCTCCTTGTGACGCGTGATCGCTACAAGTCTGTTAGGCGTCATTTGCCATAAGCACCTGACGACACTGACGGTGAGCAGAGCCAGGTCGAAGCGGAGCCAGCATCGAGGTGGTGCCCGGCCACGATCCGTCGGCGAGGTCATCGGCCGTCTACCCTGTCTGGCGAGGAGGCGGAATGCGAGCAAACACGTCGGCGCTCGCAGCCGGGAGGCGTCATTCGGTCGGTCGCCGCCGGGACGGGACTGTTGTCGCCGTGGGGAACGATGCGGCCGGCGAGTGCCGTGTCGGGCGGTGGGAAGACGTCGTCGCCGTGGCAGCGGGCAATGTCCATACCGCGGCCAACACGGGAAGGTCTCACACGGTCGGACTTCGATCGGACGGCACCGTGCTGGCAACGGGGTGGAACGGCGACGGCCAATGCGATGTCGCCGCTTGGCGAGACGTCACAGCCGTGGCTGCGGGCTGGCGCCGCACGATCGGACTCCTTGCGAATGGCACCGTGACCAGCCCAGGAACCAGATGCCGTCCCAGCGCCCCGGTCGCCCCCGTGACGAAGACTCGCATGATCTTCCCTTCCGCCTAGTGCTTCCACTTGAAGACAAAGCACCACCCGAAGCTGTGACACGTTCCGCCCTGGACAACCTCCTCCAGCACGTGTGCGGTCAGCGAGCCAAAGCCATGGGCTTGCGCTGGCTGGATGAACACCCCCAGGCGCAATAGTTATCTGCGAGTGCCTTGGAGGGGCAGCCAGCACCGGGCGGGAACCGCCTCCTGCCGGTGCCGGCCTGGCCCGTCCGCCTCGACGAACCACGCGTTCCGGCCGGGAAGGACACTAAGGGCCTCGTGAAGCTGGGTGCCCACATAGTGCAGGGCGACGCCGTCCTCGGTCGCGTATCCCGGCGGGAGGCTCCCCGCGGCGATGAACTCCCGGAAGCGCCGCCGGCGCGGCTGGTCACCCAGGTCGTCGTGGACCCCGTTGCTGAACGGCAGGAAGCCCAGCCCATCGCTGACAGCATCGAGGTCATCGCCGAAGGAGTCGGTCACTCCGCCTAGATGCCAGCACAGGCTGCCCGCGCTCTGCCCGGCCAGCACCACGCCGGCCTCCCAGCACTCCCGCACGATCGCATCCAGCCGGTGCGCGCGCCACACTGCCAGCAGGTTCACCACGCTGCCGCCCGACACGAAGATCACGTCCTGGGCCAGCAGATGAGCCCGGACATCGGGAACGTTCGGCTGAACGAACAGCTCCAGATGCGACAGGACCGCATCACCGAAGGACCTGGCCCGGTCATACCACCGGTCAATGCACTCGCGCGAGTCCCCGACCGCCGTGGCGATCAGGCACACTCTCGGCCGGCACGCACCCGATAGCTGCATCGCCTGCCACACCTGGGCGCCCGCCCGCTCGGGAGGGAAGCCCTCAGGCGGATAGAGCACACCTGAACACGCCAGAATCTGCCGTTCCCTGTCCATGAGCAGATCCTCCGCCCGCGAAGATCGCACGCCAAATCGGACAACCCACGGGCGGCCAAGCACTGGCCCTGCCCGGCCCCGATCCGGGCACACACCCGGCCACTACCTAAAGGACCGCGAAATGGAGCGGCGCCACGACATCCCCGCCAACCGCGTCGTGCTGCTGCGTGACCACGAGGCGCAGGCGATCAGCGCCGCCGCGGGCAGCGGCGGCAAGGGCTCCGATCAATCCAGCGCGATATGAGGACATCCCGGCTCCTCGGTACTGAACTTTCACGCTTCAATCCGCGTGCCGACGGGTTGCAAGGCTGAGTTCGGCGGTAAGCTCCGCCACGGTCGCGGCTCCCGCGGCAGCATCGGGCGCGCCGAGGATAGCCTTGACCAGCGCGGACGCGACGATCACGCCGTCGGCGAAGCCAGCCACCTGGGCAGCCTGCGCAGCGTCGGAAATCCCGATTCCGACGCAGACGGGGAGCTCGGTGGTCGCCCTGATACGCCGCACCAGCGAGCTGGCGGCTGTGCTGACGGCCTCCCGGACGCCAGTGACTCCCATCAGCGATGAGGCGTAGACGAACCCTGTTCCTGCCGCGGTGAGTTCCCGTAGCCGCTCGTCGGTGGTACTCGGCGCGGCCACGAAGATGGTGGCGAGGCTATGCCTGGCCGCGCTTTCGCGCCACAGCGCGGACTCCTGCACGGGCAGGTCAGGCAAGATACATCCTGCGCCGCCTGCCTCGGCCAGCTCGCTGCTGAAGCGCTCGGCGCCGTACTTGTCGATCGGGTTCCAGTAAGACATGACCAGGACTGGCTTACCGGTGGCCTGGTAGGCCTCTCGCACGGTGCGGATGACGTCGGCGATCCGGACGCCGCCCCGCAGGGCGATGTCGTCGGCGGCCTGGATTACCGGGCCGTCGAGGACCGGGTCGCTGTGCGGCAAGCCGACCTCGACGATGTCGGCTCCGCTGTTCAGCATCGCCTGAATCGCGGCGATGCCCTCGTTGACGGTCGGAAAGCCGGCTGTCATGTACGTGATGAGCGCGGCCCGGTTCTCTTGCTTCGCCCGGGCCAGTGTGCCGGCCAGAAGCTGTAGGTTTCCGCTCACTTCTGGGCTCCCCCTGCCCTGGCCGCGTCGGCGTCCTGTTCGAAGTACCGTGCGGCGGTGTCCATGTCCTTGTCGCCCCGGCCGGACAGGTTCACCAGGATCAGTCCGTCCGGTCCGAGTTCGGTGCCGACTTCGATAGCGCCGGCGAGCGCGTGAGCGCTCTCTATCGCCGGGATAATGCCCTCGGCCGACGCGAGCAGCCGGAAGGCCCGCATCGCAGCGGCGTCGGTGACCGGACGGTATTCGCCGCGGCCGGTGTCGTGAAGGTATGCGTGCTCCGGTCCGACGCCCGGGTAATCGAGCCCGGCCGAGATCGACCAGGGCTCGGTGATCTGGCCTTCATCGTCCTGCAGCACGTAGGAGCGTGAGCCGTGCAGGATGCCGGGCTCGCCCGCCGACAGCGTTGCCGCGTGCTTCCCGGTCTCCACGCCATGCCCGGCGGCCTCGCAGCCGATGAGGCGTACATCCGTGTCCGGGAGGAACGCGTGGAACAGGCCGATGGCGTTAGACCCCCCTCCGACGCACGCGATCGCGGCATCGGGTAGGCGGCCGGCTCGCTCGAGGATCTGACGGCGGGCCTCCACGCCGATGACGCGCTGGAAATCGCGGATCATGGCGGGGAAGGGATGGGGCCCGGCGGCGGTGCCGAAGATGTAGTGCGTGGTCTCGACGTTGGCGACCCAGTCCCGGAACGTCTCGTTGATGGCGTCTTTGAGAGTACGGGAGCCAGAGGTAACCGGTATCACCGTGGCACCGAGCATCTTCATCCGTGCCACGTTGACCGCCTGCCGGCGGATGTCGGTTTCCCCCATGTAGATGGTGCATTCCAGGCCGAACAGCGCGCATGCCGTCGCGGTAGCCACCCCGTGCTGGCCGGCTCCCGTCTCCGCGATAACGCGCGGCTTGCCCATCCGTGTGGTCAGCAGGGCCTGCCCGAGCACGTTGTTGATCTTGTGTGAGCCGGTGTGGTTGAGGTCCTCACGTTTGAGGAACACGCTTGCGCCGCCAGCGTGCCTGGCGAATCTGGAGACTTCGGTGAGCGCGCTCGGACGGCCTGCGTAGTGGGCGAGCAGTTGCTCGAGCCCCGCGGCGAACCCGGGATCCGCCTTCGCCCTCTCGTACTCGATGGCGACCTCATCCACGGCGGCGACCAGGGCCTCCGGAATGAACTTGCCGCCGAACGCACCGAAATATCCGTCCCCGTCGGGGGATTCGCCCGGCAACGCCGGGAAGAAGAATTTGCTGTTCATCGCACATGCGCTCCTGGCACGGGACACGCCCGGCTTTAGGTGGCTGGTGAGGAAGCATGGGTAAACCTCGTCGTCCCGAATTCGGGGAGGAACGACGGAACCGGGGAGAGCGATCTCGCTCAGATACCCCGCACGGCACAGGGGACGCCGAACCATCGCATCCCGTTCACCTGACCAGCCTCGACGCCAAGCACGTACCGCACCTTGCGCCCGAGCACACGCCGCGCGGGGGCCCGGCAGCCGCGCGGCCGGCACCCAGGGGCGAGGCGGATGGCGATAGACACAGCAGGATGCTACCCCACGGTCGCCGGGACAGCCCTGTGCCGACCTGGCCAACCTCCGCTTCGGCCGACCCGCCAGGCGGCGGGCCTAAGCCTGCCGAATACGCACGCGTGCCAAGTGGGTCGAGCCCGTGATTCTGTCGTTCGCGCTGCGGCAGATGGGGAGAGTTCCATTCGACGTAGGGCTTAGGGTCGATGGCGAGCCACGGCTCGCGCTCGCGGCGAGGACATTGCCGGCGTGGAGATCGGTATGAAGGAGCAGTGCATCGCCGTCCGCCACGCCGGGGGGCGGGGACCTTGGGTACCGTCCAGGTATGGACGCAGCCGACTACCTGGACCATTTGCGCCGCGAGTCCAGTGCGTTCCTGGAGTGCCTGCGCGGAGACCTGTCGGCGCAGGTCCCGCACTGCGGCGGGTGGACACTCTACGACCTGGCCGATCATCTTGGCCGAGACAATCTGTGGGCGGCCGTCGCGGTCACCGAGAAGCGAGGCGACCATGCGGCGCCGGCCGCGCCGCGCGATCCGGCCGCCCTGGTGACGTGGTTCACCGCTACCTCCAGCACCCTGCTGGACGTACTCGACACTGATCCGTCCGACAGCGCATGGACCATCTTCCCGCCACCAACCGTCGGCTTCTGGCAGCGGCGCAGGTGCCTGGAGACCCTGGTGCACCGGTGGGACGCCGAGAACGCGCTCGGGATCAGCGGCCGACTCGATCCGGCGCTGGCCGACGACGGGGTCGCCGAGGTCATCGACACCATGGCGCCCCGCCAGTTCCTGCTCGGCCGCGCCAGAGCTCCCCGGTACGCGGTCCGCTTCGCCGCCACCGACACCCGGTCGTCGTGGGTTCTCGGTCCCGGCGAGCCGCTGGCTACGATCAGCGCCACGGCTGCGGATCTCCTGCTCCTGCTGTGGGGCAGGCTCTGCCCCGATGACCCGACGGTCAGCTGGGACGGCGATTTCCTGCGGGCCCGGGCCCTGCTGGAAGCCGCGCTGGTGCCCTGAGCGTCCAGCAGGGCCACGGCGGCGAAGAGCGGGCCGCAGCGACCCTGAGCTTGCCGTCTAACCTGCTCGGGCTCTCGTAGTCATGCTGGTTCCTTTTCCGTCCGGTACTCGTCAGGAGAGAACGTTCCTTCGATTGACACTGATTGATGCGCAGAAGACTTCAAGATCGGGCCTCGGCGACGGCTTGCATCGCGCGGAGCCGACCGCTGGACAGACCGCGAACGAGGTTGTTCGCCTTCTCGGCGAATCTGTCGACGAATATGTGCAACCCCAGCGGGCCGGGAGGAGCCGACAGGAAGATCTCCATGATCGTCACTGCGTCCTCAGTCATGTCACTCCAGTGAGTGACTGAGAAGCCGGCAGATTCGATCGTGGCCCGCAAGTGGTCACCGGAGGCCAGGTGGCTCAGCTCTGGTTGATCAGCCCACGGAAGCGGGAAGTCGAGCTCGCCCGGCGTCCCAGCGATGATGTCCCAGATGGCGAGCCGCCCTCGTGGTCGAAGCACACGGCGGGCCTCGTCGTACAGGCGGGCCTTGTCGGCCACGTTCATCTGAACGTGCTGGCTGAATACGACGGTGAAACTGGCTGAATGGAACGGCAGGCCCGTCACATCTCCGTGATGCACCGAGATGCAGCCGTCCAACCCGACCAGCCGGTTGAGCCAACGGGACGTGTCGCAGTATTCCTCTGTGAGGTCGACGGCCGTGACACGGCAGCCGAACTGGTCGGCGAGATAGCGGGCTGTGCCCCCAATGCCACTCCCGGCGTCGAGCACCTCGTCGCCGCGCTCGATCGCAGCAAGCCCGGCGAGTTGGCTGGTCGCGATTCGGCCCATGGTGTGGAAATCCTCGAGGGGCGCGAGATCGGCACGCTGCAGGTCGTTGAGGTCCAGGCCGGCGGCCACGAGGGCTTCCTCGATGCGATCCCTGGAGAGGCCGGTCGCATACTGCCGGTCGAGACTCATCGCCGGCTCTGGGTGCCCGCGATGGCGGCCAGGAGATCGGCCACGAGCTGGGGTTGATCGTGCTGAGGCCAGTGCGAAGCGTCTGGCACGACGTGCAGAGACGGGTCGGTGAACAGCCCGGCTATCCGGCGTGCCAGGGACGTGTGCAGGTAGCGATCCGATCCGCCAAAGATGATGGAGACAGGGACCTCCAGATCTCCACCTGGGATCTCGCGTACGAAGACATTTCCCTTCGGCGTCTTGACGAGGTGATCACGAGGGGCCAGCGCGGGCTCAGTCACGGGAGCGTGTCCTTTCAACTATTCGTAGCGGAATCCCAGAGCCCAGCCGCACGCTCGTTAGCCCGCGGGCGACGTCTTCGCGCGGCGGCGAGGGCGGTCCTCCGTTCGTGGATCGAGCCAGTCGTCTCGGCGCAACCGCTCGACTTCGGCGAAATCACCGAGGATGCTCACGCCTTGGCTGATGGCGACGTCCGTGTCGAGGGCACCGGACATCAGCCCGATAATGAGCTCGGGCGAGCCGGTGACGACCACGTCGGGCGCCGGCGCGGGACCAGTACGCACCTCCACGCTGCCAGCGGCTGACGTCACGGTCAGCGCCTCGCCTGCCGTCCGGATTTCGATCTGGAGGTTTGGCCGCCCGGGGTCGATGCCACCGAACATCAACTCCAGGGGGAGCTCGAGCCACCGAGCTCGGAACGCGTCGGCGCCCTGCTCTGCGAGCATCAACGGCGCGGCCCAACGCACCAGCTCGTGCACCGGCGTTCCCAGCTTTCGGCCCCAATGGGTGAGCTCGTAGCGGCCATCTCCGTCGCGACTTATCACCCCGGCGCCCTCGAGCTGGCGCAACCGCTCCGCGAGGAGGTTGGTGGCGATGCCCGGCAGGCCGTCTTGGAGCTCGCTGTAGCGACAGGGGCGAACCAGCAGCTCGCGCACGATGAGGAGGGTCCACCGGTCTCCGACCACGTCGAGGGCTTTTGCGAGGGCACAGTACTGACCGTAGGAGCGCATGCCCAAAGCATACGCTTGAAAAAATCTATTAATAACCCTTGCCTTTCTAGCGTTACTTTATAAAATCAAGTCCACGAACAGCAGACCGCGCGAGGAGGAGGCAGATGCATCCCCCGCGGCGATCCGTCATGATGGCGGCTAAGTCGGCGGTCATCAGCGTCGTCGTCGCGGTGGTGAGTGCCGTCGCCGTGCTCGGGTCGGTGCTGGCCGGGCAGCTCTTCATGCCCGGCAACGGCTTCACCGTCAAGAACGGCGCCGCGCCGCTCTCCCTCGGCAGCGGGCTCATGCTGCGCGCGGCAGGCGGCTCGGTCGGTCTCAACGACGGCGCGGCTCACCTGCCACCTATACGGCAAGTTCAGAGGCTGTTACCGACCAGCACCGGCTCGTTGGCGAGTTCGACCCCGAAAACG